>Ga0187869_10001035_pt1 | contig 26445 bp, 16 predicted proteins | sample June2016WEW_13_1_2_FD_132972 | JGI IMG/M metagenome (GOLD analysis project Ga0187869, IMG submission 132972) | Peatland microbial communities from SPRUCE experiment site at the Marcell Experimental Forest, Minnesota, USA - June2016WEW_13_100 | ecosystem: Environmental > Terrestrial > Soil >...
AGCGAATCGGCCTTGGCTCGCTGCAGCGCCTGGCGAGCCAGCCGGGCGCGGTCCGGCTCCCTCGGCTGGCGGGCCGGCTGGCCCGGCGCCGGGTCACCGGTTCGCCCGCTGGCCCGGCCATCAGGGTCCCGGTTATCAGTGTCCCGGCCAGCTGCCCGCTCGCCGGGGACGCGCTCAGTCACTGGCAATCACCCCGTCCGCCACGGTAAACCGCGCTCCGGACAGCCGGTCCGGTACGTCGGCGCCGACCGCGGCCGTGACCAGGACCTGCTCGGCGGATCCGGCCAGGTCGGCCAGCCGGTCGCGCCGCCCGGCGTCCAGCTCGGCGAAGACGTCATCGAGCACGAGCACGGGGTCATCGCCGTCGGATCGCATCAGCTCGAAGGCCGCCAGCCGCAGCGCGAGCGCCATCGACCAGGACTCGCCGTGGCTCGCGTAGCCGCGGGCCGGCAGCTCGCCGATCCGCAGTTCCAGGTCGTCACGGTGCGGCCCGACGAGGCAGACGGCGCGGTCCAGCTCGGCTCGCCTGCTGGCCGCGAGCGCGTCCCGCAGGCCGACCGCCAGCTTCGCCGGATCCGGATCCGGCTCGCCGTCCGGCCGGAACGACTGCCGGTACCGCAGCTGGGCGCCCGGCCGGCCGCCGGATACCTGGCTGTAGGCGGCGGCCGCCAGCGGGCTGATGGCCTGGACAAGCTCCAGCCGCGCGGCGACCAGCGCCGTGCCCTTCTCGATCAGCTGGTCGTCCCAGACGTCCAGCGCGCTCGGCGGATGGCCCATGGCCCTGGCCGACTTCAGCAGGGTGGTCCGCTGCCGCAGTACCCGCTCGTAGTCGGCCCGGACGCCCGCGTAGCGCGGCCTGGTGGCGACCAGCAGGTCGTCCAGGTAGCGCCGCCGCTGGTCGGGGTCGCCCTTGACCATGGCGAGATCCTCGGGCGCGAAGAGCACGCAGCGCAGCACGCCGAGCACGTCTCGCGGCCGGGGCACGGGAGCCCGGTTCAGCCGGACCCGGTTGGCCTTGCCGGGGTTGACCTCGATCTCCACCAGGCTGCTGCGCGACGCGCCGGTGACGGCCGCGCGGATGATGGCGCGCTGGGCGCCGTGACGGACCAGCGGCGCGTCAGCCGCCACCCGGTGGCTGCCGAAGGTAGCCACGTAGCAGGCCGCCTCGACCAGGTTGGTCTTGCCCTGGCCGTTCGCGCCGGTCACGGTGGTCACGCCCGGCCCGAGGGTGACATCCGCGGTCGCGTAGCTGCGAAAATCGGTCAGCGCCAGCCGGGTCAGGTACACGCCGCAGAGACTAGCCGCAGCTATCCGCCGAGCCTGATCGGCATCAGCAGGTAGCGGAAGTCCGGCGTGCCGTCAGGCCCCGGCTTGCCGGTGATCAGGGCGGGCTTGCCCGGCTCGGTGAAGGAGAAGCGGACGGTGTCCGACTCGATCGAGGTCAGGCCATCCAGCAGGTACTGCGGATTGAAGGCGATCGACAGGTCCTCGCCGTCGAACTCGGCCTCCATCGCCTCCTCGGCCTGTGCCTCGTCCCCGGTGCCTGCCTCCAGCATGAGCTGGCCGGTGCTGAAGCTCAGCCGGACCGCGGTGTTGCGCTCAGCCACCAGCGCCACCCGCTTGACCGCCTCGGCCAGCAGGCCGGCGGACAGCTCGGCGGTGGACTTGGCGCTGGTCGGCAGCAGCGCCTGGGTGCGCGGGAACTCGCCGCCGAGCAGCCTGGTGGTGGTGCGCCGCCCGGCGCCCTCGAAGCCGATCATCCCGTCGCCGCCGTGACTGTCGTCTCCGGGCAGCGCCAGCGCGATCGATACCTCGGCGCCCGACGTCAGTGACCTGGCCGTCTCGGCCAGTGCCCGGGCCGGCACCAGCACGGCCGCCGACAGGTCGGGCACGGCCGGGTTCCAGCGCAGTTCCCGGATGGCCAGCCGGTACCGGTCGGTGGAGATCAGGGTGAGCTTGTCGCCCTCGATCTCGATCCGGACGCCGGTGAGCGCGGGCAGCGTGTCGTCGCGGCCCGCGGCAGACGCCGACTGGCTGACCGCGGTGGCGAATGTGTCGCTGCCGACTGAGCCGATCGCCGGCGGCATCTCCGGGAGTGCCGGGTATTCCTCCTCGGGCATCGTCAGCAGCGTGAAGGTGGCACTGCCGCAGGTGACCACCGCCCGGCCGTCCCCGGCCCGGATGCTGACCGGCCGCGCCGGCAGGCTGCGGCTGATCTCGGCCAGCAGCCTGCCCGAGACCAGGGCCGTGCCCTCCTCGTCGGCGGCGACCGGGATAGTCGCCTGGGCCGAGACGTCGTAGTCGAAGCTCGACAGGGTCAGTTCCTGGCCGGCCTGCAGCATGATCCCGGCCAGCACGGGCACCGTCGGCCGGGCTGGCAGTGCCCTGGCCGTCCAGGCCACCGCCTCGGCCAGCACGTCGCGCTCAAGGGTGATCTTCACAGGACACCGCCTCCTGCCGTCGGGTCCGGTCGGCAGGCGGGGGGCAGCCCGGTGGTACGGAGGGCCGGGCTGCCGGGAACCTGCTTCAGGTTGGATCTCTCAGATAGATAAGAGGACGTCGTAGTCATAGGGACGGTGGATCCCGGGGACATCGCGGCTCCGGCCAGGTCACGGCCCGTTCCGGTGTCCACAGGGACTGTGCGTGCGGCGGCCGCGGCACTCGCGGCGCTGTGCACGGCCGGCTGGCACGGGCTGGTCACCCACTCGTTGCCCTCAGGACCACGGGAGTTTTCCTCCTGCTGTCCCAAGTGAGTCCACAACTTTATCCACAGCCTGTGTGCGTAGATTGCGCAGTCCGTCACACTATTGTAGTCAGCTGGAAACGCACAGTCATATCTGCTGCTGGGCTTCCGTGCGCCAGCTACTGCCGGACGGCCAGTCACTGCGTCACCCCGAGAGCGCTTGCTGCTTGATCCGGTTGGTGAGCTCGGTGACCTGGTTATAAATTGACCGGCGCTCGGCCATCAGCGAACGGATCTTCCGGTCCGCGTGCATCACCGTGGTGTGGTCACGTCCGCCGAACTGCTGGCCGATCTTGGGCAGGGACAGGTCGGTGAGCTCCCGGCACAGGTACATGGCGATCTGCCGGGCAGTGACGAGCACCCGGGAGCGGGAGGTGCCGCAGAGGTCGTCGATGCTCAGGCCGAAATACGAGGCTGTCTGGCCCATGATGGTCGACGCGGTGATCTCCGGGCCGTGCGCCTCCGGAATCAGGTCCTTCAGCACGAACTCGGCCAGCTGCAGGTCGACGGACTGGCGGTTGAGGCTCGCGAACGCCGTGACCCGGATCAGCGCGCCTTCCAGCTCGCGGATGTTAGTGGAGATGCGGCTGGCGATGTACTCGAGCGCCTCGGGCGGCGCGTTCAGCCGGTCCTGCACCGCCTTCTTGCGCAGGATGGCGATCCGGGTTTCCAGCTCTGGCGGCTGCACGTCGGTCAGCAGGCCCCACTCGAACCGGCTGCGCAGGCGGTCTTCCAGGGTCACCAGCCGCTTCGGCGCCCGGTCGCTGGAGATGACGATCTGCTTGCTGGCGTTGTGCAGCGTGTTGAAGGTGTGGAAGAACTCCTCCTGGGTGCCTTCCTTGTTCTCCAGGAACTGGATGTCGTCGACCAGCAGCACGTCGACGTCTCGGTACCGGCGCCGGAACCCGTCCTGCTTGCCGTCCCTGATCATGTTGATGAAATCGTTAGTGAACTCTTCCGAGCTCACGTACCTGACCTTGAGTCCCTGATAGAGGCTCTGGGCGTAGTGCCCGATGGCGTGCAGCAGATGCGTCTTGCCGAGTCCGGAGTCGCCGTAGACGAAGAGCGGGTTATAGGCCTTGGCCGGTGCCTCCGCGACGGCCACGGCGGCGGCGTGCGCGAACCTGTTGCTCGAGCCGATGACGAACGTCTCGAAGGTGTACTTGGGATTGAGCCTGGCCTGGGCCGGCCGCGGCACGCCCTGGCCGGCCAGGTGCGCGGCCCCGTGTCCGTCGAGGGGCGGGATGCTGGCCCGGCCGGGCGGCCTGGGCGACTCGGCCGGCGGCTGGTCCAGCGGCCGGCCGTGCGCGCCGAAGCCGGGCTGGCCGGCTGATGTCATGCCCTGCTCGGCGGGACCGAAGCCCGGCCGTCCGTCTCCCTCCGGGCCGGGCAGCCCGTCCAGGCTGCTGCGATAGAGGCCAGGGCCGCCGGCCGGGGGCGTCCGGCCGCCGAAATCCCGGACCGCGCCGATCGGCCCGGTTGCCGCATCCCCGGCGGGCCCCGTCACCGTGTCATCCTCGCCAGCGGGCGGTCGCGGTGCAGGCAGCGCCGCTGCCGCCGCGCCCGGATCCACGGTCACGGCAAGCTGGATGTTGCGGGCGAGCTCCCTGGACAGCGCGTTGGTAATCAGAGCGCGCAGTCGCGTCTCCAGCTGCTCCTTGACGAAGTCGTTGGGCGCCGCTATCAGGGCCGTGTTCTCCACCAGGCCGAGCGGGCGGGTCAGCTGGAGCCACGCGCGCTGGTGCGGCTCGATCTGCATGCCGGCTAGGTCGGCCAGTGACCTGGCCCACACCTCCGCGAGGTCGTCTTCCATCACTAGCCGCTCACCTCGCGCCCCCACATGTGATCAACAGGTTTTTCCACAGCATGTGCACGTTGCAGTACGCGCCGTGGCTGGCCACCCCGCGGGCGCCGGTGACCAGGACCCCGGTGATCATAGACCGGCGCGGGCCCGGGCCGGGATCAGTATCCACAGCCTAGGGCCGTGCCAGCGGATGCGGGCCCTGGTTTGACCAACCCGGCCGGGGCCGCGTAACGTTACTTGGTCCGGTTACCCCGGTGTGGCTTAAGCACGGTCTCATGCCGATCGGGAATACTGTCTTTCTCAGCCGCCGCATCTGGAGTTCCAGTGAGCAAGCGCACGTTTCAGCCGAACAACCGCCGTCGTGCCAAGACGCATGGCTTCCGGCTGCGCATGCGCACCCGGGCCGGCCGGGCCGTGCTGGCGGCCAGGCGCCGTAAGGGCCGGGCGCGCGTCAGCGTCTGATTGCCGGCCCGGTATCGGTGTGAGCGGCAGCGGGAATGCGGTGTGATGCTGCCCGCCACCGCGCGAATGCGGCGTCGTGAGGACTTCTCGGCGGCGGTCCGCGGCGGCGCCAGGGCGGGCAGGCCGCTCCTGTCCGGGCACCTGCTGCTCAGGCCGGGTGCCACTGAGCCAGCCAGGGTGGGATTCATCGTGAGCCGGGCTGTCGGCCCGGCCGTGGCACGAAACCGGGTCCGGCGCCAGCTTCGTCATCTGGCCCGCGGGTATCTGCCATCGCTTCCCGGAGGTAGCCTGCTTGTAGTGCGGGCTAATCCACGCGCCGCGACTTCACGCCAGGCGGAGCTCGCCGCCGAACTTGACCTGGTAATCCGAAAGCTGACTCGGCGGCAGGGCGGGGCACCACAGTGCCGGTAACGGGCAGGGCTGATGGGCGGCCTGCAGGCAGGCCGACGCCGGTTGCCGTGCTGCTCCTGTACCTGCTGACAGGGTACCGGCGCTTCATCAGCCCGCTGCTCGGCCCGCGCTGCCGCTTCTACCCGTCCTGCAGCGCCTACGCGCTGGAGGCCGTCCAGGTGCATGGCGCCGCGCACGGCAGCTGGCTGGCGGTCCGCCGGCTGAGCCGCTGCCATCCATTCCACCCGGGCGGGCTGGATCCCGTACCGCCGCGCCAGGCGGAGCGGCCTGGCGAGCCCGCGGGGCATGCTGAGGGGATCCGAGCTGGCGCCAGGCCCGGCGCGACCGCGCCAGGAGCGCCCGGGGCCACAGCGCCGCAGAGCACCGGGCCGCACGATACTTGGCCGCACGATACTGAGCCGCACGATACCGGGCCGACAAGCACAGACCTGGCTGGTCGGAGCACGAGGGAGCTAGCACGTGGGTAATCCACTGGACGTCTTGTACGACGCGGTCGCCTGGGTGGTGACGCGCATCTACAACGTGCTCAGCCCGCTGCTCGGCCCCACCAGCGGATGGACCTGGGCGCTCACCATCATCATCCTGGTCGTCGCGATGCGGCTGATCATGGTGCCGCTGTTCATCAAGCAGATGCACACCACGCGCGCCATGACCTCGCTGCAGCCGCAGATGACGGCGCTGCGGAAGAAGTACAAGAACGACAAGCAGACGCTCAACCAGGAGATGATGAAGCTCTACCAGGAGGCGGGTGTTAACCCGCTGATGGGCTGCCTCCCGGTGGTAGCACAGCTTCCCTTGTTCTTCGCCCTGTTCAGCGTGCTGCGGGCGATCGCCGAGTGGAAGCCTGGCCAGGTACCCAAGTACGGCCTGCCGCTGACACTGGTGCAGAACGCTAAGCAGGCCAGGATCTTTGGCGCCTCGGTGGCGGACAAGGTGCTGTTCACCGGCTCTGCCAACGTGCCGCTGCACGCCAAGATCGTCATCGTGCTGGCGGTCGTCGTCAGCATGGTGACCACGTTCCTGACCATGCGCCAGAGCCAGAAGCGCGGCATGATGCCGTCCGCAACGCCGGACAATCCGATGGGCCAGTCCCAGAAGATGATGATGTACATCATGCCGTTGTTCGCCCTGACCGGCTTGTACTGGCCGTTCGGACTGGTCCTGTACTGGGTGACGACGAACATCTGGACCCTCGGCCAGCAGTACGTGCTGCTGCGCCGGTACCCGGTCACCGGAGCCACCGCGGCGGCCGGCGCCGGGACGGTCCCCGGCACGGTCGTGTCCAGCTCTGCCTCGCCGGCGCTCACCGGGTCGGGCGGCTCGCGGTTCAGCCGCGCGCTGCGCAGCGCCGCGGCGGGCCGCGCGGAGGGCACGGCTGCGTCCGGAGGCGGGGCGGCCGGCGCCGTCAGCCCCAACGGCGCGAAGCCGGCAGCCCCGAAGCCGGCAGGATCGAAGCCGGCAGGATCGAAGCCGGCAGGATCGAAGCCGGCAGGATCGAAGCCGGCAGGATCGGCTACCGGGGGATCGGGCGCGGAGGGCTCGGCCACGGGCGGCTCCCGGCAGGGCGGCGGGAAACCGGCCGCCAACGGGGCGTCAGCGAGCAGCGGCTCCAGCGGGGGCGGCTTGCGGCGCCGGATCGGCAAGGGCCGTTCCGAGCCTGCACCCGAGCCCGTTCAGCCCGAGGTTAAGCTCGTCAGGCAGCAGCCGCAGCGCCAGTCGCGCAGCAAGCGGTCCGGCAAGCGCTAGATTACTGATTCCGGCAGGTGGCTCCCTGCCCTGCGGGAGTAACCGGTCGGCACGGAACATGCGTCGTAGGAGGCCTTGCGTTGAGCCAAGGGGATAACGCGGTAGCGGAGCCGGATTCCGGCACGGCTGAGCAGGATCAGGATCTGCTGGAGTCGGCCGGGGATGCCAGTGAGCTCGACGATGCCGCGGATATCGACGACGGCCCGGTTGCCGGAGACGCCGCGGATGCCGATGCCGGAGACGACACGGCAGAGACGGCGGAGGCCGACAGCGACGAGGGCAGCCGGAGCGTGGCTGATCTGGAGCTTGAGGGCGAGATAGCGGCCGATTACATCGAGGGCTTGCTGGATGTCGCAGATCTTGACGGTGACATCGATATGGACGTCGAGGGCGATCGGGCGGTGGTGTCCGTCGTCGGAGCCACCCTGGAGGAGCTGGTGGGCTCGCGGGGCGAGGTACTGGAGGCCCTGCAGGAGCTGACTCGGCTCGCGGTGCACCGGCAGACGGGTACGCGAACCAGGATCATGCTGGATATCAGCGGATACCGGCAGCGCCGCCGGGCCGAGCTGGCAGAGGCGGGCCGGGATGCGGCCGAAGAGGTCAAGCGGACCGGCGAGGCCAAGAAGCTGTGGGCGATGAATCCCTTTGAGCGGAAGGTCGTGCACGATGCGGTGGCTGCGGCCGGCTTGCGCAGCGAGTCGGAAGGCGAGGAGCCGGACCGGCGGGTAATCGTCCTGCCGGCTGGCTGAGAGTTGGTTCCGGAGGCAGGAGAGATCGCCTCCCCGGAGCCGGGGCTGGCGCCGGCGGGCGCGGAACTTGCGAGGGCCCGTACCGTCTTCGGCAGTGCGCTGCCTGCAGCCCAGCGGTATGCGGCCCTGCTGGCTGGCGCAGCTGCCGAGCGCGGGCTGATCGGCCCGGCGGAGACCGGACGGATCTGGGAGCGGCACATCCTCAACTGCGCGGCGGTGGCCGAGCTGATCCCGCGGGATGGCACGGTCATCGATGTGGGCTCTGGAGCGGGGCTGCCGGGCATCGTGCTCGCGATCCTCAGGCCTGACGCCCGGCTGACGCTGCTGGAGCCGATGGCCAGGCGAGTCGCCTTCCTCCTGGAGTGCGTGCAGATCCTGGGCCTGGACAACGTCACCGTGCTGCGGGGGCGGGCCGAGGAACTGGCCGGCGAGCTGACGGCGGACGTGGTGACCGCGCGAGCCGTTGCCCCGCTGGATCGGCTGGCTGGCCTGGCCGCGGCCCTGGTGCGGCCAGGAGGCGTCGTGCTCGCCATCAAGGGCCAGAGCGCGCAGGCTGAGGTGGCCAGGGCGCAGCCGGTGCTGCGGCGGCTGGGTTTTCGCGACGTGTCTGTCGTCACGGCTGGCAGCGGTACTGTCATTCCGGCTGTGACGGTCGTCCGGATGGTCAGTAGCCGGCCGGAGCGGCTGCCGTCGGCACGGCGCCGGGTGACAGGCCGAGCCGCCGACCGCGCTACGGGCCGCGCCGGGAGCCGGCGAGCCGCCGCCGGTCGGGGGCGAGCGCCGCGAGGGCACTCCGGCGGTACGGTTCGCGACGAGGGCCGGCACTAGCTGGCGGCACCGTGATGCGCTGGCACGGGAGGACGTCGTTGCCTTCGTCACCTGCGGCCGGGCCAAGCTGCGCAAGAGGCGATTGCCAGGAGCTCTGGCCGCACAGAGAGGCACTCGGCGGGGTGCTAGGACGAGATGTGCCGGGAGGGGTGCGGAGCGTGCGCGGTTACGGCGGGCGTCGGCATGACGGGACGAGGAGGCACGGAGGATGATCACTGCCTCGGCTGGCCTCGGCTGGCCCGACGAGCCGGGCAGGCCGCAGCCGGGATACTCGCCGAGTGCGGCCAGGGCGGTCCCGCTGGGCTGGCCGGCCGAGCGGTCTGGCCATGGCGACCGGCCTGCTGCGGCACCGGCTCCCGGCTTCGTTCCGGGCGGCGCAGGATGGCCCGGCGAGGCAGGCCCCGCGGCGGGCAGTGAGCCGTCCGCCGACAAGCCGGATGTCCCGCCCGCAGCTCCCGCAGCCGATGCGGATGCCAGGGAAGGCCGTGGGCCTCAGCGGATGCGGGCGGCTCTGGCCGGCGTTTCACGTGAAACCGTGCTGGGTTCCGGGTCGGCCCCGGCAGCGGCGCCTGCGCCCGGGCCAGAGGCCCCGGCCGGGCCTGTCGTAGGGCCCGAACCCTCGCCCGGGCAGGGGCGGCCCGGGGACGCGGGGCCAGAGGCCCCGGCCGGGCAGCGGCAACCTGCGGCTGCGATGCGTGGCGGCGGGGTGGGCTGGCCCGGTGAGCCGGGCCGCGGATCAGGGCTCCCGGATTCCTCCGGGAGAGACCTTTCGGGCCAGAGCGCGATACGGCGTGACGGCACGGGTCCGGGGACAGATACTGAAGTGGGCCCGGATGGCACAGGGCTGGCCGAGAGTGAGGATGACGTGGTGATTCCCGCTATGCCGGATGCTGCGGCCGACACGCCAATCGCGAGAGCCGCGCAGGCTGCCGTCGTGGCGAGGTCGGGTGGCCAGAGCTGGCCGAAGCCGGGCTCCTGCCGGATCATCACGATCGCTAACCAGAAGGGCGGCGTGGGCAAGACCACCACGTCCGTGAACCTGGCCGCCAGCCTGGCCATGCACGGCGCAAGGGTCCTGGTGATCGACCTGGACCCGCAGGGGAACGCGTCAACGGCACTGGATATCGACCATCACTCGGGAGTCCCGTCGGTCTACGACGTGGTCGTCGACGGGCAGGAGCTGGCCGGTGTCGTCCAGGTGGTGCGCGGCTATCCCCAGCTGTACTGCGTCCCGGCGACCATTGACCTGGCTGGCGCGGAGATCGAGCTAGTGCCGCTGGTGGCACGCGAGTCCCGGCTGGCCCGCGCGGTCACCGCCTATGACGAGTCGAGCCTGGACTACATCCTGATTGACTGCCCTCCGTCCCTCGGCCTGCTGACGGTCAATGCGCTGGTCGCAGCGGCGGAGGTGCTGATCCCGATTCAGTGCGAGTACTACGCCCTGGAGGGACTCGAGCAGTTGCTGCGCACGGTCGAGCTGGTCCGGAGCCATCTGAACCCGCGGCTCGCGGTCAGCACCATCCTGCTGACGATGTATGACGCCAGGACCCGGCTGGCCGCCCAGGTAGCGGACGAGGTACGCGACCATTTCGGCGAGATCGTGCTGAGCTCGGTGATCCCCCGCAGCGTCCGGGTGTCTGAGGCGCCGAGCTATGGCCAGTCGGTGATGACCTACGACCCCGGCTCGACAGGCGCACTCGCCTACCTGGAGGCCGCCAGGGAGATCGCCTACCGCAATGCGCGCACCCAGGCAGGGTAGGCCGGGGGGTATGGCGGGGGTGCCGGCATCCTTGCCCTGCGGATCGGACGCCCCGGCCGGGAGCTCAGCCGGTGATCGCGGCGGCGTGTCCTGTCCCGGCTGGCAGGATGGTCATGCGAGGCCGGCCATCCAGGACAGCAGGGGATCAGCAGGCGCGTCCGCACCCCGCCAGCGGCAGAACCGCAAGGAGAGATGATGCCCCAACCGAAGCGTGGGCTCGGCAGAGGGCTCGGAGCGCTGATTCCCACCGCCCCGGCCGAAGCCCCAGTGGCCCCGGCCGATAGCCCGCCTGCCCCGGGAGGGAGGGCCGAACCGCGTCCGGCGGCCGTTGCGGGCGCCTACTTCGACGAGCTGCCGCTGGCCTCGGTGTCCCCTAACCCCCGGCAGCCGCGGCAGATCTTCGATGAGGACGCCCTCGCCGAGCTGGCCGCCTCCATCCGCGAGGTCGGCCTGCTGCAGCCCGTGGTGGTCCGCCGGGCGGCCGCGGACCGCTACGAGATCATCATGGGCGAGCGGCGATGGCGGGCCGGCGAGCTGGCCGGGCTGAGCGCGATCCCGGCGATTGTCCGGGACACCTCCGATGACGACCTGCTGCGCGACGCCCTGATCGAGAACCTCCATCGTGAGGAGCTCAATCCGCTGGAGGAGGCAGCGGCCTATCAGCAGCTGCTGGATGACTTCGCCGCGACCCATGAGGAACTGGCCCGCAAGATCGGCCGTTCCCGGCCGCATATCTCCAACACCATCAGGCTGCTGAATCTCCCGGCCGCCGTGCAGAAGCGAGTCGCAGCCGGCGTCCTGAGTGCCGGTCATGCACGGGCGCTGCTGTCGGTCGAGGACGCCGGCGCGCAGGAGCAGCTGGCGCACCGGATCGTGGCCGAGGGCCTTTCCGTCCGTGCGGTCGAGGAAATCGTCGCTATGGGCGCGCAGGCGGCCAAGGCCCCCCGGCAGTCCAGGGGCAAGAAGCCGGTCGCGCCCGCCCTCAAGGATCTGGCCGACCGGCTGTCTGATGTCTTCGATACCAGGGTCAAGGTGGAGCTAGGACAGCGCCGCGGGAAGATCGTCGTCGAGTTCGCGTCCCTGGACGACCTGGAGCGGATCGTCAAGAGCATCTCGCCCGACCTGGTGCCCTCGCGCAACGGATGATTCACGTGAAACATGGCCGCCGGCCGGTGCGGCTCCGGCTGAGCCGTCCCCGGTGACCGGCTGCTCGGTGACCGGCTGCAGCGCCTGTTCAGGCCTGCGGACTGCCTGCCGGTCTGGGTGCGCTCATCAGATGATTCACGTGAAACACGGCTGTCCGGCCAGGCCTGCTGCCGCCGGGCCGCTTCTGCGGCCCGCTGCCCGGTGACGGCCCTGCGGCGGGGGCAACGGGGCCCGCGGCATTGGGCCGGGATACGTTCTGGTCCGCCCGCCGCGGAGCACAGGTCTAGCCGGAGACCCGGTGCGCGACCAGTGATGTCGTCCGCATGGCCTCAATGAGCTCGTCCACGTGCGCCTCGGTCGTATCGAATGCGGCCATCCACCGTGTGACACTCTCGCTGTGGCCGGCATCGTCCCAGACGTGAAAGCTCCAGGACTTCCTGAGCTCAGCGATCTGGTCGCCGGGCAGGACGGCGAACACGCCATTGGCCTGCACGGGATACGCCAGCCGTATGCCGGGCACCTGCTGGAGGCCGGCCGCCAGGCGTCGCGCCATGGCATTAGCGTGGCGGGCGCTGTGCAGCCACAAGTCGCCGTCGAGCAGTGCCGCGAACTGGGCCGAGAGGAACCGCATCTTCGATGCCAGCTGCATGAGCTGCTTGCGCTGGAACTTCAGCTCCGCGGCCAGCCGCGCGTTCATCACCAGGACGGCCTCGGCGCCCACCGCCCCGTTCTTGGTGCCCCCGAAGCTGATGACGTCCGCGTGTGCCGCCAGCTCGGCCAGCGAGCAGTCCAGGTACGCGGCGGCGTTAGCCAGCCGGGCTCCGTCGATGTAGATCAGCAGCTCGTTCGCGCGGCAGAAATCCCGGATCGCGCCCAGCTCGGCCAGCGTGTAGCAGGTGCCCACCTCGGTCGCCTGAGCGAGTTCCACAGCCCGTGCCTGCACCCGGTGCTCATCACCCCGGCCCTGCAGCCGGCTGGCGATGAGCCCGGGTGTCAGCTTGCCATCCGGGGCGTCGACCAGGAGCAGCTTGCTGCCCAGGATCCGCTCCGCTGCGCCGCACTCGTCCGCATTCAGGTGGGATGATTCCGCGCAGATGACCGCCTCGAAGGGACGGAGCATGAGGCTGAGCCCGAGGACATTCGCGCCGGTGCCATTGAAGACAAAGGCGGCATCCTGCGCACCGAAGGCTGCACGCAGGAACTCCTGCACCTCGGCTGTCAGCGCATCGCCCCCGTAGGCGACCGCATCGCCAGCATTCGCCGCGGCCAGGGCCGCGATGATGGCCGGGTGCGCACCCGCATGATTGTCACTGCCAAAGCTCTTGTGCCGGCTTGTCACCCTCAGAGCCTACCGAGCTGCGGCCGCCGGAAAAGGCGGGCAGTACCGCCCGGCCGCAGTCCGCACGGGCAGGTGAGAGGAAGCCCGTGATGGGTACGATGGAGCACGGGGCCAGCGGCCGGGAACACGCAGCGCACAGTCCGGTCGTGACCTTCCTGCACAGGGCCCCGCACTGCCGCAGGGATGTCGATCACAGGGGTGGGCACCGTGTCGCGCCGTCTCGCAAGCATCACGCTGGACAATCTCGATGATCTTGCGCCGAGATGCCGCCGGTGCGTGTTCTGGGAGCTTGATCCGGTCAGCCAGGCGCGGGCCCTCGAGGTGGGCGATCCCGGCCTGGAGAAGGAGGCATGGATCTCCTCGCTACTCCTCGAATGGGGCAGCTGCGGCAAGATCGTCTATGTCGATGGGGTACCTGCGGGGCACGTCCTCTACGCCCCGCCGCTTTACGTGCCCCGCTCTGTCGCCTTTCCCACCAGTCCGGTCAGCGCCGATGCTGTCCTGCTGATGACGGCCAGCGTGCTCTCGGAGTTCGCGGGCGGCGGGCTGGGCCGGATGCTGGTTCAGGGCGTGGCCAAGGATCTCACCCGGCGGGGGATCAGGGCCATCGAGGCCTTCGGTGACCTGCGCCGCGATGGGCCGTCCTGTGTCGTGCCCGCTGATTACCTGCTGGCGGTGGGCTTCAAGACGGTGCGCCAGCACCCGCATTACCCGCGGCTCAGGCTCGAGCTCAAGACTGCCCTCTCGTGGCGAGAGGATGTCGAGGTAGCCCTGGAGCGGCTACTCGGCTCCATGTCCCCGGAGCGCGCTCTCCGGCTGGCCTAGCTAGGTCCGCACCATAACTGGCCTGGCCCGCACGGGCGAAGGCGCCTGGCAGCCCTCGGCGCGGGCCGGCGGCAGAGCCTGGGCCGTCAGGCCCAGGCTGCCGGTTACCCGCTCGATGAGCCGCGGGCCGTGATGAACAATGCGGCGACTGCCAGCAGCACGCCCAGCCAGGCCGGGGCCGGTCTGGCCGGCTCCGCCTGAACTGGCTGCTCGCCTGGGATAAGAGCAGTCGCCTGATCCCGTAGCGCCACGCCAGTCTCCCCCTCGCCTTCTCACTTGCACGGGGGAGGTTACCCGGGAATAACACCAGGCAATCGGATCACTGCCGCAGCGTCAGAACGGGGCCGGCGCCTTTCGGGCCGGGCTTTTCCGGACCGCCTCCGCCGCCTTTACCGGCTGCCGGGAGCCCTGAGCCGTGACAGGAATGTGCCGCCGGCCCCGGCGAATGGCGGGGCCGGCGGCACATTGGCCGGCTCGATGAACTCGGCTGGCTAGATGAACTCGGCGAGCTCGCGCAGCAGCGCGGACTTCGGCTTGGCGCCGACGATCTCCTTGACGACCTCGCCGTCCTTGAAGACGCTCAGCGTCGGGATGTTCATGATGCCGTACCGCTGCGTCACGGCCGGGTTCTCGTCGACATTCAGCTTCACGATGTCGATCTTGTCGGCGTGCTCGCTCGCGATCTCCTCCAGCACGGGCGCGACCTGCCGGCACGGCCCGCACCATTCGGCCCAGTAATCAACGAGAACGGGCCGCTCGCTCTTCAGCACATCGGCCTCGAAGCTCGCGTCGGTTACCTTCTTGGTAGCGCCCACCTTCTGGACTTCCTTCCTTCTGGGTACGTCCGCCCGCGCCTGCCTGGCACGAGCGCTGCCGGCCTACGACTCGTGATCAGCCAGCCACCGCTCGGCGTCCAGCGACGCGGCGCAGCCGGTGCCAGCCGCCGTGACGGCCTGCCGGTAGGTGCGGTCGACGACATCGCCGGCCGCGAATACGCCATCGATGGCCGTCCGCGTTGATGGCTGCTCGACGAGCAGGTAGCCCTCGTCATCGGTCGGCAGCTGGCCGGTGAACAGCTCGCTGCGGGGATCATGCCCGATCGCCACGAACATGCCGGTGACCGGCAGCGTGCTCTCCTCGCCCGTCCGCACGTTGCGCAGCCGGAGGCCGGAGACCCGGTCATCGCCCAGCACCTCGACCACCTCGCTGTCCCAGGCGAAGCGGATCTTCGGGTTGGACATCGCGCGGTCCTGCATGATCCGCGAAGCGCGCAGGCTGTCCCGGCGGTGCACGACGGTGACGCTGCTGGCGAACCGGGTCAGGAAGGTCGCCTCCTCCATCGCCGAGTCCCCGCCGCCGATGACCGCGATGTGCTGCTCGCGGAAGAAGAAGCCATCGCAGGTGGCGCACCAGGACACGCCATGGCCGGATAGCCGCTTCTCGCCCGGCACGCCCAGCTCCCGGTAGCCGGAGCCGGTCGCGATGATCACGGTCCTGGCCAGGGAGGCCTGCTCGCCTGCCCTGATCACCTTAGGAGTGGCCTTGAGGTCTACCTCGGTCACGTCATCAGCGACCAGCTCAGCGCCGAAGCGCTCGGCCTGCTTGCGGATGCCGTCCATCAGCTCGGGCCCCAGCACGCCGTCGGGGAATCCGGGGAAGTTCTCCACGTCCGTGGTGTTCATCAGCGCGCCGCCGGACGTGACCGAGCCCTCGAAGACCAGCGGGTGCAGCCGGGCCCTGGCCGCGTAGACCGCGGCGGTATAGCCGGCCGGCCCGGAGCCGATGATGATGACATCCCGAACGTCGGTCACTTCTGCCCTGCCCCTCTCGAACTGCACCGTCGTCAACTCATACCAGGCCCTGGAGATTCCCCGGTTACCAGGCCCGGCAGCTTCCCCGGTCCCCCTTACTGCTGCGGCAGCGTCTCGTGAGCCAGGATGTCGCTGTCGGAGGCTGAGCAGCTCGGCCCGACGACCCAGACCTGCGACGACCCCGATCCGCTGCTGACCGCGGTGACGATGATCGTGGCCGCGCGGCCCAGGTACTGGGCCGGGTCCACGAGCAGCAGGACCTGCCCGGCCGGGGTGATCCGGCCGACGCAGGATCCTAGCCGGGCCAGCGCTATCTGGCGGCCGAACTGGTCGAGCATGGTCCGGCCGGCTGGGGCCGGGCTGGGGGCAGCGTTGGGGCTGGCGCCGAGGGCGGCCGAGCCGGCCGGCGAGGGAGTACTGAGCCGGCTGACGCGCATGGCCGCCTTCACCTGAGCACTGAGCTGGCCCGGCACGAAGTTCGTCCGGGTCGCGACCGGAGTGAAGCTCTCGGTACGGCCGTCGTGCTGGTACGACAGGGCCGGCCCGTATACGGGGGCGGCGGCGCGCTCGCCGGAAACCTTAGCGGCGGGCACCCTGCTCGCGTTACCCGAGGTCGAGCTGGAGGTCGGGCCAGCATGCCGGGAGAGCCCGAAGCCGATGCCGGCCAGGACGACGACCACTCCGGCGCCGGCCAGGATCCGCAGCGCGAGCGGCGACGGCCGCCCGGACGCCGGCCGCCCCGCGCGGCCCCTGCCCGCGCGGCCCCGGCTGGGCAGGTCCCGGCGTCCGCTCTCGCTCGCGGGCTCGCTCGCGACCCGGTGCGCGGACTCAGTCGCCAGTGCCGTCTCGATCCTGGCCGCCAGGTGCGCTGGGATGGGGGGTTCCTGGACGCTGGCCAGCAGCACGGAAACGCCTTCCAGCTCGGCATAGACCTGCTGGCAGGCTGCGCAGTCGTCCAGATGGGCGCGGATCCGCGCTGCCTTGCGCGGGCTGAGGTCTCCCTCACTCAGCCTGGCCAGGTCCAAGGCGCTCGGATGACGGCTCACCGCTGTTCATCACCCCCCTCCTCGGCAGGTAGGACGTCAGGATCTGCTGATCGGTTCCGCTGGCGCTGTCCGGGCACCTGGTGACGGAGGTGGCCAAGCCGCGGCAGCAGCCGCGCCCGGCCGCGCGCGCACCGGCTCTTGACGGTGCCCTCAGACACGCCGAGGATGCCGGCCGCCTCGGCGACCGGGTAGCCGAGCATGTCGACGAGCACGAGCGCGGCCTGCTGGTCGGGCGGCAGCATGTGCAGGGCGGACTTGACGTCCAGGGACGTATCGCTGCTCCCGGACGGATCCGGGTCCGCCCGGCTCGCCGCCAGGCTGTCCAGCGCCTCCTCATCCCCGGTCGTCGCCGGCCTGGCCGACTTACGCCGGATCCGGTCGAGACTGGCATTGACCACAATCCGGTGCAGCCAGGTGGTCACCGCCGAGTCACCGCGGAAACTGCCCGCGCGGCGGAATGCCGAGATCATCGCGTCCTGCAGGGCGTCGGCGGCCTCTTCCTGGTCCCCGAGCGTCCGGATCGCGACGGCCCAGAGCCGGTCCCGGTGCCGCAGGAAAAGGCGCCCGAACGCTTCGGGATCGCCGCTGACATGCTGCCGGAGCAGTTCGGCATCGGACGGGAGCGCGTCTGCGCCGGTCCGCGAGTCCGGCGCTAGCCTGGGCTCTGGGAGGGAGCTTCCGGCACGGATATGACCGGGATCATGCCGTTCCGTCGCTCCTCACCCCCTGCCCGTGCGGGCCGCCAGCCGTCGCGCGATCACAGCCCGTCCCGCAAGCCTGCCACAGAGTCAGCGCTGCGTCTTCGGGCGACGCGGCGGGAGTCAGTGCGCGGGCTTCGTTCCGGAACGATCGTCACCGGCCTGCCCGGATCGCCTGGCTGCGCCGCGGTGAATCGCTGGCCGCTCCCATCGCGGGATCAGGCCGCCGCGCCCTGAATGGTGATCGCGGTGATCTGGCCCATGAACTTGCCGCCCCCCACGGAAGGCAGCCTGGTGAACCAGATCACGATGAACTGCCCGCTGGCGCTGCTGTGCACGGTGAAGGTGTAGCTGCCCTGGACCCCGGTGACCGGGGTCAGGTCCGTCATCGAGGCGAGGTTAGCCGGGCTGCGCGCATCGGAGTTACCGATCTTGAGCTGCGCCTCGGCACCCGGGATGCCGGCGAACTGCACGGTCACGGAACTGACCCTGACGGGCTTGCCCATGTCCAGGATCAGGCCCGTTCCCTTCTTCAGGCCGCCGAAGTAGGCATTGCCGATGTACTGTTGCGTGGCCCAGCCGCCGGAGGCGTGGCTCAGCACGTTCTCCGCCTCGGCGCTGTTCTCGTCGCCCGGGTCGTCGGTCACGCTGGTCAGCGGGTCGAAGCCGGACGCGCTGACCGGGGTGAGGACCGCACTCACCGGACTGGCGTGGCCGGCGGGATGGCTGTGACCGACTACGGCCGCGTGACCGTGGTGCCACAGCGGGGAGGTAGCGGCGACCACGCCGGCGATGACGATGAGGCTGAGCAGTGCCACGACGGCGACCCGGACCTTCGATCCGGTGCCACGCCGCCGGTCCCGCTCCTGCCAGTGCTGGGTCTCTCGCGGATCGGAGTTCCAGTAGGGGCGGTCTGCCGCGGGCCGCGTGTCCTGGCGCTGCGGATGGTCCGGCGCGGCCGGAACCGGATCGGGCGGGATGGCCGCCGACAGCGCCCGAGCGAGCGCGCCCGGCGAGGTCAGCCCGCCCTCAGCGGAGCGGCTGCGCAACTGCAGTGCCCGGCAGGTCACCTCGTCCAGCGCGGCCGGAACTCCGGCCCGGACCTGCCGAGGGCTTCGCGGCTGCCCCTCCGACAGCGGAGCGGGAGGCAGGGCCGGGTAGTCCGGCCCTGGCCACAGACCGGTCAGGGTGGCGTAGAGCAGCCGGCCGAGGGCGCGGGTGTCGGCGGCCTCGGGGTCGTCGGCGGTCAGGCCCGCCAGCGCCGCGTCGATGCCGAGCCCGGTCACCTTGACGCCGCCGGTCGTCCACCGCAGCGACTCGGGCGTCAGGCACAGGTGGGCCAGTCCGGCCGAGTGCGCGACGGACAGCGCCGCGGCCGCCTCGGCCACGATCCGGGCGCCGGCGGACGGCTCCATCGGTCCCGCCGACAGCAGGTCGCCGAGGGTCTCGCCGGCTGCCCACTCCATCACGATGTAGGCGCGATCCCAGTCCTCCTCCACGTCGAAGACCTGGGCGAGCCGCGCGTCCGTGAGCCGGCTCGCGGCACGCGCCGCGGTGACGACCTCCCGGATCCTGGGAAAGCCGGGCGCGAAGGTGATGACCGTCACGGCCCGGGCGAGTATCTCGTCGATGGCCTTCCAGGCAGCCCAGCCAGCGGCCGCGGCTACCCTGTCCTCCAGACGGTAGCGGCCGCCGAGCTTAGTGCCCGGTTCGGACGTGAATGTGCTCATTAATCGCAGCTCAAAGGCACGTCAGCCCTCGACCCTCCCCTCCGGGGCCGTAGGTGATCAACAGGACCAGATAGACAATGATGCTGCACAACATGCTAGGCGGTGCGTGCCCCGCTGGCAGGCCCCCACCCGCCCGACTTCGCAAACCGTTACCCGCCGGAGACGTCCGCCGGCCCCGGCTGGGCCCGTTCACCAGGCCGTCCGGAACCGGGCGGTCCGCCGCCTCACACGGTAATGCCAGGTCAGCGGCGGAAACGGCCCGTCACCGTCCGGAGCAGGTCGGTGATCTCGGCGACCCGGAACAGTCGGCAGCAGAGCACGTAAATTGCCGCGGCGCCGCCGCCGCCCACGATGACCGAGGCGATCGCGGGCAGGAATCCGTGCGAGCCGCCGACAGCCACCGCGACCACGACGGCGAATATCACCGCGGGAATGGCGGCCGCGTGCATGCGGACCAGGCTCCGGCAGATGAACCAGCCGTCCAGGCCGCCCAGCCGCTGGCTGAGCATCCGCCAGGCCAGCGCGGCCCCGGCCAGGTTCGCCAGGCCGAACCCCACGCCCAGGAAGGCGACGATCTGGCCGGGCGGCACCACCGCGAGCGCGATCAGGTTGGCGAGCACGTTCACGACCATGGTCAGCGCGCCGATCAGGGCCGGCGTGCGGCTGTCGTGCAGCGAGTAGAACACGCGGAGCTGCAACTGGAAGAACATGTACGGCAGCAGCCCGAGGCAGAACAGGGCGAAGACCTCACCCATGTACCGGCCGCTGGTCAGGCTGGTCGCGCCGTGCGCCAGCAGGATGACGCCCAGGGCCGGCCCGAGCACGGCGAGCACGTAGGCGGCCGGGACCACGATGACCGAGGAGAGCCGGACGCCGGTGGAGAAATCATCCCGGACCAGGCTCAGCCGCCGCTCGGCGGCATGCGCGCTCATCCGCGGCAGCAGCGCGGTGATCACCGAGATGCCCACGACCGCGTACGGCATCTGGAACAGCTGCCAGCCGTAGGTATAGGGGGTAATGCCCGCGCCGTAGCTGATGTGCGCGGCGGCGGCGCGCACCCCGGCCGTGTTCGCCACCCGCGTCGTGACCAGGAACGCCACCTGGGTGCCGACGATGTAGCAGAACATCCAGCTGGCCATCCGCCAGATCTCGGCTACCTCAGCCCGCCGGAAGTCGAAACGAGGTCGCCAGCGGAAGCCCACCCGCCGCAGCGACGGCAGCAGCGCCGCGGTCTGGGCGACGATGCCGAGCGTCGTGCCCAGGCCGAGCAGCTCGATCTGGCCGCTGGTGATGGTCGAGGGGCTGACGTGCAGCCCGGCAATCGCCATGAACAATCCGAGGACGGCGATCACGACGACGTTATTGACTACCGGCGTCCACATCGGCGCGGCGAAGCTGCCGCGCGAGTTCAGGATAGCGCCGGCCAGCGAGCTCACCCCGTAGAAGAAGATCTGCGGGATGCAGAAGTACGCGAAGATGATCATTACGTGCAGGGTGGGGCCGCTGATGGCGCCCTTGTAGAGATAGACAATCGGCGCGGCGGCGAGGGTCGCGACGACCGTGATGGCCAGCAGCGAGAACGTGATCAGGGTGAACATGCGCTGGTCGTAGGCTTCGCTGCGGGCGCGATCGCGCTTGGCCGCGTTGACCAGCAGCGGCACGATGACGCTGGTCAGGATGCCGCCCAGGACCAGGTTGTAGACGACGTTGGGCAGCGTGTTGGCGTTGTTGTACGCCTCGGACAGGGTGACGGCGCCGAGGGCGGCGGACTGAACCAGGGTCCGCAGCAGGCCGCTGAGGCGGGAGGCGAGCGTGCCCACGGCCATGACGCCGCTGGACCGCACCAGGCTGGCGCCCGCCGGGCCGGCGACTGCCGGACTGCCGACGGGCGCGATCGCGCCCGGCAGCAGGGTGTCGGCGTCCGCCGCCCCGTCTCCCGGCTCCCATACCGTCGCGCTCCGGGCCGCCGGCCGGTAGCCGGTGTCGCTGTAGCCGGTGTCGCTGTAGCCGGTGTCGCTGTAGCCGGTGTATCCGGTGCCGGAGTATCCGGTCTCGCCGGCCCCTGGCCGCTGGCCCCGCCCGGCGGCATAGCCCTGGGTGGCGTACCCGTGCTCGCTGCCCTGCGGCGGACCGTACGCGAGATCCGGCCCGAGCTGGCCGGGATCGCCCGGCCGGCGGCGGCCGTATCGCGGATCATGATCCCGCTGGTAGCCGCGGCCGGGCTGGGCGTCATAACCGGGCGGGCGGTAGCCGGGGCCAGGATTGCGCTCCCCCCGGCTGCCCCGGCGGCCGCCGCGCTGGCCGCCGTAACCGGGCTCTTCGGGACCGCGGGCGGGATCCGGGTCCGGCGAGATGCCACGCCGCGGACCGCCGTCCGGTGCGGGCCGGGCGTCCGGTGCGGCGCTGGCGTCGGGTGCGGCGCTGGCGTCGGGTGCGGCGCTGGCGTCGGGTGCGGCGCGGGCGTCCGGGCCCAAGCGGGCGTCGGGTGCGGCGCGGGCGTCGGGTGCGGCGCGGGTGTCCGGGCCCGACCGGGCGTCCGGTGCGGCGCGGGCGTCCGGCTGGGGATACGAGTAATCCTGGTCGAACGGATAGCGGTGCCGCGCCCGGCGCTCGCTGGCGCCCGGATCGCTTTGCCCGGCGGCAGGGTCAGGACGCGCAGCCGAGTCACGGCCCCGATAACCCCTGCCTGCACCGGGATCGTCATGTTCTGCAGGGTCCGGCCCGGTGTGCTGAGGCCCGGGCCGTGAGCCGCTGGCCGTGTCGAAGCCCGGCCCCGGCGGGTATCCGGGGCCGCGGCTGCGGGCGGCGGGGTCGTATCCCGCGGCGCTGTGCCGGGGTCCTGCCGGGGAATCGGATCCCGGCCGGGAGGCGGAGACTGGCCGGGCACCGCGGCGGCTACCGGCTCGCCCGCTCGCGCCCGGGCCGCCCGGGCCCTGGTCGCTGCCGGGCCGCGAGGCAGGGCTCAGCCACGATCGGAGCCGGCCCCGGCCATTGCCTCCCCGGTTTCCCTGGTCACCGCTATCGGGCACGGGACGAAACCACGATGCGGGCGGCCAGTCCTCGTCCACGGCGGGCTCGTCAGGCCCGCTGTCCCGGCCGCGCGCGTCGTAGCCGGGGTCGGGCTCGCGGCCGTAGGGCGGCCCGCCGTAGCTAGCCCCCACAGCGTGACCTCGCGGTGCCGATGGATTCCCGCCGCCGGCCCGAGTGCCGTCGGCTCACCCGGCAGGCAGTGCGGCAGCGGCCAGCCAGCAGCGGTCCGGCCGGCCCGACGGGCAGCCCGGCGTCAGCTCCGGTCGGCCCAGCCCGGGGACCAGGCGAAGTCATCCGTATCCTCCGTCGGCGCGTTGTCGGTGCGCGTGCCACCGCGGTCAGGAACGACGCTATCGGCTCCTTCCTGCTGGTCGGCCCGGCCGTGGGTGTCGGCGGAGGGCTCCTGCGGGGCGGGTTCGGCGGGCTGCGCCGTCCCTGCCTGGCCCCGTCGCAGCGCACGGGTCGCCGAGGTAATGATAAAAACACCGACCGCAACGGCGAGGACGACCAGCGCCAGCGTTCCGAACTGGGTGGCCTCCACCGTCATCGTGGCGTACTTACCGGGCAGCGGCTGCCCGTCGGGAGCGAGCAGGCTCAGGCGGATCGTCGTGGATCCGATCGCGGTGGCCCGGACCTTCAGCTTGAAGGTCTCGACGGTGTTAGCCGGCACGGTCTGAACGCCGGGCGGGTTAGTAATGATCAGTCCCTTGCCGCCCGACTGGCTGGTGCTGAGCGCTACCTGGACCCGGATGGGGTAACGCAGCCGGTTGTCGACCGAGACCGGCACGGATCCCCGCAGGCCGCCGAGAGTGACCCGGCTGGAGCTGCTGATCAGCACGCCGGCTTCCTGGTCCCGGATATAGCCCTCGACCTGGGTCAGTCGCGCGAGCGCCGGCTTCTCACCCGCTGCGCCCGGCCGCCAGTCCGACGACTCAGTCCCGGCGACAGCCTCGTAGAGACTGGCGTCCGGGCGAGCCCGGATGCTCTGCAGCAGCTGAACGCTGCTGTCCAGCGCCCGGACCTTGTTCAGCAGCGATGCTCCGAGCAGTCTGGTGCCGATGTCGCCGGGAGCCTGCCGCCGGGGGGAGGCGGGGGCTTTGGCCGACGCCAGGCTGCCGAGGCTAACCGGCGTGAGCCAGGGCGCGCTGGCGGTCTCCCGCAGCAGTCCGGCGGCCAGGGCCGCCGGAGGAGCCCATCGACGCGGCGGCGCGACGACGATGGCGCGCGCGACGCGTGCCTGCACGGCGAACATCGCCGTTTCAGCCAGGAAATCCTGCTGGACCGCGAACTGGGCCGCCGGGGTAGTAGCGGTATCGGCCGCAGCGAGGATCTGCGTCAGGGTGCCATCGGAGAGCAGGACGTGCATATAGGGGCCCTCGCCGTCGGGCGTACTCGCTACTGCCGTCGGCGTGTACGGCGGCGCCTGCCCTAGCGGTGGCATCGTATTGCTGTCCAGGATGACCGTGCTGATCGCGTCTTTGGCGGCCAGGTTCTCCAGTAGCGCGTAGTTCGCCAGCCCGCCCGTCGGCCAGGCAACCCCGCCGAGCTGGTCAGCCGCCGTCAGGCCGTGCACGGCCGGGCCGAAGCTCCGGCCGAGCACGGCCGTTGCGGCGGCCGCGCCGAGCCTGAAGGCGTGGCTGAGGTCCGGGTCGAGGTCGCGCTGGCTGAGGGCTGTCATGTCCACGTCGGCGTACGGGGTGAGCATGACGGGCTGACTGGCCGTCGCCGACTTGAGCTCGCTCAGCCAGGCTGCCGCGGCCTTGCTCGCTGGCAGCAGCCTGCCGGTATCACAGTCCGCGTCCGCACCGACCCGGTAGCCGCCGGGATCGCGCATGACCTGCGCGCTGGTGAGCAGCGCCGGATCCAGGACCCAGGTCAGGCGGGCAGCCGCGCCCTCCTCGGCGCCCGCGCTCAGCAGGCCGGCCAGACGGCCGCCGCTGCCCAGGCTCGCCGTCAGCTCATTGCTGACCAGGCCGCCGCAGGGATTCTCCTGCGGCTCGTCGATCAGCGGCCAGATCCACGCGATCTGCTGCCTCTCAAAGCCGGCGGACTTGGCCGGCTGCGGCGCCCAGTAGGGCAGCAGGGTCCGGTCGACGGCCACGACAGTTCCCCCGGCGCCGTTGGTGACCTGCGCCGCCAGCGGGTAGACACCCGCCGACTGCATCTGCCTGATCTGCGCGGCGGGCAGGGTGATATGCCACTGCCTGGTCTGGCCCGGCTGGAGCGGCGCCTTGCCGGGCGACCAGATCGCGTTGCTCACGGGCAGGTCGGCGGACTGAAGATTCCCGGCTAGGTACTGCGACAGCTGGTCGGTATAGGCGAAAGGCGAGCCGGAGGACCAGAGCTGAACGGTCAGGCCGCTGATCGCGCTGGCTGATGTGTTGGTGAGCGAGCCTGATACCTGCACCCTGGCCCGCGGGGAGGCGTACGCGGGACTGACGGCGGTGATGGCGAGCGCCACCGGCGAGGAGCCTGCCTGCTGCGGCTGCCCGCTGCTGGCCGTGGCGGGCCCGGCCAGTGCGGCTGACGCGATGATGGCGGCCAGCATGCAGCTGGCCATCATGATCCTTACCGCGCGGCTCACCAGGGCCGACCTGATGGCGGGCGGCGTCGCCGGGTCCGGACGCCAGCCCGGTCCCCGGCTGAGCCTGGGTGCGAACGAGCAGCGCGCGGATAGGGCATGGCGGAATGTTAGTGCGGCCGGTGGAGTGCGAGGACGGGGACGCTAGGCTGGCTGGCAGGCCTGGCGGCGAACTCGGTGCCGTGCCCGCGGGCGCTGCCAGCCAGCTGGCATTGCCTCACGATGTGCGGCACGGCGACACGATCATGCATCGGGTTCTCCGCCTCCCGGCTCTTACCAGCTTATGCCTACCACCTACCCTCGATGGCCGTGCCAGATTCCAGCCCGATGAGCAAGCAGCAGCTGCAGGCTGCGGCGATGCTGCTCGCGACCCTGTCGCCGGCCGCCGATGAGCTCGGCCGCCTGTTCCGCCGCCACCGGCACGAGCTCGCCCTCGTAGGCGGTCCTGTCCGGGACGTGTTCCTGGACCGTCGGCCCGGTGACCTCGACCTGGCTACCGACGCGCCGCCCGAGCGCGTGCTGGAGATCGTCCGCGGCTGGGCCGATCAGGTGTGGACCATCGGGATCGAGTTCGGCACTGTCGGGCTGGTCAAGGACGGTGACACGTTCGAGATCACCACCTACCGGTCGGAGCAATACAGCCGCACATCGCGAAAGCCGGTCGTGGCGCACCACCAGTCACTGGAAGACGACCTGTCCCGGCGGGACTTCACCGTGAATGCGATGGCAGCCAGGCTGCCGGGGCACGAGCTGGTCGACCCGTTCGGCGGGCTTGCCGACCTGCAGCGCAAGGTGCTGCGCACGCCCGGCAGGCCGGAGGACTCGTTCACTGACGATCCGCTGCGGATCCTGCGCGCCGCGAGGTTCGCCGCCCAGCTGGGCTTCTCGGTCGAGCCGGGTACCCGCGAGGCGATGACCGAGCTGGCTCCGCTGCTCGCACCGCCCAAGGTTTCCGCCGAGCGGATCTCAGCCGAGCTGACCAAGCTGATCTGCTCGCCGCTGCCCCGCGGCCCGGCGGCCGGCATCGCCCTGCTGGTCGACACCGGCGTGGCGGATTACCTACTGCCGGAGATCCCGGCGCTGCGGCTGGAACGGGACGAGCACTACCGGCACAAGGACGTGTATCAGCACTCGCTGACGGTGCTGAATCAGGCCATCACGCTGGAGGAGCAGTACGGCCTGCGGCAGGACCTGCGGCTCCGGCTGGCCGCGCTGCTGCACGACATCGGCAAGCCGGCCACCCGCAGGCTGCTGCCGAACGGGCGGGTGGCCTTCCACCATCACGAGATGGAGGGCGCCAAGCTGGCCAGGAAGCGGCTGTCCCAGCTGCGGTTCAGCAAGGACGTGGTCGCGGACGTGAGCCGGCTGATCGAGCTGCACCTGCGTTTCCACGGATACGGGGGCGAGTGGACCGACTCGGCGGTCCGCCGCTACGTCACGGACGCGGGCCCGCTGCTGCCCCGGCTGCACGCGCTGACCAGGGCCGACTGCACGACCAGGAATCAGGCGAAGGCGCAGCGACTGGCCCGCGCCTACGACGGCCTGGAGCAGCGCATCGCCGAGCTGGCACAGCAGGAAGAGCTGGACCGCATCCGGCCCGATCTCGACGGCAACCAGATCATGCGGCTGCTCGGCATCGGGCCTGGCCCGCTGGTGGGCCGCGCCTATCAGCACCTGCGGGAGCTGCGCCTGGAGCACGGGCCCCTGGGCGAGGAACGGGCTGCTCAGGAGCTGATA
>Ga0187869_10001058_pt1 | contig 26029 bp, 25 predicted proteins | sample June2016WEW_13_1_2_FD_132972 | JGI IMG/M metagenome (GOLD analysis project Ga0187869, IMG submission 132972) | Peatland microbial communities from SPRUCE experiment site at the Marcell Experimental Forest, Minnesota, USA - June2016WEW_13_100 | ecosystem: Environmental > Terrestrial > Soil >...
AATCCGCCGGCAGGCCTTCAAAATCTAATTCATCGTGGGAATCGAGTGGTTCTGCCGAGTAGCCGGCTTGGCCCGTTGCTTGCCATCGACCACGTTCTGCTTCGAATGCCGCTTGCTGGCGCGCCTTGTACGCGAGCGTACTCGGCAGGTTATCGGCGAGGAATCGACGATAGTCGCGTAGCCGAAACATCTCGTCGCTGATTCGCACCTGCGTTCGGCCGTGCAAGAAATCCGCGCGAAATTCGAGCAACTCATCCGCAGAGACGGGATAGAAGCGGATTTGATCGAAGAACCGCAGCAACCACGGCCGGTCTCGCGTAAACGCATCGGTCACCTTGTACGTATTCCACATTTGGCAGGTTCGTCCGACGAACTGGTAGCCCCCCGGTCCTTCCATGCCGTACACACACAGATACGCCCCTCCGATGCCCACGGCATTCTCCGGTGTCCATGTACGCGCAGGATTGTATTTGGTCGTCACCAAGCGATGTCGCGGATCGAGCGGGGTGGCGACCGGGGCGCCCAGGTAAACATCGCCGAGTCCCAGGACCATGTAACTGGCCTCGAAGACGATTCGCTTGACCTCATCGATGCTGTCGAGTCCGTTGATGCGTCGTATGAACTCGATGTTGCTCGGACACCAAGGCGCATCCGCGCGCACGGACTGCATGTATTTCTCTATGGCGAGACGCGTAGCGACGTCGTCCCAGGAAAGCGGCAGCTCGACGATGCGGGAGGGTATCTCCATGTCGTCGATCGCAGCACTCGCTGTGTCCGCCGACATCAACGTCGATAGCAAGTGGTCCACCGACAGCACACGACTGTCGTAGTGCACTTGCAAGGAGCGGATGCCCGGCGTGAGGTCGACGATGCCGGCGAGATCCCTGTCTCGCAGCCAGCACATCAGCCGGTGCACATGCAACCGCAACTCCAGGTCGAGCACCATCGGGCCGTATTCGATCAGGAGATTGCAATCGCCGGCGCGCCGATAAATGACCGCGGGCCGCGTCGCCTGCGCCGGCAAACTCGCAATGATGGGAGTGATAGGTCGCCGCATGCTGCGCCAGGATGGGGCGCGCCGCGCCGGCTTACGCAGGGTCGCGATCATCGACTCCTGCCTGTCATCGAGTTCCCGCGCTCGCTCGATCGTCAGTCGATTGAATCGAACGCGATTGCCGGGACGGAGTTGCCCGAGCTTCCACAACTCAGCCTTCACGACCGTAACCGGACACACGAATCCTCCGAGCGAGGGTCCATCGGGCCCTAAAATCACGGGCATGTCGCCGGTGAAATTGACTGCACCGATGGCGTACGCGGTGTCGTGAATGTTCGAGGGATGCAGTCCCGCCTCACCACCGTCGGTGCGCGCCCACGTTGGTTTGGCGCCGATGAGCCGTACTCCCGTCCGGCTGGAGTTGTAGTGCACCGCCCAGCTGCCGGCAAAAAATGCCTCGATATCCTCTTCCGTAAAAAAGTCGGGCGCGCCGTGCGGTCCATCGAGAACGCCGAGTTCCCACTCGTCGGTGATCTCGGGAATCAGCTCTACGGGAACCGCGGTCGGCTCTTCCGCGTCGCCAACCGGATTCAGATGCAACACATCGCCGGCCATCAAGGCGCGGCCGCCGTGCCCCCCAAACCGTCCTAATGTGAACGTGGCGCGACTACCCAAATAGTGCGGCACGTCAATTCCGCCGCAGATCGCCAAATAGGCCCGGCATCCGAATTCTTTCGGAGCGCCGATTCGTAAAGTGGCCCCGGCCAGCAACTTCGTCGGTGTCCAGTATCGGATCGGCAGCCCGTCGATGTCGGCCGGCATCTCGGCACCAGTGAGACAGATCAGCGAATCGGTGTTGAATTTCAGCGTGGGACCAGACATAGTGATTTCGAGCGCCGCAGCATCGGGTCGATTGCCGACGGCCCGATTTCCCAAGCGAAACGACAAACTGTCCATGGGACCCGAGGGCGGCACGCCCACGTTCCAATAGTTCAGTCGCCCGGGATAGTCCTGAATGGTTGTCTGAGTACCCGCGCTCAAGACTTCAAGCGTTCGCGGCGCATAGGAAAACGAATCGAGCACGCGCGTGGTCAGCCCACCGATCGCAAATACTTCAGACGCAGCGAGTTGGCTTACGTAGTCCAGATTGGTCTCGAGACCGGCCATCCGAGTAGCGTTCAAGGCGCGCTGCAATTTGGCCACGGCCGCGTTGCGATCGACGTCAGCCACGATGATCTTCGCAAGCAGCGGGTCATAATAGGGTGTGATGTTTGTGCCATCCTCCACCCATGTCTCGATTCGCGCCTCGGCCGCGAATCGGACTTGCGTGAGCAGGCCCGACGAGGGGCGAAAGCCGCGCGCCGGGTCTTCCGCATAGATTCTCGCCTGAATCGACGCACCGAATGATTGCGGTGCCACGAGCTTCAAACCGTCACCCGCGGCCAGTCGTATCATCCATTCGACCAGGTCGACCCCCGTGACCTCCTCCGTGATGCAGTGCTCGACCTGTAAGCGGGTATTGACCTCGAGAAAGTAAAACTCGTCGCGGCGGACATCGTAGACAAATTCCACGGTGCCGGCGGATTTATAGTCGACCGCTCGTCCCAATCGAATGGCCGTCTCGTGCAGGCGCTCACGTACGGATTTCGACAATCCCGCCGCGGGCGTCTCTTCGATCACCTTTTGATTGCGGCGTTGCACCGAGCAATCGCGCTCGCCGAGCGCAATCACCTCGCCAGCACCGTCGCCGAATATCTGCACCTCGATGTGGCGCGCCTGCTCGACGTAACGCTCCAGGAACACGCCACCGCTACTAAAATTTCTTTGCGCAAGACGCTCGACACTTTCGAGCGCGGCCGCGAGCTCGGATTCGCGTCTGACGAGCTGCATGCCGATCCCGCCGCCGCCCGCCGAGCTCTTGAGCATGACGGGATAGCCAACACGCGCCGCCTCGTGCCTCGCCTGCCCGATATCGAGGAGCAACTCGCTGCCGGGCAGCAAAGGAACTCCCGCACGCGCAGCGATGTCTCGAGCCGTATGCTTCAAGCCAAAGTCTCTAATCTGCGCCGGCGTGGGGCCGATGAACACGATATCGGCAGCCTCGCAGGCTTGCGCAAAAGCGGGACTCTCGCTCAAGAAACCGTAGCCCGGGTGGATCGCTTCGACGCCCGAGTCGCGCGCCGCCGCAATCAGCTTGTCTTCACGCAGATAGCTATCGGACGGCGGGGCCGCCCCCAGGCAAATCGCTTCATCCGCCTGCAGCACGTGAAGTGCGTGCCGGTCTGCATCCGAATAAACCGCGACCGAATGCACGCCCAAGCGTCGCAAGGTTCGAATTATCCGGCAGGCGATCTCACCCCGATTGGCGATGAGGACCTTACGAAACATCGGGGTCCCAGATCAGGATCTCCAGCGGTGTCGGATTATAGGCATTACACGGATTGTTGAGCTGCGGGCAATTTGAGATCAGGACGATGATGTCCATCGCCGCGCGCAGCTCCACGTATTTTCCCGGCCCGCTCACGCCATCGGCAAAATTTAATCCGCCGTCCGCCGTGACCGGGACGTTCATGAAAAAATTGATGTTATGAGTCAGATCGCGCTTGTTCAGCCCAAAATGCTCATGCTCGGCCAGCGCCAAAAGGTAACTGTCGCGGCAAGCATGCATGGTTCTCTTATCCAGCGCATAACGCACCGTGTTCGACTCGGTAGCGCAAGCGCCTCCCAGCGTGTCGTGACGGCCTACGGTATCGGCTACGATCTCGGCCAGCGTATTTCCGGCAGTCGAGAGCAGCTTTGAACCGACGCTCAAATACACATTGCGCTGCTCGCGCATCGTGTCGACGATGCTGTAGCGTTCGGCCGGATCGGCCGCGGAATACAACAACGTGTCGGCGGCCTGGTTGCCCTCCACGTCCACAATCCTGAACCGTTGCCCACAGGCGACGACCCGGATCCAATACTCGCCCGCCGGTATGATTTGTCGGTAACGACAGGCATCGGCCTTTAAAACACTTTGTCGCAGCATGCGTCAAATTCCACGGGCGTTACAGGCGCATTGTCGATACAGTTCCGTATTCTCGAATCCGCGAGTATTTTCCGGACAAAGGTTGCGGCAGAAATCATCGTCCGGCACCGGTGCTGATTTGCGCAGCTGCATGCGGACCGGTGCCCTCGGGTACTCCGCGGCAGGATTCAACGGATGCGGACAGGTGTGAAAGAGCACGAGCGTATCCATCTCGAAGCGCAACTCCACGAACGCATCGGCTCGTGAATTGCGGGCATCAAAGCTCATGTCGCCGGCCTCGGCGATGGATACTTTGCTGAACCAATTGACATTGGCAGCGAGATCGCGGCGACCGAGACCGTACTTGCCCCCTTCGACGAGAAAAGAGTCGTGTCCATTTTGGGTCCAGTCGTTTCGGTAGTTTTGGTAGCTCTTAAGTCCCCAGCGCTGAGCCACGAGCGCCTTGGTGGAGTTGCCGCACACCGTATCGTGCCAGCCTACGGAATCCTCGATGATCGAGCAGAAAATGCGGCCCATATCCGAATACAGGCAATGCCCCTTCGTGAGTTTGAACGTATGCTGGCACTTCAGCGTATCGGGTACGTTATAGCGCTCGAGAAGGTTGTAAGGATTGTAGAAGAGCATTCCGGCGTTCGCGCCGCCGTTCACGTCGATCAATCGAAGCACGGTGCCGCCGCGCACTGTCAACGACCAATGTTTGCCACCTTCGATCAAGGACTCGTGAAATACAGCTTCCGTTTTCATGTGATTTCAAACTTTATTCGAAGCGCAGCTTGAGGGTCACGCCGATCGTTCGCGGCCGTACCGTATAAGCCTCGAATACGGTATTGACCTCCGGCTGCTGGATGATCTTGCGATCATTGGCCAAGTTCTTGGCGTACAGGCTAACATCGAAAGTCGCGCCGGTCAGCCCGAGGCTGGCATTGAGCACGCCGTAGCCGGGGTTGTGGTAGTTGGGATTCGGCGTTGGGGGCGAGTTCAGGTAATCAAGAGGCTGGTAGCTGCCATAGGAGCTGCCGCTGTACGTATAGTCGACGCGGCTGATCAGGGCGGCAGCGCTCGTGAGCTTGATGTTATAGGCCGCCGAGCCCGTGTAGTTGTAGTCCGGCACATCGATGAGCCAGGAGCCGACTGTCGCCTCGCTCGGATTGGCGGCGCTCGAGATGTAGGCGTGTTGGGCGCTGGCGGTGAGTCCGAGCGTCAGCTGGGTGATCGGCCGGTAGTTGATCTCCAGCTCGCCGCCATAGATTTTGGCGTCGCCCACATTGGCCGTGAAGTAATAGCCACAGGTGGGCAGGTACAGCGACTGCTGAATGTTCTTCCAGTTAGTCGTATAGGCGGCAGCGTTGATCGTCAATCGATCCTCATCGAGGCGATTCTTACTGCCGAGTTCATAGGTCCAGAGTGAATCCGAGTCGAATTTCGTCGGTCCCGAATTCAGGCCGTAGGTCTGAAGATTGGGGCCACAAACACCGCCATCGAAGCCGCCATAGGGAATCGGTCCCGTTGGGCCGCCGTTGCGAAAGCCTTTCGCGGCCGAGATGTAGACGCTCGACTGGACGTCGACGTTGTAGCTCAACGAGGCCTTGGGCGTAAACGCGCTGAATGTACCCTCCTGGTTGTAGGGGCTGATATTGGGCCACTGATAGAAGCCGATCTCCCTCGATACATAAGTCTCACGCGTGCTGGCATAGCGACCGCCGAGCGAGCCATGCAGGCTCGGAAGAAAATCGTAGTCGAGCTGCCCGAAAACCGCATACTGCTTCTCGTCGTAGAAGCGATTGTCGGACTCGTCGATGTCGTCGGGGAACAGCAGCGAATACCCCGGCCCGGGAGGGCCATAGAGCGTATTGACATAGCTATTTTCCATCGGCACGCCGAAGATCTTCGTGAACGCGGTACTGATGCCCGGAATCTGTTGGAAGTCGACGTCGTGGATCCACGAATTCTCATAGTAGAGCCCTGCGACCCATTTGAGTGCGCCGCCGGCGCCGGCGGGCGACGCGAGCCGGAATTCCTGTGAAAACTGTCCGTAATGGTTGCTCAGATGCACCGCCGAGGGTAGGTTGGCGATGATCGAGTTGACCAATGGCTCCTGCGCCGAATCGCAGTTGGGTGAACCGTTCGGGTAGGTAATCACGCCCGGACCCGGCGCCGGACACGGCGTATTGATCAGGCTCGCGAAGGCCGCGCTGTTGTAATAGGTGCCATCGATCTGCCGGGCATATTGACGTAGGAATAGCCCGGTGACCGCGGTCAGGTCGGCGAAGCCAACGTTGGCGTTGATCGTGAGGCTGGGTAGCACCAGCGCGTCCAGGCCCGGCTCGGCAGTTTCCTTGTCCTGTATCCACAGCCCCGGAATCGGGGGACCCACTGGATCAGTCGATGAGAGCTGCCCCGGCGGATAAAACGCATCGCTATCGCCGTACTTGTAACGTTGATAAAAGAAACTTGGGCTTATCGTGAAGGCATCGGAGACTTGGATCAAACCATTCAAGCGCGTTACGAATATGTTGTCATCGTTCACACCCTTCTCTTGCAGTTCGAAATAGGGCGTGACCTGGCTCAAGGTTGCAGCGCTGCTTTCTCCGGGATTGCTGTAATGATCGATGAAGCCGCTGTCGCTGGTGAAGCCGACGCTGCCGCGCACCGCGAACACGCCGGCGATCAGCGGTGCGTTGAACACCGCGCCTTCGAAATAGTTAGCGCCGCCGTGCTCGGTCTGCGAATAATCGCTGGTGAACTCGCCGCTCCATTGCGTCAGCTGCGGTCTCGGGGTGATGAAACGAATCGTGCCGCCCTCGGAGCTGTCGACGTACAGCGTGCCCTGGGGCCCGCGCAGCACTTCCAAGCGATCGAGATCGAATAGCCGCGGCTGCGCCGCGCCGTCGTAGAAAAAATTCTTGGTCGTGATCGATACGTCATCAATGTAGAGCCCGGTCGTCGCGGAACCCGACGTCGAACTTACGCCGCGAATTTCGATGTTGCTCGTGCCTTCGGTGCCCGAAACGGAATTGAAATTCACGCCCGGAATCGCGCGCGTGATGTCATCGTAGCTCTGAATGTGCTTGTCTATCAGGTCTTCGCCGGTGACCGCGCTGATGCTGATCGGCACTTCCTCGATGTCTTCGCTGCGCTTATTGGCAGTTACCGTGATCTCCTGCAGCGTGTCCGGGTGTACGGAGCCCGGTATCGCCGCGGGTGACGCGTCCTGCGCGTCGGCGACGGTCGAGGAAGGCGCGTCCGCCGCCCACGCGCAATTGGCGCTGTAAAACGCCGGAACCAGCAGTGCGGCAGTTGCCATGCAGCCCGCAAGCCATTGAGAATTCGGATAACCCATGGGGCAACACCTCCTCTGTCATCGTGCCAATGGCACTAATTCGGGAAGGCTTCGGTTTGCTTTCGGGTCATCCCCCCAAGGTGCGGGAGACAATCCCGAGGACGCTGAAGCCTCCTCGACATTGATCTCCCGGGCTTTTATCCCTCCGTGTATCCGCGGTCGCAGCAACATCGGATGTCGCCGACGACCAGGGACTGCCTCTCTCGGACCAGACACCTCAATCAGCAGGCCGGAACCCTAGACGCACATTTATTACAAGCAGAGCAAGTGTTGTGCCAAACCTAGTCCACTTCGCCCAATCGACACGCATTCGCTGCGAAACCGGGTCTTTTCATTCGCTTCTTAAACTCTTTGTTGCGGATGCTATCGCCGGTTAGTGCACCGGCAACGGGCTAGAGGAGCGATCAGTGCCCCAACTTCGCGCGCACAAATTTCGCGCATATCCCGGTGCACACGCTATATTTCGCCCATGCCCTCATCCGACAGCCTTCTGATCAGCGATCTTTTGCACGCATATCGTGCCCATCGCCTCACGCCGACACAGATGACCGAGAGCGTGCTGGAGCGCGCGGAGCGCGCTGCTCAACGGAATATTTGGATCACACGGTTCTCACGCAAGCGGTTGTTGGATCACGCACGCTCTCTAGAGCAACGCTCGATCGAGGAACTGCCTCTTTATGGCATTCCCTTTGTCATCAAAGACAATATTGATCTCGCCGGCGTGCCGACCACGGCGGGATGCGTCCAGTATTCCTACGTACCGGCGCAATCATCCCCAGTCGTACAAAGACTTCTCGATGCCGGGGCGATACCACTCGGCAAAGCCAATCTCGATCAGTTTGCGACGGGACTGGTCGGCACACGCTCTCCATACGGCGCCTGCCGAAATAGCTTCAATACGGATTATATTTCCGGCGGGTCGAGTTCGGGCTCCGCCGTGGCGGTGGCCACCGGGCTTGCGAGCTTTGCGCTCGGAACCGACACGGCCGGGTCCGGTCGCGTCCCGGCCGCCTTCAACAACATCATGGGATTGAAACCGAGCCTCGGTAGAATCAGTACTCGAGGCGTCGTGCCGGCTTGCCGATCATTGGACTGCGTGTCGATATTTGCACTGACGAGCGAGGATGCGGCGCAAGTTCTTTCGGTGGTCGAAGGATTTGACGCCGACGATCCTTATTCTCGCAGGGTCGGCGACGCCGCCGTCAACGATCGGCGATTCGGCATACCGCGGCGCGAGCAACTGCAATTCTTTGGCGACCGTGAATATGCTCGCTTGTTCGACCAAGCGACCGCGCGAATCGAATCTCTCGGCGGTGCGGTGGTCGAAATCGATTTTGCTCCCTTCTTGGACGCGGCGCGGCTTTTGTACGAAGGGCCCTGGCTCGCCGAGCGCTACGCCGGGCTCGAGGATTTCATCGAGCAGCATGCGAGCGCCATGCATTCAGTGACACGCCAGGTCATCGAGGCAGGAAAATCCCCGTCGGCCGTCGATGCCTTCAAGGCACAATACAAACTGATGTCGCTGAAACGCGCGAGCGAACGCGTTTGGGATAACGTCGATGTGCTCATGACACCGACAGCCGGCACCATTTACGAGATTGCGCGCGTGAATGCGGATCCCATTCGCCTCAATACGAATCTGGGGTACTACACCAATTTCATGAATCTCTTGGACCTCGCGGGCGTTGCAATTCCCGCCGGCTTTCGCAAAGACGGGCTGCCCTTCGGAGTGACGATCATCGGTCGAGCAGGAACGGATCATGGCTTGCTCGCGCTCGCCGGCAAGTTACACCGCGCCTTCGGCGATAGACTGGGGGCACTGGATTTGCCCATGCCCTCCCCCGCAGAAAGCGGGTCCGCGACTCCCAAGGGTTTCACCTCGATCGCCGTCTGCGGCGCGCACATGAATGGCCTGCCGCTCAACCAGCAGCTGCGGGATCGAGGCGGGTATTTGCTGCGATCCACACGAACCGCAGCCCAGTATCGATTCTATCTGCTGCCCGGGGGCCCACCACAGCGGCCCGGGCTGGTGCGCGTGCGCAGCGGCGGGGCCTCGATAGACATCGAAGTGTGGGCCCTGAGATCCGCGGATCTCGCTTCGTTCGTCGAGGGCATCTCCGCGCCCCTCGGAGTCGGAAAAATCGAACTTCAAGACGGGGAACAGGTTCTGGGATTCTTATGCGAAGCGTACGCCACCGGTGGCGCTACCGATATCACTGACCTTGGTGGGTGGCGCGCCTATCTCGAGCAATTCCAATCGATCGCCTAACTCACTCTATAATTATGCGAATCTTGCGCCGCCGCAGACCACTGATGCGATTGCGGACTAGACCGCCAAATCAGGCAATCGCGACCATAGGGCGTTAGAAGCCGGGTGTTAGAAACTTGCAGGAAACTCCGTTCGATTTCGAAAGAAGTTCGTCCAGAGTTGCGAGCGGGAGTTCGAGCGCCTCGGCAATGGCGACGTACCACGCGTCGTAACTTGTCACATTATGACGCAATTCCCAGATGCGGCCGGCAAAGGGCTCAAAAGGAAACAACTCGACATCGAGTTGCATGAGGTCGTCTTGCGCCGCGTTCGCCTCTGGCGTCGTAATTAGCTTTGCCCTCTCGAGGCGCCGAAATATGTTCGTCGCTTCCGCGAGTACCAGCTCTGGCGCTTGCAGCAAACCACCGGCAAGAACTTCTTCCGCCCAATCGCCGTAGGGGCCGCTGTCAACAAGAGCGGCAACTACGATTGACGAATCAATGACGATGCTCAACGCCTGTCAGCGTTTCTGTTCTCAAGAATCTGCTTCGAGGAGATGCGAGTCTGAGTCGCGCGCTTTCTCTTGCGCACCTGCTGAAGCCAAGCATCTATCGACGGGCGGGCAGCCAGTCGCTCCAGTTCGGCGCGCAGAAACTCCTGCATCGACTTACCCTGCAAAGCCGCGCGGGCGGCTAGTTCGTCGCGGACTTTCTCGGGCACATCGCGGATGTTGATTTGAATTGCCATGATTTTATAATGCCAGCAATGATTGCACCTTGCAAGCGTGTCTGGCGAAGACGAAACTCGATTTCATTCATTTCACATTATGCGGATCTTTCAGTGCAGCAATTTCGCTTGTTCGGAGCCAGGAAGGGAATTGAAGATCGTCCTTAGCTCGCTGAATCGTAAGCGCTCGATCTTCCGCACCCTGCCCCGGGCGAGGGTAGCCTGATAAAGATGCCGCCGGGTTACAACAAAGGGCGGCACGATGAGCGACGAGGATCGGGAATCCAAGGCGGCGGTCTGGCTGCAGAGGTTGCACGAGGCGGCGACGGAGAAACAATCACTGGTCGAGTATTGCCGGCGACACGGATTGAGGCCGGGGGAAGCATACCAGTGGAAGAGAAGCCTACGCGGCGCCGGGCGATGGCCTGCTGCCAAGGCCGGTGGATCGACAGAGGTAGCGAGGACAGCGCCGCCGGGATTCGCGCGTGTGCGCATTGTGCCGGAGCATCGTACGATGTCGGCGCCTCTGCGTCCGCAATTGCAATTGGCGAACGGCCGTCGAGCCGAACTGCTGTTGAGCGATGAGCGGCAACTACCGCGAGTGCTCGAACTACTGGAGCAGTCCACATGATGCGCCCCGATGCCAATGCCGCGGTGTTCGTGTGCGTGGCGCCGGTGGATATGCGCAAGCAAGCGGCAACATTAGCGCTGATCGTTGAGCAAACCCTGAAGCGCAACATCTTCGAGCCGGCGCTCTGGGTGTTCAGCAATGAGCGGCGCGACAGGATAAAAATTGTTTACTGGCAGCGCAACGGCTTGTGCCTGTGGAGCAAGCGGCTCGAAGGCCGTGATCGGTTTATCTTTCCGCGGCGTATCGAGGGCGATACGGTGACGATCCGCGGCGAGCAACTCGAGGAGTTACTCGCCGGATTTGATCTGTGGCGCGAGGCTCATCGAGAGCTTCTGATGCGCCGTGTGGGATGATTAAAAGCCTATAAATATAGGCATTTACTCGTGCGCCAAAGATAAGATCATGCGATAATCATTGCATGTTGGAAAGCAACTCTGGTGCACCCGCCGACGCCATGGATGGTGCGGCACGCATCGCGTTGCTGGAAAGCGAACTCGAAGTCCTAAGACGCCGGGATGCCGAGCGCACGGCCGAGTTGGCCGCCCGCGAGCGGCGGATCCGGCTCTTGGAAGAGGCGCTTCGAATCCTGCAAGCCGATCGGTATGGCGCGAGCCGCGAGAAGCTTCACGTCGCCCCCGGTCAGACGGAGCTGTTCAACGAAGCGGAGACGATCGCCGAGCTGAATGAGGCGCTCGGCGCCGAGGTGCCCCTCAAAGCGACGCCGCAGCGCACAGAGAAATCCAGCACGGGCGTCAAGGCGGGGCGCAAAGCCATCGCCGCTCATCTGCACCGCGTGCCCGTTGTGCACGATTTGCCCGAGAGCCAGCAACAGTGTGCGTGCGGCAGCCGGCTCGTCGAGATCGGGAGCGAGATCTCGGAGCAACTCGATTACGTGCCGCCGAAGATCCAGGTGCTGCAGCACGTGCGTAAAAAGTATGCCTGCCCGGGCTGCGATCAGTGCGTGAAGACGGCGCCGTTACCGGCGCAGATCTTACCCAAGACGAATGCGGTGCCCGGGCTCCTCGCCCATCTGGTCACCAGCAAATATGTCGATGCGCTGCCGCTGTATCGCCAGGAGGCGATCTTTGCGCGCTACGGGGTGAGCCTACCGCGGGCCACGCAGGCGGCCTGGATCATCGGACTTGCCGAGCGGGTCCAGCCACTGATTAACCTGATGGATGAGCGGTTGCGCGGCAGCGGCTACATCCGCATCGATGAAACGCCGGTGCAGGTCATCAACAGCGAGAAGCCGGCAACCGCCGAACACTGGATGTGGGTACGAGTTGCCGGTCCCCCACGGCAGCGGATCATCCTCTTCGACTACGATCCGAGCCGGGGCCACGAAGTGGCGGCACGGCTGCTCGAGGGTGCGCACGGGATCATCCAAAGCGATGGTCACCACGCCTACGATCAAGTAGCTGAGAAATACGGCCTTATCCACTGCGGATGCATCGCCCATGCGCGGCGCAAGTTCTTCGAGGCCATCAAGGCGTTGCCGAAACAAATACGTAATCAGCCGACCGCCGCCCACGAAGCGGTGCGCCGAATCGACGAACTCTACAAGATCGAGCGCGACATCGGCACGCTCGCCGACATCGAGCGCGCCGCGGTGCGCAAAGAAAAGGCCGCACCGTTACTCGAGTCGCTCCATGCCTGGGCGAGCAGCCTGGTGCACGACACGCTGCCGTCAGGAAAGCTCGGGGAAGCACTCGTATACCTTCGCAATCAATGGCCCAAGCTCATCCGCTATGTTGAAGACGGAAAAGTCGCCATCGACACCAACCTCGCCGAGAACGCGATCCGTCCCTTTGCCCTCGGGCGCCGCAACTGGCTCTTCGCCGATACCGTCAGCGGCGCTCGCGCCAGCGCTCACATCTACAGCCTGGTTCAGACCGCGCGCGCCAATGAGCTTGAACCGTATGCGTACCTGCGCCGCCTGTGCGCCGAACTCCCCGCCGCGCAGACCGTAGAGCAGATCGAAGCGTTGCTGCCCTGGAACATCAAAACCTAACACCTGGCAAGGGTGGGGAAGATCGAGCGCTTACGTTGTCTCTCACCCACCTCGTGTTCGGTAACTAGCTGCCGGGCAAATCGCCTTAATACTTCGGCGAGGCATGAGTGGCGGCATGGTCGCTTCCGTTACGCTGGCGATCCAAGCGCCCGCGCAGGAACTCCGGACTCGCGTAGTCCGGGGTGAGTGCACGGCCGTAAACGCTGGTGAGCTGCGTCCGATCGGCCTCCTCAGTTTGCAGAAGCTTGGCGATCCCGAAATCGAGCAACCGTGCCTGCCCTGATTCGGTCACCAGGATGGTCGAGGGCTTCAGGTCCCGATGAACAACCTGTCGCTCGTGCGCATACCGCACGCCATCCAGCACCTGGAGCACGAGCTGCAGCCGCTCCCGGATCCCCAACCGATGCGCATCGGAACAGTCGGTAATCGGCTGCCCGACGACGTACTCCATCGACAGGTACGGCAACCCGTTCGCATCCGTCCCGGCATCGTAGAGCCTCGCAATATTGGGATGCTCGAGACCCGCCAGGATGTCCCGCTCGCGCGCAAATCGCTGCTCGAGATCCTTGCGCAGCCGCGTGAGCATCGGCAGCTTCAGCGCCACTTCCCGCTTAAACCCCCCGTCCGCGCGCCGCGCCAACCACACCTCGGCCTTGCCGCCCGCACCGAGAAGTTTGATCAACTCGTACCGGCCGATGCGTGCGCCGGGCTTCAGACCGCTCGCAGCGGAATCAGAATTTTCATCGGATCCCAGCTTCGGCAGCGTCGCCGGCGCGTCCTCGACGCCTGTGCCGCTGCTCAACAGCGCCTTGCGCAATGCCAAGGCGATATCCTGATCCACGGGCGACAGCGCGTCGAGCCAACGCCGACGCCCGGCCTCATCGAGCGGCAGCGCCTCATCGAGCAGTCGGCTCATGCGGGCCATCTGAGCGCTCGTCAATCTCGTGCGACGACCTCCCCGATCACCGGCGACGGCACCACTCTCTTCAAGCGCAGTCACCGCAGTGCCTCCCCCAAAATCAAGCGGGCCTTCTCCCAGTCGCGTCGCACTGTGCGCTCGGTCACCTCGAGCGTCTCGGCGATCTCCTTCTCGCTGTACCCGCCGAAGTAACGCATCTCCGCCACTTGCGCCAATCGGGGGTCTGCGTCCTCTAATACCCCGAGCGCATCATGAATCCTTAAAATAGTGTCTTCCGCGTCAGGGATATCTGCGGCAATCTGGGTTGGTAACGTAATCGCCATCGATTCACCACCGCGCTTCTGTGCGATTCGATCTCGCACGCTGTTGAGAATGACGGACCGCATGACCTGCGCGGCAAAGGCAAAGAATTCCCGTCGATCTTCTGCGCGCAATTCTCCGGCGCTCACGAAGCGCAAGTAAGACTCGTGCACGAGCGACGTCGTGTCCATCATCGTGCTGCGCCCGCCATCACGCAGCCGTGCGCGCGCCATTCGATGCAGGTCCGCATAAGCGCTCGAAAATAAAGTATTGCGCGCTTCCGCATCTCCGGCCTTCGTCCTTCTGAGGAGCTCGGTGAGCTGATTCATCCGAATGGCTCCGGTGCGCCGCGCCAGGGTACGGAGAGTTACGGTAATCGTTCACGCAAGTGCTTTCCAGTATTAGCCTTTTGGCCGCAATTGTTGCTATGCACAAGCGCTGCCTGCGGGGATAACTAGATTCAGCTGAATCGCCGCGCCACTCGCGAAGCACACGTCAAATCCGCACTCACGTCGGCGATCTCCGGCTCGATCTCGAACGCCCGCATGTCCTGTTTCGTCCGGGAAGCGTGTCTATCTGAAGTGAGGCGGACAGAGCGAACACTGCGCACGGTGCCAGGTCGCTCTCGGACCGCCGGACCGCCGACAGTCGTCCAGTTCGCCGGCACTGTCAGGCGACTGCGATGCCTCGATCGACTGCAGTGAGCATCTTAAGGAGATAGCGATGTCGCGATCTACACTGAAATTGGTCACCACCCTGAATATTGCCGCATTTGTCGGGATGCTCCTCACCGCCTGCGGCGGCGGTGGCGGTGGCGGTGCCGATAACAACACCGGCGGTAGCAGCAGCGGCGGAACAACCCCTCCGCCAGCGACTTATACCATTGGCGGAACGGTTAACGGCATCAGTGGAACGCTAGTCCTGCAGGATAACGGCGCGGACAATCTATCCGTGTCGACCAACGGCAGCTTCGCGTTCACAACCGCGTTGGCGAGTGGCACTTCCTACGCGGTAACGATTGCCTCACAGCCAGCCGGCCAAATCTGTACCGTCGTCGGTGGCGCTGGTACGGTGTCGTCTGCCGATGTCAGCAGCATCGCCGTTACCTGTGCCAACGCAATCACCGGAATGGTGCTCACGGGCGGCGCTCAAGGCACCGGCCACGGCGTCGGCGGCGAGACCGTTACCCTCTATGATGCGACTAGTCCGACCAGCGGCATGGGCGCGGGCACAGCTCCCGTGGTGTTGGGTACAGCGACGACGGCGACAGACGGCAGCTTCGCGGCGTCTTTTTCGTCGTCTCTGTGCCCGGCGGCGAACAGCGGCACCCATGACGTCGTCTATGTAGTGGCGAGCCCTGGTTCAAACAACTCCTCGAATCCCATCCGACTCATGTCGGTCGTAGGTCCCTGTGCAACGTTGGCTGCCTCCACCTCCCAATCGGTCGGAGTCATCAACGAATTGACCACCGTCGGTGCAGCCTACACGCTGAATTGGTTTGTCGGCTATGACGGCAAGATCAGCGTTACCACTAATCAACCTGCAAACGGCTTGCAGGTGGCGATCGCCACGTACGGTGCTCTCGTCGATTATTCGACGGGTTCGGTGGCTACGAATTTGACAACCAACCAGCCTGCGGCTACCAACACACTCAACGCGCTCGCAAATTCTCTCGCCGCCTGCACGACGTCGGGCAATGCCAGTTCGAACGCGTGCAGCCAACTCCTTTCGGCGACCACTCTTCCTGGGTACAGTCCGTCCGATACGCTCGGCGCTGCGCTCAACGTCGCGCGCTATCCCGGCCAAATCGGCACAGGCCTCTTCATTTCCACCGCCACTCCCTATTCCCCTGCATTGACTGCGGCGCCCAATGATTGGACGCTTGTGGAGACCTTCTACAACGTTGGCGGCCTGTCTAATCCACTGGGTTTGGCCATCGATTCGGTCGGTGACATCTGGGTCGTCAACAATCCCGTCGGCGGTGGCGCCGCCGACGGCAGCAACGGCGGCCTCAGCATATTCAGCTCGACCGGCAATGCGCTCAACACCTTCGGTATAACAACTCCCGGCACTTTTTACGGTCCAGAGCGAATTGCCATCGGCCCCGACGATACCGGCGACGCCGACATCGGTTGGATCACCAACATGCCATATTCCTACCAGGGGTCTGCAGCGGGTTTTGGTAGGGTCATTCAGTTCCAGCTGAGTGGCACTTTATCGAACTGCCCGGTCAGCTCGACCGCCTGCTCTCTGGCTTCGGCAGGCTACGTCAAAGGTAGCTCCGCCCCTTCGCCCGGCTTCGCCCAGCCCCAAGGCATCGCGCTCGACAATCTCGGCAATGCGTGGGTCGCTAGCCTCTTTCAAGGCGGACCTCCCGGAGTTGCGCCAGGAGTCTTGACGGAAATCTCCAACGCGCTGACTCCGTCGACTCCGATCGCTGACGCCAACGATACGAACACTTCCAATGGCGGACCCCAGTACCAAGACGTGGGCGTCGACGGTCAAGGAAATATATGGGTGCTCGATGGCGCAAACGGACTGCTCCAAGAATACAACCCCGGCAGTAGCACATGGCTGAACGGCGCGGGCTTTGGTACCACGAACAACGCGGGTCTCGGCATTAATGCTGGCTACGCGCCCAACGTTGGCAACCAGCTCGCAATCGACTCCAGCGGTAATGTCTGGGTGGCTCAAAGTAGCAACACGACCCAAAAGTTGTTCGGATTCAACTCGAGCGGCGTCCTTCCGAATCTTCTCACAGAATCCGACCTGCAAGCCCCCAATGCGATCGCCATCGACGGCAACGGAGACGTCTTCGTTGTCAATGCGGGCAGTGGTACCTGCCTGGTCGAGATCGGCATGCAGGGCGGTACCTGGCAAGATCTGTCTTACAACCCCAGCACCCAAAGTGCTTGCGGGTTGGGCAATTACTCTTTCTACGACACCTATGGGATTGCGATCGACCAGGCCGGAAATTTGTGGGCGGTGAACTATGACGGACCGACCGCCAACGGCGCCCTAGTCGAGGTAGTGGGCGCGGGGTTCCCAACCGTGACACCGCTCTATCAGGCGCAGAAAGGGGGGGCAACGGCAGCGGCTCGTGGACAACGCAACGATCGGGCGCGGCGCTGAAAGCGCGGCGGCGGTTTCGAATTCATGGGGAAGGCAGAACACCATGCGTTGGAACGTGCCGAAAATTGTTCAAAGTAATCCGCTCACGTGCTGGGAATCGGCCGGTCACAGGATAGGGCTCTGTCGGTCTCGATGCGAGGATCGATTTAAAGGTGCGCGTGGCCTTAGAAACAGTAATCACTTCTCTAGCAGTCAAAACTAATGTGCCGAGGCACTAGGTGCAAATTAAAAGTTCGCAGGAAGATGTCCTGTTAGGCCGAAGAAGCGCATCTGAGTGAGTAAGACGGCGAAATTGTCGACCACTTAACTCAGACACGTTGGAGAAGGTCATGAAGACGCTCAAAAAAACAACCGATCGCAAGTGGATACCTCTCGTACTCGTCGCTCTCTGCAGTTTACCGCCGGCCGCCATGGCGCAGATTCGGCTCGCACTCAAAGAGGAAGCGTGGCGCCGCGAAGGCCCGCCATTTCATGTCTGGCAGGAGGGAGCCGACACGCAATGATTGCCCGGAGAAAAGAAACCACGAGTACTCGATACCCGGCCTCCCGTCGGCACTCACCGGTCGCGCGAATTGCAGCTCTTCCGCCCGTCGTCGCTCACCGCCTGCCCAAACTGCACCACCTCCGCACCAGCGCTCAAGATCCTCGACGTGACCCTCGCGATGAACCTCGGATGGGCCAAGATCCGCGATGCGTGCGCGCGACTGATCATCTACCAGACGCTCCATGATTCCCCCAAGGAGCCCATCTATCATCCGACTCTGGTCGGCGATGCACCCGCAGTGCAATGTAGCCCACGCAGGTACCGTTCGCCCAAGCTTCGTCAACGTCAGGAATTGGAGCCATGCGCAACATTGTCGTCGGATGGACTCTAGCCGCCTTCTCGCTCGGCGGTTGTGCGTCGACTGGCTTTAGCGAGGGGGCCGTCAACAACTACGCCAACTTCTACAAGGCTGAAACAGGGGCAACGCCGGATGCGATAGCCGCGATCCGAGCGGCCCCAGCGACGGGGTCACCGCGAGTTGTTCCTGTCGCGACGTGGGATGCAAACATCGCCAGCGCTTATGCTCGACAAGGATACGTGTTGATTGGTTTTTCCGAGTTTACTAGTGGGCGTCCGGAATCAGATCAAGACGCCATCAGCGTCGGAGTTCAAATCGGGGCCGACTTGGTTGTCATCCTTAGCCCTGAGTACAAAGGGACCGTGACTGCGAACGTGCCGATTAGCATGCCGACGACAACAACATCCCAGACAAACGGCACAGCAACCGCTTATGGCCCGAACGGCCCGGTGACGGCATTCGGCAATTCAACGATGACTACGTACGGCAGCAGTACCACCTACATGCCGATGACGGTTCAGCGATCTGCCTATGCTGCGGGCTACTTTATCAAGAAGCACTACATATTCGGTGCAATGTTTAGAGACCTAAACGACAACGAACGCCAGCAGTATCAAACGAACCGCGGCGCCTATGTCAGCACTGTCATAAATGACTCTCCGGCTTATAACGCCGACATTCTTCCTGGCGATGTGATCCTACGTATCAACGGGCAAACTATTAACGGACAGGCGGGACTCACGGAATCCTTCAAAGCGGTCCGCGGCCAAACTGTAGAGGTTACTGTTGTGCGACAGGGGCAAACGCTTGCAAAACGAGTGTCAGTGCTCGACTAGCTCGGCAGCAGCGGAAACCGTTACCTGCTGAATTGGATTTTGGGATTCCCGCCATGCGTAGCTTGGTTGAGGCTCCGCATGCGCGGGTAATCGATGTCGGCAAAAAAAGCGGCAGCACTGCGCTCGACTATCGGCGTCGCCGCGCCGAATCCGGGACTTTCGGCATGAATTGCACATGGAGACCTACGGGCGATCCACAGCGGTCACACTCTATCCCGCGCTTCCGAATATTTCTTGCAGCCTTCCAGGTCACGAAAACACCATGCTAATGCCACGAGCGCGCAATTATTGTTCTCTATTCTCCGTACTGCCCGCCAAGAGCGTGGGATGTAACGGCAGCGGTATCGCTGCCATCGTTGAAACTGTTGGGACGAACCGGTCTCTCGGGAAACGGAAGCTCTAGCGGCTGGTTCGTCCCGGTGCGGACGGAAGATGTGCGTATTGTGCAAACGGTGGGCGCCGACGAGAGGCCGGGCACGTCACGCATATCGGCTCTTAATACGGACGAGAGGCGTGGCATGGAGCGCAGGTGGTTTCTTCTCCTCCGGACACAACAAGCCTGTAACTTCTAACGAGCGGCGTCAGCCTTAATGAAATAACGACTCTACGGTTCCGCATCTAACACGCCTGCTAGCGGATTGTGGTTTGGCCATGAAATGCTCTGCCAGTGGACGCGAAATAACTTCCGCCGTAGAAGCCGTCTGCTTGGCGCTCGATAAATGCTCGCGCATTCTCCGCGCGAATAGAACCCGTCGCGACATCCGGCACGACCACTCTCCACCACCGCCCTGATTGACTGAAGTGCTCTTCCTCAATCAGGTAGTTGAGCCAATATTTGCCGCAATGTTTGCACCGATCGACGGACACTTCCGCGTGGTAACCATCGTCTCCCAAGACTTGTTTTTCGAAATCCTGATAGTTGAATGGTGGTTGTTCGCATCGACAAGCGGATGGATTATTTGTTGGCATCACTATCGCCCTCCGCGCAGGTCCCGTACCGCCGCAGCATCATCTGATGGCCGTCGAGCACGAAGCGGCGGCTATTTCGCTTCACAAAACATTCCTTGCGGAACGCGTGTCTTCAAGGTGATATTGTGGCTGCATCCGGTGCAAGAGGGAGCACGAAAGAAATGTTGCACCCAGTAAGCTCAGGGCCAGATGGCCCCTTGTGCACTTCCCCCTCGAAGTGCACTGTCAAACTCCCTTGGCCTGTCGTCTTGAGCTTGAGTAACGCATCATAGACGGCTCGTCGCTCAGCCACTGGGGCCTGCTTTGGAGTTTCCGGATAATATTCGGGCATTGTCAGGATGAGGTAATCCATTCGACATTTTGGTGCGAGAATAGGAATAGACGACTTTCGGATTGCTATATCAAATAATCCTTCGAAGTTGTTGGTGAACCGCCAAAGCCACTGATGCCGGGACTTAATGTTTTCTAACGGCTGTCCGATTACGATATCATCCGCATGGAGTCTTACTGTCCACTCTTTGCTTGCCGCGTCGGCTTTTGCGCGCCCGCACGCGGCCAGAATTAGAGCAGCAGTTACAAACATAGTTGTCAGTCTCATCGCCGCTCCCACCGTGTATTCGCTGGCGCCGATCGACCGTTGCACGCCTGGCGCCTTAGAATGGTCCTGGATTCTTTGAATCACAAACCGACACCCAATATGTGGCGGCTCGGCCGTGCACGGGTGTAGGCCTCGTCTTGCTTGCCGCCCGCCGCGGCCCCCCTCTCTTTGATTCTGCCTAATTGCTCATTGACGAGCGGGTCCCTTTCTTATACCCGCCGCGATTGCGTTGCAACCGCGGCGGTTAAGATCATGACGCTCCCTCGCCAAATCCTCTTCGCGGCTACGCCGCGGGCGCATCGCGGCGTCTGCTTTACCTTGTCGGCACCGGCGTCGCTGTGGATTCGGTCATTATGCATTCATAAGCAATTCCTCAGGACAACATTAGCCATTCATCCGGCGTCAATTGAATGCCTGACGTAGGGTTCTAGGGACAGAGCAGAAGTGATCCCTCTAGCCACCGGAGTTGTTATGAATCGAATCTATGCGGAATTCATTGCATCGACGATGGGGTGCATCATTGCGAAGCCGGCGGCGCGCGGTCGGCTACGACGTCGACACTTCCAATTCACACACACGTGCTTGGGGAGCCATTGCGGTTCGGACATCAAGTCCTTTAAACAGGGACGTAACCCATGAGCGCGGCCGGCCGAGCAGAAGCGCGCGCCTCGACTCTGGGTCGGAGCGACGGCAAGCGCCTCGATTTTATGATCTTTATCGCCTGGCTGGGAGTCGGGTTCGCCTACGCACTCTATTCTTGGCTGACTTATACGGGACCTTTCCGGTGGATGGCCGATTTAGAACTGAGGATATTTGGCGCCTATCTGGGGAAGCTGACCCTCTATGCCATAACGCTAATGCTTTGGGGGCTACCCTTGGTGGTGCTATTCCCCGTCGATTGGGTACTCCGACGTCTGGGGCACCCATCCGCTGCGCTGACTGCACTGTTCTACAGCGCGCCTAGGGACGCGGCGCCCGTGACACGTGCTTCGCAGCACAGGCGAGGTCTTACAAAGACCGGCGCGAGAGTCTTGCTGTTCACGGGAGTAGTGGCAATGTTGGTCAGCGCCTCTGTCGCACTGGTTGGCTATAGAAAATCGCAGGAAGGCTTCCCATTCGAGCTGTTGAACCTAACGGACGGCGTTCCGTCACGGTCTTCCCATGTCGAGTTGACCGGCATAGCGTTGCCAGCGATCCAGATGCAAGTCAAGGAATCGACCTTGACGACGACCTACACTCCCCTGGTGCCGCGCCACTGGCATCAGGGAGACCCGATTGTGTATTTTCTGCGCTCGAGCGGCGAATTTTATGCGGAAGGACAGCAGCCTTTCGCGATTCAGCAACGTGGGGTGCTGAATCACGGCGATCTGCCGAGGCCAGTCGCTAACTTGTATGAGAAACGCAACATCAAGCTAGACGCGCAGCCGGTAGTCCTCGACCCCCATCATGATGCCGATCTGATGCCGTATTGGCTGACTGCAGGGACGATCGGCATCCTCGGGACATTTCTTCTCTTGATCCTGCTCTTCAGCCACGCAGTCAACATTGCGCGCAAGAGAATCCGTTCAATTGAGATCTAAGCTGAGTTTCGACTTATCAAACCAAGGAGTAATGAACATGGGCGACAATAACCAGTCGATCGGACCCGGGATGTATTTCAATACGGCACTCTATAATTTTGCACAGGCGGCCGGCTCGACTCCTCAATCGGGCGACACAGCTTACGGTCTGGCATCTGCTATGATTGGGGGGGCGCAAAATTTTTGTGCAGCAATGTGTGCTGCGTACGGATCGAAAGCCGGGCCCATTGGCCAAATGCATTTTCGCAATGCACTCTACAATTTCGATCGCGCTGGGCGTCTGTACGACCCGGTCAGGGACACAGTTGAATATCGCCTCTCGATCGTCGCAACAGCCATGCAACAATTTTGCGCCGGAACGCGGGAGGCGCTGACCCCGCGGCCTTGACATAGAACGACAGGTCTCGCCGATCTCGCGCGCGGCGTCCCGGGTTCAATTCACGTCGGGGATACCACGAGCGCCGATGCCGTTTGCATCGAAGTCGGAGTTTTCCCACTGCCGAGCGGCAATCGTCTGGTCCTCCCGCACAAGGTCTGGTGCAACCGCGTGCGCGGCAACCATCGCAGTATTGAACTCAGACCCGCGTTAACTGATCGGCCGCCAGGATTTGGCGCAACCCCGCCGTCGGCGAGTCAGGCGCGCGAGCCCGACTCGCCTACCGGACGCTCGGCCGATGGCTGTCGCGGTCGTTGCCCCCGCGACGCTTCGCTGTCCTGCTTCGCCGCGGACCGGCCCGCACCGTTTCGCTACGCCTCCTGCTTCGCTCGCGGACCTGCCGACACTTCCCGTGTCCGCGCTCGCCACAGTGTTGCTCGCCCATGTGCGGGCGTTCGCGACAGTGTCGCTCACCCATGTGGCAATCATCACGCCCCCAATGTGTAATTCATATGCGCCCCGTCGGGATGCGCTCGTGTTCACCGCCGCATCGGCGAGCACTCCGCGCCGGTCCGCGCAGCGCTCTGCGACAAGCTCACATGGCTCGGCCTGAAATTGGACGAGCGCGCCAATAAGTCGGTCGGGCCAAGCATTTCCGCCGCGGACAGCGGCGTATCGGTCTGGGTCATCCCCACGAACGAGGAACTGATGATCGCGCAACACAGACTCGCGCTCGTTCGCGGATAAAGGAACTGCGCGTTTAGGCTGCCGGCTCAGCGGGCGCGAGAAACCCAACCCGATCGCAAGTAATTTCTTGCAATTTTATCGCGGGGCAAGCAATGATCTGGACGACAAATACGCTAACGAACTGCGGCAATTCCGGATTGGCGACGGGTGGAGTGCGGGCATATTGTTCGGCTTGGCGATGGGAGGGTCGGCTCCATGACAACAGTAATCGATGCAGTACGGAAGAGTCCTCTCGCAATTGAACTTTCGCCCTCAGAAATGGTGGTGCTCGCCAACGTCATGAGCATCCGCGACCTCAAGACCGGCGAGGTGCTGTTGCCGGAGGGATCCCGCGACAGCCACCTGCACGTCGTTGTCGCAGGTCACGTCGACGTCGTACACGACTCGGATCAGGATCGCAGGCTGATCTATAGGCTCGAGCCCGGTGATCTCATTGGTGAATTATCGTTCATGGACAATGAGGCGCGCTACGCCGCGCTGATCGCTTTCGGTCCAACGGAGATTCTGGTGCTGGAACGAAGCGATTTTGAAACTCTTATTGAACGGTCTCCGCAGGTCGTTTACAAGGTCATGCGAGCCATCATGCGCGTCGCTCACAGAGTCCAACGCCGTCTTGGCTTGCAATTGCGAGACATGGAGCACTATGTCTATCGAACCGGAGCAAAGCAGGTGCGCGATTAATTGCGTGCGCAGCCGCTGGATCTCTTGCAGCCTCAGCACGGCTGTTGCAAGGGATAAGCCCCGCTGACTCCGCTAGTCGCCCCACCGTATTAAACGGTTCCAAACGACACCAGACGTATCAGAACTGCGCCTTTCCGACATGGCATGTCCACGTAAGTCCCCAATCCACCATAACGCCGGTCAGGCGACTGAGCGTTACTGCTCGACCATCGATCTGGAACCCAATTGTGTCGGGACTGAAACTGGCTGTTAACGTTCTTGTATTGTTACCCACTTGCGCTCCCGTAGCCTTTGTGTGGGTTGGCGGATAATGAATCGTGACCGATTTCGCTGCCTCGTCGAGCACAATGCTACCGGGCCCGTCAACGACGCAGCAGAGGTTGGAATCTTCCTTCACGTCACAGATAAGTGTAGTCGGATCGGCGCAGGCCATTTGACTACCGAACGCTAGCGACGCACCGAAGATGCAGGACCCAGCCTGACCCCGCCATCGTAGGCGTATGCCCTTCGTTCCTAAATGCATTACAACTCTCCCTAAAAAGTTATTTGCCAGAGTATTTCCGCTTGATTCTTGACCTGTGGGCGTCCCACGGACAGTGACCGATATCATAGATTTGTTAGAAAGTGGCGGCGCTACTGGGCCTCGCTGTCTACTCAGCGTCAATAGTCCCGAATTGGCCGCTGCACTACAGCGCAAATCGCGACTTCGCGTGGTCGCAGCAACGTCATGGCCACCGCCGCCGCCTCACCTCTATAATTTGAGTTGACGCGTGACGATCGGAGGCCCTTTGTGATATTTGGTATTGAAATTGCGCTCGCAGGCGCATTGAACGCGGGGATCATGGTGCAAACGGCAGATCTGCGAGCATCATCGGGTAAAATCATGCTGCGTCGCCGCGCGGAATCGGGGGACTTTCGGCATGAATTGCACGGGGAGGCCGTGACATGAGCGAAACCACGCCGACTTTCAGCGACCAGGATGACTTCCATGGAACTCATTCCGCGGAAGAGGGCTTTTTATTATGGTCGAGTGTGCCCCGAGTGCAGTTCTTCATCTCGGTAGCGCTTCTGCGTGAGTTCTTCGATTGCCCAACAGTATTCGCAAATTCTGAATCTCAACGTTGCTGCCGACGGAATCGCGAGCACATCGAGTCGGCTTGTCGGATTGCATTCACGGCACGCCCCGAACAAGCCAGCAGCTCGGAGAATCGCGTTCACCTCCAGAGCAAAGACTTGAGGGCAGTCGAAAACGACTGAACCGTCGATCGTGGCCGGGTGCTCGTGGGGCGGCCTTTTGACTTCTGGCAGACGCGATCGGCGAGAAATTCGCCAACCCTACGTCTCCACGTTATTCTTTCGCGGTTGAACTCTCGCTCGAAAATGGGGGATTGCGGATATGGATAAGGTCAAGATCTATCGCTTTCGGTCCTACGACATCCACAATGACACAATGAAGACATCAAGCCGTTGGGGAACTCGCGAGGCGATCAAGGACATTGCTCATGGTGAGATCCTCGAGAACACAGGAAAAGAGGTCGAAGCATCAGTGGTGCAATCGGACATTCTTGGCATGACCGAAAGAGATTTCGATCCCGAGCCGGGGCTCAGTTTCCAGATAAAGGTCCGATAGCCGCTGCAAACATCGCGGGATCGGAATTTCTGACATGCCATCGTAGCGGGTCGCGATGAGATCCACGACGCCGCGCCACTCCGATTTATTGGCCCCTCTGAAGGATATGAACTTCCATCGATAGGCAACACGAGAACTCAGCGCGCGAAATGTCGTCTCCGCCCAACGACCGGTCGCGTGCGCTTTGACATGAGCCGGCGTTTTTTGAACGCTCAAATCTACCGCCTCGCTATAATCACCGAATCTTCACACGCGAAAGCGCTCCAGTAATACCGAGGGTATAAAGAAACGGCTTGCGTTCACTTCGAACGATATTCAAGATCTTGGGTAATTTCGCTAGGATCACGGTCGCCGTCGCTTGCGCGGTCGCCTGCCCTGCAGTCAAAACAAACGCGCCGACGCCGGCACTATGAAGTGCTGAGATTTCGAGCGCGCGATACT
>Ga0187869_10001083_pt1 | contig 25675 bp, 26 predicted proteins | sample June2016WEW_13_1_2_FD_132972 | JGI IMG/M metagenome (GOLD analysis project Ga0187869, IMG submission 132972) | Peatland microbial communities from SPRUCE experiment site at the Marcell Experimental Forest, Minnesota, USA - June2016WEW_13_100 | ecosystem: Environmental > Terrestrial > Soil >...
AGGAACAGCACCATTATCGCGCCCGCGTAGATGATAATCTCCAGGGCAGCCAGAAGAGGCGCCCCGAAAAGGTAGAAAAGCATGGCGGTCCCAAAATACGAGACTATCAGGTAAACCACCGCATGCACCAGGTTTCGCCGGGTGATCGCGATAGCAGTGGCCCCGATCACCACCGCCGATATCAGATAAAAGAAAAATCCATAAAGCGTCATTATGAACTCGCGCATACGGAGATCGGAGGACGGAGGACGGAGGACGGACTTTCGCCTTCTGCCTTCAGTCATCTGTCTTCCGACTTCCGTCTTCCGTCTTCCGCCTCCCGTTAAGGCATATTGCTTTTGATATCGACCGGCTTTTGCTCGCCTACGTGTGCGCCCTTATCGCCATAGTTGGTGGCTACACCGGCGTACCTGTAAAAGTTGTAGTCCTTGTCCTTGCCCTGATGATCGACCAGGAGGTCCTCCTTTTCGTACACAAAAGACAGGATGTCTTTTTTCGAGAATTCGTAATCGGTAGTTAGCTGAATTGCGGAGGTCGGGCAGGCTTCTTCACAGAACCCGCAGAGAATGCATCGGGCAAAGTTGATTCGAAACCACGCCGCGTATCGCCTGCCATCGGGCCTTTCCGCGCCCTCCATCGAAATGCAGTTTACGGGGCATACCGCCGAACACAGATAGCAGGAGACACAGCGCTCCCCGCCATCCGGGTCCCGCGTCAGGATTATTCTTCCACGCGCCCTTACGGGCAGCGGCCGCTTGTATTCAGGATACTGCTCGGTTATCGGTTTTCGAAATAGATGAATAAATGTTGTCGCTAAACCCGAAAACAACGCTTTTGTACCTTCCCAGGCCGATTCCATTTTGTAATTTTCCCTCCGGCTCACTGAGATGCGCAAGTATTGGCCAGGGGTGGCCAGACCCAATGCAAACCCAGACCAGATAGCCTCAAGGAGACGCCAGCAACAACCCTACCGCGCCCGTAACCACGATATTTATAAGGGACAGGGGGATCAGGACCTTCCATCCCAGGACCATGAGTTGATCGTACCTTAGCCGTGGAAGCGTTCCCCGCACCCAGATCATGAATAAGGAGACCAGAATTATTTTTATAAAAAGCCAGACGAACGGAGGCAAAAACGGCCCTCGCCAGCCGCCCAGGAACAGGACTGCGAGAATGCCTCCAAAGACAATCATGTTAACGTATTCGCCAAGAAAAAAGAGGCCGAAACGCATGCCGCTGTATTCGGTGTGGTATCCCGCAATCAGTTCGCTTTCGGCCTCCGGCAGATCGAATGGAGTTCTCTTGCTCTCCGCCATCGCGCTTATGACGAAAATGAGAAAAGCCAGCGGTTGGAACAGGATAAACGGATATCTTTGCTGCGACTGGACTATATCCACCATACTGAATGAGTGCGCCATCATCACGACGGGGATTAGCGAAAGCCCCAGCGGAAGCTCGTAGCTGATCATCTGGGCCGCACCCCGTATGCCCCCGAGAAGACCGTACTTGGAGTTCGATGCCCAGCCGCCCAGCGCCACTCCATAGACACCAAGAGACGACATGGCGAAAACGAAAAGCAGGCCGATGTTCAAGTCGGTCACAACGAGCGGGATTCTACGCCCCCACAAGGTTATTTCCCCACCGAAGGGGACCACTGCGAACATTAAAAATGCGGTTGTGGCCACTACTGCCGGAGCTATCATAAACAACGCTTTGTCCGCCCCATCGGGCACCGTGTCCTCTTTGGCTATCATCTTGACTATATCTGCCAGCGGCTGGAGCAGGCCGAAGGTCCCCGCCCGGTTCGGCCCATATCGGATCTGAAGCCGAGCAAGGAATTTGCGCTCCACCCACACCAGGTAGGCGGCAATAAAGAGTACGACAAACAGTACGATCGTGAGCTTTACGATCAGGATAAGAAATCCCGCAATCCAAATCAGCATTTGTCCCTCCAGGGACAGTAAGTGGACAGGACTGAGTGCTGAGGACTGAGTGGAAAAACACAGTCCTGCTTTCTCAGTCCTCAGTCCTCATGCCTCAGTCCTATTCGCTATCTGTCGATGTCCGGCAAAATAATGTCTATGGACCCTATGATCGAGATAAGGTCCGCCAGGCTCTCTCCGGCCGCCAGTATCGGCAGTGTCTGTATATTGGCGAAGCCCGGCCCCCGCACGCGTATCCGGTACGCATATCCCAGGCCGTCGCTAACCACATAATAGCCATGCTCTCCGCGTGGCGCCTCCGTAACCCCATAGGCTTCCCCTCTGGGGATTTTCATACCCCTTGTCACATTGACAAAATGATGGATAAGGGTTTCGATGTCCCTGAGCATCTCGTTGCGTTTTGGTATCGCGTACCGGTAGTCCTCAGTGACATAGCGGCCGGAAGGCATATTCCGGGCGGCCTGCTCGATAATCCTTATACTCTGGCGCATTTCCTCGACCCTAACAAGATAGCGAGCATAGCAGTCGCCCTCAGTCGCAGTGGGGACCTCGAAGTCATAGTTGTCATAGCCCGAGTAGGGAAACTTCTTTCGGATGTCCCACTGGAGGCCGCAGGCCCGCAGGTTTGGCCCGCTCACCCCCCAGTCCATCGCCTCTTCCAGGGAGATGAGCCCGATCCCTTTTGTTCTGCCCAAAAAGATGGGGTTTTTCCTTATAAGCTTCTCGTATTCCAGGAGGCGGCGGGGGAATATTGCGACAAGGCCGTCGACGGCTTGCTTCCAACCCTCGGGCAAATCGGCCGCAACACCCCCAATCCTTAAGTATTCGGGATGCAGCCTTCCGCCGGTGATAAGCTCGATTATGTCGAGAATCATCTCCCGTTCGGCAAAGGTATAAAAATTCGGCGTCATCGCCCCCAGATCTTGCGCGAAGGTCCCGAAGAAGACGAGATGGTTGCTAAGCCGGTATAGCTCCGCCAGCATGACACGAATAGCCTGCGCCCGCTCCGGGACCCGGATGTCTGCGAGCGTCTCGACCGCCGTTACATATGAAAGCTCATTGCAACAGCCCCCCAGGTAATCGTTGCGGTCCGTGTAAGGGATATATTGATGCCAGCTCTGGCGCTCGCCCAGTTTTTCAGCCGCCCGGTGATGATAGCCAATCTCCAGGTCAAGTTCCCTGATCTCTTCTCCCTCGAGACCGGCGATACACCGCAAAAGGCCGTGAGTGCTCACGTGGTGCGGCCCGATATTCAGGAGAAACTCGCTCTTCCCGGAGGGCGCTTTGTTGTCACGGGCAGCAACTTCCCAGGCGTCCATTGGCTGGCGCATGCGTGCATCGGCAAAGGTATATGGGGGCATCTCAGTGGCCCGGCCCGGATAGTCTTTCCTTAGCGGATGGCCTTCCCACCATTCGGGCATCAGGATTCTTCTGAGATTCGGATGACCGTCGAAGCGGATGCCGAACATGTCGAATACTTCGCGCTCGTACCAGTTCGCGGAAGGCCAGATATCCGTGACCGATCCGGCAGCCGGATATGCGCCGCTCAATCCGGATTTTATCCTCACGCGGCTGGCCGTATCGAAGGAGAGCAGTTGATAGACCAGCGTAAAATCGGGATAGGGCTGCTTCACTTTCTGTGAATAGAACTCGGAAGCGCCTGCGTCAGTAATCGCCCCCGCAAAACTTTCGTTCCACGTTCGGTCTCTTCTGGCGGATTCGTCGATTGCCGTTAGGTCATCGAGCCGTTTGTATTTTTGTTTCGATTCGTGTTTGAGCACACGCAGAACATCCTTTACACACTCCTGGTCAACATGGAATGTAGGCATGTCCGATGTATGAGGTTCCTGGCACACCCTGTCCCCAAACCGTTCCCGCAGCTCTGAGGCAAGCGACTGGTCACCGTTCGATAGCTGGATGCGGCGGGCGGGAGGCACCCACATTATGTCAGATCTGCTGCCCCATTGCTGCGGCCATCCCGGCAGCACCGAACTGCCCCTGATCGATACCCCCTCATATCCGGGACCGCGCGAATCCCTGGATTTGGTCACCCCACCTTCCAGGACCGGCCTGTCCGTCCCCTGGGTCCCGCCTTCCAAATGAAATATTTTCCTGCTCGGTTTCTCGGTGGAGACTATCTTTTCCTGCAGAATGACGAGTCCTTCGAGAAGGGCCTCGGGACGCGGAGGACACCCCGGAACGTACACATCGACTGGAATGATCTGGTCAACCCCCTGCACTACGCTGTAAACGTCGTACATGCCGCCCGAATTCGAGCACGAACCCATGGAGATTACCCACTTGGGCTCAGGCATCTGTTCGTAGAGGCGCAGCACAACGGGTGCAATTTTTTTGAACACGGTCCCCGATACTATAAGGAGGTCAGCCTGCCGGGGCGAAGGCCGCAACACCTCGGCGCCGAATCGGGCCAGGTCGTATCGGGCGGTAAAGGCCGTCGCTTCCTCGACAAAACAGCAGGAAAGCCCGAAGAACATCGGCCAGAGGCTGTATTTGCGCGACCAGTTCACCAACATGTCCGTGAGACTCAGAAACCGGTCTGCTGCCCTTCCTTGTAAGCCTCTCTCCAATCGAGTCCTCCCTGTTTCCAGATATAGAACAGTCCGACAAGCAGCAGAATGATGAAAAACGACATCTGAACATACCCGGCCAGGCCCACCTCCTGGTAAACCACGGCCCAGGTCAATAGGTATGCGCCTTCCACATCAAAGATCAAAAAGAAGATTGCGACCAGGTAGAAAGGGACCGGATAGCGGAAACGAGCAGACCCGGTCGGAATGATGCCGCATTCGTAGGGGCGCGACTTTTCAACGCTCTTTTTCTTTTCTCCTAACCAGGCTGCCAGAAAAAGCTGTGAAGCTATGAAAGCTGCCACCAGGATAGTGTAGACGGCCAGGCTGAAAACCCCCGGTTCCCAGGGTGACATTGCTCCTTCAACTATCGGCTGCACGAGACCTCCTCAGGATAGTCCGCCTCCCGGCAAAAATCGGCGACGAATGCCAATCTAATAATTGTCCGGACGGTGGTAAATGGCCGAGGCCTAATTTGACACGTTTTAAAAGACTTCCGTCACGGCTGAAAAAGCGTTTTCCCCTCGGAGATCCGATTCGTCTCTGATTTCAGGGATCTCAAGGCCTAGCTGGTGTATCTCGCTGAGTGTTTGATTGTGTAGTTTGTTATAGGTGGCTGGGTCAAAATCCATCTCCTCAAGGATTTGGTTCGAGATTGCTCCATTTGCGAACAGCGGTCGAAAAAGAACCTTGCAAATTTGCAGCGAGTACATTATGTTAAGCTATATATTCACATGATTATTTTCAACTTCACTTGTGAGAGGATGGAAAGGGTTGTGGGTCTCATTTCAAAAAAGGACGCCTCGGTACTGGCTGATGTGAAGCCCAGCGCAATTTCGATGTGGAGCAAGCGTTATCCATTAGAATTCAGGTCTGTGCTTCAGGCTACGCCGGACGGAGAAAGAATAAACGAAGATTGTTTTCGTGCCTTCATAAATGAAAGGCTCGGATTTGCGCTTGTTCCCCATCAAAAGCTGGTTAAGGCCATAGCTCAAATGGCCCTGATTGGACGAAGATTCAAACCATACAAATCCAGCCAGGACAATCTAGGCATCTATTGGCCTGCGGATTTATTCAGACGGACAGCGGAGCCATTTCTGCGTTGCTTGAAGGAACGTTCTCAAGAGGCAAAGGAACTTGCAGAAGCTTCTTCGTCTTTGCTCAGCCCTTTCGGAGAACCTCTGATGCAGGCCGACTTAGCCTTCCTGCGATGGGTATCCGGGCAGCATGAAAACAGTTTTTCCGACTGGTTGGCCTATGTCTTGGACAATCAAATGACAAACGGAGAAATTGCCGACTTGCTTGGCGTTAACGCCTTTCTCCACGACCGGGAAAAAAACCTCAGGCCTCTACATGTGCAGCGCGAACCATGGGTCAGGTCAGGACATGAGAACAGTTCCGGAAGAGTTGACGTTCTTGTCCAATGTACCCAAGAGGCGATTATAGTGATCGAAACGAAGAGAGGCAGCGCTGAAAGTGCGGATACACGCAAGCAACAAGGCTACTACAGGTCCCTCCAACGCCAGGGCACTCGTCTTTATTGCATACTGCTTGTGACTCAGGCGAATGAAGCGGTAGTTGATCATTTCAATGTCGTATTCTGGCGCGACTTCACTCTCCGGCTTCGACGATGGGTTTCTGCAAGATCAGGAGACCGCTCGATACCTCATACTTATTTGGCTATCCTTTTAGGTTTCGTTTCGGCGGTTGAAAGAGGCATTCTCGGTCTCTCACTAGAAAATGCAGTTCCTTCAACTGAGACAATCGATTACCTGCGTGATTTCGTGAAAGGAGTAAATCATGGCTGAATCTCCGCAAACTGCACTTCTACTAGAGGCTCTGCCTGAGTATTGGGCCGCGGCATCAGCCTTGCACCTCGTACAGAGTACAGTTGCAAGAAAGTTGAAAGGTGTTCTCGACTCTCGCATGGACAGAATAAAAACCTCTTGGATGCTTAAAGAAAAGCCTGCCGAGGCGTCCCGTTCAATTACCCCGGATTTCCCGGTGGATAATTACGAATATGAGGTAGCTGAGATCTGTGCGCTTACGTGGTTGGGGCAACCTCAAAACGCCACTCTTTGGCTTTACCTACACTTCCTAAGACCAGACAGTCAGAACCACTCGGAAATAAAGATTGCTGTTGCCTTAGAGGTTCGGCAGCAGCGTCGCCGACGTGAGTTAGAATCGAAACTTGAGGGTCACAAAGATCTATTCATTGAGGAATGGGATGGCTATGGAATAGGATTGCGCCGTCCCCTTAAATCTGTTGAATCGCTGGAAGGCGAAGCAACGGAACTCCTTGAAGAATTTCTTTCTTGTATCGAGGTCTGAGGATCGCGTTATCGTCACGTAATTTTCTGGCGGACGGAGATTTTTTCGTCTTGGGGGAAACTGATCTATGTCCGACGAAATCAAAATCGGCTCCCGCTACAGGGGCCCGGGCCACTTGAGCGAGGATGTTGCTGCGGCTCTTGAGACAATAATGCGCCATCTCTCCATCCTATTATCCGAGTGCGAAACGCATTCAGTATTAATTGTGCAGAACTTCCACGACAGGGAAGTCCTGGAAGCAACAGCAGTCTACCTTGTTGCTGCAATCGCACAGTGCATTGAGGCGAACCTGCAAATCCGCGAGGCGCTATTCGACGAAGCTGAAATGTCACGCGAGCTTGAACGTGATGTGATCAGCGTAATTGGCGAAAACGATGTCAATGTTGAATTCAAAAGGATGGTTCGCGACCCATGGATTTGGGAGGGTATCAGTCACATGTTGATTCATCTGGCTCGATTTAATTCCGATTTCCACCCAAGCGGCCGGGTGCTGGTAAAAACAAGCATCAAGTATGACGTGCATGACCACGGACTCGATGTCATCGCAATCTATGAGGCCAACAACCTAGGGATATCCGCTGGAGAGTGCAAAGCCTACTTCGAAGACCCATCCCGGGGCATCACCGATGCGTCGAACAAGTTGAGCGAAGTCGATGCAAATGTAAGGGACATTGAAATTCGGTCAGCTGTGAGTCAATTGCGTAGCGCGTTGGATAACGATGCGAAGGGGAAGTTGGCAGGTGCTTTCTGGAGGGACGAACGCAGTTACATACCGTTTGTCTGTTGTGATAGCGAGCACGAGTGCAGCTGGACGCGAAACAGAAAATCCCTTCAGCGACTTGCCATTCCTGTGTCGCGAAAGATCCTTATTCCGTTGCCTCTACCGGAAGCACGACAGAAGTTCGATACAATCTGCGACATGATGCGTGCATACGTCGCCATCAAGGAGTGATCGGCTCATGTTCGATGATTACGCGAAGTCTCTTTTCAAGGACTTCCCAGAGTTTGAGGGGCTTATCCGTGATGATGCAGTTCGCGCTCTTTCATCTGCGTACCTTGCCATAGTCCAGTACCGGGTAAACGGCACTATTGACGGAATTGAAAAGCTTGGGGATGTAATGTCTTTCCTTCGTCGGTTAGCTAACACCCTGATCTTCCATGTAGTTCTCGACGAACAACGCGAGGATTCCGAGCGTCAGGCATCAGGATTCGTGGCAGCCGAGGCGATTGCCTTAATAGCCGACTATTTGGCGGCTGAACGCGACGTGAGAGGTTTGGAAGAAATTGATCGAATCCGTTCGCCCGAACGATTCGCAAGAATGGAATCATCTCTACTTTATTTGTTCGCGCGATACGACGCCTGCGCTTCGGGTGTCCTGCGACCTGCCCCTCCAAAATTGAACACTGATGAAACCTTTATCGATCTGGCGGCATCGTGGTGTTTCGATAGACTCGAAAGATTGTGTCGTCTCACGTTGTTTCCTCCACTAAACAACGACTTTGGCTATTCTTTCTCCGATGCCAATGAACTCAATCCGCAAGAGCTCGAAGAAGACACGATAGGCAGATTGTTCGTAGAGCTTGGGCGGGTGGCGATAGATTTCGCTTCCTGGCTCGGTGGCGACCAGGGCGGACTTGCATCAGCAACGGAGCGACTCAACTCAGTAATTCGGGCACTTTCCATACAGGATACCGGCGACAATACCTTGTTCGGTTATGAATTCGGCCGGATATTTCATCTTGCAACGCTGATGCAGTTGTGTTTCCCGGCCTTAGGGGAACGTGCACTTCTCCATATTGTGCCTGATCCTCCGGAAGGCGACTCATCTTTGTACCAGAGGTATTTGAAGGCAAGGGCCATCGGGAAATCTGAGTCAATTGGGCGCCCGGTTTTGTGGCCATCTGCGTTTGAGTATGTGAAAGAATGTCTGTTTGGAGATACGAAGCACGCAGTGGTCGCAATGCCAACCGGCAGTGGCAAATCTTTTGTGGCAGAGTTGGCTGTGTCGCAGGCTGTTCACGATGGCTGGGCGCTCTACCTGGCACCAACTAACGCCTTGACCGAACAGATACGAGGAGATCTTGAAAGGGACCTCGCGGAGCTGAAAACACAGATATATGCGTTCATCGGGGATCAGGAATACTCGATTTTTACAACAGAACGAGTGGATGAAATGCCAACGAATTCAGTCGCCGTGATGACTCCCGAGAAATGTGCTTTGGCTCTTCGGTTGTCACCGGACACATTCAGGGATTGCCGCCTAGTGGTCTTTGACGAGTGCCATCTTCTGGGCGAGACGGGCTCTTCGCGCGGACCGATCGCCGAACTTGTGGTAACGCAGTTAATGATCCGTGCGCCCGAGTGTAGATTTTTGCTGATGTCTGCCATCGTTCAGAATCCCGAAGAGTTAGCAGAATGGCTAGCGGACGCAACGGAAAAAAGCAGCAAAGCAGTTACAATTCGGTGGCGTCCCACGCGAACACTAAGAGCCGTGCTCGGCCTAGACAATTACTCATTTCAATCGCGAGCAAAGGACGCCATGAAAGAACTGCAAACACGCGCAGCAAACACCAAACGGCTTGGTTTCAAGTCAGAGTGCGCCCTCGCAGTAAGCTTACAAGGAGCATGGCAGTCGGAAGAAATGCAAGATTACGCCGTGACGCAAATCAACTGTGAAGCCCCATTGAAGCTCTCACGCGAAAAGCGACTCGGCAAATGGAAATATTCCATTGAAGGAGATAGTTGGGTCAACAAATGTGCGACTAGCCTTGGGACGACGCTCGCAGAATCTGGAATTCAAACGTTGATCTTCACACCGGCAAGCAAGCACTATCCGTTCTCAAACGGTAAGAAAGTAAAGCTCAGCGCCCAATTGTTAGACAATCTCCCAGACGGACCCAATCTCGTTTCTGTGTGCCGAACGTTGGCAGAGTATGAACTGGGTTGTGAGTCGGAAGTATTCTCGCTTCTCGATTCAGGAGTCGCTGTTCACACATCCTTGATGATTCAAACCGAGAAAATTGGATCTGAGTTGATGTTCCGAATGCGTTGTGCGCCGATTATGTTCGCAACGGGAACTCTTGCGCAGGGGCTAAATCTGCCTGCAATTGCAGTCATTATCGCGGGATCAAGGATTGGTGACACGAGAGGCGAAGATCAGGCAATCGTGCAGCGCAGAAAATTCTCTCAATTGCTAAACGCTGCAGGGCGAGCAGGACGCGCCGGTTTCGCCAACCAAGGGTTTGTTGTTGCAGTCCCGGACAAGCCAGTCGCGTTTAAAGATTTTGAATCTGTGAAACAAGCCAGAAGGCAGGTTGACTACTTGCAACAGAGCGATGATTCGGTGAGTGTGCAAAGCGGCCTAACCCCATTTCTTGACTCAGTCTGCGAGAATGCATTGCGGTCCCATGAAGCAAACGAAATCGAACTTCAGGTTGTGTCTCTGTTGGCCGGCGGTGGCGACAACCAAATCGAACCCATGCAAGTACTTCGCCGCACATATGCCGCCTACCTCCGGCACAAGACCGGTGCTGTGGATGTGACACACGAAAATGCCAACAATTTAGTGCGAATGGGGACAGAGTTCATAGCCGAAACAGGCGCGCCCGATTGGTTGACAGTTGCAGCCCAACGCGCTGGACTGGATTTTTTCTTAACGTTGGCCATCAGTCAGGCTTGGGAACGAGTGCGTCCACAGTTGCCTCCAGAGTCTAAGTACTGGAGTGTTGTAGAGTGGCGGGAAGAACTTTTGAGGATTATCGTCCACATTCCCCCAGGATTACTTAAAAATCAACTTCCTCCAGCGAAACTAAACTATATTTCTATACAGTTCAAAAAAATCGAGGAAGATCATGCGGCCCTTTTCCTTAGACGCGAACTGAACTGGAGGCCACCTTCCTACTGGATCGAGGCGTGGACCACAGCGGTTGATCCTCTGAATGCATGGATGGCAGGGCAAAGTTATCTTGAAATCGCCAGCATCATCACTGGTGACCCAACTGCGGAGATTTCGTCTGATCGAACAGCCGGAAAGCCAATTCCCAAGGCGCTCTCATTGTCTCAAGACGCATGGTCATCACTGTCATTGATCGCAGGTGGTTTTTTGGCTATTGCCGAGCAGGTCTTTGATGGTGATGTGCCACTTGCACTTGCAAGCCTGCCTATGTGTATCAAGTATGGTTGCGATTCATTGGGGACACTGGCGTGGTTTCGTTTTGGTATAAGGCTGAGACGACCGTCTCGGCTTCTGGCGACACAGTTTCCACCTCCGCCACTGGAGACAGATGAACAACTGAAAGAGTGGGTACGTCAGAAGAGACGAGAATGGTTGACCGCAAATTCGGCTGATGAACGGATCATGACGGCGATTAGGGAATTCATTACAAATGCGTAATTCGGTTCGTCATTTTGGCACGTTGTGACATCGCAAGTATCAGTCCGTTGTTTTTGCCCTTTCAAAGGAGAGGCAACGACCATGTGTGTTCCGCTCTAACCTCTGAAGTCTTCCTTGTGACACTTGAATGGTCTTCCTCACTTATCGCATTTCCCGTCGTTAGAGGAAACACTCGCGCTTCCTACGACACTCTTCGAGTTCCTGCTCTACAACGAATGCAGAGACTGATGGCTTTCAAACTCCCAGTATCCCTGTCGCATCATTAGAGGGAACTTTGTTGGGAAACTTTCTACGAAAAAACATAGGTGAATTAGGCAAAAATGAGTTTATTTTGGTTTCTTCGTTCGTTCAAGGGATGGCACTGGTTAACCTTGGCCCCTCTCCGGAAATGGACCGTTCGTGCCGTTCAGGTTCCGTCAATCACATAACGGTGTTTTAAGTCGCATATTAGGTCATATCATCTCAAAAAGCACAATCCATGTGGAGGGGTCAGCTTCAAGCCGGTAGATAGCCCGCTGAGTCCCGAGATACCATTCGCCTTATCCTGGCTGCCTCTTTCTGGCAGCAAACATCAATCAATGGGATCCTGCCGACCTCAACGATATATGGGGCACCTCAAGCCTGTGGAAATGTCGGTTTCGTCGAATATTAAAGATCGCGGGCGGGGAAATCATTCCCTCGCACCTCTCCGCGCTTCAGACGGTCCTGTTGCTCGGCCCCCATTTTGAGACCATCATCCAACACATAGAGAAGCGACATTGCACCACCTGGAAAATCCGGTGCGTCAAAAAATATTGTGGATTCGATGTAGTGAAGGTTTATGCCATTTAAAACCTCCACGATCCGTCTAAGCGCAATCTTTACCTTCTCACGGCTGGCTGGTTTCAATGGCTCTGCGCCATTTGAGAGTGCAAGGTTGAGGTCGCGATGCGCTATGTGCCGGTTACGCCAGTCTCGGCAAAACTCAGCAGCCAGAACGGCTTTTTGGGTCAGTTCGCTGATTTTCATTGAGAGTTGTGGATCAGAAATCAGTGACGACAAAGCGTTAATGGTCAGGTTAGCCTTACCGACCGATTTGGGAGGGTCGGTGAGGCGGGCGATGTGCAAAACAGTTGCCTCCCACAGCGAGTCTCCAACAATGCGAAAGAAGATCGGGGCTGTCTTGTTCAGGAGTTCAACGCGGGAAGGCTTAGTGCCAAAAAGCGCTACGTACTCATGCCATTCGCGGTAGACCCATGCGACATCCTGCCAAAGGGCGTGAAATAGCGAGCCGAGGGGTTCACCCATGATCCTTTCGTACTCCGCTTTAACTTCTTCAGCTGAACGAAACTCCATACATAAATCCTTTCTGGATTGGCTACCGGGCCTAACCAAAAGGTTAGTCCTCAAGAGCTTGCAGTAGAGCGGCGGCTGAACTAACAAACTGGTGACAAGAACATTCGATCATAGGATTGACCTTGGCACCCTCGGATTCTCCAGCTTGCCTGAAGTCTGTCCTAATGCCTATTGTCTTGCCCCTCTTCGGGTCGTAGTATCCCAAGCCGTGCCGTCATTCACCCGTGAGCTGTCCAGGAGGGCGATTACTATATCGGAGTCTCCGAGATGAAACTCGCTACCGGGAAAAGATTTCGTATTGGGTCCCGCTCGACTGCGTGGATCATCTCTGCCGTTTGGAAGAATTCGATACATCCGCCTAAATCAGGATGCCCCGCTGCCGGGTCTCTCAAACCAGAGCGAAGGCCTCCAGGGCTTCTTTCTCACAGGTGTGGTAATTGACAGCAACCCATGAACCCGCTTTTGCAAGTGCTCCCGCAACACCACGCCCAATGCCGTGGCTGGCTCCGGTGACCAGTGCAACTTTGCCACGAAGATCGTCCATACCTGTTTCCCTTTGCACGATTTTTTATCTGAAAAAGAAGCTATCAGAATGTGTGTCCGGAAAAATGGTTATTTGACGCTCTCGCTTTAGCCCAGCTCCTTATGCTCCAGGAGCGGCCGGGCCTTTTCCATGACCAGGTCGTACTGTGTTTTGGTGAAATCGTTCCAGACCCCATCGTTTTGCGCCTGAATCTTTTTCACCTCATCCACCATGTCCGCATCGACGAAATCCATCCGGCCTAGCGCCACGGCGCGTTCGGTCATAACCGTCATGCCGTAGGCGCACATTTTGACGGTTTCATTCATCGTCTGGCTAAGAGCCGCAAGAAGTGCGGCGCCCTGGAGTCCGCTGGCCTGGGAGTTGATGATGACGATGGCACGCTGCTGAATCGGCCGCGTCACTTTGAGGAAAGCGTCCAGCATAATGCTGACGGCGTTTATAGCTTTATATGTCACCGCCAGTTCGCCTATCTGCACTTCAGTAAGCTTATAGCCGTCCTTGGAAGCCCGGAATTCCTGAGTGGTTGTCTGCAGGGTTATTTCTCTTTGGTCATCGGTGGACATGAGCCCGGTCCGCCTCTGCATGAGTTTCGAGTATTCCTCGGAACCGAGCGCGGATTTTCCTTCAGGTAAGGGTTTGCCATCCTCGACAAGTTTTTCGAGCTCTTCGTTTTCCTTGAGTTTCTGTTCGATCTCAGCCAGTTCCTTGCGGCTGGCATCGAAGTCTTCTCTGGCCTTTTGCGCTTCTTCCCTATATCGAACTATATCATCTCCGAGCTGTCGAAAATATTTGTCGGCTTCTTCTTTGGACTCGGCCAGCAAGGTTTTCTGGACCTGGATGCGGTCAGCCGACTTCTGGGTGACATCCCACTGCTGGCGCAAAAGATCGGGCAGGATTTCAAGAATGTTTGCTTCAATTTCATGCTCGATCGATTTTTTGGCCTTGTCGCTGAAAAAGGGAATATGAGCCGAAGCCAGCTTTTGCTTGAAGTCGGCCGCGCCGCCCTCCTGGCGCGTGGCCAGAGCGGCCAGGACTTGCGACCATTTCTTCTGTAGATCGTCATTTTCGGCCAGCAGTTCGTGAATGGCGATTCCCAAGCCCCTTGATACTTTCAAATAGTTCTGGCTGGCCTCGGTCATGCGGGCCGTGGTCTTGCGCGCTTCAACGTCAGTCGCGGTATCCTGACGGAAAACAGACTTGATTTCATCTACCGACATGTCCTTGGCCTTTTCCATCTGGCCGATGGAAAGCGGGACAAGAGTCAATGCTTTGCTTTCTGCGGGTTCGGTTTGCTGTTCCATTCTTCAAAACCTCCATTGATCCGGGTCGCTTTAGCCCTGTTTGATCGTCTGGTCGTTGTTGCTCACCGCCACAAGTGTTTTCTCGATGGCCGTTGCCGTCGAGGACAGTGTGAGCTGAATTTGATCCATGATTTCCTGCTGCCTTCCGGGATCGGCTTCGGCTTCCGCAATGGAAGCGTCCAGGGATTCGAGAGTCGCCTGGATGGTCTCTATGCCGTTGCGGATGATAGGTTGATTGCCCACCATGCCTTCAAGCCGGTGAAGGGTGGACTTTTTTTCGGCCAGCATTTTATCGAGCCCTTTTTCGCCGTCTGCTATGCGCTTTTCCAGGGTCCGGACCTCCAGCGCCAGGGAATTGGGGTCCTTGGTCTTGATGAAGGTCTTGGCTCGGCGATATTTTTTAGCAAAATCGGCCGCCCCTTCCAGGTAGTCCCGCACAAATCCGCTGTAGGCCTTGATAATCTCGGCCACCACAGGACTGTTTTCGGCATCATAATGGACAAGCCGGTCGCCGGTATCCAAAATCGAGCGCAACTGCATCGTCAGCTCATCCGCCATGCCTGTCTCGGCCCTGAGCTTTTTGATAGGCTCTTCTTGGGCCGCTTCGGCCGCCGCCTTGGCTTCGGCCGCAGCTTTGACTCCTTTTGCCATTCCGTTTTTAAAACCACTTCGTGCAGCCCAGAAAGCCAACGCTGCTCCAGCGCCCAGAACGATTATGCTTAATGCGGGGTTTCGCAACACAATGGCTATAATCACTGCCGCAATCATGATAACGGCGGGCATCAAATAACTCTTTTTAGAGATTTTCCCGGATTCCATATCCTGCCTACCTCACTCAGAATGTTATGAAGGCTACATGGAGTTGGCAATTAAAACAGCCACGCTGATTTGTATGCAGGCCGCCAATATCGCTACAGCCTCATTACGCTGTTTGTCCATTTCGTCCGCATAAGAAACTTTGGGCATAAACATCTTTTGGGCCAGAACCTTAAAAACAAAAAGCGCCAGGATGCCTAACGCGAGATAGATGCCAAATCCTTCAAGCCCTGGTATCCACCCGGTAAACGGCCCGATAATACTGGCCCTTAAAATAATAGAGATGGCTATTAGAATTCCAGCAACATCGACCCCTTCGGCAATGTTGCCTTTGATTTCGATCTCCTCCTGGATATTACGTCTTGAAATGGCCGCTTCCAAATAGAAGACGATTACCAGAGCTATTTGACCCAGGGCAAAAAACACCCCCGCTGCGAAAAGGCCTCCGCCCTCTCCGGTGAAGGCGCCATTCATTATTATGCCGGTGCCTACAAAAGTAGAGAACTCCACGGCGCCCACGGCCACATTACCTTTGGCTACCGCCTCGTCGTTATTGACCTTGCGCAGGATTATCCTTTTATTGATTTCAAAAGTTATGAAAAGAAGAATCACGATCATGATCGTGGCTTGCAAAAAATTCCACAAATCCGCCATGATCTTTGGCGATTTACCGGAAAGAACTCCGGCAAGAGCCAGAAACAGACCAAGACATATCCCGGACTTTCTAAGTCCGACAGCCAGATTGCTTTCGAGGAGCATTGCCTTCTCCTCATCAAAAGGCGCGCGCTTGTCGTCAGCCAGTTTGACTAGCCACACCACCAGCAGACCCACTAATGGATAAACCGCCATCTGAAGCACTATGTTCAAGAAATCCACTCCGATCTCCTTCCGTTGGTTAGCGTCCATCCGGAAACTCCGGATGGAACGCTGGCTGTTTCCGATTCGAAAAGGAACCATTTTCCGTCATGGCAAGAAAATCGAGGGGTTGCGCGGAGGCGTACATGGGTACCGCCTCGCGGAGCGTCGAGATCTTGCCTCTGCCGCAGCCGAAGGCAGTGGCCAAGTCGGCTGGCGGTCCCACCGCCCCAGGGCGGAAAAGGACCCTTTCCGGATGGAAACTAGTTAATGTCTGCTATTCAAACCTGTGCGGCACAAACGGGCTCAGGTTGTTGGTGACAAGAGTCTGCGATTCCCGGATGCCCATGCCGGCGCTATTGCCGCCGATCACCCAGCAGCCGAGTATCGGGTAATTTCCGTCAAAACAGGCAATAGGGACCAGTGCCTGGTAAATGTAGCCTTCCTCCCCGTAAGTACCGGAGGTATGAAAGCCTTCTTTGCCTTCGTGGTAAACGGTAACGTTGGCGCCTTCCCTGGAGAGCAGGGGTTTTCTCACGAATTCTTTCATCCCCCTCGGTCCATCGAAATAGGCTTCGAGAAGATTGGGATGCCCCGGGTTAAGTTCCCACAGAATAGGCAGTATCCCTTTGCTTGAAAGAATCAGCTTCCATATGGGTTCAATCCAGTTCATCCTGTCGAATGTTTGTACCAGGTTTTGCCCGTACTTGTCTGCCAGGAGCCATTCCCAGGGATAGAGTTTGAAAAGATTTTCAATAGTGATGTCATCCAAAGTTGTGAATCGAGCGAATGGTTCGAGCCCCAGGCCGATATCGCCTATGAAAATCAGTTCTGCCTTGATTCCGGCCTCAATGGCCGTATCCATCAGATAGGTGGTGGTGACCAGGTCTTCCATACTATCAGCGACACAAGTCAGGTAGAGTTTACTGCCCTCTTCCCATCGCCGGAATATCTTCGGCCACATTTCCAGGAGTTTTTCATGGATGGAATTAAACTGATCTGATCCGGCGCCAAAGACCTCCTGAAGCCAGAACCACTGAATGACACTGGCCTCGAGCAAAGCCGTCGGCGTGTCGGCGTTGTATTCCAGCATCCTGGGTGGATTGACCCCGTCATAAGCGAAGTCGAAGCGGCCATAAAGCGTGGGGTCCTTTTTCATCCAGGATTTCTTGATAAGAGGGATGGCCTCTTCAGCAATGCCAAGTTGCGCGAAACGATTATTGTCGATTACATACTGGACGGCTTTCATGGCCAATCGATCAAGATCATTGGCAGCATCGTCGAGAACATCGATTTGCTGAGAATTAAACAGGTAATAAGCGCTTTCGTTCCAATAAGTGCCGTCAGGATTATGATGATATAGCAATCCCGAGGCTTCCACCTTGGTCTGCCAGTTTTCGCGGGGTTGGATTTTTATTCTCTTCATATTTTTCTCTTTATCCTCCGATCCCGCCACCACCATGAGCGCCGGCACTGCCGCCAAAACCTCCTCTGCTTACCGACCCGCCAAGAGAACCTGACCCCCCGGAAGAACTTCCGCCCGAACTACCAAGACCGGGGGAAGTTGAAAAACGGCCACCCCCGTAATAGCCACGGGCCGGGGCATAACTGCCGCCACCGGCCATGCTTCCCGGACTGTATCCACCCCCCCCGCCGTAGTACCAAAAAAATATAGGGGGCCCGCCTCCCCCATAATACCGTCTGGTTTCAGCTTGCCGGCAATTTTCTTCAGTAACTACCTTCCCGGTGCTGTCTACACATCGCCTGCTCTGAGCCGAATCATCACAACCGGTCATGGTAGCCACAAGGCTCAACATAGCAACGCCGAGCACAATTTCATGTGACTTTCTTATTTTTCTCCTTCTTTTCCGGGTCACTCTTGACCTCCCCATAACAGGAATTGTTCGCCTGGCTAAACACCTTGCCTATCAATAACCATTTCAAAGGGCTGGTTTTATTGATTATTTTCAGTCGCACACCATATTCTGCTCAAGCCGGTTTGTCAAACACTTTTCTATTGCTGATTTAATGAAATGTTTGTCTAAATTTCTGTTGAAATTCAGTTAATTAACACCTTAATGCATAGCATACATAGACAATCCGATCTCTAATAATTATTGCAGCAGTTGTGTATATTCCGCCATGCCATGAAATACCTCCAAAACCGATAAGAAGGCCAGTTTATGTAACAACACATGCATTTATTGTCTTGAATACGACTAGACGATCCGGATAAGATCAGATTATAAGGACAATGCCCTTGGCAAATAACTATACGATTTTAGTTGATCTTCACGCTCCGATCCGCTGCAAGCGGTTTCGATCCCTTGGCATGCATCCCAAGCGGGTTCGGGAAACTTTCAGTGAAGGAAAGAGATGAACGTAGAGACAGGCATCCCCAGACAGGCGAGCCGATGATGCCGCCACTCGGGAAGAGTGATGAACACGCTAAAATGATGAGAGCCGGAAAGTAAGGCGCCACAATCGGCCCTGCTCACGGCTCTCGGAAGAGGTATAAGACCCTGGTGATATTGCAGTAAAGAGAACTAACGGTCTGAAGTAAAATTAGCGACAGTGCCCCGGAACCCATTCACCTTGGCGGTTGTGATGGCCGGCGACCCAGTGCTGCTGTCTCCAGTGAGCCTCAATCCATTTCCCGTGTCTGTTGTAGTGGCCGTCAATCCAGACCTTTTCGCAAGGAGGGTGGGCGCTGACATCAACGGCTGTGAAGACGGACAAAAAAGCCAGGCAGATACTAAAAACCAGCAGTTTCATTTTCAACTCCTCATTCCTTTCTGATTGGATGCAGGTCGGCTAATTCATTTTGTTGCGCCTTAGAGACGAGGGAGCAAGGTCTTTCGTCTACATGCAGTAATCAAATGAAGCAAATGGTTGTCAAAAATGTATCGCATGGCCTAAGAAAACAAAAAATGTCAAGGCCAGAATGTGCAGAATCCACCAGTTCAAAGAGAACAACTTGAATTTGTTCATGATTACCTCCACAGCCAGTTGCTAAGAACATACACTGTGCTTACGGCCGTAAAATGAACGAGCCACCACCCTGTATTTGGATAACGATAACTTAGCCCCACCTTATGTCTGCCTGAGTCGTATCCAAAGAGTTCCAGATCGAAAAGGGCCTTTCCGATGAAGAATTTGGTCCACAGAACCATTATGTCCGGCAATGTCGTCTTGATTACAATCGATTCGAGCGAGGATGGCAGAGGCCAATTCATAACCGAAAAGTGCGCCATCGCTATAGTGCCGACAATTACCTGAAAGCCGTTGAGAACATATCCATAGCTGATAGTTTTCTTACTGGAGAAAAGCAGCGGCACAATTATGACGCTTAGAATGCCGGAAAGGAGTGGAAGAAAATTGGATGTGTTCTTGGACACAGGGTGTATCCGCAGATGCAGCATCAGCCCGCCAAGAGAAACAGCGATCAGTGCAAGAAGCAAAGTTGATTTTACATAGGTCCTGATGGTCATCTACTCCTCCCCTGATGCGCAAGTGCGCGTTCATTGCAAAAGCCCCGTAAGAGCGGGGAAAGCCGGGTAGTCCATCACAAACGGCTCGCAGATTTCAGCCCGCAGGTTTATTCCCCGTTTTGAGTTGCTTTAAATTTGGTTTTTCCAGGAGGATAAAGTTCCTGAAGATCCCAAGGGCCTTGAGTCGCTCTTTGCCAAACTTGACCTCATAAGTGCTGAACAGGATGTAGTCGGTCCTGACGGTTTGGCTGCTCAACACGCTACCCGCTATACAGCCCAGAATCGGGCCCAAGAACTCGCCCTGATGGTCTTTCATTTTTTTCTGAGTTTCTTTTGTGACGTACTGGCAGACATAGCCGTTGAGATCATCCATGGAGGGGTTCGTGTAGGCCGTCAGGCCAACCAGAACAACCAAAACTATTAAAATTACCAAAGATTTCATGCTTTTTCCCTGTCTTCCCTGCCGGCCGAAGCAACATGCCGTAATAACGGTCTGCCCTATCAGAGTGATGAAAAAGGATTGAAATTCCCACTGTACAGTAAAAACCCCTTGGGGCCGTCACCCCGACGAAGGTCGGGGTCCAGTGTTTTGCTTTAAATATCAGATAGTTCAGAAAAGTTCTGGATTCCGGCTCTTTTGTCGGCAGAAGACGCCGGAATGACGAAATCACCCGTCTTTTTAAGGCTCTTTTCCCACCAGAGAACCCTTTTTCAGCACCCGGCTATTTCTCCCGGCCCGAATCACTTCCGCCAAGATGGGGAAAGCAGCCGGAAAATGATTTTCTCCCCCAAAATAATCATCCGCTCAACCATTCAACCGTCCCGCAAGCAATAAGTTCAAATATTTAAGTAGAGCCCTTACCGCCGCCGTTGTGGTGCCGTTCTCTTCTGGGCTTTTTCCTATATTTGCTATATTGTATGATAGTGACAATCACCAGCGCCATTTCGCTTCCTCAGAAAGAAGAGGAGAGCATGCGTGAAAAAGCCTGCCAACTCCACAAAAACAGCAGGGGACATTATTGTCCCCCTGTTCGGATCTCCGGATTTTGCAGCGGCTTTGGGAACCACATCAAATTCATTGAACCCTGGGAACTGTCCGAGATCGGTCAGGAGTGACGAATGAATCGGGTTGCCTTTGTGAAGACTGACGACAGGTCGCGGGGTGTAACAGCATCGATTGCGGGCCTCGGAATCAATCCGGTCAAAGGGAAAGATGTCCTGATCAAGCCCAACTTCAACACAGCGGACCCATGTCCGGGCTCAACTCACAACGACACCTTAGTGGCCTTGATCGATGAGCTTTGGAAAATGGGCGCAAAATCCGTCAGTTTAGGGGAGCGGAGCTATCCGCCAACCATGCGGGTCATGATGGAAAAGGGGATCCTTCCGCTCATAGAGGAAAGAGATGTCCGGATCATCAACTTCGATGACCTCGCCAAATCAGACTGGATTGAGTTTAAGCCAAAGGACAGTCACTGGCCCAATGGGTTCCGAATAGCCCGCCCCATCCTCGAATCAGAGTGCCTGGTCTCCACATGCTGTTTGAAAACCCACCAGTACGGCGGCATATTTACCATGTCTCTCAAATTGCATATAGGAGTCGTTCCGACTTCCCGGCATGGATTTGATTACATGAGCGATCTCCACGGTTCTCCGCATCAGCGCAAGATGATCGCTGAACTCAATGCACCGTTTGAACCCAAGCTCGTAGTCCTCGATGGGATCGACGCTTTTATCGACGGAGGCCCTATGAGCGGGAAACGAGCCAGAGGCGACGTGTTTTTGGCCTCAACCGACCGGGTGGCAATTGACGCTGTGGGAGTCGCGGTACTCAAGGCGCTTGGCAGCAATCCTGCGATCATGAACCGGAGGATATTCGACCAGGAACAGATCTCGCGGGGGGGCGAGCTTGGCCTGGGAGCTGCGTCGCCTTCGGAAATCGATCTGTTCGCGGTTGACGAGGAAAGCCGGCAATACTGCGCAATTGTTCAAGAAATGCTTCACGCAGATTAGACGGAGATGCCTAAGCTGTGACCTAAGCGCGCAGTTCCCCATGCCTTCCAACTTTCAGGTCGGACAGCAGATCAAGATGAGCCAAATTCAGCAATCAAGCGCTTCCTTCAGCCATTCCTTTAATTCCTCGGTAATGGCGTAAACTCCCACTCCGGGCTTGCGCCCAGCCTCGTCAATCGCTCTGCGCACCATATCGGCCGGCACGAGAATCTTTGCGATTTCTTCGGCCTCTTTCATGGTTCTGCGGATCAGGGTAACCTGAGCAGGCTTTTCCCAGTCATAGATCACAAAATAGAGAGCTTCCTGACCGGGATACCGAACAAAATCATCTTTGCGAGTCCATCCGGTCCCCCATTCGAGATAGGTTTCAACAGCCTTTTCGGGTGTCATTTCCCAGTCAAGACGATCAACTATTTCCCTGAGGCTTCTTAGTTCTTCCACTCCCCACATGCGGTTCCCTCATGCTATCCTCTTGGAAAAATCCATTTCCGTAGTGCAGAATATATATCACAGAAACTAGTGTCCTGAGTCAGAGATCCACTACGTAAGTCCCGAGTATTTAGGCCGTCATTCCGCGGAGCCTGCCCCGGAAGTTTCTAGTCCGGGGGCCGAAATCCAGTATTTTGAATAAATTTCAGTCACTTCTGGACCCCGGCTTTCGTGGGGAGTTAAGATTCCTTGCGACATATCATAACTTTGTTGACAATGTACCAGTGCAGCGTCAACTAAGTTCCTATAGGTAAGGATCTATAACTCGTCATTCCGGCGTAGGCCGGAATCCAGAGTCTTTTCAGTCGGTTAAAAACACTGGACCCCGGCATCGTGGGGTGACGTAGGCGTTGGCTCAATTCCCAGGGTTGAATTATGTTATGAACTTTAGACTCACGACACTGGGATGAGAGAATTTTGACCGGCCAATGGGCGGGAATGTCTATTGTTCCGCCGGCTCCGGAAAGGATCTCAGATCAGAAGAATCGCACTATTCGATTTGCTGGGTTGCAAGTACGCGTTCTTCCAGTTCTCGTGTGCGTCGAACATAATTCGGATACCAGGTCGAGAAGGCCAATGTTCCGATGAGCAAGGTATATGTGATAACTTCGTACCCCAATTCTGACAGAATAAAATGCTCAATCTTCCCCCATGCCAAAATGGCGCTCACTGAAAAGGCCAGCCCCCAGACCGAAGCTATGACGAAATTCGTCCTGATGAACAGCGGGTGATCCCAAAGCGACGGGTCGGTGTGCTCTCGCGCGTAGTCCAGGGTAAATGGCTTCCTGATGGCAATGGTCAGCCAGGTGGAGACGGCTAGCGCCCCGTTGGCCATTACACCCATGTGCTGTGCGATCCACATGTTGTTGAACAGCACCACTGCCACCGTCGCGTATGTGAAAAAGAACAGGCCCGCCCATAGGATCACGCCCCTGTGCAAACGGGTAATACCCATGACAACAACCAACACCAGCGCAACCACCAACCCGAGTTTGAGACGAAACAAACTATCACGGGCAATAATAAGAAACGAAACCCACGGTGCGAACGCGAAAAGCATCTTGAAAAACGACATACTCAGCTCCTTTACTTAGAAATACATGAGCGCAGCAGGTTGTGCCCGTAGGTTTTGTTTAACCTTGCCCCTTTGACGGCGGGTTACATATTCTAATCAAGTGGCGCTGCCTGTGGCATCATAAAAGATGAACAAATGCTTCCAAAAGTTCCTCCCGTGACCTCACAATCCGATCACACGAACACTCGATCGTCGGATTCACCGTGGCACCCTCACTCTCACCCGCTCGGCAAGACTCCTTTCGACAGGTTCCGGAACCAGACCCGTTACGCATCCACCTGACGCTACAACTTCTTTGATGATTCCGGAGCTGATATATATCCAGGGTATTCCCGTCATAATATAGAGCGTTTCGATTTTGTCGTTCAGTCTTCGATTCATCAGGGCCATCTGAAATTCATACTCGAAATCACTGACCGCGCGTAACCCTCGAAGGATTGCATTTGATTTGACCTTGCACACGTAGTCGACCAGTAGTCCTCGAAATATGTCTACGTCCAATCGATGCCGCTGGGGGTGGTCTTTCACGGATAACTTGATCATCTCAAGTCTTTCTTCGCGAGTGAAGAGAGGTTTTTGAGCAGGATTGTCAGCTACGGCTATTATGATACGATCAAAAATCGTCAAGCCTCGATCCAGCAGATCCAGATGGCCGTTGGTAATCGGATCGAACGAACCCGGACAAACTGCCAATTTATCCATAAATTGCCTCCAGTTACGCGTTCTGACAGCGCATCGGCGTCAGATTAACAGGACAGATCTTGAAAGCCCGACAAAACCATACGATTTCCAAATCGAACATACAACTGATATGTCAAGGAGACTGGTTTTTACATTTCAGCCAGAGTAATGCCCTTTTCTTCCGAAGTCTCGTTCGCTTCGGCTTGTTGGCTTCGCCGGCCTCTTTAGCTCCCTGGGTGCACGTTGCCGCTTTCTTCTGCCTTCTCGCCTCAATCGTCTGCTTCAGTTTCTCCGACAGTCCTCTCCTTTTAGCCGCTTTGCTTCCAGCCTTTCCCAATGCCTTGGCAGCAAAGAGTGTTCCCATGCCTCTGCGGCCGTAGACATGATTTCACCAGAAGCTTATTTTCTCGTCAATGGAATTGTCATATGTCAAGATTAAGGAAGTTCGTTTCGCACGCTTGAGCATCGCAAGCCATCGGCCTTTTGATACGGGCGTGTGAAGGGTAGCTAAGCTGCACAGCCATTGAGAGGAGAAAGCTATGGACGGAGAAGAAATTGCAAAGAAAACGCGGGTCATGACCGAAAACCCCCTAAACGCTGAAACTCCCGCTGCATATCTTCGTTCCTGGATTACGGCAAACTCGGTGTTTTTCGACAGAAATCAGAATGCCCTGATGGAAGCTCCCATCGACCTTGCTGACTGGCGGCTAACAATTACGGGAGAAGTCGAAAAAGAACTGCAATTCACCTTTGACAAAATTCTCCGCATGCCCAAGGCAATCGTTGCCAACACACTGGAATGCTCCGGCAACGGCCGTTCCCTGCTCAAAGAAAACGCAAAGGGAAATCCCTGGACTATTGGAGGAGTCGGTAACGCCGTCTGGGGTGGCGTTTGGTTGAAAGATGTGCTGCAGATGGCCGGATTAAAGAAATCGGCCAAACATGTTGCCTTTGAAGGCTTCGATAAGCCCGCGGGTTCCGCCGGGATTAGGTTCGTGCGCAGTATTCCCGTTGCAAAGGCCATATCGTCAACGCTCCTTGCCTATGAAATGAATGGGGAACCGTTGCCGCTAAAGCATGGCTATCCGTTGCGAGGTCTGGCGCTTGGGTGGACTGGCGCGAATTGTGTCAAATGGTTGAGCAGGATAACGCTGTTGGAAAGACCCTTCGAGGGCTTTTTTATGGACAATGTCTATCGTATTTTTCAGCAGGCGCAGGACCCAAAAACCGGAGAAGTGGTCACAAGAATTCCTCTAAAGTGCATTATTACCCAACCACTAGTCAATGAAACACTGCCTGTAGGGCCCGTAGTTGTCCTTGGTGCTTCTTACTGCGGCGAAGCAGCCATCGAGAGCGTTGAGGTTTCTGTAGACGGCGGCCAAACCTGGCATCTCGCATCATTCATAGGCCCCAATGAGCTTTATGCCTGGCGGCAATGGCAATATATTTGGGATGCCCCGGGCCCTGGCACTTATACTCTGATGGCACGCGCCACAGACAGCGATGGACATAAGCAGCCTGAAAGGGCCGGTTGGAATGTCTTGGGATATGGCAACAATGGCGTTCAGGAGCATGCCGTAACAATGGAGATCGTCTGAGGTGGGCATCATGGAAAATTGCGTTCAAGTGTGTACCAAAAGAAGCTGAAAAGCTAGGGGAACTTTGCCCCCCGAACCCTCACTTCGTTCGGGTTCGCGCTTACACATTGGACCGATGCTCGACGCTGGACCCTCACTGCGCTCAGGTCCGGGCTTGACGTCTCTAGCATGGTTAAACGCTTAAAGTCCGGGCACGATCTTTTTGTGAGTGCCCAGTTCGC
>Ga0187869_10001087_pt1 | contig 25628 bp, 24 predicted proteins | sample June2016WEW_13_1_2_FD_132972 | JGI IMG/M metagenome (GOLD analysis project Ga0187869, IMG submission 132972) | Peatland microbial communities from SPRUCE experiment site at the Marcell Experimental Forest, Minnesota, USA - June2016WEW_13_100 | ecosystem: Environmental > Terrestrial > Soil >...
AAGGAGATCGGCAAATGGAAGCCAAGCCGGCACAACAGAACATTCAGGATTCCTTCCTCAACACGGCACGAAAGGAACGGCACAATATTACGATCTATCTGGTCAGCGGCGTGAAGCTGACGGGTCGTATCCGATCGTTCGACAAGTACTCGGTGGTCCTCGAAACCAGCAACCAGGAGCAGCTCATTTTCAAGCATGCGATTTCGACTGTCGTTATCGCGCGCGGAGCCCACAGCCACATGGATACGAAGCCAACGGCGGTGGAGTCCCATGGGGAGGCGGCGATTCCGAGTCCCGCTTCCGGCACTGAAGGATGAAGTGAGTTTGCTTGCGCCGAGATGACTCCATACTGAGCAGCCGCGGCAGTTCGCGGAATGAGCCCAAGGCGGGGCTGAATCCATCGGAACAGCAGGAACGGGCGTTCCTGGTGGGGGTGGAGTTTCGCACCAGAGGCCGCGCGGGCCATCCAGGGAAGACAAGTTCTGCAACCATCACTCCGGGTGCCCAGGCGGCTCGAGATCACGCCACCAGTGTGGCCGCCACATCGCTGCCGGCGGATTCCCCGGATTTCAGCTCCGAGGAATCGCTCGACGAACTGCGGGCGCTGGCGACGAGCGCGGGCGCGCAGATCGCCGGCGAATTCACCCAGCGCAAGGACCGCCCCGATCCTGCCACGCTGATCGGTAAGGGCAAGCTGGAGGAAATTGCGGGCGCGTCGGCCTCGGTTTCCGCGGATGTGATTTTGTTCGATCACGACCTCTCGCCTTCGCAACAGCGCAATATCGAGCGCGTGGTCAACACGCGCGTCATCGATCGCACGCAGCTCATTCTCGATATTTTCGCGCGGCACGCCCGCACTCGTGAAGGCCAGTTGCAGGTGGAACTGGCCCAGCTCGAGTATTTGCTTCCGCGGCTGGCGGGGCGCGGCGTGGAAATGTCGCAGCTCGGCGGCGGCATCGGCACTCGCGGACCGGGCGAAACTCAACTGGAGACGGACCGGCGGAAGATTTTCCGCCGCGTCCGCCACGTCAAGCAGCAAATCGAAAATGTGCGCCGCATCCGGGCGCAGCAGAGACAGCGGCGCGAATCGGTTCCAGTGGCTACGGTGGCGCTGGTGGGGTATACGAACGCGGGAAAGTCCACGCTGTTCAATGCTCTCACCAAAGCCAACGTGGTGGCGTCGTCGCGCATGTTTGCCACGCTCGATCCGACCATCCGAGCCGCCGATTTGCCCTCAAAACGCAAAGTTCTGTTCTCCGACACAGTGGGTTTCATCCGGCATCTTCCGCATACGCTGGTTTCGGCGTTCCGCGCCACGCTCGAAGAAGTACAGCGCGCCACGCTCATCATGCAGGTCTCGGACGCCAGCAGCCCGGTCTCTGCAGAGCAGGACGCGCAAGTGGAAAGTGTCCTCAAGGAACTCGAAGCCGACAAGAAGCCCCGGCTGCGAGTGATGAATAAGATCGATCTGTTGCCTCCCAAGCAGCGCGAGTCGCTGCGTGACGACGAGCAGACCATCCACGTCTCGGCGGCGAAAGGAATCGGATTAAGCACTCTGCTCGATCGCGTCGATGCCTTGCTCGAAGAAGACCGCCCCCGCCGCGTTCGTCTGCACATCCCGCAAAAAGAGGGCAAGATGCTGGCCCTGTTGCAGGCCGGTGCCCGCATCTATTCCCGCCAGTATCAGGACGGGTTGGTCGTACTGGAAGCGGAAGTGCCCGCCTCGCTGCTGCTGCGCATGCGGGAATGGGTGGTGGAGTGAGCCTACTTTCGAGTGAGCCCGACTTCCGCCTGAGTTCTACGCCCTCCCGAACGGGTTCTCCAGAGATGGGCTTTGCGGCGTGAAGAGTTCTGCTCCGTTTTCCTGAATGTGCATGTCGTCTTCTAGACGGATGCCGAATTCTCCGCGGATATAAATGCCCGGTTCATCGCTGAAGGTCATCTCAGGCTGGAGCTTTGTCGAGTTGCCGCGGACCAGATACGGCCACTCGTGGCCGTCCATGCCCATGCCGTGTCCCAGGCGATGCGTGAAGTACTTGTAGTCAGGGCCGTAGCCCGCGTCGGTGATGACCTTGCGTGCGGCGGCGTCCACGGAGCCGGCTTCCACACCGGGCTTCGCGGCCGCCAGCGCGGCGCTCTGGGCTCAATGTACGATGTCGAAGACCTGTTTCATTTTGTCGCTGGCTTTGCCGAGCACAAACGTGCGCGTGATGTCGGACGCATAGCCTTCCACCGAGCAGCCACCATCGATCAGCACGATCGTGCTTTCCCGAATGCCCTGCGGTTTGACCGAGCCGTGGGGGAAAGCGGAAAACTCGCCAACCTGTACATCAGCGCCGCCCTCGAATCCCAGTTTGCGGTGCGCCGCTTCCAGCAGGTTTCCGACATCCCGCTGCGTCATTCCCACTTTCAGCGAACGATAGGTTGCCTCGTAAGCGGCGAGCGTGACCTTCGACGCCAGCCGCATCAGGTCGATTTCGTGCCGACTCTTGATCATGCGGCAACCGGCCGTAACCGGAGTTGCGCTCGTGAGCGTGGCGCTGGGCGCGGCTTTCCGCAGATTATCGCTGAAGAGAAACTTTACCGTCTCCTCGACGCCGACCGTGCCGCTTGCGATTCCGCGGTCGCTGAGTCCTTGCGCGACGCGGGCGTAGGGACTTTCGTCTTCCTGCCAAATGCGGACGTCGGCCTTGCCGCCATCGGGCGATTGCGCGATCTGCTCGCGCGCCCGGCCTTCCTCGAACGCCGGAGACACGTACAACGCTTCGCCCTTGGCGGGTAACACCATGGCAAAGAGGCGTTCTCCACCCGACCAGCGTATGCCGGTGAAGTAGGCAAGGGATGTGCCCGCGGTGAGCAGGATGGCGGACAGGTTGTTCTCGCGCATCAATCGGCGCGCCTTTTCCTGTCGCCCGGCGCACTCTTCGACGGTGATGGGCTTCGCTTCTCCGCGGAGAGTGCGAAGAGCGGCGATGACTGGCGGGAGAGGTTTGTAGCCTTCGGCCGCTTTGGCCAGCGTGGGCAAAGCTACGCTAACGCCGGCAGCGAGGGAACCGGTTTGCAAGAAACGGCGGCGCGAGACCATGAAGCCTCCGGGAAAGAGGACCATTATAGTGAAGGCCGCACCATGAGGGAGAGCCCATTATACGGAACCGTTCGGTTACATATTTGTCGGAGGTCACCTCCCGCCGCGGACGCCTTCGCGTTTATCGGCTCAACGCCGCGCCGCTCGAAGCACGTGCGCGGAATTCGTGTCTTTGCGGTGTTGCTTCTAGAATGGCTTCATGGTGAGCGGCTATGTTTGCGCGGGTTGCGGGGAATGGAATGAGACCACGGTGGATGAGTCCGCCGGCAGTCGCCAGCGCTACGTCGAGGACTGCCAGGTCTGCTGCAAGCCGAATGCACTGCGCGTCAATTGGGATGCTGGCGCTGGAGAATTTGTGATCGACGCTGAATTAGAATGAAGCGTTGTTACAGACGGCGAGTTTTTTCCGGAGGAGCGATGGGCAATTATCCCGTAACCGCAGGACGGATGGTGCCCCATAACATGGTGACCACGCAGTTCGAGCTCGATGGTTTTCGCGTTGTGCGCACGCTGGGCGTGGTGAGAGGAATTACGGTGCGTTCCCGGTCGATCTTCGGAACCATTGGAGCTGGGCTGCAGACGCTGGTCGGCGGCAACATTACCCTGCTGACCAATCTATGCGAGAGGACGCGCGCTGAAGCGTTCGACCTGATGTTGCAACACGCGGCGGAAATCGGCGGCAACGCCGTCGTCGGCGCCCGCTACGACGCAACGGAAGTGATGCAAGGCGTCACGGAAGTTCTTGCCTACGGCACCGCCGTGGTTGTTGAACCTGCAAAATAGGTTTGGGTGGAGCGCCGGGCGTTCCCGCCCGGCTTACTCCTATCCGGTGAAGCTAGGCTTACTCCTTGTACAAGAAGCCCGCGACCACCGTAGCCAGGATCGCGCCTATCCACATTTCGAGCATCCATCCGAGCGGCAATACGCGAGGAACCGGCGACCAGGTTGCTTGCGCAAAGTTGCCGGGCACGCCCGCGCAGAAGCCAACGATCATCCCGATTTTGAGAGCTGTCTTCGGTCCGGCGCCGGCGGTTGCGCGACTCCACGCGTAGAGATACGCCAGAAGAATCGACATCACGAACACCAGCAAAATCCACTGCCCGACGAAAAACGGATAGCGCGGTTCCTTCAGGAACAATCCTTGCTTCTGCATAGCCTCGTAGAACGGGCCCTGTCGCATCTGAATAAAGAAGCCCCATGCATTCCACACCACTCCGCCGGCAATGCCCCCCAGCCACACCCGAGTCGTATTCAGCTTCATTGTGCCCCCTGTTTGCGTTTGGCTTAAAGTCGGCACAAGTGTACTCCAGCAGGTCAACATGTTGAATTACTCGCTGCAAGCAAGCACGAGTACTCTCTCGCGGGCCCCGCAATCTGTTCGGCGCCAACTTCTCCAAAAATTCCGCGTCAGCCTGAACGACCGCAAGCGCAGAATTCACAATTCCACCCTCAGAGAACCACTTTTCTAAACACAATCCCTAGTGGTCATCTTTCTGGTCAACCCCAAGATTTCGCGTTTTGCATCTTGAGTCCCTTACCGAAGTCCCAACCTGAAACTTTCTTGTTGACAACGAACGATTTAGGCGTAGGATGTGGGCAAAAGTGGTTGAAAGTGGAGTAAACATTAGAGGTTGTGGGCATAACCATAAGTTTCGAGGCGCCAGTGGTTTCTGAGACTGACACCGAAAAAAACGAGCCCAACGAACCCGAATCCACTGCTTTTGTGACCGCTTCTATCTCCCTCGTGCTAGTGGCTGTGGTAGCAGCCATAAATAAACGGAGCCCAAGAACGAGCAGGGCACATGTTTCGCGGAAATCATCCAACGCGCGTCGACGAAAAGGGACGTTTAAAAATCCCCGCGGAATTCAAGCGCGTGATCGACGAGAAATATGCGCAGAAATTCTACATCACGAGCCTGGATGGAAACATTGCTCAAGTGTATCCCTTCGAAGAATGGGAGCGGATCGAGCAGAAGCTGGCGTCGCTATCCACTTTCAATCCGACGAAGAAAAAGTTTTTGAATCGCACGAACTATTACGGGCAGGTCGTAGAGATGGACGGGCAGGGGCGCCTGCTGGTCCCGCAGATCCTGCGTGAGTCGGCGCAGATTCGCGGCGAAGTGGCAGTGCTCGGCAATCTGACCTACCTGGAGGTCCGGAACCTGGAAGCGTTCCGCAAGGAGATCGACGAGCAGGCCTTCACGGATGAAGACACCAAGACGCTCGACGAATTGGGCATCTAGTGCGCACGGATTCAACAGACACCCCCGATCGGGGTGGGCATGGAGCGGTTGGCCATGTCCCGGTTCTTTTAAAAGAAGCGATCGATTTTCTGGCCGTAAAGCGTGGCGGAACTTATCTGGATGCCACGGTGGGCGTGGGCGGGCACAGTTTGGAAATCGCAAGACGCCTCGGCGCACCGGGACATTTGATTGGCTTCGATAAAGATCCCGCGGCGCTGGAACGGGCCCGCGAAAGGCTAAAGCCAGTCGATAGTTGTTCGTCGTCAGTCGCTAGCGAAGCAGCGGTCCAACGACTAACGACCAGCAACCAACGACCGGAGTTGGACTGGCCGGCAGTCACGCTGATTCATGGATCGTTTGCGGAAGCCGGTGAGCGAGTCGCTCCCGCATCCCTGGACGGCCTGATGGTGGATCTGGGGGTGAGCAGTTTGCAGCTCAGCGACCCGGCGCGGGGATTTAGTTTTCAGGCGGAGGGACCGCTGGACATGCGGATGAACCCGATGTCCGGCGAGACCGCCGAACAAGTGGTAAACCACATCGACGAGCGCGAGCTAGCCGATGTGATTTACGAATTCGGTGAGGAAAGGAGGTCGCGGAGAATCGCCAGAGCCATTGTCCGGTCGCGGCCGATACGCACGACGAAGCAACTTGTCGAAGTGATATCAGCCGCGGTCCGGTCAATGAAACATGAGCGGATTCATCCGGCGACCCGAACCTTTCAAGCTCTCCGAATCTTCGTAAACCGTGAACTGGACGATCTGCAGGCACTGCTGGAGGCGGCGCCCAGAGTGCTGAAGCCGGGAGGAAGGCTGGTGGTGATCAGCTTTCACTCGCTCGAAGACAGGATGGTCAAGGATGCGCTTCGCGACGGTGCGAAGCAGGGCTGGTACCGGTTGCTGACCAAAAAGCCGGTGACGGCCAGCGAAGAAGAGATCGATCGCAATCCGCGGTCGCGCAGTGCCAAGATGCGCGCCGCCGAAAAAGTTTGAGTTCGCCCGAGTTTAAGTTCGTCCGGAGAAACTGCCGGGCTCCCGGTGCGGTGATAGTAAGGCGCGCCGGGTAAAGATATCGGAAATCGCGGCCAGCATTCTGTATGAGCAGGCCGCAACTCTGTGGTGGAGTTTTCCCGGAGCGGCCAAGAAAAACAGAACAAGGCCGCGTCCGGAGAAGAAAACTGGAATATTCGCAATGACATTTACGGGCACCCTTATTGAAGATCTGATGGCAACGGTCGAGCGCGCTGAACAGAGGGCGCAGTCGGACGGAGCCTTACTCGACGAACCCTTGCCCGTCGAAACCTCGGTCGTCGAACCCATGTTCGTCGAAACCTCGCTCGTTGAACCATGGTTCGCTTCCGTTCAGGAAAACGCAGACTACGATTCCAATTTTCTTGGAGTGGCATAAATCATGAGCGCCCTGGCAATGCAACCCGCAGCTCCTTTCAGCCGGCGCAAATCCTGCTGGCTGGGGACCCCGGAAATTTATTTCCGCAAGACCATCGACAACTCGCGCCTGGTGAAGGTCGAAGACCCGCGCCGCGCGCGCGAGATGAAATACTTCGGACTTGCGCTGTGCTGCTTGTTCCTTCTGGTCATGGGATACGCGCTGCAGCATTTCCGCGCGATTGAGTACGGGTACAAGATCGAGACGCTGCGGTCGCAGCGCGGGGATCTCACGGAAATGAACCGTGCCCTGCGCCTGGAAGAGGCGTCGCTGCGCGATCCGGAGCGAATTGATGTGATGGCGCGCAAGCTCGGCATGCAATCGCCGCAGCCCGGGCAGGTGCTTCGCATGGACGCCGCCACCGATGCCGCCACGCCGGTGATGGCCAGTGTGACTCCGGTCGCGGTGGTGTCCGCGCGGTAGATCAGTTCTCAGCTCCCAGTTCTCAGTTCTCAGTTCTCAGTTCGGACTCGTGAGCTTTTCACTGAGAACTGGGAACTGAGAACTCAGAACAGGGAACTGACCAGCAGTGGCGGCGAGTACCTCTTCGAACGGCGCAAGATTCAGGCTCTACGCCTTGTCTGGATTGCTGTGCCTCTGGCTGTTGGCGATCTGTCTGCGGCTGATCTATCTGCAAATTTTCTGCTACGGCGATTTTGAGCGCCGCGCCCAGCACCAGCAGCAGCGCAGCTTCGATCTTTCGCCGAAACGCGGCGTCATCTATGATCGGGCTGGACGTGAGCTGGCCATGTCCATCCAGGTGGACTCGGCCTTCGTGGTGCCCTCGGAAGCTCCCGATCTTCCCAATACCATCAGCCTGATTACGCGCATCACGAAAGACGATCCCCGCGTCGTGCTCGCGGACTGCCGCGCCCACAAGACCTTCTGCTGGGTGGCGCGCAAGGCCGATGCCGAAGTGATTGAGCGCATCCGCGCGCTGAATCTGCAAGGCATCCACTTCCAGAAAGAGCCCAAGCGCTTCTATCCAAAACGTGAACTGGCGGCGCAAGTTCTGGGGTACGTTGGCACCGACGATCAGGGCCTGAGCGGCCTGGAGAGGCAATTCAATCAGCAACTGCAGGGCAAGCCGGGCAAGCTGATGATTTCCGTGGACGCGCGCAAGCGCTGGTTTGCCAGTGTTGAAAAGGAGCCCGAATCCGGCAACAGCGTCGTCCTCACCATCGATCAGAACATCCAGTACATCGCGGAGCGGGAACTCGAGCGGGGGATGGAAGAGACGCGCGCCATCGCCGGGACGGCGATCGTGGAAAATCCCCACACCGGCGAGATTCTGGCGCTCACCAACCGGCCCACATTCAATCCCAATATTCGGAAGGAAATTCGCAACGAGGCTCTGAAAGACCGCGCGGTCAGCGACATTTACGAGCCCGGCTCGACTTTCAAGATGGTGACGATCTCCGCCGGCCTGGAAGAGAAGATCACGCGCCCCGACGAAATGTTTGACTGCCAGATGGGATCGATCGTCATCAATGGCATGCGCATCCGCGACAGCAGGCCGCACGGCATGCTCTCGGTGGCCGACATTATCGCGGAGTCGAGCGACGTCGGCGCCATCAAAGTTGCGCTTCGACTCGGGGACGAGCGCTTGTACAAGTACATCCGCGCTTTCGGATTCGGCCAGCAAACCGGGATCGAACTTCCCGGTGAAACGCGCGGCTTGACCAAGCCGGTGGAACGCTGGTCGAAAGTTTCCATTGGCGCGATCTCCATGGGCCAGGAGATCGGCATTTCGCCGCTGCAACTGGCTTCCCTGATCTCGACGATTGCCAACGACGGCGTGCACATCCCGCCGCGCATCGTGGCCGGCACGATGGCGCCGCAAGATGCGCCGCAGAATACTCCGCAAACGATCGCCTTCCAGCCCGCCGAGGGGACGCGGGCGATTTCATCTCTGACCGCAGCCGAGATGCGGCAGATGCTGCAGGGAGTGGTGCTCCACGGTACTGGACGCAAAGCTCTTCTCGAGGGCTACAGTTCGGCGGGCAAAACCGGGACGGGTCAGAAGGTGGACCCGGCCACCGGCGCTTACTCGAAGACGAAGTATGTCGCGTCTTTTGCCGGGTTCGCTCCCATCAACGATCCGAAAATCGCAGTGGTGGTGATCTTCGACTCCGCCGTCGGACTGCACCAGGGAGGCCAGATCTCGGCGCCCGTCTTCCAACGGATCACCCAGCAGGTGCTCGAGTATCTGCACGTCCCGCATGACGTCCAGCTTCCGCCCAGCCGCCAGGTCTTGCTGGCTCGCCGCGATGTCCCTGACGCGAGCCTCGAAGAAAGCTCGCCCGATCACCTGGGCGCGAGCCTGGATATGGCAGACGCCAGTGATACGCCCGCCATTCCAGCAGCGGTTAAGCCCGGCCCGATTGGCGCACAGGTCGTTACCGCCGCGCAGACTGCCTTGATGACATCGGCAGCGAGTTCGCCTGCGGCACAATCTGCCGCACCCTCCGAGAATTCACCCACGCAGAAATTGCCGACCAGCGGAACGGTGGTTCTCGACGTGGAAGAGGGAGGGATCGAAGTTCCATCATTCCTCGGCAAGAACCTGCGCGTTGCCATTGAGGCCGCGCAGGGTGCCGGGCTCGACCTCGACGCCATCGGCAGCGGCGTCGCACGCGAACAATCGCCCCAGCCCGGTGCGCACGTCGCGGCCGGATCGCGCATTACCGTGCGTTTCGGTAGATAGGTTTTGGTTTTCCCCTGTGCCTCTGTGTTCTCTGTGGTTGATTGGGAAAGTCTGAACCACAGGGGACACAGAGGTTCACAGAGGAAGCAAACTGCAGATCCTTCGGCTTCGCTCAGGGTCGGGATGACAGAGTCTGGCGAATTGAGATTTGAACAGCGAGTTCTCACTTTCGCCACAGGCTCCTAGGGCACATCAACCAAGAAACATCGACCGGCTGAAACCCAGCTATTTATAATCACTCCAATGATTTTCCACCAACTCCTGCAGGGCGCCGAGGTCCTCTCTCAGAGCGGGAACCCGGCCGTTGCCGGGGTGGAATACGATTCCCGGCGGGTGCGCCCTGGAACTGTTTTTGTCGCCATGAAGGGTGAGACCAGCGACGGCAATCGGTTCATTGATCAAGCCATCTCTGCTGGAGCGGCTGCCATCGTCACCGACTCCGCGACCGAAGCGCCGCGCCCCGCGGTTGCCTGGGCGCAAGTCGTGCACGGACGCCGCGCGCTCGCCCGCCTGAGCGCGAATTTCTACAAACGTCCTGCCGAGCGAATTGCGAATACTGGAATTACAGGTACGAACGGAAAAAGCACGACCACCTTCCTGATCGAATCCATATTCCAGGCGGCCGGGCGCAAGACCGCGCTGGTCGGAACCATCGAATATCACGTTGCCGGGAAGATTCTCCCCGCTCCGCACACCACACCGGAAGCGCTGGAGTTGAACCGGATCTTGGCGGAGGGCCTCGGCCTCGGAGTCACCGAAGCGGTGATGGAAGTGTCATCGCACGCGCTCGAGCAGCAGCGTGTTTTCGGAATTCCTTTCGATGTGGCCGTATTCACGAATCTCACGCGCGACCATCTCGATTACCACGGCACGATGGAAGGGTACTTCCGCGCCAAACAGGTGCTTTTTGAAGGCTGTGGCACGGAACCGCCGCGCGCCGCCGTTCTTAACACTGACGATGAATACGGCCGCGAGCTGCTGAAAGTTTGCAAAAAGAAGAGCGCCCTGGTGCTCTCCTACGGTCTGACCTCCGGCGACTTTCATGCCGAGTCTGTCGAAATCACACCGCGCGGAACCCGTTTTCAAATGGTGACGCCCTCGGGAAAAATCGCCATGTGGTCTCCGCTGATCGGCAATGTGAATGTGTACAACGTGCTCGCAGCTTCTGCCGCCGGATATGCCCGCGATTGTTCCGCCGAGGCAATCGCAAAAGGAATCTTCGACCTCACTAGCGTTCCCGGCCGCTTCGAGCGCGTGGATTGCGGCCAGCCCTTCACGGTGGTCGTGGATTATGCACACACGGACGACGCGCTCCGCAACCTCACCGCCCTGGCTCGCGATTTTGTAGCGCGCGCCGGCATCAAAGGCAAGGTCATCACGCTTTTTGGCTGCGGAGGCGATCGTGATCGCGCCAAGCGTCCGCTGATGGGCGAGGCCGCGGGCAAGGGCAGCGATTTCGTCATTCTCACATCCGACAACCCGCGCTCCGAAGATCCGCTGGCGATCATGAACGATGCAGTCGTTGGATTGCAGAGGTCCGGATTGCAGAAGTCCGGCGCTGAATATTCCATGGAGCCCGACCGCCGCAAGGCCATTGCATTCGCTCTCGAACAGGCAACTCCCGGCGACATCGTGCTGCTCGCTGGCAAGGGGCACGAAAAAGTGCAGATCACAAAGGAGGGAACGATTCCATTCGATGACGTGGACGTCGCGCGCGACAACCTGAAGGCTCTGGGCTACGACTGCAAGAGTGCCGCGAAAGCGGGCACCGCGGGGAAGACCACATGAAACTTCTTCTTTCCCGCATCGCCGAATTCATTACTCCGACCGGCCAAGCCCCGACCGGCCAACTAACGACCGGCCAATACGACGGGCGCGCCATGGCTCAGGGATATTCCATCGACTCTCGCACCGTGCAACCCGGCGAACTCTTCTTTGCCGTCAAAGGCGAACGCCTCGACGGTCACGACTTCGTCGAGCACGCGCTGAGCCGAGGCGCGATTGCCGTGGTGGTTCGGAAAGATCAGTTGGCGCGCTATTCCAACCCCGCTGGCCTGATCGCCGTCGACGACACTCTCATCGCGCTCCAGACGCTGGCGACGGCGGTCCGAAAAATTTGGGGCAAGACTGCCGTCGGAGTCACGGGCTCGATGGGCAAGACCACCACCAAAGAAGCGATGGCCCATTTGCTCGCGATCAAGTACCGCGTGCATCGCACCAAGGGAAATTTCAATAATCATTTTGGCCTGCCACTCGGGCTGCTGACTCTCGAGCCGGAATACGATCTCGCCGTGGTTGAGATGGGGATGTCCCACGCCGGTGAAATCTCCGCCCTGGCTCGCATCGCCCTTCCGAACCAGGCCGTGGTCACCAATGTTGCCCCCGTGCATCTGGAGAGCTTCGACTCCATCGCCGGAATCGCACGCGCGAAATATGAACTGATTGAAGCTCTTCCGCACGGCGGCACAGCCGTCTTGAACGCCGACGATGAATATGTATGCCAGTTCGGCCGCGACTTCAAGGGCAAGGTCATCCTGTTCGGTGTGAAGCCCACGGCGCATGTTCCAGGTGTTCCGGCAGGTGTTCCCGCAGACGTGCGGGCGGAAAACATCGAGGTTCTTGGACCCGAAGGCATGCGCTTCGATCTCGTCAGCCGGGAAGTGCGCCAGTCGGTGCAGAGTCCGTTGCTCGGTAAGCACAACGTGTACAACGTGCTCGCCGCGGCTGCCATTGCGCTTGAGCACGGCATTACCCCGTCAGAGATCGCCGGGGCTCTGCCGTCTCTCCAGCCCGCCGACAAGCGCGGACAGGTCGTCCAACTGGGTAACATCACCGTGCTGTACGATTGCTACAATTCAAGTCCGAAGGCGCTTATGGCGGCTGTGGATACTCTGGCTGCCATGCGCGCCCGGCGCCGGATTGTTGTCGCCGGCGAAATGCTGGAACTCGGTGCCACCGGCGAGCAACTGCATCGCGAGTGCGGACGCTACATGGCTGGAAGTAAACTCGACTTCCTGCTCGGCGTGCGGGGCTTAGCGAAGCCGATGGTGGAAGCGGCTGGCGAAGCGGGGATGAAAGCGGAATTCGTCGCGACGCCAGAAGAAGCCGGCGAGTGGCTTTCGCGCGAGACTCGCGAAGGCGATGTCGTATTGTTGAAAGCGTCCCGCGGCGTGAAACTGGAAAAAGCGTTGGAGACGTGGCAACGAAGAAGCGGCTTTCCCTCCGCCCTGGCGTTGGGAACTGATAGCTGATAACTGATAGCTGATAACTGGCGTTGGAGGCGGATTGCTCTACTGGCTGCTCTATCTGAAGCTCTATCATTATTTTCCGCCGTTCCGTATTTTTCGTTACCTGACTTTCCGCACAGCTTTCGCCAGCCTCACCGCGCTTTTCACCGGCCTGATCGTTGGGCCCATCGTGATTCGGCGCCTGCGCGATTTTCAGATCGGGCAGTACATCCGCGAAGAAGGTCCGCAGGCTCATCAGAAAAAAGCGGGCACGCCGACCATGGGCGGTTTGCTGATCGCCATCGCCGTCCTGGTGCCGACATTGCTCTGGGCAGACCTGAGCAATCCGTTCGTCTGGATCGCCGTGTTTTCCACGCTGGCCTTCGCTGCGATCGGTTTTGCCGACGACTACCTTAAAGTCGTTCATCGCCGCAATCTCGGTCTTACCGCGCGCGTCAAGCTGGGCTTTCAGGCCGCGGCCAGCATCCTGATTGCGATCGCACTGATCGCTTTGCAGCACAGCGGAGAGTATTCCACCAGGCTGATGGTCCCATTCTTCAAGCAGTTCCACCCGGACTTGGTGATTCAAAGATGGGCGGTTCATCCCCAACTCTGGCCGCTCGCCTTCCTGCCGTTCGTGGCCTTCGTTGTGCTTGTGATTGTCGGATCGAGCAACGCCGTGAATCTTACTGACGGCCTGGACGGGCTCGCCATCGGCTGCACTGTAATCGCGGCCGGAGCGCTCGCGGTTCTCACCTACCTCAGCGGCCACGCCACTTTTGCAACCTACCTCGAATTGCAGCGCATGCCGCAGATCGGTGAGCTCACTATTTTTTGCGGAGCGATGGTCGGTTCCGCCATTGGATTTCTCTGGTACAACGCACATCCGGCGGAAGTGTTCATGGGCGATGTGGGCTCGTTGGCGCTGGGCGGCGCGATCGGCACCGTAGCCGTTATGATCAAACAGGAGCTGTTGCTGCCGTTCATTGGAGGTATCTTCGTCATCGAGGCGCTTTCGGTGATCCTGCAGGTTGGTTCCTACAAGCTGCGCAAGAAACGTATTTTCAAGATGGCGCCGATCCACCATCACTTCGAACTGCTGGGCTGGTCGGAGTCGAAGGTGATTGTGCGCTTCTGGATCGCATCTCTGGTGTTCGCGCTGTTTGCGCTGACAACACTAAAGCTAAGATAAAGGAATTCACGAAAGCGAAGATTTTGTAATTTTGTAATCGGATAATTTGGTAATTTGAAAACCCCAGATCAAGGAGTATGGCACGGGTTTCAAATTACCAAATTACAAATTACCAATTGAACTCGATGGATCTCAACAACAAACGCGTCCTCGTCGTCGGTCTGGGCAAATCCGGCGTGGCCTCGGCGCTCTTTCTGAAATCGCGCGGCGCCCGCGTTACAGTGTCGGACTCCAAGCCCGAAGCCGAGCTTCGCGATGAAATCCTGCTCCTGCTGGAGCATGGGATCACGGTCGAAACCGGTGGCCACGGCGACCGCACCTTTCGTGGGCAAGACCTAATCGTCGTTAGCCCGGGTGTGCCGGTTGATGCGCCGCAGCTTGTGCAGGCGCGCAACCTGGGAGAGCCGGTAATCGGCGAAATCGAACTCGCTGCGCAATTCCTGTCCGGTCCGATCGTCGCCATTACCGGAGCCAACGGCAAAACCACAACCGCGTCATTGGCGGGCGAGATTATTGCCGCCGGAAATTTCTCCACGCTCGTTGGCGGTAATATCGGCACCCCGGCCATCAGTTTTGTGGATCAGGCTGGGCCCGCGACCTGGACTGTTCTTGAAGTATCAAGCTTCCAGTTGGAAACGATGGTTGAATTTCGTCCTCGGATCGCGGTGATTCTGAACATCACGCCCGACCATCTCGATCGCCACAAGACTTTTGTCAATTACGTCAACGCCAAAGCGCGCATCTTCGAGAACCAGCGACAGGATGATTTCACTGTCCTCAACGCCGATGATCCCACCACCGCTGGATTGTCGGACCGTACGCGCGCACAGTTATTCTGGTTCAGCCGAAAGAAAGAGATTGAAAAAGGAGCCTTTGCCCGCGGCACGCATATTTACTTCCGGGATGGCCACAATGAACGCGAAATCCTCCCACTTGCCGAGGTCCCGCTGAAAGGTGGGCACAATCTGGAAAATGTGCTGGCAGGGGTGTCTATCGGCATCCTCGTCGGCTGCCAACCCGAACAGATCCGCCAGGCCGTCCGGATTTTCAAAGCTGTCGAGCACCGACTGGAGTTCGTCGCCAGGCTCGCAGGCGTGGATTACTACAACGACTCCAAGGCCACGAACGTAGACGCCACCATCAAGGCGCTGGAATCCTTCCCGGCTAACATTCACCTGATTCTCGGTGGCAAGGATAAGGGTAGCGACTACACCGTGCTCCATGAATTGTTGCGACAGCGAGTGAAGCGCGTGTACACCATAGGGGCCGCAGCCACCAAGATCGAATCGCAGATTCAAGGTGCTGCCGAAGTCGAACATGCAGAAACTCTGGAAAACGCTGTCAGACGCGCCAGCGAATCTGCCGTCGCGGGCGACGTCATTCTTCTTGCTCCGGCCTGCGCCAGCTTTGATCAGTTCCAGAGCTACGAACACCGGGGCAGAGTGTTCAAAGAGATTGTGCATTCACTAGCAATGTCTCGATCCACGTAGGGCGGTTGGTAGGTTGGAACCAACTCAGTTATCCCCCTCCCCAAAATCCACGGCCGAAACTCCTCGATGTCTCCGTGTCTCCGTGGTGAAATGGATTCTCTATGGCGAAGCGGGTCAGCGTCGATCGCTGGATGTTCACCGTGACCACGATCCTGGTTTTTATCGGACTGGTCATGATCTTCAGCGCCTCAGCCGTGATGGCCAAGCAGCGGTTCGGGTCGGCATACGAATTCCTGCTGAAGCAACTGGTATGGGCCGTCGCGGGACTCGCCATGATGGTGTTGGCCATGAAGGTGGACTACAAACGCTTGCAACATCCGGCGCTGGTTTTCTCGTTTCTCGGCTTTACCACGCTTCTGCTCATCTCTGTTTTTTTTCTTGACCGCGCCCATGGCACGCACCGCTGGTTTCACGTGGGTCCGGTTTCGTTGCAGCCTTCGGAACTGGCCAAGCCCGCGCTCATCCTGTTTCTCGCATGGTTTCTCGAAAACAAGACAAAGGCCATGGACGACTGGCGCAACACGCTGATCCCCGCCGTGGCGCCCACCGCGGTTTTTCTCGGACTGATTGTTTTTCAGCCCGATCTCGGCACCGCCATCGCCTGCGCGGGCATTGCCGCTAGCGTGCTTTTCATCGCCGGCATCCGCCTGCGCTACTTCGGATACGCTTTCGTGGCCGCGCTGCTGCCGCTTTATTTCCTCATCTTTCACGTGGCGTACCGAAGAGACCGCATCCTGGCTTTTCTGAATCCTTACGCCGACCCGAAGGGGTTTGGCTTCCACATTATTCAGTCGCTGATTGCGGTCGCGACCGGCGGCGTCACCGGACTCGGCCTGATGGAAGGGAAGCAGAAATTGTTTTATCTTCCCGAACCGCACACGGATTTCATTTTCGCCGTTACGGCCGAAGAGTTGGGTCTGGTTGGAGCGCTCGCCGTCATCATCCTTTTTGCGATCTTTCTGTGGCGCGGAACGCGCGCGGCGCTGCGGACTCAGGACAACTTCGGCCGCTTCCTGGCCGTCGGAATCACCAGCATGATCGTGCTGCAGGCCTTCATCAACATCAGCGTTGTGCTCGGCCTGATGCCGACCAAAGGCATCCCGCTGCCGTTCGTTTCCTATGGCGGATCGTCGCTGTTTGTGACCCTGATGTGCGTTGGGGTGCTGCTGAATATCACGAAGCAGGCGGAGTAGGCGGCGCCTGGCTGTCGGCCAGAGTCGCTTCAGGCACCTAACTTACCCCTATTCCTATGTTTACTATTTAGTTACTAACTCCTGTTAACCAAAAAAACTCTCATCCTCGATCTTTTGGAATCATAGAGTTACGCAAAAATTCCCGCAAGATCTTTGACTCTAAAGGACTTATATGCAAAATATTCCGGAATAAGGACTTAGGTTGTCAAAGAGCGCTGAAAATGGGTTTGGGGCAGCTTCGAGGGCCGTCTTGGTCGACGGGCAAACCTCTTTCACTGCCCCAATCAGGAGATCATTGTCGCACTGATCGGCGTTGGAAGTCTGTGATAGCGGTCACAGGTTATTTGTGATGAAAAAGGTCAAAGGCCCCGCCCAAGCGAAGCTTGGACGAAACATCCCCGTGAGGGGAGGTAGCTACGATGGCCGGGGCGCGGTCCGCCGAAGATTCTCAATTAATGCTAACGCCTGTTATCGACAGCCATCCACAAACGCTCGGCTAGAATGTTGGCATGGCTGCCGGATTTCCGTTGTCAGCCGCCCGAGATAAGGAAGGGAAACTCAGCGCGCAGCGGCCTTCGCGACCCAGGTTTCGCCCGTTCCAACAGTTACCAGTACCGTGCCGTTTATGGTGCCGTTTTCGACGAAGTTGCGAACGGCCTTCACTAGGGCATGCGAGACTTCATGGCCTTTGGCGGCGAGAAGCAGCCCGGTGGTAGAACGCAAGTTTTCGTTCAGGATCATGCCAGTGCGAAGGTCACGGACGTCAACGGGGCGCAGTTCAGTGGGCCCTCGACTGAGCCTGAAGTCTCCGAGGGCAGCGACCATTTGGGCATCGTATTCGACGGGATTTCGGCTAAGTGCCAACAGAGCCTCCTGTCGTTCCGATCCAGTGCTGAGCAGACAGTCGAAAGCCAGGCTGACCCTCAACATCTGCGCCCCTCGGCGGACAGATTCTGCGTCGGGGGATAGAGATCGCGGAAGGTCCGTGGGTACTTCTTTCTGCTGGAGGATCATGTCAGCGACTAGTTCGAGTCGCGGAATCCGGGCCAGCAGGTCGTGGGCGATCTGGGGATGCTGCGAGTAGCGCTTTTCATGTTCTGGAGTGAGCGGTTCGCCGGCGTGGATGGCTTCCAGCAGGTCGGGGGTGAGAGTCAAGCATCCGAGTTCGGAGAGCAGCGCTGCGATTTCATATTGCCACGTATCGGAGAGGCAAAGCTTTCCTGCAATGTGGCGCACGTACTGGCAGATGCGAGCGCCTTTGTTGAAAGCGACGGGATTGGCCAAGTGGAGCACCTCGCTCAGAACTCGGATCGCGCCTGCGAGAGTTTTCTCAAGCAGTTCTTTTTCGCGACGCATGAGGTCATATTGGGCAACACAGGCTCGGAGTGTGAGTGTCAAGTCTTCTGCGGTGACCGGCTTGTTGAGGAAACGGAAGATTCTGCCTTCATTGACGGCGCGCATGGCGGCTTCCGTGTCGGCATATCCGGTGAGCATGACGCGGATCGAGTCGGGAGCACGGGTGCGCACGCGAGATAGGAACTCGGCGCCATCCATGACGGGCATGCGCATGTCGGAAACCACCACGATGTAGGGGCCATCATTCTTGACCTTCTCCAGTCCCGCTTCGGGCCCTTCGGCCAGGTCAGCTTTGAACTCGCGGTAGACAGATCGGGATAGACCTTCGAGTGCAAGGGGGTCATCGTCGACGAAAAGGATCCTAGGTTTGTCGTTCCGGGTAGGCATGGCAGCGGTATCGGACGTCACTTCGAGCCTCCTGTATCAGAATCGAACTGGATTGGGATTCTGATAAAAAATGTCGTGCCTCTATCTAATTCGGTATCGAACCAAATGTTGCCGTGATGTTTTTGCACAACGATGTTGTGGCAAATGGTAAGTCCCTGGCCGGTGCCCTCTCCAGCCTGTTTAGTCGTGAAGAAGGGGTCGAAGACTCGGGCGCAGACAGGCAGCGGGATACCAGTCCCGTTGTCCTGGATTTCGATCTGAACATCATTGTCGATTTGTCGCGTGCGGATGGTGAGCTTTCCACGCTCGCGTGCTTGCTTCTTCGAGGCCTCACGGATAGCGTGCGTAGCGTTCACGATGAGGTTCAGAAAAACCTGATTCATCTCGTCGGCGTAGCATTCGAGGCGCGGCAGGTTGCGCTGATAGTCGGTTTGAACATCAGCGATGTGCTTGATCTGGTTCTGGGCGATAGTGAGGGTTGCGTCGAGCGCTTCGTTGAGATCGACCTGTTCTCGTTCTCCACCACCGGTGTGGGAGAAACGCCGCATTGCACCGAGGATCTTGCTCATGCGTCGGATCCCTTCGAGGGACTGTGAGATGGCCTTGGGAACTTCCTGCCGGAGCCAATCCCAGTCCTCGGGAGGGCCGACGGAAGTAACGGCTCCAGAGGGGCGAGAGTCGGAAGTGATAGAGGCGTGCGCCGGAGTCAGGCAGAAGGCCATGGCGGCGTCGAGCTGGTTCCATATGTCGCTGAGGAAGGCAATGTTGTCGGAGACATATTGGACGGGCGTATTGATTTCATGGGCAATGCCGGCAGTGAGTTGTCCGATAGCTGAGAGCTTCTCATTTTGCATGGCCATCCGGCGATCGCTGATATCGCGAGCGGAGATGACGCTGGCCTCGATCTCGCCGCGAGAGTCACGGATGAAACTGCCATGAGATTCCAGGGTAACGTAGGTTCCGTCCTTTCGTTGCATTCGGTATTCGACTATCTGGCCAACGCCAGTCTTGAGAGCTTGCTGAGCAGCCCGGGTCACCAGGGGCCGGTCGTCGGGGTGGATCTGCTGGAAAGAAATGGTGTGTTTCAGTTCTTCCTGGGTGTAGCCCAGGAGACGCTCATACGCGGGGTTGTTATAGATGCGGTGGCCGGTCTTGTCGACAACGGCAATCAGATCGGCACTGTTCTCTGCGATGGAGCGGAACAATTGGTCAGACCGGTTTTTCGTCTCTTCCGCACGCTCGCGCTCCGTGATATCACGATCGACGATGACAAGTCTCTCGATCTGACCCTCTTCATTTGGAATCGCGGTGGTGACTGATTCCAGAATGCGCCACGTCCCATCCTTATGGCGTATGCGGTATTCAAGCCGCTCTCCTCGTCCAGTGAGTCGTGCTTTCTCTGACGCTTCTAGTACCCGCTGCCGATCCTCGGGATGGATTTGCTCCACTGGCGAGGTCACCTTCAATTCCTCCGACGAATACCCGAGAACTTTCTGGTACGCAGGGCTGTTATAGAGCCGATTCCCCGCGCAATCGATGACCGCGATCATGTCGGCTGCGTTCTCGGTGATCACTTCAAAGAGCTGATTGCGCTGGGTTAGTTCGCGACGGATTCGCTGGAGTTGAAGTTGCTGGTAAACCGTGTAGATGTCGAATAGGAGCACAAGGCATGCCAACCCGCGTGCCCACTCCTTGAGATCAAGCCACTCGGAATTCCCTATTAGGTGAGGGCCGGAGAAGGTCAGAGACACGATGCCCGTCGTCAACACTAACGTGACGGTGACGGCAAATCCCCACAGCCACCACTCGCGTGCGTCGACCTGCCGCATCGGCATCGTGCGGCATTGCTTATGTTTTTCGTTATTCAAGGCCAACCCGACGCAATGCAAACATTAGAGATTCTAGTGTGAGAACAATGACGGGAAAGTGAAAGTTACGAAAGGCACCTCGGTGATCACTTCAAAAGCGATTGTTGGCGGGAAATCGCGATTTCACCAACAACGCTCTACGCTCCGGCTTCTTTCTCCATCGCCAGCAACTGCTCTTTGCGCTCGATGCCCCAACGATAGCCGCCTAGTTCGCCATCTTCGCGGATCACGCGGTGGCAGGGGATCGCTACTGCTACCGGGTTGCTGGCGCAGGCTCGGGCTACGGCTCTTGTGGCTTTGGGCATGCCGATCTTTTTCGCTACGGCGCTGTAGGAGCGCGTTTCTCCGCGGGGAATTCGTTGCAGACATTCCCAGACTCGCCGTTGAAAAGCAGTGGCCCGGATGTCGAGCGGCAGCGAGGGATTGGTCTCTTGTCCTTGAATGAGGCGCGAGAGGTTCTCTCGCCATTGGAACATGGCGGCATCGTCGCGACGGCGAACCGCGAAAGGGAACTCGCGGATCAGGCCTTGCACGAGCTGTTGATCGGAATCGGCGAAGTTAATGGCGCAGATGCCTTTGTCGGTGGCGGCGATCAGCATGCGTCCGAGAGGCGAACTGGCGAGAGTGTAGCGGACGATTGTATAGCGAACGACAGCGGCCACAGCGCCGCGGCGGTACTTCTCCGGAGTCATGCCGAGTTGCGTAGCCGTGCGCTCGTAGAGACGGCTGCTGGAGCCGTATCCGGCGGCATAGAGCGCGGTGGTCACGGAGTGGCCAGCCTGTAGATTTTGTTTCACCTGGCGCAGGCGGCATGCGTCGATGTAGGCCTTGGGCGACACGCCGAGCACCGACTTGAACGTCCGCTGCAAGTGGAAGGGACTGCGGCGAAATTCTTTCGCCAGCAGGCTGAGCGTCAGGCGGTCTTCAATAATATGTTGATCGGTGATGTGCTGCTCGATGTAGCGGCACATCGCCCGAACCAGCGCGGATTGAGGGTTTCCGTCCACCGCTTTCGGACGGCAGCGCAGGCAGGCGCGATAGCCAGCCTGCTCGGCTTCGAGGGCATGATCGAAAAAGCTCACGTTGTCGCGGCGCGGGCGCTTCGCCGGGCACGAAGGACGGCAGAAGATGCCGGTGCTCGAAACGGCAAAAACGAACGTGCCGTCGAGTGAGCCGTCGCGATCGAGCACGGCTTGCCAGCGGCGGTCCTGGATTTGTTTTGGGCTTCGTTTTGAAGTTGCTTTCATCGCTTCTTCTTCTGAAAGTATCGCATTGGCGGCCATGCAGGTAACATAGGGGAGTCGCGCCGGGCGGACTATCCGAATGTTGCGGTCAAACGATTTTTCCGGCGCTGGCGGCCATGGACATCGTCTGAAATCGGGCCTGATCAGGGCACCTTCAAAGGCGCTGACCGGCGCGGGTTTCCGGGCGACTGTTCCTGGGCGAACTTACCGTGGTAACGCTGGGATCGTTACTCATAAAGTGCAGATGCTTGCACCCGTCGGCTCAGTCCGATCCCGTTTTCGCTTACTAACTCCATTCGCAACAAATACTTACGCTCTCCCTTTCATATGGTTTCACGGGTGCACTGTTCCTTCAGGAAGCCCGGAGCGTATAGGGCGAGTTGGGGGCAACTTTGACCGTCATTTTCAGCGCTGAGAGCGTAGCTCCTAAAACGACGACGCGGCCGGCAGCCATCCTGCCCCTACTGGTGATTTTGTTCATCGTCTCCTACAGCATTCTGACCATACTGGTTTTCGAGCAGGGCCAGACCATCGAATCGCAGCGCACTTTAATCCGCGAGATGTTGAAGGACAGCACCCAACTGGCCGCTCTGAAAGGCAAGCTGGCTCGTGACGACAGCAAGCGGCTCCACGACAAAGCGTCTGCGCAGGCGGATCAGAAGGGCGCGGATTCCGGCAATCCTGCAGCAGGCGCAAAAGGATCGGGCAAAGAAACAAAACGGCCTGGTAAATCGGCGCACTCCATGAAGCAAGTTCCCGGGAAGCCGGCCGCGGACTTAGAAGATGTGCGGCGCTCCACCCGAACGATCTAGCGGGGGGACTAGCGTGAGTAGTACGGATCAGCGAAAGCGATTCGTTTAAAGAGAAAAAAGAAAAAGAGAAAAAAGAAAAAGAGAAACGGTTCTGTGAAACGCGGCCTTATGTGGGGGCCGTGATGCAAGGGAGGCACAGTCATGAAGACCCTGGCCCTAGCCCTAGTGCTTTCTCTCCCCGTTCCCAGGTTGGCGCCACCAGCTCAGCTCCCCCCCACCCCCAACCAGCAGCCCGCTACGAGAAAGGGAGGGCAATGGTACTTCGCCGCAACCGGGCATGCCGTGTATTGCTACGGACCGGTGATGACCATGCCCCAGGCGCAAGGAAGGTTGTTAAAAGTTGCAACTTTTTGCCGTGGTGATCGAACCATGGTGCCGCTGAAAGATTAGACAAACTATTTTCGCAAATCTTCTTGACTTGCTGAACGCAACTCAACCCGAATGCTCGTCACCACGACCACCCTGGTGTACATCGTTCCAGTCAAGCTGAAGTATGGTAAGACGAATGGAAACCGCTCCTTCGATCCGAAGAACCAGGCGCTCAGCAACGGCAACCCAGCCCGGCGAAGTCTGGCTCGATTTTCAATCGACTGGAGAACCCGCCCTGTGCATTCACCGCCTACGCGACGTGTCCGCTGCCTCCGGCGCAGAATCGCCTCAGCGTCCCGATACCGGCCCGCGAGCAGCGTTACCACGATTGATGGGGCAATATTGATTGGCGGAAATCGGAGATAATATCTATTTCAGGAATGCAACTTCATTTACATTGGGGTGGGAGTCCTGCATGAGATGGGTGCTGATTGTGCTTGCCGTCGCCGGTATCGCCGCTTCTTCACTCGCTTTGCGCGAGCATTACCGCACCGACACCTCGCCTTGCAGCATCAATGAACGATGGGACTGCGGCATCGTGAATCACAGTCCGTACGCCGTGTTCCATGGAGTTCCCGTGGCCGTGATTGGCATGGCCGGATATCTGCTGCTCGGCGTGCTTGCCTTCTGGAAAGCATACCCGTGGATGCTGCCGCTGGTGACGGTGGCCTTCGCATTTGCGGTCCACCTGGCGGATATCGAATCCATGGTGTTGGGCGTCTGGTGCATCTACTGCGTCATATCGCTGGGTGTGATTACTCTGATGACCGTGCTGGCGATCGGCAAAGTCATTGTGGATTCGATGCAGCAGGCGCGATAGGCCTTATACACCCGCGCCCAGCTTCCACGCTATCTGCCGGAGCATTCCCAACCATACCTCGGCGTCATTGGCGTTCAACTCCATGCGCCGGACCAGGCGCCGCAACTTTTCTTCAGCTGCCACTGCCTGCGGCTTCACGTACCCGCTGGCGCCCAGAACCTTAAACAGGAGCTGCGTCAGCCGCTCCACGTCTCCCGACGTGGCGGAAGTCTTTTCTTTCTTCCCGGGCGCAGTCTTTGCCGGCGCTGTCTTCTGTCCTCGCACCAGTTCGTACAGGCAGACCGCCACCGCCTGCCCCAGATTCATCGAACCGTGCTCTTCTCGCGTCGGAATCCGCATCACCCAATGGCAGTGGCTCAGTTCGTGATTCGATAGCCCCACTCTTTCCGACCCGAACAGCAATGCCACTGGTCCCGTCTTCAGTTGCCGCTTGATCGCCCGCCCGCCCTCATCCAGCCGCTGCAAGCGATGCTGCAACTCTCGCCGCCCTGCCACGGTCGTCCCCACCACCAGCCGGCAGTCCACGACTGCCTCGGCTACGCTCTCGTACTGTTCCGCCTTCGCCAGTAACCCCGCCGCTCCGACCGCCGACCGCGCCTCGCGAAACGCCACCTCGTAGGGATTCACCACCCGCAATCGCCGGGCCCCAAAATTACTCATGGCCCGCGCCGCCGCCCCAATATTCAGCGGATTCCGCGTTGCCACGAGCACCACCCGGAGATTATCGAGATCGCCAGTCATAATTCGAAAGCCCAGACTCAAAAACGGCAATTCCCAAACAGCCATTCTACGGCGCTCTGCCCCCGCCTACCCACTCCCAGCATCGCCTGCGACTTCCGCCCTTGCGGAGCATCCAATCAACAGTGCTACGATAGAAGTTCCGCCCCAAGGAGACCATACGTCCACCGTGGCGGGGAACGGGTAGCTAACTGGGAACTCTGGAGGATGAATGGCAAGCAACGCCACCGTCGAAGTCACCGACGCCAATTTCGATTCCGATGTATTGAAGTCCGATAAGCCCGTGCTCATCGATTTCTGGGCCGCCTGGTGCGGCCCCTGCCGCGCCATCGCTCCGATCGTCGAAGAACTCGCCGGCGAATATAAGGGTAAAGTTACGTTTGGCAAAATGGACGTCGACCGCAACGCCGCCACGCCCATGCGCTACAAAGTCACCGGCATTCCCACCCTGCTCGTCTTCAAGAACGGACAGGTCGTGGAACAACTCGTCGGCTACCGCTCCAAAGACGACATTCAGAAAGCCCTGGACCGCCACGTAGGCTAAGCTTTCAGCCATCAGCTCTCAGCGATCAGCTCTCGAACACCCAAGGCCCGGGCGCACCCCCCGGCTTTTCGCTGCGCGAAAGCGAGAGCGAATTACTGTTCACTGGCCACTGCCCTTCAGTACTTTCGCAACACGCCAATCACCCGTCCCTGAATTTCGACCGACGCCGCGGGCACAATGATCGGCTGCATCGCGGCGTTCGAAGGCTGCAGACGAATGTTGTCTCCCTCGCGAAAGAACCGCTTCAGCGTCGCGTCCGTCGAATCGAGCAGCGCCACCACAATATCCCCGTTGTGCGCTGTTTTCGTCTTCTCGACCAGAACGTAGTCGCCATCGAGAATCGCTTCGTCCTGCATGGATTCGCCGCGCACTTCGAGCACGAACACTTCCTTCGAGCGCACAAAATCCGCCAGTGAGATGGTCTCGTTGTGCTCCACTGCCTCGATCGGTTGCCCCGCCGCAATCCTTCCCACCAGCGGCAGCACCACCGCCGTGTTCACCGCCATCGACTGCTTCAACTTTCCCCTCGGCGGCAGCAGATCAATCGAGCGGCTGCGGTTGTAGTCCCGCGTCAGCAGCCCTTTTTTCTCCAGATTGGTGACGTGCTTGTGCACCGTGGCCAAAGAACTCAACCCCATGCCTTCCTTGATCTCTTCAAACGAAGGGGAGTATTGCTTCTCTGCCACAAAGCGCGAAATAAAGTCATACAGCTCGCGTTGACGCCGAGTGATCGCCATGCGCGCAGCATAGGCGAATGTATGGCGAATGTCAATATCCATGTAGGGGCGGTGTCATACCACATTAGAAATGTCCCCGTCTTGTCCACAATAGAAATGTCCCCTGGTTGTGGTTTCATGCTGCCCCGGAAAAGAGTGCGCGGGCCTTGGCGGAAAAGCCTTTTCTCCAGGGA
>Ga0187869_10001114_pt1 | contig 25172 bp, 38 predicted proteins | sample June2016WEW_13_1_2_FD_132972 | JGI IMG/M metagenome (GOLD analysis project Ga0187869, IMG submission 132972) | Peatland microbial communities from SPRUCE experiment site at the Marcell Experimental Forest, Minnesota, USA - June2016WEW_13_100 | ecosystem: Environmental > Terrestrial > Soil >...
GGCCATGGCAAGCGATACCTCTCCTACGGATTGACACCGTTGGAGTCCGTTCCACAGCGTATCGCAAATCGGCAGATCCGGGATGCTGCCGAGGTTGATCTGGCAGCAGGCTCCCACCATCAGGCTGCGGTCCCATTCGGCGGGTTTCCTTGCCTTGACCGGTTGGCCGCAGCATTCGCAGGGCACGGCGACCGAGTAGAACGGTTTCAGGAGTGATTCCTCGAGCGCGTCGGCTGCGCAGGCCGGGCAAAGTTCCTCGTCACGGAATATGCTCTGGTGCTCTATGCACATCACGCGGTCACAATCGGTGCACCGGAATTGCTCGCAGGAGTCGCAAAGCATCGCCTGGCAACCGTCCTGTTGGCACGGATGTTGCGGCAGAATTTCATCACCACGCGCGATTTCTGTTCGGCTAACGTCTTTGGAGGTTTGGCAGTGCTCACAAGTGACTGTCAATCCTATCCAGGATTGGGTGGGGGAGTTCATGCTACCTGTCCTTTCAATTTTGCGAAATAGAAAACGTTGAATTGCTGAATCAATGCCGCGATATCGAGCCCGTGCGCATCCGCGAATCCGCGCGGATCGGAGTCGAAAGCGTCATGGCATCGCCGGCAGAGCGGGATGCAAGTCAGGTCACACGCCTTCTGGCCTAGCCCATGCGGGCCGGTATGCGCCGGATCAATGCCCCATGTCTTCAGGCATCCGACGCAGGGTAAGCGTTTAATGAACTGGCGGTACAGGGGGTCTCGCACGGGCTTGCGGCCCTGGTAGATGTCCCGCTGCGTGACCTGGGAAGCTTGCGGCACGATCTCAGTATGCGTCCGGAACTTGGAATGGGGAATCGGGAGGGTCCCTGATATCGGTACTTGGTATCGGGGTGTTTTTGGACGAAAGCAAAGAGCGGCGGGCGGGTATCGGAGTGCTGCGAAAACCCGCCCGCCGTATTGGTTTTATTTATGCATGATTTGAATATATAGATGCGCCCCTGGAATCCGACATCCCTGTCGCATCTTCGCGACATCCCTGTCGCATGTCGATTTTTGTTCTCCTTTCGCCTTTTGTTCTCCGTAAGAAAGCTTAGGAATCGAAGGGTCCTTTCTAACGGCACTTCACTCAAGCGAACTACTACAAGATAGGTAAACAAAAATGACTTGCGGGGGGTCAATCTGTAACTTAGAATGGAAACTGTCTTGTCCGATTCCCTCCCAAGAGCGATCAGCGCATCAGAAACCGAAACGAGTTTCCGGTGTGCACGGGGGTTTCGAATGGGAAGAAAATCTAAAAGAGAGGATGCTGGGCAGCTCAAGCCATCACGCGACTGCCCAGCAACAGGCTTTGCAATAACGCAGAGCGAACAGCCATTAGTATATGTGGTTTTCGCTGTTGTTGCAATAGCCTGGGCAAATTTAATTTATGGCCACGGCTACAAATCCATTATCTAAACCTCAAAAGAGTACTACTCTCGCTGCCAAATGGCGTGCGAAGACGAATTACCGGAGCAAGCGGTTTACGGGATACGCTCCCATTTCGTTTGCCATGGTGGTCGAAGCCGGCCGGCTGACGGCGGGGAAGGCTACGCAACTTCTGTATGTCATTCTGACGGCTTCCTTGGGTCAATTCACCAAACCGGATGAAGCGTTTATGGAATCGGCGGTGGATCTGAAAACCTCGGATCTGGCGGAACTCTGCGGGTGTGATGAGCGGACCATACAGCGCGAGTTGGGCGACCTGGCGCGGCGGAAGGTAATCATCTGGGACCAGTCGAAAAAGGGTGTGAACAACGTAAAGCCCCTGTTCCGCACCTGGGAATCTCTGCCGGATTACAAGCCGGGTCCGGTCGGGGAACCAGTCACAGAGGATGAGCCAGAGCCAGAACCCGAGGACGCAAAGAAAGACGCCACGGTCACAAAACTGACGGCGAAACCGGTGCACGTTGGCGCCGGCAAGACTTCGAAACCGATCAAGGTAGAGTGCGGAGTCGAGTCGATTTCGTTTGCGACCACCCTTGACGCCGACTTCTCCGCGGTGGTAGAAGGGGGGAGGTTACTGGTCTCCGCGGTGCCGAAATGGGAACCCGCAAATGGCGTTAACGGTTTGTTGCAAACAAACGGGATAAACGAAAAACCCCGACAAGGATGTCGCGGTTTTGTCCCAACTACTACACCCGTAAAACAAGTTTCCGGGGGACAATCCAGCCAGAAAGGGCGCGGTGCGCAGAGCAAAATTGGCACGTCCCCCGTCCAACATCCGAGGGCCGGCGAACTTTCAGAGCTTTTGGACCCGTTCCTTCTGCGATCCTGTCAGAAATCCCTATCCGGCGACTTAGCATGCCTGCAATCCGCATGTGATGCTATTGAGGACGTCCCCCATGATTGGCTGGTAAAGGCGGTTGTAGAGCGCGCCGCACGTCCGATCAATTCACCGAGGACTGCGGTATTGATCCTGCGGGAGATTACGCACAACTGGCGGAAGACTAAAGACTTGCCGCCTGGCAAGCGGGATCTGACGGCACAGGAAATCAAGGCCATGGTGGATGAGGATAAACGAATCCTGGCCGAAAAACGCAAAGCGATTGCGGAAGAAACGCGCCGGATGCGCGCCGCGAGGATCGCATGAACGCCTATGTGAATGAGGACGTCGCATGCGGCTTGATCCGGTTTCACCTGTCAGGCTTCCGAGGGTACCCAAATTCTGAAGCCGGCGAGAAAGTCTTTGCGCGATGCTTCCAGGAGTGCTGCGTCTCCGTGGCCCATGTCCAAGCGGTGCTCAACAGCTTTGACGATGAATTTCCCACTCTGCGGGAAATCATCACCACGGCAAACAATCTGCGGTCTCAATTCGAGCCTTTGAATTCTTCCCTTGAAGAATGGGAACAGCAGTACGGCAAACCACAAGCATTTTCGATCGATGTTCCAGACCGTCTCACGCTTCATTGGCAAGCGATCAGAGATGCACTCTATTACGCGGAAGGGCCGGGCCGGAACAAACTGGGTACCCAATCCCATGGATTTTGGCAACAGGCCTTGGAACGGGACACGCGCGAATGGCCGCAAGCGGTAATGGACATCCGCACCGAAGCCGACGCTTTGGATTGGGATGAAATCATGGCGCGCGAAAAACCTCCTGAGGGATTTCACGCGGCAGCGAAAGACCTGGCGATGTGGTCCGCTTTAAAAGCTCACTTCGCGAAGACTCGCGGCGGGTGGCCGGGCTGGGGGAAGATCTCCTGGCGCGAGACGGTCGCAGCCATGCGCGAACTTGGCTACCCGTTGACTCATGAGCAACAGCAGACCATAGACGGCTAAAGAGCTTCACTATCCGGGCGAAGAGATCCATGGTGGTTCTTTGGGCGTCGGTTCTTTCACCACGCGCAGTTTATCGCTCATCCGCTCGAGGAACACTTCATCTGAAAGCAAGGCGGAAACTACTTTGCGGGTTACCACTTCAATGAGCCTGGGCAGGTTCATTCCTCCGGATCGGTGGTATCCGTCTTTGCATTTCCGTGTGCAGAACTTCTTACGTTTGGCATTGGCCGGATTGGTATCCAGCGGGATAAAAGTCAACCCACAGCACTTGCATCTGCGGGGCTTCCATTCGGGTCCACGGGTGTTGGCGGGCAAGACAACCTCCTGACACGGTTAGAGCCGTGACACTCCCCAGTATAGGGCGTATCACGGCTCTTAACAAGCGCTCTCGATAACGAGATTCCGGCTATGCCGTTGGGCCAAGCCGGATCTGGGATGAATCGACAACCGGGGGAGCCAATCTGCGCACCTGAAAGTCCCTGATGTATTGCATGGCCTGGATGATTTTTGCGCGTTGCGGATCTTCCGTCGTCAATTCCATGCGGGTGACCAGGCCGACGATCATGTTGTCGGATACTGGCAAGGCCGAGATCTTGCAGGCATACTCGGCAAAGCGCGCCATAAACAGCATACAGCCTGGATCTTCCGATTGCGTCATGCCCACGACCGAGTAGGCAAGAAACTGTTCCATGGTCGCCATCGCAAACGCCGCATGGCCGGGATGTTTTTTCATGAGGTGGCCCACGATGGCTTGCACGAAGGCTTTCGTTTTAACCTCGGGCTCCTGTCCAATCTCGGGCACTTTAATGCCTGCGGTGAGTACGATCTCCTGTCCGCATACGTTGCCTTCCGCGTCGGAAATGTGGCAACGGGTTGAATACTTCTGCGCCATTTTATTTTCTCCTCTTCTCTCAAATCGAATCGAACTACTCGAAAGGGCTCGTCACCAAGTCCTGCTCATTTCCCGCGAATAGCAGATGGTCCTCCAGGCCGGAAGTGAGCCACCAAATTGCAAATGCCCATCGGGAGTCTGTCCCTGTCCGCTTGTACATCTGGGATGCGGTCACCCTTAGATATTGGCTAGAGACTCTCAGTTCGTGCGCCATCTGCTTAAAACTCATCCCGCGCGCGAGCAAGGGCGCAATGGTCATCTGGCGTGGGGTCAGAACGGCCACTATTTTTCCTCTGTCAGATCAACCGGTTTGCCTTCGTCCTTGTCTTCTTCATCCGGCGTGAAGGCTAGCACTTGATCCAGAAATTGCATGAACTTCGCTTCGTGTGGCTGGATCGCAACCCAGTATGGGGAATGCTGGAACATGGCGCGGATATTCGCGGAACCCAGAGAGCGTGCGTCCTGAAGAATTTGGTTGCCGTGTTCTTCATAGACCCACAAGGCGAAGTCCTCCCCGTTAATGGTTCCATATTCCGCGTTGTCCGGGTCTCGCGGCGTGCCTTTCACGAAGGCTTCAAAACGCTTTTGCAAGGGTCCGATGTTCGCGCCCAGGAAGGCTCCCACCTTCTGCCTGAGCGGTTCCAGGGGATCTTGTGCGGCCGGTTGACCATTTGGCGCGGGCAATGCTGATGTGGCTGTGGCGGGTGTGGCTCCCAGACCGGCGGGCCGCGCCATGAAGTAGTTGGCCGCATTCGAGATCAAAGTATTCAGGCTGGGCGTCAATTGCGGTACGGCGCTCAATGCCAGTTCTTCGTACCACGGGCGGCGGCGGCCGTGAACTACATCGGTGAGCTTTTCTCCTCCGAGTCCAAGCAAACTTTGAAGCTTCGGCGCGATCTTCTCAAATTTCTCAATGATGGCTTCAAGTCCGTTCGCGTCCTCGCCCGTCTTCCGGTCGTTCATCTCTTTTTGCAGCCGGCGGTTTTCCTCCCGCTCGGCTTTCATCTCGTCCCGCAGGCTTTGCAGTTCGAGCTTGTAAATTTCCGCCATCGGGTTGTCGGCCTTCATGGCCATGATGGTTTGAACAAGCTGCAAGGTACCAGACATCTGGGATTCGACCGTGGCGGCGCCGGTAGTAGGCAGGATCGATTTCACGGCGGTTATCATCTCGGCAAACTCGCCCATCTTGTTTTGCTCCGGTTGTGCTGGGGGAGGGGCCATATCCGATTGCAGGTCCTTCCGGATTTCCTTAAACGCTTTGAAGGCTTCGGTCATGGTGCCCAAGCCTTCCGAGACTGTAGGCTGCTCTTTGGGTAACAGGGCGGCCCATCGTTCGTTGCGACGATCCGGGAGCCAAATGTCCCGTGGAATCTTGGGGGGATACTTTGGATTGTAGATCTCGATTTCAACCGAATCGACCGCGTCGGATTTGGTGGCACCCGGTTTGCGGTATACCAATTGAAGGCGGTACTTACCGCTTCCGTAATCCATCATTAGGGAATTTTCATCTTCGATTGGCTCCCCCAATCTAACCAGGTATTTCGTTTCCCTTCCGCGTCGTAGATCGCACAAGGGCTCGAGGCAATACACGTAGATGAAGGCGCGCGTTCCCCAGTCGAGTTTCGGAATTTCAGCGACTCGCTGAAAGAATCCCGGCGATTTCTGGCGCGGAGGGGGAATGTTGGCCGGCGCCGGCTGTTCGGCCGGGCTTGCTACCTGTTCGGTCTCGGTTTCGGGCTCGGGTTCAGCGACCGCGACATTCCCGCCGGCTTCCGGGTTCATCGGCACAACGTTGGATTTTGAATTTTGCGGTTTTTTCGGGCGTCCCATGGCAGAAATTTTGCCTCTTTCGCGTGGTTTCAGATGGTATTCAGTTGGTCCATTGACGTACGGCTGTAAACTATACTACTCTATTCCCCAATGACTTGCGCGTTTTTGAAATCTCGGCTATGCTTGGCCCGTGACGGGTCTCTCAGAGCCTTGGACGCGGCCGGTATCGGACACTGAAGCAGCCGAATGGCTCCGGGCGTACCCGAATTTCCGGCAAGCAAGTCTCGAGAACACGGACGAAGCGACCGCGCAAACCGTCCGGTTCATGTGCGACCTGGTCAAGCACTCGCTTTCCGATCCAATCATTCAACAAGCATGGCGCGATGCCTGGCGATTCTTCCACGCGGTGGCATTCGAGGATGAAGCTACCTGCTGCTGGTGGTACGCGCGGTATCTGATAAAGTTTGTGCACCATCAGGAGCTACTGCGGGACTGGCTTTTCAAATTCGACGAACTTCAACTGCTGATCTCCCCGGAAGCGCTTCTTAAGATGCAATGGCCCAAGGGTGATTGTGCGGTATTCACGACCTTGATTGAGGCCATGCTCACACTGCGGGGGATTCCGTGGGAGACGGTTACGGTAGCTGTCAATCCGCAGTATCCGGCGCTCTACACTCACGTCTACCCGCAGGCGATCCGGCCGGATGGCACGCGGCTTCCGCTCGATGCTTCGCACGGGAAGTTTCCAGGTTGGGAAGCACCACCGGAGCGCGTCATAAAAAAAAAGTATGGGACTCCGATGGCAACGAAGTCACGGGAGGAGATATGGGATTAGGATGTTGCGGCGGCGGTGACGTTCTGGGCATGGGCCACCTGCGCGGCATGGGTCTCTACGACGAACAGGCCTGGCCGAATCAGTTTGGGCTCGGGCAGGATGACGATGACGAGTATACCCAAGACCTTCTCGCATCTTCGGGCGACACGGCTTCGACGCCAACTTCAACGCTCACGATGTTGCCTACGCCTCCGCTGGTCACGGACTTAACCATCGTTTCAAATCCTTCATCCGGCTCGTCCACCTCTTCCAGTTCGTCCAATCCAGCCTTAACCAATGCGGAATCCAATTTGGCAACGGCCTGGACCAAGATCGCAGGCAATGTGATTGCCCCTCAGACCACGATCACTACCCCACAGGGCTTACAGATCTCGACACCCGCGAGCCAAACTTCAAATGTCTCGAGTCTTCTCAGCGGGGCATCGTCGCTCAGTTCCGCCAGCCTTAGTTCTTTGCTTCCTTGGATTCTGATCGGTGGGGCGGCCTGGCTGTTGGTCGGGGCCATGGGGAAAAAGTAACCTTTATATGTACGCCCTGGCAGACAATCCGTTCTTTCGTCCGCTACCGGGACTGGGAGCCACTTCTACGGCGCCCGAAAGCACGCAGATTGAAACCAGCGTGGCAACAACACTTTTCACGATTGCCCCCGCTACCGGGCTAGCTGCGCCATTCGTTCTGGCGGCCGGCGCGATCGCCGCAGCGCTGGCGGCGGCTGGCGTCGGAGCGGGATGCGGGCAAACCTGCATTCAAGCCACCTCGTTGGTGAATCAGGCTGAGCCGGCGCTCCTCCAGAACATCCAAAACTATTTTGCGCAGCCGGCGCCGCGATCCTCCGCTTCCCAGGCTACGGCGCTCAGCACGTTTGATCAGATCTGGTCCTCAATCGAAACGGCATGCTCCGCGATTCCGGGCTCGGCGGGAAAGAACTGTGTCAGCGATCGTCAGGCCGGGTCATGCGCCTACAAGCAGACCACGGATTCCCCGTTATTGAGTTTCCCCGGCGAGCCTCAGGCGGGCGCATGCTGGAACTGGTTTTCGGGCTACCGGGACCCTATTGCCAATGACCCGGATGTCTCGGATTCGGTAGGCTCCGACGTGACAAGCGATGTAGGCTCGGCGCTTACGTCCGTCGGGCTCTCCTCTTCCTATGCCGTACCTTTACTGATAGGCGCCGCGGTACTGGCGGCCTGGGTGGTGCTCAAATGAGATGTGGACTGGGATCGACGGATGTAACCGCACTGGCCGAAGCTTTCCTTGGCAATCAGATCAAGCCTCAATTTCCACAGTCCGTGCAGTTCGAGACGAACTTCGGCTTCCCTTCCACATTTTCGCCTTACTATTATATGGATGACGCGACGGCCCAACAGATCGCGTCTTTGCTCAACGGCTCGGTAATCCAGCAACAACCGCCTCCTCCCGCTTCCGGCGGAACTCCACTCCCGAATTCGGGGACGGGCATCGGTCCCACACCCGCTGGCAACATCCTGCCGGATGCGAACTATATCCAGTTGCCGGATGGATCGTTCAATCCCGGCTACGATCTGTTCGGGGGCACGATTCTTTCGTTCTTCGATTTGTGCGATGCGGCAAACGAGTTCGCGCAGATCGTTCCGGGAGGTGTGGTGGGAAGCTCCTGTAGCCAAGCGGGGCAAACCACACCGGCAGCGGATTACCAGACCGAGTATCAGGCGGCCGCTACCGGGGCTCCGGCTCCATCTCCCGCTATTCCGGCGCCTGTGCTGCAAACCACTCCCGTCAGTCTGCCGGCGGCGGCTCCTCTTACCCAACAAAGCACCTTGACTGCGGTTGCGCCTTCCACTTCGCAGGTCGTGAGCGCTACGCCGGGCGCAAGTACCGCGGCGGCTTCGAGTTCGGACCTGGTTGTCGGCGGGATCGATCTTTCCCAGATTCCAACATGGGGCTGGCTACTGGCGGGCGGCCTGGCTCTTTGGGCCTTCTGGCCTTCAGGACGTTGATATGGCAAAGCGAAAAAATGCGGGTGATGGTGGTAGTTCGATTTTGACCTTGGGCCTTTTGGCGGTCGGCGGGTACTTCGTTTACGAGTGGCTGTTTACGCCAGCCACTACCACAACCGCGGCAACCACCACCACTCCGGTGGCGACTCCCACCACGGCAAGTTCTGTTTCGACTCCAGTCGCTACGACCTCAACCACGCCCGCCGCTACCACGACACCAGCGTCGGGAAGCACCCTCGATTCGATCTATGCGGCGATGCTTGCGGGAATCGATGGAGACCCGAATTTCACCGGCTCCGGTTCATCCATCACGGGCACGGCTTATCACTTTTTGGTTTATCTGCAACTCGCGGCTCCGGGCTACGCGATGCCAGATCCGGGCGTGGTGTTTCAGAATGCCACCCAGGCCGATCAGATGATGACCGCCGCAGCCTTCTGGGCGGCGATGGCTCCCGCGCTTCAGGCCGCGAATCCAGGATTGAGCGGGCTCGGCTGCTATGCCGGGTCGGGTGCCTATCTGTCCGGTCTTGGAGCGTACGCATGGTAGAAGGGCTCGGCTACGTGCTGGACATGGATCTATTCGACCGGATGGTGAATATTCAATCTACGCCCGCGCGTGCCGAAGTCTTCGATTCACCGGGCTCGGTGTGGCATTTGATCTGGGGCGCCGCGTCCGGGTTGATGCCGGGCGCGTGGCCAGTTCTGGGCGCTTCTGCGTTCGCCGGTTACGAACTCTCGAAGGCGGATGGCGGAAAGCCCTTCACCCGGATCGCAGGCGGCATGCTTGAGTTTGGATTGGGCCTCGGGATCGGCCTTCTGATTGCGAGGGCCAAATGAACGGAACCCTGTATAGTTCAACCATCAAAGATCACGGCACGAAACCGCGAAACAACCACTCTATGGACGGGTGGACTCTTCGGGGAAGGGCGGAAAATCTTGTTTGCGGCGATAGTCTGTTTTTATATCTCAAACTGGAGGATGGAGTCATCCGGGATGCAAGCTTTGTGGGCGATGGCTGCAAACTCTTCAAAGCCTCCGCATCCTTAATGACGGAGCACGTCAAACGGCAAACCATTTCTGATGCACAGGCATTATCCGACGAGTTTCTCCAAGTCGTCGCAACGCCTGTGTGGCAGGATGCGCCTCCATATCAGTTGCGCAACCTGGGCGCTCTTACCGTCGCACGTTCATACCCGGCGCGAGCGAGTTGCATTACTTTGCCATGGACGACGCTGCTTGAACTTTTCGAGACTGAGCACTGTCGAGAGTTTGCGGAGGCCCGATGAATACCGAATTTTACGGACTGGGAGATGATTCGGACGACATTGTTACGGATCTTCCGCTCTCCCCGATTCCAGGATCGTTCCAGGGCGGGTCGCCAATCATCACGCCCACGGTGGCGGTTACCTATGCGGGCCTGACGACTACGCAATGGCTCATGATCGGCGGCGCGGCTGTAGCTCTGTTCTTTTTGATTCCTGGGGGGCGGCGGTGAGAGACTATTACGCCATTCTCGGTGTGCAAAGATCCGCCACGCAGGCGGAAGTGAAAGCGGCCTATGTGCGGCTCTCGAAAGCTCTGCATCCCGATGTGAACCCAAATGGCGCGGCGCTCATGCAGGTGGTGAATGAAGCCTATGAAACGCTGGGCGATCCGGCGAAGCGCTCAATTTACGACCGTGGCGAAAAGGTTCGCAACATCGTACCGCCGACTCAACAGGCGGGCACCATCGACCTTACGAAACTAGCCCAGGCATTCATGCCGGCGAATCTCTATGGCGCGGCGGGGCCTTCTTTCGAAAGACTTTTAGAGGAGCGGGGCATCACTCCGCAGGCCGCCAGTGTGGAGCAGCTTTTGGAATCCTTCGGCGTGTTGAAAAGGAAACGCAAGGGGGCGCGGAAAAGTGCCTAACTTGGCTATCAATTCGGGTGGTTTAGGAGACGTGCAAGTGGCCGATAGCTCGCTGCTCGAAACCCTGTTCACGACTCCTACGCAGAGCGAATTGATTTCCTTGTGCTCGGGTAGCATGCTGGCCTATCTCTCGGATTTCTCCTGCTGGGCTTATTCGCCTTCGATCTGGGCTCAGGCCGCGGTGCAAATGCCTTCGTTCACGGTGGCGGCTCCCGCGGCGCCGTCCTCCGCTTTGACTGCCCCTTACGTGGTCACTCCCGACGAAGCGCAAGCGGCTTCCGATGCGGCCATAGCGCAGACCCAGGCGAATGCGGCAGCGTTCGTGGCTGCCACTCCATCCGCCAGTGTGGATCAATGCGAACTGTTCACGGCGGATTGGCCCTGGCCCATTTCGGGGCTTACCTGTCCGCAGGCATTGCTTTATGGTTCTCTGGCGGCCCTTGGACTATATCTTCTGGTGAGGCGGTGAATATGACAGGACTGGCCGAATACGTTCCGTTTTCAACCTGCCCTTATCCGCAGGAAGTCGCTACCTGGGAATCGATTCCGCCGGCTCAGATAGCAAGCTTCGTACCCCCGGACTTTTCGACGGCCCAGTGCTTCACAGGGCTCGGGGATTACATCGGCTGGGACTCCTGCGAATCGCCTGGAGCGGTGGGATTGGGCGCTCTTTCCCTGACCGCTCCGGACGGCTATTTCTCGACTGGCGACTTTACCCAGTGGGGGGCTTACGAATGGGGCACGGTTTTGGCTGGTGCCTACTTCCTGCTTTCGCTCTGGGGCGATACGAAGCGCGCCGGAAGACGGGTGACTACCAGGGCGCGGAAGATCAAACGGGGGTTTGCAAACTGATGGCAAAGCGCAAATCAAATCCGGCGAAATTCGACCGTTGCGTCAAACAGGTGCAGAAAAAAGGCGGGGCGGCGAATGCCTATGCCGTCTGCACGGCAGCGGGCACGCGCAACAAAGCGAAGCGCAAGGCGCGAAAGAATCCCGCCGAGGAATCCGCCGAAGCTTACCGGGAATTTCATGGGCGCCCATCGGAAGAAGTGGTGACGGTGAAAAAAGAAATTCATTTTCACGGTCACTTGGCCGCGGCGGGCAAGCTGAAACTGCTAGTCGTGCGCGCGCATAACGGTGACGTGGTGAACCTCTCAGGCTTCAAGGGTGCCATCCTGGCTTTCAACGAAAAGGGAACACAACTGTTTGTTGAAGGCGGGGACCAGAAGGTTGACCCTCGAGGCTTCGGGATCACGGCAGACCATGAATTACAGGACCTCGGCCGGGTCATGATAGTTGAGTATTTCACTACCAAAGACCACCTGGGCAAAGAAGGCGGAACGGCAACCTATCAGCACGAGTTTTCAAAGCCATTCCCGCACCTGGTCTACGACGTGCTGAATGAGCAACTGATTTTCACGGGCGGAAAGTATAACATTCTGCCGGAAGGGATCGACAACTGATGGCAAAGAAGAAAAAGAAGCGAACGGTTACCAAGCGCGTCTCGGCGGCCTTGACGCGCTTCCTGAAAAAGCAGAACCCGGCTTTTAAGCGGGCGAATGCCGTGCGGGTGAAGAAGTCGAAGAACGGGACCGTGAGTTTCACGCCGGTGCATAGATGAAGTTTTCGATCATTCATCCGACAGCACGGCTCACCATCGGTTTCTCAAATCCGTGGTGGCTAGCGGGTTCATGCGCGCGTGAAAACTGCGATCACCCAGAGGACTGTGAGTATATTTTGGTGGTTCACTGTTCGCGGGGGTGGGTGGGTTTGCTTACCGGAAATACTCGCTTCGGCCGGTTCACGGTTGTAACGAACTACGGGCGGGATTGCCTGGTGGATCAGTGCAATGCGGGGCTGCTTGCGGCGTCGGGTGAAATCGTCATGGCAAATCAGGACGATATGCGGTATCCGCCGCACTGGGACACTGAAATCCTGAAGCTTCTCCCGGACACGTCGAAAGCCATGTGCGTGCAGGCGCACACCGACGGCAGCCGGAAGGACCTGTTGACGCTTCCGACGATTGCTACTCGTCCGCTGGTGGAAAAAATCGGCATGATTCCGAGTGAGTACGAAAGCATGTTCTCGGATGACGAATGGTCGATCAAGGCCCACAAGTTCGGCGGGGTCATTCCGTCGACACTTTATTTCCAGCATCTTCACCCGGTGAACAAGACCGCAGAACCGGATGAAGTCTACGCTTTGGAAAACCGGCCGGAAGCCTACAAACGGGGCTGGGAAGTGTTCCAAGCGCGAAAGGCCGAAGGGTTCCCGCGCGTGCCATTCCCCGGTGAGAAACGCGGTGAACCGGAACCGGGGTCCTTTCCGGCTGGATTGTCCAGTCCACCGGATTACCCCATTCTCGCCATGCTTCTACCGGGCGACAATTTCTCTTTTCTTTGGGTCGAAGGCTTCATGCGGCTGGGCGCTCAACTGAAGGACGAAGGGTACATTGTCAAACGGTTCATGGCGCATTCCTCGAACGTCTACCACACCAGAATGAACCTGGCGGAAAAGTGTATCGAAGACGCGCGGATCACTGGGGAACGGCCCAAGTACGTGCTATGGATCGACTCGGACAACATTCTTCTGCCGAATCAACTCTCGGGGCTTATCAAGTTCCTGGATCATTACCAACAGGTGGACGGGATAAGCGGCTGGTGCTGGATTCGGAAAGAGCACGGTTGGACCACATCGGCGGGGTTTTTCTGGGAAGAAGACGGCGTGCACCTGGCGCACATGAACCTGGATGCTCTGTTCGCCGGGGAAACGGACGCGGAAAAGTTCGGGCCGAAACGGATCGAGCATTCGGGCTTTCCTTGCTTTCTGATGCGCTATGAAGTTCTGGAACAGTTGGGCGCGGCGGCCTTCCGTCCCATGACCAAAGCGGACCTCCCGGCATACTTCGACGGGGAGATGCCCCAGAGAGAAGTTACCGATGAATGGTTCTGCGGGGAAGATACGGCATTTTGTTTGCGGGCAAAGAAAGCGGGCTTCACGTTTGTGGTTGACCCAGGCTGCAAAGTCGGTCACCTGAAGCTGCAAATGCAGGAGCCGAATATCGGCGGGCGGATGCCAATGGATACCCCGCAAGCTGAACGGGATCGGCGCGAGGGTCTGAACGGTCCGGAAATAGATGCGCCACCGGAGTACGAAAGGATCGCAATGTAGGAGATTTCGAGTTGCCCCTCGTGGCCTCATGAACCGCGGCGGGTGAGTAGTAAACCGGAAAAAGCAACCTTGTACAAGGGGTTGTTCAAAGGTCTTCGGGCCTTTGGGCAACCCCTTTTGCTTTTCCGGCGAGTGAATCCGGCCTAAGGCCAGAAGGAGAAAAAGAAGATGAGTTTCACTGTTACCTACGCCAGTTTCCAGGATGGGTCGGGCTATTACGCCGGATACACCGGAGGTTCGACCGCTCCGACTCAGGCGCAATCATTCACCCGCAACCTGGTGTCCCTGACGTTAAATTTCACGGACACGGACACCACCTTCACCCTGACGCACAATTTCAACCTAACGACTGCGCAACTCGCATGCCTGTTGCCGCTCGTGAACATCAACACCGTGGGCAGCGTGCAGGCGGTCGCCACCGCAGTAGCGCCGGTCTTCACGGTGTCCAAGGCCGCGAACACCGTGACCCTGACGAAGCTTCAGGCGACCGGCAGCGGCTCAACCGTTCAGGTCGATATCCGCCGGCCGGGCACGCCTGGCTACTAAAGGGCGGTGACCCGTGGCCACTCAAAACATTGAGACGAAAATAGACAACCCCGCGACAAGGAGAAAGAACAAGATGGCCAGACGAAACTTGAGCGCGAAACAGTTGAAGTATTTCGGGACGAAGCGCCAGAAGGCCGCCGCGCGGGCCTCTCGCAAAAAGAAACGGAATCGTAGCAAGGCCAAGGCGCATCGTCCGCGCACGAAGCCGAATCTGCCCAGTCGCAAACGTCGTACCGCGCCCGCGGACACTGCTCCCCGCAGACGCAAGCGCCGCAATGGCAGCGCGAAAAAGCGCCGGGTGGCAAAACGAAAGAATACCGGGGCCTTATACGCCCTTGTAAATTCAGCGAGGAAGAAAGGAAAAAAGATGGCAAGACCAAAAAAGAACCGCCAGCGGAAACGCCCCGCTGGATCTCACAAGACGAAGCGTATGAACCGGACCAAACGGCGCAATCCGGGAGCCATGGGACGGCCGGCCGATTGGTTGGCGCTGGGCGCCGGGGCCATCGCGGGCGGGCTGGGGGCAACCTCATTGCCGCAGATGGTACTGGGCTCATCCAACACCGGCTTCACCGGTTACCTGGGCATGGCGGCCTCGACCGCAATTATGGCCGTAGCGGCGCATTTCGTTTTCAAGAAAAACGTCATGCTCACGTCCGGTGTGATCGCGGGCGGCGCGGGCGCGCTCATCAAGCGGGTGATCGGTGACTACACCCCGTTCGGGCAATACCTGAACGCGGCGAACGGAACCTCGGGGATGGGGGACTATTTGTCCAACTTCAACTTCCCGGTTCCGCAAATCATCGGTGGCAACGGGAATACGGCTCTGGGCACGCCCGGAACCATTCCGGTGAGTGTGGCCGGGGCGGGCACGGGCGCGGGTCGCGCCCTGATGAACGTCTAGCTCGTGATTAGCAAAGGCTAACGGGGCGGGAGCGGGTCTCTCGCCCCACAACAATCAACCTTAGGATTTGTACCGTGCGGAGTGGCACGGACAAGAGGAAAAAGAGAAATGTCTCCATCGGCAAACCCCCTCGCCCAGGGCAAAACGGGCAAAGGTACCGCGATTCCGACGACCGGGTCCGCTGGTTCGGTCAACATCAACGCCATCCTGGCCGCCATGGTGTCGCGTGACATCTGGACGTACTACTACACCTTGAAACTGGCTTCGGGCGCCACGTTCGCGCCCAGCTACGGGCTGTTCAATCAGTACATCTCGCAGCCCGATCCGTATCCGCTGGCCGCGGCCTCTCCGGCGCCCATTCTGACCAAGGTCGAAACCAATATGCTGTCCCAGTCGGGGCAGGGCTTCACGGCGCCTCGGGATTTGATCCTGAACCGCATCGGATTCTACTTCCTGCCGGGCGCGTCGGGGAATAACTCCCTCACCGAAGGAATCGGGCTGCAATCGAACGTGAACGACATGTTCGCGTTCTGCCAGTACAGCTACTTCGAGTTCAAAATCATCGAAAAGATTTTCATCGAAGGGTATTTGGAACTCCAACCCCCAGGCGTGGGTTTCGCTGGCTTCTCCTCGGTGCAAAATACCAGCATTGTAACCCTGGGCTGGTCCAATCCACACGCCACGAACAAGATGGGCGACTTTGCAAAGTATCTGGCTCCCCAGATGCCCTGGTCTCTCACCATTTATTTCCCGTCGAACTCCGGGCCGATCACTTCCGGTGGCACGGTTCCGGCTTCGGGCGCCCTGCTCACTTCGTCTGCCGGCGGCCACGGCCTCTGGCTCAAGACCAATCTGACCGGCCTGACGGACAGGGCGGTTCAGTAGTTTCCGTCTCCTCCTCCGTGTACGGGCAACACAGAGGAGTGTCCGCACCCCACGGGCCGGCGGTCGCCATCCGCGCGGCCCGTGGGCTTACAATCGGTGCATGCGCGGATATCTGCTTCGGACGCTCGTAATGGTCACCTTGCCCTACTTCGTGGTGGCTGGATTTTTTGGTGGTGTTTTGGTGGTAGTCTGGTCCAGGTTTTAAGGAGGCGTTATGGCACTGTCCGCGGCCGGCGGAGAAATCGGGCAGAACTCGCTCGAAATGATCCCGTTCGAGGATCAGGAGTACGACGATTACTGTACGGGTGAAATCCTGGTGTCGGCGGTCAAGGCGCGCACGGATTATCAGTGCATGTCGGGATCGTCACCGGAAAGCTTTTTGTCCCTGAGTCCGGTCATCGCCCAGGAAGTCTCGAATTCGGTACAACTGGCGCAACAGAATAACGCTTCCATGGCCAGCATCAACCAGACGACGGTGGATGCGGCATCGTCACCGGTCATCACGGACGATCAGATTCAGGATGCGCCGGATGCGGTATCGCTCGGCTCGGCAAACGCTTTGGGACCGTTTACTCCGGGTCAACTATCGGCTGCGCGCCGGGATCCGGTCAACTGGCCGGGCTCCCTGACAATCCAGGGCAGCATGCAGCGCAGCATGCAGATGAGGAGAAATCAGGCGTTGGCGAGACGCCGCGGAACGTCTGCGGCGGGAACGACCGGAGGATTACAGCCCACGCCCGCATGGGGCACTCCCTGTGCGTCCGGGGGTTGTGGTCTGGGCACGAAGCCTTGGGGCAAGCTGCTATTGTTCACGGGCCTGGGATTGATAGGAGTCGGTCTGTTGAATCGCAAATGACATGCGCTATGCTGTCCATCCTCCTGCAAGCCAACGATCCAGCGACGTACCCTTTGGTTTCTCTGGGCGTCGGGGGCGGAATCGCGGCGCTGGTGATTTCCTTGTGGCGGCAGGATCGCAGGGATTCCCAGGAGCGCTACGCCAAGCTGGCGGAAGAGAGTCAGGAGCGCTACGCGGCATTGGCGAAAGAAAGCAACGACCGGGCCGCATCGATTGCGGTCGATTTTCGGCTCATTGTGCAAGAAAACACCAAAGCGCTGACGGCGCTTTCGGGAAAGATCGATTCGCGCGCCGACGTGTGCGCGGTGTCGGAAATGCTGGTGGAACTTATCAAGCGCAACAAGCTCATCAATTTGGAGCCTTGACGCTGGGCAGGCTTCGGACGTAGGCTGAGAACGGAACGGACATGGATGTTCAACTACTGACGCAAGCGGATTTCACCCTCGATAAATGCGGCAGACCGCGACCGCCGCGTCGGGGTCTGAGTTCGCTTTTCATCCGCAAAAGCTTCCTGATCCAGACCACTTTCGCGGCCGCTACCAGTTCCCCCACTCAGACGGTAACCAAAGAAATAACCGGGGAATCGCTCTGGCATCTGCGGGGCTTGCAGATCACCTCGAATCCCAATACGGCGCTCTCGCTTCAGATCCTCCTGCCCAATGGCCGGTTTCTCATCAACCAATTGCAGGATGCCTTGCAGATTGCGGGCTACGGCTCCTATCGGTACACCTTCAACCCGTCCTTGAAGTGTCCACCGGGTACCAAGGTTTCGATCACATTTGAGGTGACGAATACCACCAATCAGCAGCCCATGTCGATCGAGCTTTCGGGCGCCTACGAATATCTGCTCAAGGGTGGCGACAATCGAATCTGTCCCACCGATGAGGCGGCGGAAAACCTCCCCCGGTATTTTGGGGACCCGAATCAAAACATCATGGCACCCGCCTGGCAGCACGGAGTTGTCGATCCTCCACCGCCGGGCTACCACGATGAGGACTTCACTTATTCGGCACTCCAGGCGCCAACGGTGGCCTTTCCGGCGGGATATCCGGGCTCGGCTATTTTGGTAACGGCTACGAACCTGACCGCAACCCAGCAGATTACGATGGATGCCGCGGAGTTCCACTGCAAGCGGCTGTTGGTTCAGGTCACGGAAGACAATACGGTCACGGCGGGCAGCGTCCTGGTACGGATTCGCCTGGGCTCCGGGCAGGCGGTCTTTGACGATTACCTGGATGCGGCGCGCTACGTGGGATCAACCTATTGGCCCATCGACCTGGTAATCAAGGCAAACGATATCGTCTATGCCGACCTTCAGGTGGTGGATCAGGCGGGCTCGGGAAACATCTATTGGACGATGTTCCTCGAAGGCTTCAAGCGGAGGCGCAAATGATCCTCGATCTCGTTGCGCTGGTGGTTGCCCTGTTCGTGGTGGCGCTTATCATTCTGGCGGTTTTGGATGAGGACATGCGATGACCACCTACCGGCCTCAATTCGTCTATCCTCCGACGCCCGCGGGCTTTGAAGACGAGCAGTTTCATTACTCCTACGATGGGACAAATTGTCCGTTGCTGAACTCCGCAAACCCTATTCCCGCGGGCGGATTGTCGAGCAACATCATTCTGCTTACCCAGGCGGATGCGCCGTTTTTCGCGCGCGGTCTGAACATCCAACTGGGCACCTCGGACACGAATCTCTGGTTCCAGTTGAAAACGCCGCGCGGGGATTACATGCAGAAGGTTCCGGTGCCGATTGTCCGATACGCGGGCATGGGTGGGGGGCTTCCGGTCGCGGGTCAAGTGTTCGTGGCATTTGAAAGTGAAATCGAATGCCCGCCGGGATCAAGCTGGACGCTGTACCTCTACAATCCCACTTCGGGGAACGTCAATCCCCCGGAAATCACGCTGTTCGGCGTGAAGAGGCGCAAGGTAACCGCATGAGCGCACAGAAGCACGATCACGAGAAGTCTTTCATCCGCGGCGTGGATATTATCGGTCGTGTCCGGTTGCGGCTTCGCGGTGTCGATCCGAACCGGGTTATCTGGGTGGAAAGCCTGAGCCGGGAAGAGTACGACCGTCTGCGGCGCGAACTGGCACACACGCCATATTCGAAACTCCCGCGGTTTCACTTTCACAGCAAGGTGGCGGCATGAGACCTCAATTCCAGGAGCGGCATCAGGATTACGTGTTGGGGCCGAATCAGGACTCGGCATTGGCTTCGGTTGCGCCGGGTGCGGTCCTAACTTGTGAACTCAGACTCGATACCGACGCACCATTTTGTTTGCGGGGCCGCGCATACCGCGTGCAATACGATACCCTGGCCTCACGGACCCAGCAAGGGCTGAACAACCTTGCGGTGAGGTATGCGGGGCCGATCAGCGACTATCGCCAGCAGTCTTTCATCCCGCAGAACCTGGTGATGCCCTATGGAGGGCAGGGCGGGGCCTGGAAGCCCGTTGAACACCAGATCGTCTATCCTGCGGGCGGAAAGATCCGGCTTGACCTGGTCAACACCGGGGCGGGCACGCTTACGAACCTGACGTTCTACTTTCGCGGCGTCAAACTTTTTCCTTGGGGCACGGTACCGGGGTACACCTATCCGCAGAAATGCCGGCTTCTGCCCTTCGTCTACCCAATCGCGCCGATCACGGTCCAGAATCCCTACGGTGTCGTGCTGAACCTGGGCACGTCGCAAACGCTGCTTCTTCAGGTGTTCCAGTGTCAGAACGACGCGGACTTTGTGTTCCGCTATGGGCAGGCGGGGCCGTCCTTCGCGCCATTAGCACTCGAGGTTGGCATCATCCTGCGGGATGAGAACCAGAAGCCTTTCTCGAATGACTACGTGCATTACGAAACGCTGTTTGGACCCTGCGCGGGGAACTTCAATTGCGGCGGGACGACGGTCCCAGCGATCGGCACGGGCAACGCTTTACCCTCGGTTATGTACCCGGAGATTTACATTCCACGGAATCATGTACTGTTCTACGATATCCAGCGCAGCGATTCCGGGTTCGCAGGGACGGCCACGATTCCAAGCTTTCCAATCAACCTCATCGGATCGAAGGTGTACGGCCAATGAACGGAAATCATGAAATCCAAGCCGGCGGATTCGCGCCCATGACGGAAGAGGGCGACCCTGGTAAACTCGCGTACCTGCACAATGCCGGCTGGCAAGGGAAGCTCATGATTGGCGCCGGGCGGCCTCTGCGCGTGGACCCGCGAGTCTGTCCGGGATGTCTGTTTCCGGATGCACCTCCGGGCAAGTGGCCTCATAAATGTGGAAAGGCGGCGGCATGATCGAACTGGCTCTTTCACCTCTTGAGCAAGACCCGCTTACGAGACCCTATTACGGACAATGGGACGCCTACGCTATCGCCCAATTGGCGCCCTTGGCAAAACGGCTCGACTGCTACACTATCAAGTTTTACAAGGCGCCAGCGAGCGCGGATGAACTGATCCCCGCATATGGCTACGTGGCTTGCGGGCTTCACCTGCCTCCGGGAGGCATCATCTTCGGCTTTTTCCTTCCGGCCTTGGTATCGACTTCAAACCCGCCGGCCTACAATGTCCAGATCACGGATCTGAACCTCAATCACAAGTTCTGGGACGAGCCCGTTCCATCGATCTTCCTGGGGAACTACAAACCGGAGTACCTGACGGCGGATGCCCTTCAGACCGCAGGCCTGGTCTCGAGCTTCCCCTCCCTGTGGGATGCCCCACACCCGGTTGTCGGAGACGGCCTCTTTCTTTTCGAGTTTTGGGACACCACGGGTGGAACGTCCGGACCCGCTGGCAGCGCGCAGCGGATCGAGCTGGTTATCGGCCTGCTTGTGCCAAAGGAGTGCAAATGAGCCCATCCCGAGTGGTCCGCTATGCCCAAGGGCCGGAAAGCGTCAAGGCGGCTGACAACCTGCGGCAAATCGTGGAACGTCGGGACGCATGGCCCTATCCGCACGTCTACCCTCCCCCGGAATCCGAGAGGCGGAATCCAGGCGGCTACATTGCGATGCCTGCGGTATCTGCCACTCCGGTACTTGTCTTCCAGTACAAGGTTCCCTCCGGTCTGCAATTCGACCTTCAGGCGGTCATGTTTTGCGCGGTAACCACGGGCATGGTCCCGATAGGCAATCCAGGGGACGTGCTCTACACGATCAACCGGAACACCCCAGCGACCGGAACGGCGCCGCAAGGCTCCCCGCTGGCGGATTTCCAACTGGTCCCCTTTGCTTTCGGTTCCCCGGTTAACGGCCCCGTGCTGTTGCCCAGGTCCGAAAACTTCCAGCCTACCGATATCGTCTCCTTGTACGTTACGAACGTCGCGGCCGGGCCGGGTGCTCCAAACTTCGTAGTCGGGATGTTCGCCGGTTGGCAGCGGAAGGCGTAATGCTTGGCATACCGGCCCCAGTTCGCCTTTCCGCCCGCTCCTCCGGGCTTCGTTGACGAAGAATTTGAATACTATTTCGATTCGGTGAACACCCCCGCTCTTGCCCAGGTACCCTCGAATCAGGTTGTGCTTCCCCTGCAATCCGACGCGGAATACCGCATCCGGGCGTTCCAGATGTCGGGGAACACGGGAGAGCTTGCGGTAAGGTTCTGGACACCCCGCGGGGCGGAACTCTCCCAGGTACCGATAGAAAACGACCTGGCTTACGCTGGCACGATCAACGGCGCGGGAAAGCTCCCAGTCCCGCTGAGTGATGAAATCGTCTGTCCCCCAGGCTCAAGCTTGCTCGTTGACTTGCAGAACCTTTAGGGCGTATCCTCGAAAGCGAATGAGCCCGGATTCACCCAAAGAAAAACCTTTCGTCTGCTGCTGCGGCATTGGTAAACCGTCACGCGCCGTATTCTGCAATCGCTGCTATCTGAGCTTGCCGGAACCTCTGCGCATGGGACTGTACCGTCGTCCCGGATCTGGCTACGAAGAGGCCTATGCCGCGGCGGTGGCCTTTCTCGAAGGGAAAAAGGCTGCGAAATGAGCCCCGTCCCTTCTGTAGAGCAAGAAGCCGCACTCTTCCGTCTGGTTGGCCTTCCTTACGTTTGCCTCGTGGAAGACGTCCGCTCAGCCTCCCGGTTCGTCTGCCAACTGTCGAACGGGGAAAAGGTACGGGCGGCACAGATCGAAGCCATTTTCAATGCGGGATTGGTCGTGGAAGCACTGGAAGGGGAAGGCGCGGCTACCAGATCGACCGCACTAGCGGGGGCCGTAGGGCGCACGGATCGGCTCCATGGAGAACTGTTGGCGCACGCCCAAAGACTCTTTGGCGTGACGTTCCGTGACGCTCTGCCGATCTACCTTGCCATGGATCGCACGGAATACGGACGGTGGGAAGATCGCCCAAGGGTCAAATGGCCGAAGCCTGCGGTCAACTGATCTGCTATCCTGGGAGCACTCTCTCAACTGTTTTTCTGCGATGGGGCCGGTTCGAGACGTCTCAACCGGCCTTGAAATCCCCAGCCTGAAATTCCAAGCGGTACAATCCAAGGCATGAGAATGTTTCCCGAAGATCCCTATCCAGACGACGATGACGACGATGAACCGCTACCAGGTGCGTCATGCCTCTGAATCCTGTTCTGGTGGCGCCCAACTATGGAGACTCGCCTTGCGAAGGCTTGGGAATCTCTTTTAACACCGATGGGTACACGAACGGGCAGAACTGGCCAGCGATCTACTACAATGGCCAGCTTTTCATGCTGGTGGCGACTGATCCGCCATATACCAACATATTCAACGCCTTTCCAGCCGAGTGGTTTTCATCGCCGGATGGGGGCACGACCTGGAACGGCCCGATAGATTCCGCACACGCGCCGGGCTTCAATAACGGCATCCCGGTGTTCGATGGGCAGCACACGGTCTACGTTTTGTACTCCATGGCAACCGGGGATATCAACGCCACGATCACGCCTAACAAGGTGCGGATCACGACCTTTAACCTAGCCACGGGGCTGTGGGGCTCGAATGTCGGGGATACGGCGGGCAACTATAACAACTGTTCAAACGCCTGGTTGCGGTCGGACGGTTCAATCATCGCCATTTTTAACGCTGGCAAGACGGGAAGCTATATAGATCCGACGTTCGGAGCGCAAACCATGAATTGCGCCATCTGGACAGCGGGTGTCTGGGGGCCTGAATTCTCGGTGATTACAGCGTTTCCAGGACACGGAACGGCGGGCAGTCCAGCCCCCTCCGGTGTTCTCGATTCGGCAAACCGGCTGCATCTTTTCATTGAATATATCGACCTGACGACCCAAAACGAATTTGGGATCTACCAACAGGTGACGCCAGCTGGCGCACTAGGGCCGTCCTATGACTTTCCGTCGAACTTGTTCAGCAACGGCGGCGGGCCGATACCGTGCATCTTTGAAAACGAAATCATTCTGCCTGGGCCTGCGGTTATCGGTTCTGGGTTTTACATGAGCTTTTTCACGGGCGCCCCTCTGGCGAATCCCGTCTTTACGCCATCCGGAGTGGCAGCAGATACCCAGCAGTCCGGGTTTCCCGCTCAGGCATCCACGGATGGGACAACCTGTTATATTTCTTATCCTCAGTACGACCCGATCACGGGTTTTTACTGGTTTCGACAGGCGGCCTCTACAGACCTGGTGAATTGGACGGCGCAAAGCCTGTTTGAGGAACCTTCCCCCCAGAATCAGACATTGACTAACTGCTACACCTGGCCAAAGGTTTTACCAGGTGCCACGGGATATTCGTTTTCGGACTGCCTGGTGTACAACCCGGAAGTCGGATCACCGTTCTACATCTGGTTTGCGGCTACACCTTTCGTTCCCCCAGCGGGTCCCAGTCCCATCAAAATCACCTTCCGAGGGGTAAAGCGTCGGCCATGCGATCCGGTGGACCCGGAAGTTTCCGAAGTTTCCGGGGCGCCCAGCGTCAAACGGGCCATGTAGGGTGTAAACTGGTTTCTGGGTTGGCTGTCGCTTCGGCTTGATGGTCTCCCACCGGGGGGCTTTGCGATTCCTTCGGGAATCCTGCCCCCCCACCTTCCCACTCGATTTCAAGCATCCTCCAATCCTGTTCATATAGGGTGTAGAATCGGGTCATGGTGACCTGGCGGCCGGGTTTGGGCTCGACTTCATACGGCAGCACGGTTTCTGCCCTTACCCCTTCCTATTGCCCTTCCTGCCCGCCTTCCCTGCCCTTGGCTGTTATGGCCGCCGAGAGTTCCGGCAATCCTTCTGCGGTTTCCTCGGCTGGCGCAATCGGCCTGTTTCAACTGATGCCGGCAACCGCCGCAAGCCTGGGCGTCGATCCTACGGACCCTACCCAGAACATTGAAGGCGGGTTGACATACCTGCAATCGCTCTACAACCAATTCGGGAATTGGACGCAGGCGCTTGAAGCGTACAACCAAGGGCCTACGTCCCTGCAGAATGCCCTGAACGCAGGTACTACCCCCGTCTCAGCCGGCTATGCAAGCTCGATTTTGGCGGCAGCGGGCATTTCTGACGATTCCGACGGCTCGGGCTCCGAAACTTTGTCCATTACAGGCTCTACAAGCCCCTCGTCAGACCTGTCCGATACATTGGACCTCACTTCTTTGACGGGCCTGTCCACGGTTACGCTTGTGGGCATTGCGGCCGGTTTATTCGCCCTGGTGCTCTGGATCAAGCGGTAAACGACACGGTTGTCGGGGTTTTCACCTTCTTTTCGCCATTTTGGCGTATGATTCCGGGTTCTCGCGGGAGTCTCGCGGGAGTCTCGCGGGAAAGTCGCTAAATCGGCGTAGCACACTGTCCATTTTTTGTACACAGCACCCAGGATCGGTGTACAGCGGATTTGCTGGCATTTTGTCGGCCCCCCAACGATGCCTTGCAAGTCATTGATTCTATGTGTTGGAAAGTTAACATAATAATCCAATATGGGAAGTGATCGTGCTACGAATCTGTACCGGGTACCTTTGCCGGGTAATCCCCTGATTGCAGCCCGTTGTGAAGCAGGGCTATCCTCGAATCGCATGCTACCGGGGCGGGGAGACTGACAGGGCGCAAGATCCTGACGGTTCCGCCCCGGAAAGGAGTACGACGATGATTGAAATTCGCCACCGAGACACGGGAGCAGAGGCGCGCGAGGCGCTCACGAGGGGGATCGCATGACGCACATAGA
>Ga0187869_10001116_pt1 | contig 25163 bp, 27 predicted proteins | sample June2016WEW_13_1_2_FD_132972 | JGI IMG/M metagenome (GOLD analysis project Ga0187869, IMG submission 132972) | Peatland microbial communities from SPRUCE experiment site at the Marcell Experimental Forest, Minnesota, USA - June2016WEW_13_100 | ecosystem: Environmental > Terrestrial > Soil >...
GATCGCGGGCAGCGGCGCGAGGCTGATCGGCCGGGTCAGCCGCAGCGTCCCGGTCGGGTAGGCGGAGGTGTCCATGATCCGGCCGCGGAACTGGACGTCCCGCTGGCTCTGGTCACTGACGATGGTGGCCATCTGAACGGTGAAGCTGCCCGCCGTGACGGTCGCCCCCTGGATGGTCATGCTGCCGGTGACGCTGCTGGTGCGGCCCACCGCGGTGTTGTTCTGGCCGAAGAGCACTTCCTGCACCCGGTAGCCGACCAGCGACCCCGAGCCCACCTTCCAGGTGCCCGCCACCGCAGCTGACCCCGCCGTCGTCGCGGTGCTGCCCGCGGCCGCGGTACCGGTGCTGCCCGCCGTCGCGCTCCGGCTTGCTCCGGCGGACGACGACAGGCCGAGCGGCGCGGGCGCTGGCCCCTCGATGACGTGGATATAGAGGTAGGTGCCGCCGACGATCAGCACGGCGAGCAGCACCACGCCTCCGGCCAGCCACCGAGCCCAGTGAGCCGGCCTGAGACGTGCCATGGCTGAATCTCCCTTGCTGCCGGTGCCTGGTCTGACGCTGACAGCAGAGTCTCAGCGAGCGCTCTGACTTTCCTCTGCGTTAGCGCTGATAACCCTAGGCTGATCAGCCTGCGCCGGGCCCGGTGAGCGGGGATCTCGCCGGCCTGCGTCAGCGCAGAGCGCCCCGCGCTGGGCGCGGGGCGCTCTGGCCGCCTGCTGGCGGCGCTTCCGGCATCCTGCGGAGGCCGGCCATGACCTGGCTGCCAGCCAGTCAGGCCGTCAGCCGGCCGGGCCGGCAGTCAGCACCACGGTCGCCGTCTGCGCCTGGCCGGATGAGTCCGTCCAGCTGACGCTCACCTTGCTGCCGGGGTGGTAAGCCTCGACCGCGCTCTGCAGATCGGACTGCGAGCTGATGGCCCGGCCGCCCAGCGAGGTGATCACGTCGCCGGCACCCAGGCCGGCCTGCGCGGCCGCGGTCCCCGGCAGCGACCCCTCGACGGCAGCCCCGGTGGCCGCCTGCCCGCCAAACTCGCCGGACTGCCCGCCGAACGCGCCGGACTGCCCGCCCGACGCGACGGCAACGCCGAGGAAGGCGGTGGAGCCGATGTGCACCGTGGCTGACGACTGGCCCGCCGCGATCTGGCCGGCGACCGAGAGCGCTTCGTTGATCGGGATCGAGAAGGCCTCCGTGCTGCTGCTGGCGGCCGCGGAGGTCGCCGACGTGGCGCCGGGCTCCGCACCGCTCGTGGATGCGGCGGTGTCCATGCCGATGACCTGCCCGGCGGTGTTCACGAGCGGGCCGCCCGAGTCACCGGGCTCGATGCCCGCGTCGGAGCGGATCATGCCGCTCAGGTGCTCGGACACGCCGTCCCCGGAGTCCACGGCCGTGATCGAGGAACCCAGCGAGCTGACCGTCCCGGTCGCCACCGACGGAGTGCCGCCCTTGCCCTCGGCGTTGCCCAGCGCGACGACCTTCTGCCCGGCCCTGACCGTCGACGAGTCGCCCGGGGACACGGTCGCCAGCCCGGACGCGTTCTGCAGCTGCAGCACCGCGACGTCATTGCTCTCGCTGTACCCGACCACCTTCGCCGTGTAAGTCCGGCCGTTGCCGATGTCGATGACCTTGATGGAGGTGGCGCCCGAGATCACGTGGTTATTGGTCAGCACCTCGCCAGTCGAGGTCAGGACCATCCCGGTGCCCTCCGACGTCGCCTGCTGGTAGCCGAGGGTGGAGACCACGTCGACCAGGCCGGGGTCGGTCTTGCTGGCGATCGCCGCGGTGCTCAGCACCGGGGTCCCGGCGCTGGCGGCCACGGCCCAGGCCGTCCCGCCGGCCGCCAGCACGCCAGCGACCCCGGCCGCCACGACCGCGTTCCGGCGGCGATGCGGCCGCCGGGCGGGGCCGCCCGGCTCCGCCCCCCAGCTGCCCGGATCGCCCGCTCCCCCGGGGCCGCCCGGGCCCCAGGCGCCCGCAGGGCCCGCCGGGCCCGCAGGGCCGCCCGGGCCCCAGGTGCCGCCCGGACCCCAGGGGCCCGGCGCGCCGGGCGCGGCCCACGGTGGCTGCGCACCCGGCGCGGCCCACGGTGCTTGCGCACCCGGCGCCTGCGCACCCGGCGCGGCCCACGGTGCCTCGGCTTCCGGCTGAGCGGGTCCGGTCTCGGCCGGCGGACCATCGACGGTGCTCATGGATCTGTCCCTTCAATGAAGCCCTCTGCGCCGGGGCCACTGCCCCGGGCACACTTCGATAGTCCGTTGCTTCGCTGAACCATGCCTCGAAGCAGGCTGGCTATCTTCTGGAGCTTCACTGAGTGAAACCTGAACGTGCGCAGGCAGCCTGATCAGATCCAAGCAGCTGGCTGTAATCCGCGGGCGCGCTCCGGGCGTCACACAGGCACCTCTGCCGCATTAGCTGGGCAGGCGGTCCCGAGAGCGCGCCCCGTCGGCCCATCCCCCCTGGCTGACGGGGCGCCCGGCTTCAGGCGGCCGTCGCCAGGCCGCTCACCAGGTGATGACGGCGAACGAGCCCCTGAGCGCGGCGGGCAGGACCGCTAGCCTCCCGGTCCTCAGGTCAGGCTTCTCCATTCTCGGCCACCCGTATTCCCGGCCACCCTTCGAACCTCGGCGTCAGCTGAGGATGCAGCACTTATTAAATGCTCACTGAGAGTTCTGGCCCTGGCCCGAGCGGGAGGGCAGCCAGGCGAGGACCAGCAGGCAGCCGGCGATGGCGACCACCGCCCCGGTGAGCAGGCCGAGGTCCATGCCGTTGACGAACGCGGTCTTGGCCAGGAGGGTGAGCAGCTGCCCGGAAGCGCCCCTGGCCCGGGCGGCGACGGCGAGCGCGCCGCCGAGCGAGCTCTGGATGGCGGTCATGGCCGCGTGCGGGAGGTGATGACCGGCCAGGGCGGCGGTCATCTTGTCCTGGTAGCGGGTGGCCAGCAGGCTGCCGACGACCGCTACGCCCAGGGCGCCGCCGAGCTGGATGGCCGTGGTGTTGGTGGCGGACGCCACGCCGCTGTCGCTCTCGGGCACCGAGCCGATGACGGCGCCGGTGGCCGTCGGGATGGCGAGCCCGGCGCCGGCGCCGAGCAGGACCATGCCCAGGACCGTGCCGGCGAACGTGGTGGTGACGGTCGCGCCGGAGACCTGCCAGAGCCCGGCGGCGATCAGCGCCAGCCCGGCTGCCATCGTGAGCTTGGTCCCGATGGTCCGCACCAGCAGGGCGGACGCCGGCGCGATGACGACCACGGCGGCCGCGGCCGGCAGAACACGGACGCCTGCCTGCAGCGGCGTGTAGCCGAGGAAGAACTGCATGAACTGGGTGAGCACGAACAGCGCCCCGTACAGCCCGAAGGTCACCGCGGCGACCGCCGGGATCGCGGCCGAGAACGAGCGCTGGCGGAAGAAGGCCAGGTTGAGCATCGGGTGCGTGGTGATCCTTTCCCAGACGGCGAAGACGGCCAGGACCGCCAGGCCACCGGCGCCCGCGCCGATCACCAGCGGCGACGACCAGCCGCGGGCGGGCGCCTCGATGATCGACCAGAGGATCATGCCGATCCCGGCGATGGACAGGACTGCTCCGGCCAGGTCGGGGGCTTTGGCGTTCGCGTTCCTGGAGTCCGGCACCAGCCAGACGGCGGCCAGCAGGCCGACCGCGGCGATGGGCACGTTGATGAGGAAGACCGAGCCCCACCAGAAGCGGGCCAGCAGCAGGCCGCCGATGATCGGGCCGAGGGCGACACCGACGCCGCTGGTACCTGCCCACAGGGCGATCGCGCGCTGGCGTTCGGCTGGGCTGGCGAACATGTTGCTGATGATGGACAGCGTCGAGGGGATCATCAGCGCGCCGCCGACGCCCATGCTCGCCCGGGCGGCGATGAGGGTGCCGACGTCGCCGGAGAAGGCGGCCCAGGCCGATCCCGCGGCGAAGACCGCCAGGCCGGCCAGGAACGTCTTCTTGCGGCCGATCCGGTCCGCCAGGCTGCCCGCGGCCAGCAGCAGGCCGGCGAACACGATGATGTAGGCGTCCACGATCCACTGCAGGTCGCTGGACGTGGCGTTCAGGTCGCGGACCAGGGTGGGGAGGGCGACGTTCAGGACCGTGTTGTCCAGGTTCGCGACCAGCACCGTCACGCACAAGACGGCGAGTGCTAGCCAGCGTGTCCTGGCCGGCAAGTCAGAAGGCGGGCTCGAGGTGGCGCGGCGGGGCCGGGTGTCGCGCGGCGCTAGCAGGTTCTCGGACATCTTCCGCTCCTTACCTACCTCTACATTAATTGCACTGTATAGCAAATTTGCAGTTCAACGCAAGATTGCTGCGGGATGTATACTTGCAGTATGGGACACGCAGGAGTACGGGAGCAGGCGGAACCGCGGGAGCAGGCGGAACCGCGGGAGCAGGCGGAACCGCGGGAGCAGGCGGGCCTGCGGGAGCGGAGCAAGGCGCGGCGGCGGGCGGCGATCATCCGGGCGGCGCTCGAGCTGTTCGCCGAGCGGGGCTACGACGCCACCACGATCGCCGACATCGCGGCGGCGGCGGACGTCGCGCCGCGCACCGTAGCCATGTATTTCCCGTCCAAGCAGGACATCGCCATGTCCAGGTTCAGCCAGTCGGTGGACGAGCTGACCAGCGCGCTACGCAGCAGGGGGCCCGGGGAGAGCGGGACGGCGATCCTGGACCGGTGGCTGCGGGCACGCAGCCCGGAGGCCGAACAGGACCTCAGGGAGCTGTCCGGGCGCATGTTCGCGGCCAACCCGGAGCTGAACGCGCTCCGGACGGCCCGGATGGCCACGGTCATCGCCGAGGGCGCCGCTATCATCGCCCAAGACACCGCCGCCGCGCCGGGTGACGCCGGGCCGCGGATCGCGGCCGTCGCGGCCGCGGCCATCGTGATCGAGCTCGCCGACATCCCGCCCGGCGACCGCCGCGACCGGGCCATCACCACCGCCATGCGTTATCTTGACGCCGGCCTCGCGACCCTGCGGCCGGCGAGCGGGTAATGATCGCGACCCTCGGGGCTGGCACCGCAGCAGCCCGCGACCAGGAATTACCAGGCACTCACTAAGACGCCGCGCGCCCGTCATGCTGAGTGCGCGCGTGCTCAGATCGCCGCGCTTGCGGCCGGACGGCCATGAATGGCGGCCCTGGCGTGCGCGATGAGTGCACGGGCGGCCGGGCTGCTGGCCGTGGCCGTGCTCCAGGCGAGCGCCAGCCGGCTGCGCGGCTCGGGGCCGGTGACAGGGATCGCGCGCAGCTGGCTCTGGCCGTCCGTGACCGACTCGGGCAGGATGGCCACGCCGAGGCCGCGGCCCGCTAGATGGGCGAGCACCATCGGCTCGCTGGCCTCGAACGACACGCGCGGCGCGACGCCGGCGCTCGCGCACGCCCGGTCGAGCGCGGCCCGCATGCCGGTCCCCCGCGGCAGGCACATCAGGGCCCGCTCCCCGAGCGACCCGAGGGTGGTCGCGGTCTCAGCGGCGAGCGGGTCATCCCGGCTGACGACGGCCACCAGCGGGACGTCGAGCACGACCTGGATCTCGATGCCCGGCGGCGGCGGGTCGGCCAGCCCGATCAGCGCCAGGTCGAGGGTGCCGCTGGCCAGGCCGGCCAGCAGCTGGCTGGAGTTCGCCTCCGACAGGGTGATCGCCACGGCCGGATGCCGGTGATGGAAGTCCGCCAGCACGTCGGGCAGGCTCATCGCTGACCACGAGGCAATCATCCCGACCGCTACCCGGCCGCGCACGAGGCCGGCCAGCTCGTCAACTGCCTGCCGGACTCCCCCGGCGGCGGATAGCGCCGCCCTGGCATAGGGCAGCGCCACGGCGCCGGCATCGGTGAGCCGCACGGTCCGGCCCGAGCGGTCCAGCAGCGGCTCGCCGAGCTCACGCTCCAGCTGCCGGATCTGGGCGCTCACCCCCGGCTGGGCGACATGCAGGCGCGCGGCAGCGCGGCTGAAGTTCGCCTCCTCGACCACGGCCACGAAGTACTCCAGCTGGCGAAGTTCCATAAGCGATGATTCTAGTAGCTAGAAGAACTAGATCTTTGACTTCTAGCTCACCCCCGGCCCACGATGGACGGGAGCACAACTGGCTTGCGACCTGCTGGAGGGATCACATGAGCGACATGATGCAGCGAGCTGCCGAGCCGGAGGACCTGACCCGCCTGTTCGTGCAGCGCGCGAACGCGGGCGATGCCGACGGCCTGGCGGCCCTGTATGAGCCGGATGCGGTGCTGGCGTTCCCGCCCGGCCAGGTCACGACCGGGCGGGAGGCTATCCGGGCCGTGTTCGGGCAGATGCTGGCCCAGGTCAGCCATTTCGAGATCGAGCCGCCGCTGCCGACCGTGCGGCACGGCGACCTGGCCCTGACCTCCACCCGCGCGGCCGACGGGACAGGCGGCCGGGTCCAGGTGGTGCGGCGCCAGGCAGACGGATCCTGGCTGCGGGTGATCGACCGCCCGGAGCTTCCGGCCGGCGCCCGGTGACCTCGCCGCCGCCATGAGCCCTCGCGCGCCGCTCAGCCTTCCCGCATCAGTCGCTCGCGCGGTCCGCCCGGGCTAGGGGACCCGGCAGCGCGTGACAGGCAGGCCGAGCCGCGCCGCCGGGCAAAGACGGCTCGCTGGGATAGGCCGGCTCGCTCGAAGCGGTGGGGTAAGCGGGAAGGGCAGAGTGAGCGGGCCGTACGGGCCCGGCGCCGCGGGCGGCGCGCGCCGCGCGGGCAGCGGCGAGCCGGCCGCTCAGCCCGCCCGTCATCCTGCCGGGCCACGGGCTGGCAGCCAGATCGTAGCCAGCCAGGGCGGCGCCGCGGCTGAGAACGACCCAGCCGCACAGCCCGATCGGATAGGCGAAATAGCCGAACCGGGTGGCCGGGGAGAGCGCGAAGAGCAGCGAGAGCCCGATGGCCAGGCGCAGGGCCGCGGCCTGGCCGTCCGCCGGTGGCCGCAGCACGAGCGACGCGCCGACCGCGAGGCCTGCCGCGATCAGCAGGCAGATCGCGGCCAGATCGCCCACGGGTCCGGTCATGGCCAGCAGATGGCCGGGCAGGGGGCTCGCCGCCGGCGTCTGGGCCTTCGTCAGGCCGAGCGGGAAAAGCACCAGGTTCTGCATCAGCCCGGCCGGCCTGGCTAGCACCGCCGGGGCAAACACGGCCACCAGAGCGGCGGCCGCCACGACCGCGGCCGCGGCAAACCGGACAGCGGCCCGGGCGCCGTCGCGAGCCGCCAGCATGGCGGTGAGCACGGGCAGCGCTGGCCACGCAGTGGCCTTGAGCGCGCACGCCACCCCGATGACGACCGCCGCGGTCCACAGCCGCGGCGGGGACGTCTGGCTGAGCACGGCCAGCGCCACGCAGACCAGGCCGAGCACCGGCGGGTCGGTGATGCCAAGCGCCAGCGGGAAGGCCATCACCGGCGAGGCGACGGCTAGCAGGCTCCAGCGCAGTGCGTCACGCCGCCCGGATATCCGCAGGGCCAGGGCGAACAGCCCGACGGTCGCAACCGCCAGCCAGGGGCGCGTGTCGCCGGCCAGCGCGGTCAGCCCGATGGCCCGGGGCAGTCCGAACAGGGCCATGGCCGGCAGGTAAGGGTTGTAGGCGATGGGACCGCTCAGGTGCACGAGCTGCGATGGCGGCAGGTACGGAGTCCCGTGCCGCAGCAGCAGCAGCGCGGCCCGCCAGACCACCTGAACATCGGGCGTGGGCCGCGCGCGGGTTGCCAGCCATGCCAGCGGGGCCACCAGCGCGCCCCCCAGGCTCGCCAGCAGGGCCAGATCCCGCCCGTGCCAGCGCCACCGGCCGGCCAGGGCCGCAGCGCCATAGCCACAGGCCGCCCAGGCTCCCCAGGCGCGCTCGTAACTAGCCGCGCTCACCACCGCCACTATCCCCGCATAGACCGCGAAAGCCGCGTACCAGGCAGTGGCCCGCCACGAAGCGGGCCGGCTCCCGGCTCGCCGCGGCAGTCCAGCGACCGCAGGCTCCACAATCTGGCCAGACTGCCCCGCCGCGGGTGCGCTGGCCGGCCTCCCCGAGCTGGCCGTCATGGCTCTGTCACCAGAGTCAGTCTCACCATCTGTCATGTCCTTCGGCTAGCGGCTTACGGACGGGCATGGCCTCGCCGGCGTGGCGAGGTGAGGTCTGCCGGATGCGCCCCCGAGTTGATACTCCATCAGAGATTGCCGAAGCTATCGAGATATTCGGCCCATTCTCGGCAGCGGAAGATGACGGACGCCAGGTCAACCTCGGGCTCCAGGGCGGATCAGCCGGCTGCGCGCGGATGGAATGGCCGGCGAAGGTGCTCGCCCGCGGGACCGCCCAGCAGCCGGATCACCTGCCAGCGGATCTCGTTCAGGTCGCCGCCTAGCATGCCCAGTACGCGGGCCGCGACGCCCTTCTCATCGCGGACCAGGAGCATCCTCGCCTCATGCTGAGCCTGCACCAGCACGCCCCGCGCTCCGAGGGTAAACCGCTCGAACATCCCGCCCCGATTCTCCCGGCCACTGCGGCTATAGCCGCTGAGTATCACCGCCGCAGCCCGGCTGGCAAGCGCATATTTCCTGGTTTCAGCGGCGATGCCATCAGACCCGGGGCCGGCGCGACCTGGCGGTTCGGCTGCGGCAAGGGCTGGGCTGCCAGGCCGCCGGACTGGGCGGCGGCCGGGGCCGGCGAGGGTAGATAGGCTCGGCACATGGATGAGAACCGGGCCCGGCGGGTTGCCGACGCCCTCCGGGATCGCGGCATCGACGCGCACCTGGAGAACGCGGGCATCGATGTCTACGGCGTGCGCGTCGTGATCGGCGACAGCCGCGAGGCGATCTGGGGCAACGAAGGCACCGCATCACTGGAGGCGGAGGTCATGCTGGACGGTGACCTGGTCGGCTTCGTTCCCAAGATCCCCGGCTCGGAGGATTTCGACGAGGCCCAGATCGTCGACGCCATCGCGCGGGCGGATTACGACCAGCCGATCGGACGCGAACGCGAGGAAGCACCCCCGGCCGGGCCGTCCCTGCCCCGGGAGGGCGGGGTATTCCGGCGCTTCCTCGGCGGCTTCCGGTACGACTCGGAGTAGCTTTCCGGCACGGCTGGGGCCATCCGCACCAGGGACCGATGGCGCCCGGGCTACCGTTGCCGGCCTGGCACCGGGGGTCCTGCCCGTCGCCGAGTTCGGCTTCCCCGGCCCGCTCCGGGACTGGGTGAGCTGGGCGACCTGGCATTCACGGTGAGCGATGACGCCCTGATCGTGGCGCAGGAGTTCCGGCTGGTCCCGGGATCCTGACCGCGTCCCGGCGACGCGGCGCTCGCTGGTGGTGCTGATGACTCAGGTCGACGATGCAGAACCGGTTGCCGTCAGGGTCGGCCAGCACGACGAAGTCCGGGTCGTCCGGGTAGCTATCCCAGTCCACCCGCTCAGCTCCGAGGGCCACCAGCCGGGACGCTTCCGCCTCCTGCTGAGCGACGTCGCTCACGTGCAGGTCCAGATGCAGGCGAGGGCGCTCCTGCGGTGGCGTCTGGCTCCGCTGAAGGGCGATCCCCGGTCCGGAGCCGCCGCGCGGCACGAGCGTGACCGGCCAGCCGCCGAACCCGTCCTCGCGTATGTCGTAACCCAGCGCCGCGGACCAGAACTCCGCGGCCCGCCGGACGTCGGCGACGCCCAGCACGACCATTCCCATCGTCAGCACGAGCCGATTGTGGCAACCGCCGGTGACCCGCGCAACGGGCCTCCTCAGCGAGCCAGGTGCGCTGCCGCACAGGGCCGCCCGGCCAGCGGAGCGCCCTCGGCCTCGGCCGGGGCGACCAGCCTGCCCGGGTCCAAGGGCCCTGACGTTCGCCCTCGGCGCCTGACACGATAACGATGCGCCGCTGGAGCCGCCAGCGTCGTCATCGGCGGGGTGCTGCCGGTGCGAGTCGATAGCGAGCGCCGGCCAGGCTCGCCGTAATGCCGGCGCGGGATCGCGGGTGAACGTCAGATGCAGGCCATCGTAACCCTGGCCGTCGTAGCCGCGCTGATCATCGCATCCGCTCTGATGGCGCGCCGCAAGGGCTACGGCCTCGGCGGCGATGTTGTCGTGCGGTGCCGCGCGGGCCACCTTTTCACGACGGTCTGGATTCCGCTGGCGTCATTCAAGGCGATCCGTCTCGGCTGGGTCAGGTTTCAGTACTGCCCGGTCGGCAGGCACTGGACATTCGTTGTTCCCGTCAGGGACTCCGACCTGACCGACGAGGAAAGGCTGAGCGCCGCGCGTTATCACGACGCGCCGCTGCCCTGACGCGACTGCTGCGGCTCGCCTCTCCCGGTGCCTGGCCGCGCCCGTCCGCCGGCGTGGCGCGGAGTGAGCACGACGGCAGCCGGGCCGGCGCTAGCGGTCGTGCTTGAGCTTGCGCCAGCCGCCCGCGCGGTTGTTCGCCGGGCAGCCCGTCGATGTAAGCATCAACACGCGGGTCGGCGGCGTAGCTCATGCTGGCGACCCTAGCCTGGCCGGGCCGGCTGCCGCAGTGATCACGGCGCCGCGACGGCCCGGCCGGCGCCGGGAATGACGGCGGCCAGCCGGGCCGTGGCGCGGACCTGACCAGGCCCGCGCGCTGCTAGAAGTGCGGGTTCGCGGTCGTGATGTCGTAGCTCGGCCCCCAGTACCACTGGGTGGCGTCGGCACCGGGCACGATGTGCGGGTAGCCGGTGGGGTCGGCGATCCACCAGTGGACGCGGGACTGCATCCACGCCGGAAGCTGCGCGACGGCGTCCTTCACCGCCGGCCACTCCGAGCGCATGGTGTAGATGCGCGCCACGGCGCCCGGATCAGCGCTCAGCCGGTGCCAGGCCCAGCTCGCGGCCGTGGCGGGGGTAGCGTCACCTGGCTCGACGTCGAGGGCCGAGGCCGAGTAGTCGCTCCCGGTGACGTCGATCCATACCACCGGCCCCCTCCCGGCCAGCTGCGAGGGCGAGGCGGCGTAGGAGCCGTTGGCATAGCTCGCGACAACGTGGCGGGCGGGGATGGCGGACGGCGTGGTGGAGTCATAGATGAGGTAAGGCGAGGCCGGCGCGACCGGCTTCGCCGCCGGGGCCGGCTTCGCCACCGGGGCCGGCTTCGCGACGGGGCGCGGAGCGGCCGGGTGCCGCGCTGCCGGGTGCTGCGCTGCGGCGCCGCGGGAAGGCACGGCGGGCTGCCGCGGGGCGGCCGGGTGCGCGCTGGCGGCCTGCGGGCGGGCGAGGTCCATGGCCGGCATGCGCACGCTGGCCTGCGGGAGGTGCCCGGCGGCCGCATCGGCAACCGCATGCCGGGACAGCGCTGACCCGGACAGCGCTGACCCGGACAGCGCTGACCCGGACAGGACGCCGAAGATGGGCTCGCCGGCGGGCGCCGCATCTGTGACCGCATGCCCGGACGGCACCGCTCCGGACGGTACGCCGAAGACAGGCTCGCCGGCCGGGCCTGCGGCCCGGACGCTCAGGGCATGACTGCTGGCGGCCAGGTTGCTGGCGGCAGCTGGCCCGGACCCGGCAGCCAGGCCGGCGGACAAGCCGGCCACGGCCACCATGCCCGCGGCCGCGGCTCTGACGGCCGGCCGGGACGGTCGCCGTCGGAGGCTGCGGGCGGTTTGCAGCAGGGACTGTGCGGAGGGGATGCGGACGGCGGTAGGCAGCAGGGACTGGAATGAGGGCATGGGGGGCAGCAAGAGGGTTAGCCTTGGGTCGGGCGCGGGGGCGCTCTGCGGTCACCCAGGGCGCTGCCGGCCGAGGGGGTAGACCTGGCTGGGGCAGGGGTGCGTGGATGTGACGCGGGGTCAGGGCGACGCGTTACTCGGGGGCAACCATCACACACCTGGGTGCTATCGGTTACTTACTGTGAACGCCCAAAATCCGGTGCGCGCATCCCCTTAGCATCCAAATCCAACCTATGACCTGAATCACACTTCCAGGCGGGCAGCACTGTCGGACCTGATTTCGAATTACCAGATTTTAACTGGCACAGTGATGGGCCATCCGGGCACTCGCTGACGGCGGTGCCGAGGTCGGCGGGCATCGCCCGCCGCGACAGCTGGTCCTTGATCGGCTACAAGCCGTCCTGGATTACGGACGCCAGAGCCTGACCGGAACGAGGCGCCGAAACCTGGAGGAGCCGTTCTGCCCCGTCGCGCTGGCCGGGAATTTGCTAAGGCCAGACTTATAAGGTTAGGCTTACTGTATGAACGAGGACCCGGATGCCAGCGAGGTAGCGGCGGCGCTCCGGGTGAGCATCGGCCTGTTCGCGCGTCAGCTGCGCCAGCTGAAGGCCGATGGCGAGCTCACCCTGCCCGAGAGCTCGGCGCTAGCCCGGCTGGACCGCTTCGGCCCGGCCACCCCGACCGCGCTGGCCAGGCGCGAGCAGATCAGCCCTCAGTCCGTGGGGGCAACGCTCAGCGCGCTCGAGGCCCGCGGTCTCGTCGAGCGGTGCCCTGACCCGCGGGACGGACGGCGGGTCATCATGTCGCTGACTGACGCCGGGCTGCAGATGCTGCGCAGCCGCCGCAACGAGCGGACCGAGCAGATGGCGCGGGCCCTGTCGGCCGGCTTCACGCCGGCGGAGCTCAGGCAGCTGATGGCGGCCGCCCCGCTGATCGAGCGACTGGCCCAGAGCATCTGATGCCGGCGGCAGCGCAGAGGCCGGACGGGGGCCAGGTGCCCGGCGGGCCGGCGGCGGCGGCGGACGACCGCTACCGCTGGGTGGCCCTGGCCAACACGACGGCCGCCGTCTTCATGTCCGCGCTCGACGGGTCCATCGTCATCATCGCGCTGCCAGCGATCGTCCGCGGCATTCACCTGGATCCGCTGGCCCCGTGGCAACATCGCCCACCTGCTGTGGATGATCATGGGTTACCGCCTGGTCCAGGCTGTGCTCGTGGTGACCGTCGGCCGCCTGGGTCAGCGCCGTTTCACCACGGCCTGGTGGTGGTGTTCGCCGTAGCCGCGGCCCTGGCCGGCCTCGCCGCGCTGGCCTCACTGCTGCGCGGCGGCCGCTCCGTCCATCCGGCGCCCGCCGGGCAGAAGCCGGCGCGGTTAGCCAGGCATGCCCGCCTGCACGCCCGCCGCCCGCTGCGGCAGAGTGAGGATGCGCGCCGCCAGCAGTACCTCGGCGGCTAGCGCGAGCGTGACCGCGGCGCGCTGCACGGTCCCGTTCCACGGCTCTGCCGCCCGGGAAGCGAACAGCACGAGAGCCGCGGCGCTCAGGACCGCCAGCACCGGGAGGACACGGGTCACGGCCGCCCAGCCCGGCTCGCCGCGCAGCCGCCGCGACAGCACCAGCGGCGCCGCGATCATCGCGGCGTAGGCAGCGTCGGCGGCGACATCGTGGACCTGGTTGTGCCACGATTCCCCGGCGAAACCGGGCCCGGCCAGCAGCAGGTGATCACGCCGGAAGATGCCAGCGGCCACCGCCGCCACGCCGCCGCAGCTGACCAGCCACCGCCCCGCCGAGCGTGGCCCGGCCACCCGGCCCAGGGCGGCGCCGAGCGCCACCGAGCAGGCGCCCAGGCTGACGAATCCGGCGATCATGATCTGCGGGTCCCGCGCATTCACCGCGGCCAGGCCGCTCAGCTGCACGGTCGTCGCGGGGTAGCCCGCCTGCCGCAGGGAGCCCGCGGCCCAGGCGGCGGTGAACAGGACCGGCCCGGCAATCCCGCCGGACGCGAGCAGCCTCGTGCCGCCCGGACCCGCCAGCCAGCCTCGCATGGTCTGCGGCAGGGACCGCCGCGGCGCGGGCCGGATGGCCTACTGGCCCTGCGGATGAGCCGGGAGCGACTCCGGCGGGACCCCGGCGGTTACCGCGTGGGCCCGGCAGACCTGGGTCAGCTCGTCGGCGTGGCCGCTGCCGCTCACCGACTCGGCGCGGTAGGCGCAGAGCAGGGAGAATGGGTACTGGCCGCCCAGCTCGTTCCACATGGCCTCGAGCTCGATGGCGGCACTAATGAGGCCGTCTTCCCAGAGCAGCCAGACCATCTCGCCGAAGACGCGGACGGGCCGCCCGTCCCTGGCCGCCTGCCGGATCAGCGGGCTGATCGCCAGCCAGAAGCTGGCGGCGTCGGGCCAGTCAGCAACGACGCACCGGCGCATCGTCTCGGCCGCGTCCAGGGCCAGGTAGCGGCCGCTGGCCCAGGCTGCCGCGATGTCGGCGCCCGCCTGGACCAGCTGCTCCTCGAACGCGCGGCGATGATCCGGGGTCGCGATCACGACGGCCGCCCCGCCATCCCGGATGGCTTCGAGAAGGTACGCGCTCACCTGTCCGGCGAGCTCCGCGTCATCCCGGTAGAACAGGACGGCGTGATCGCCAGGCTCGATGGTGCGGACCTCAGTCCCGGGGGGCACAGCCTCTCTCCAGACACGGGGGTTACAGCTGGTTACAGCACATGAGTATAAAGCGTCCCCGGCAGCGCGGCCCTGGCCGGGCGCATGGCGGCGATGGGAGGCGCCCGGCCCGCGGGCGGATTCCGCCAGATCAGGACATTGGTCCCTGGCCGGCCGTTCAACACCCGGCCAGCCTCGGGGTGCTGGTCCGGCGACTCGCCGGGACCAGGCGGAGCGCGCGGCCGGTCAGCCGGGCGTAACCACCCAGACCGGGCTGACGAACACCATGCCCTGCGGCTCGAAGGCCGGACCACTGACCGGAACGCGGGTGATGTGGCCTGTCCACGGGTTCAGCAAGCCCAGGTAGTTCGGCGGGAAGCCCGGTGCCGGGCAGGTCGCCGGGGCGTTGCTGGCATCGCAGGGCGTGACCGCGACGAGGACGGAACGGGCCGGGAACCGCCCGGTCACCAGGTCGATCGTGTCGCCGCTGGTGTCCGAGCCGTAGAGGCGGCCGGACCGGCTCCGGGCCCAGGCGGTGTCATCGACCGACTGGGAGAGCCGCAGCACGGCCAGGCGGCCGCCGGGAGCCCAGCGCCCGGCCGGCCGCTGGAGGAAGATCTGCTCCTTGTCACCCTGGCTGGTCAGCATGAAGTCGCCGGCGAACCGGAAGGCTGAGCTCGGCACGATCTCGTTCGAGTCGGGGTCGGTCAGTGCCAGCCGCACCAGCTTGCCGTGGTCATCGCCCAGGTTGGCCACCGTGGCGAGCGCCTCGTCAGAGAACAGAGCCGAGACCCGCGCCACGTGCGCGGCCGGGTCGAAGGTCACCGAGTACACCGCCGGGTAATCCGGCTGCGGTGCCGCCGGGCCGGCCGTGCCAGGCGCGGAGGCGCTGACCATGACCTGCCCGTGATAGATCGAGATTGCGTCGGTGCCGCCGTTGTGCGGAAGCGGGTTCCTGTCGTAGCGGTAGTGCTGGATCTGGGTTCCGGGCCGGGCGCCGGGCGTGATCGTGTAGATGCTGGAGTTCGCGTCCTCGTTCACCGTGGCGATCAGCAGGTGTCGGCCGGTGTCCGCGGTGATGCCATCGCATTTCCCGCGGATGTCCCACTGGCGGATCACCGTGCCGGTCCCGGTGAACTCCACCACCGTGCTGTCGGTGTTGCCGTCGGTGCTGGGCTGGCCCTGGGGGCCGATCCCGTTCTGGAATGCGGTAAAGAGGTGGCGGCCCAGGACCGTGATGTCGTCGGGGTCCGCCAGCGGCTCGGAGCGGCGCGCGGCCGAGCCGGCCGGAGCGAACGTGTGCCGCAGCTTCATCCCGTTCAGGATCTGCCGCACCCGCAACTGCGGGACCGCGGCCGGGCGGATCGCATGCTGGCCGGCCATCGCGCCGGCGCTGGCCGACGCGCTGGCGGCCGCGCTGCCGGCCATGAGCAAGCTCGCCGGGACGACGGCCGTCGCCGCCAGGATTGTCGCGGCGCGCCGGGCAGTCGTGAGCATCGTGCCTCTTTTCCTGATTCGGGGAGAAGGTCAGCCGGACCAGCTGTACTCCGGCTGACCGACGCGGCGGCGACTGCCGCTGGGCGAGGGGGTGAACGGGCGGCAAAGGCTGTACGGCGCACGGCCACCGGCGTGCGCCCGGTGCCGCCCGCGCCGCAGAGCGGCCGGCCTCGAATCGGGCCGCTTCCAGCCGGCCGGCGCGGCACCGGCACCTTGCGTCGCGCAGTGCCGCTCAGCTGACCAGGGGCAGCAGATCCGCCAGCACCTCCAGGTGCTCGCGATCGTGCAGGTCGAGTACCTGCAGGTAGACGCGCTCGGCACCGGCCTCGGCGAATTTCCCGATCTTGTCGGCGATCTCGGCGGGCGTGCCTGCCAGTCCCTCCTGGCGCAGCTCGCCGAGCGGCCTGCCGATCGCCGCGGCCCGGCGCTCCAGCTCATCGGGCGTGCGGCCGCAGCACACCACCTGGGCCACGGAGCACGTCAGCGAGTCGCTCTTGCGCCCAGCGGCCTCGCAGGCCTCCCGCACCCGGCCGTACGCGGCGGCCGTGTCCGCCACGCTGCTGAACGGCATGTTGAACTCGTCGGCGTACTGCGCCGCCAGCCGGGGCGTCCGCCGCTGCCCGCCGCCGCCGATGATCACCGGCGGACGCGGCCGCTGGGCCGGCTTGGGCAGCGCGGGCGAGCCGGTCACCGTGTAGTACCTGCCGGAGTAGGAGAAGGTCCCGCCCTCCGGCGTCTCCCACAGGCCGGTGATGATGGCCAGCTGCTCCTCGTACCGGTCGAAGCGCTCGGCCAGGCCGGGAAACGGGATCGCGTAGGCCTTGTGCTCGGCTTCGTACCAGCCGGCCCCGATGCCCAGCTCGACGCGCCCGCCGCTCATCTGATCAACCTGCGAAACGGATATCGCCAGCGGACCCGGATACCGGAACGTCGCGGCCGTCACCAGCGTGCCCAGCCGGATCCGGGAGGTCTCGCGGGCCAGGCCGCCCAGCGTGACCCAGGAGTCCGTCGGGCCGGGCAGCCCGCTGACCGGGCCCATCTTCAGGTAGTGATCGGAGCGGAAGAAGGCATCGAAGCCCAGCTCTTCCGCCGCTTGCGCGACGCGGAGCAGAGTCTCGTAATCGGCGCCCTGCTGGGGCTCGGTGAAGATGCGCAGTTTCATCCGTCCATCCTCGCCCGCTCGTGACCGTCAGGCTCAGCCGGGTCGGGCGATCCGGCACCGGGCCGGCCGGCCGCACTGGCGGCCGCGCTGGCCGGGCTGCGGGCCGGGCTGCGGGCCGGGCTGCGGGCCGCCGGCTGGCGGGTTTGCGGCAGCACCCTGCCCGGCGGCCCCCTCCGCTGGCGGGCGGGCCCGGCATCGGGTAGGCATGGCGGTATGGCGACCGAGGCCGCGCGGTACTGGCGGCACGCGGCAGTTCCCGGCGTGGACCTGCTGCGCGCGCGATTCGTCACGCACCGGTATGGCCGGCACGCGCACGAGACCTACACGTTCGGCGTCATCGAGTCCGGTGTCGAGGAGTTCGATTACGGCGGGCGGCTGCTGCGGGCCGGACGCGGCGCGGTCGCGCTGCTCGACCCGGACGTGGTGCACACCGGGCAGGCCGGAGCGCCGGAGGGCTGGACTTACCGGGTGCTGTATCCCGAAGTTGCCCTGGTCAGGAGCATCGCCGCCGAGCTTGGCTGGCGCGGCGGCACGCCCAGCTTTCCCGACACCGTGCTGTATGACGCCCGCACCGCGGCCGCGCTGCGGGCCGCTCACCTGTCCGCGGAGCGCGGCGACCGGCTGGCGTCTTCCAGCCTGCTCAGGTCGGCGCTGGCCGCGGTGCTGTCGGCGCACTCCAGGCCGGGAGCAGGCCTGCGCCGCAGCACTGGCAGCCGGGCACCGGCAGCGGTCGCCGCGGCCAGGGAGCTGATCACCAGCAGGCTCGCTGACCCGCCAGCCCTGGATGAGCTGGCGGCAGCCACCGGCCTCAGCCCGTTCGCGCTGCTGCGGGCCTTCCGCGCCGAGACCGGGCTGCCCCCGCACGCCTACCTCAATCAGCTCCGGGTGCGGCAGGCCCGCGCCCTGCTGGATCTCGGCCTGGGGCCGGCCGAGGTGGCGGCCCGGACCGGCTTTGCCGATCAGGCGCACCTGACCCGGCATTTCAAGCGGGTCGTCGGCGTGCCGCCGGGCGCCTACCAGCGAGAGCGGCTGGCCGCGGCCGGCCCGACGGCGGACGCGTCCCCGGCGTCAGCGATCGAGCGGGACCTTCACCTGCTGGCCAGGCACGGGAGCAAGAGCGACGGTCACGACCACGGCCAGCGGCCAGCTGGCCTGCACGGCGCCCAGGACCCGCTCGGCCAGGCCAAGCTGGCCGCCGCCCGCGACTAACTCCGCGGCGAACCACAGTAAGAGCGCCAGCTGCACCCCGGATGCCCAGGCCGAGACGGCCGGCCGGAGCGCGAGCGGCACGTCATCCCCCCGCCGCCGCGCCGCGAGCGGCCAGGCCGTCATGGCAAGCAGCCCGAAGGTCGCCCAGAACGCATGCGCCAGCGAGCCGCCGCCCTCCGGCTCCGGGCTCGCGGCCACCAGGATGCCCGCCGCGCCGCCCGCGACCAGGATGAGCCGCCCGGCCGTGGCCGCCGACCGCAGGGCCAGGCCGGTAATGACATCGCAGCCGCCCACGGCCGCCAGCACCGCGGTCATCACCCACCGGTCGGTGGCGCCCAGCGCGGCCAGCGAGCTGACTGTCCTGGTCATCGCGTCGAAGGAGCTTGGCTGCAGGGCGGCGGCAACCGTCCACCCGCCGATCAGCAGCGCGGGCGCAATCGCCGCCGACAGCACGCCCCACCACGCCACGCCCCGCACGACCCTCGCAATAGGCCAGCCACGCACGCCCCTCACCGTAGGACAGGGCCGGGAGTACTGCCCGGTTCCCGCGCCGGACAGGGGGTCTCGCGCTGCGGGCGCCCGCGGGCTTACACTCGCGCCGAGGGTGATTCCATGGATGATGCCGCTGGCCTTTTCCTCGACCTGATTCACGACCTCGAGGAACTCAGGGATGCGATCGCGCCTGAGCGCGCGCTGGAAGAATTCGACCAGACGACGCTCCAGGTCTTCTGGAAGAAATGGCCTGGCGTTTCTGCCTGGGCAGGCTCCCTGTGGCGGCTGCTCTCCGAGGAGCTGGCGGACCCGGCGTCGCCGCACCTGGACGGCGCACGGCACGAGGTAGGCGGCAGTGACTGAGAGCTTGCAGCAGCCCAGGGCCACGGGCACGATCGTGCTCCGGGATCTCATGCACACGCGGGTGCAGACGACGCCGCCGGACGCCTCGGTTTCCGCCGCGGCCGCGGCCATGGTGCTGGGAAAGGTCGGCTCGGCCATCGTCATGCAGGGACCGTTCCTGGTCGGGATCCTGACCGAGCGGGACGTGCTGCGCGCCGCGGCATCCGGCGAGGACCTCTGCGCTGCCACGGTGGCGGACTGGATGACCCCGCACCCGCAGTCGGCCAGCCCGGACACGTCCGCCGCGGACGCGGCGCAGATCATGCTGCTGCACGGATTCCGGCACCTGCCGGTCATGGAGGGCCGGACGGTCTGCGGCGTGGTGAGCCTTCGCGACCTCTTCGCGGCCAGGATCCGGCGCCCGGCGCCCGGCTGAGCGGGCAAGAACGTACAAGACTGTCCCGCCTGACCGTGCGCTAACGTCGCGGCATGCCCGAAGACTCCGCTGCCAGCGGCGATCAGGAGCCTGCCGCGCCGTCGCCAGGCTCCGGCCCGGCGCGCGCCACCCCCGGGCGCAATTCCAGCCGGGGCCGCGGGCCCGCCCCGGTGCGCGACGGCATCGGCCTCGGCCTGGCCGTCGGGCTCTCCGGCCTGGCCTTCGGCGCGGCCGCCGTCAGCTCCGGCCTCAGCACCTGGCAGGCGTGCGCGCTGAGCATCTTCGCGTTCACCGGCGCATCCCAGTTCGCGCTCGCCAGCGTCGTGGCGACGGGCGGCAGCCTGATCGCCGGCACGGCGGGGGCCATCCTGCTAGGCAGCAGGAACACGCTCTACGGGCTGCGCCTGGCTGATCTGCTCAGCGTGCGCGGGCCGCGCAAGCTGATCGTCGCCCAGGGCGTCATCGACGAGTGCACGGCGATCGCCCTGGCCCAGCCGGACCCGCCTGCCGCCCGGGCCGGATTCCGGGCCACTTTCGCCTGCCTGTACCTGACCTGGAACCTGTGCACGCTCGCCGGGGCACTGGGCGCGGGCAGGCTGGGCTCGCCGCAGGCCTACGGCCTGGACGTGGTCGGGCCGGCCGCGTTCCTCGCGCTCATCTGGCCCCGGCTGCGGGCCGGGCGGACCGAGCGCAGCGTCGCGGTGGGCGGCGTGGTCATCGCGCTCGCCGCGACGCCGTTCCTGCCGACGGGGGTGCCGGTCATCCTGGCCGCCTTCGCCGCGCTGGCGGGTGCGCTCGCCGACCCGGCCGCACCGCTGCGCGGCCCGGCATGACCGGCGTCTGGATCGCCGTCGCCGTGACGGCGGCCGGCTGCTATGCGCTGAAGCTGGCCGGGCTGACCGTGCCGCAGCGGGTACTGGACAACCCGCGCGTGCGCCGGTTCGCCGAACTGGTCCCGGTGGCCCTGCTCGCCGCCCTGATCGCGGTGCAGGTGGCCACCTCGGGGCAGTCGATCACCATCGACCCGGACCGGATGGCCGGCCTCGGCGCCGCCGTCGTCGCGCTGCTGCTGCGGGCGCCGTTCCTGGCCGTCATCGTGGCCGCGGCGGGCACCGCCGCCCTGCTGCACGCAGCCGGCGTCAGCTGAGCCGGCGCGCCCGGCCCGTCGGGCCCTGCGCGCAGCAGCGTGGGAGCGCCGTCACTGCTGCTGTAACCGCAGCAGATGCTCATCCACGTCGCTGCCCGCCGGGCGCCGGGCCGGCGGGCAGCGCATCCGCCGCGCCGGGTAGGGCCGCCGCGGCGCCGCCCGAACCGGTAATGTGCCCGGGGTGGCTGTCCAGGTAGAGGTTCTCAGCGAGGTCACCCCGGAAGTCGTCGAAGCGTTCAGCGTGCTGCTGCCGCAGCTATCCCGCTCGGCCCCGCCGCTCGACCAGGCGGCGCTCACCGCGATCATCGAGTCCCCGGCGATCACCTTGCTGATCGCCCGCTCTGACGGGCGCATCAGCGGGACGCTGACGCTGGTGACGTTCCCGATCCCGACCGGCGTGCGCGCCTGGATCGAGGACGTGGTGGTCGACGAGGCCGCCCGCGGCCAGGGCGTCGGCGAGGCGCTGACGCACAGGGCCGTCGAGCACGCCAGGGCGGTCGGCGCCCGGACTGTCGACCTGACATCGCGGCCGGCCCGTGCCGCTGCCGGGAGGCTGTACGAGCGGCTCGGCTTCGCCCTGCGCGACAGCCGGGTGTACCGGTTCGAACTCGGCGACCGCACCGCGCCTTAGCTCGCGCCGGGCGGCAGCCGGCCAGGCAGCGGCACTCGCTCCGGACTCACGCTCCCGCCGGCCCGCCAGCGCGCGGGCTGGCAGCCCGGCGCGGCTGGCTACTTCGCGAACATCCGCTTGAGCGCGTCCATGCCCTTCGCGAACGGGTCGTCGGCCGGCACCTTGCCGTCCGGCGTCGCCTCGTTCACCATCTCGGGCAGCACCTTGGCGACGTTCTCGCTGGCCTGCTCGGGCGTCGTTCCGGCCTGCTGAGCGAGCTGCTCCAGCGACTGCGGGTCCACGGCGTGCCGGACCTCGGATCCGGTCACCGGCTGGTTCTGCCCGGTCCCCACCCAGGAGTGCACCTGCTGGCCCAGGCCGCTATTGGACAGCTTGGATGTCAGGCCCTGCAGCCCGCCGTTCTCGCTGATGAACTTCGACAGCGAGGCCAGCCCGCCTTCCTGGCCCTGTCCCTGGCTGAACTTGCTTTTCACGTCGTCAAGGAATCCCACGAATCTCCCCCGCTGGTAGCCTCATGTGACAGAAGGTCGACAATCTGTCACTGCTGGTCTTCCCGGCCGCCTGCTGATTACGCCAGCCGAGGGCACGCCGCCGGGCCAGGCCCGGCTGCGGGGCCCTGACAACGCCGGCTCTCAGCCTAGCTCGGCCACGCCCGCCAGCAGCCGGTCCACGTCCGAGCGGTCGTTGTAGTGCACCAGCCCCGCCCGCACGGCGCTGCCGGCATCCCGGATGCCGAGGGCCCCGGTCAGCTCCCAGGCGTAGTTGTGGCCGTCCCACACGTTGACCTTGCGGCCGGCCAGATGCTCGGCCACCTCCCGCGGCGTGTGCCCGGCCACGGTGAAGTACGCCGTCGCGGTCCGGCTGGCCGCCTTTCCGTAGGTCGTAACGTGGCCCATTTCCTCCAGGCCGTCGAGCAGGATGCCGAACAGGGCCTGCTCATGGCGCTGCGCGGCGGACATGGCTGTGAGCACGCGCTCCCGCCTGGTGCCCTCGGCCGGGCCGGCCAGCCCGGCCAGGTGCTCCACGGCCGCCGTCAGGCCGGCCAGGTCGGCGAACGGCAGGGTGCCCCACTCGAACCGTTCCGGCACCTCATCCGGCGCCGGCCTCAGCTTGTCCGGCCGCAGCGCCTGCAGCAGTCCGGGATCGGCGATGACCGCGCCGACGTGCGGGCCCGACCACTTATAGGCGCTCGTCGCGTAGAAGTCAGCACCCATGGCCCGGACGTCAACCGGCCCGTGCGGGGTCGCGTGCACGCCGTCGACGTAGCTGAGCGCGCCGGCCGCGCGGACGGCGGCCGTGATAGCGGGCACATCCGGCCGGGTGCCGATGATGTTGCTGGCCGCGGTGACCGCGACCAGCCGGGTCCGCGGCGAGAGCAGCCCGGCGTACTGCCCGGCCGGCAGCTCGCCCGTGGCCCGGTCGATCTCGGCCCACCGGATGATCGCGCCCGCCCGGTCGGCGGCCTGCACCCACGGCCGCACGTTGGCGTCATGGTCGAGCCGGGACACGATCACCTCGTCGCCTGGCCGCCAGCCCGCTGCCAGCGTCGCCGCCAGCCGGTAGGTCAGGGTGGTCATGTTGGGCCCGAGTATCACGCCATCGGGCCTGCCGCCGGTCAGGTCGGCAACGGCGCGCCGGGCCTCGGCCGTGATCTCGTCGGACCGCCTGCTGGCCGGGAAGGCGCCGCCCGAGTTGCCGATCCCGGCCTGCTGGGCGGCGCTGATCGCCTCGATGACCGCAGCGGGCACCTGGGTGCCTGCCGCGCCGTCGAGATAGGCGTAGCCGTCAGCCAGCGCCGGGTACGCCGCGCGGACGGCAGCCACGTCAAAGCTCATGAGCAGGTCATCCCTTCCGCCGGTATCCCCCGGATATCCTCTCAGCTCCCGCGGCCGGGCGGCCGGCCGTCCATCCGGGAGACGGTCAAGCCATCCGGGAGACCGTCGAGCTGCGCCCTGATCTGGCCGTTTTGTCCACTCTCGGCGAAATAGGGATGACAGTTAAGCGCTTGCCCGGTTAGCCTGCGGACAATGCCCCCAGAGTCAGCTCGTAAGCCGCCGCATGCCCGGAAGGCGGAGCTGACCGCTGCCCGGCGGGCCCCGCAGACGCCCGCGGCCGCGCTCTGGCGCACCAGGGAATACCTCCGCCCGTATTACGGCCAGCTGCTCTTCATGATCATCGCCGCGGTCGTTTCCGTGTCGGCCGAGATCGCGATCCCGCTCGTCACCAAGTCAGTGATCGACGACGCCATCGTCCGCGGCAGCCGGCAGCTGCTCATCCCGCTGGGCATCGCCGCGATGGCCCTCGGCGCCCTGCAGGCAGCCCTGAACTTCTTCCGCCGCTGGGTTCAGTCCAGCGCGGTCACGAGCATGGAGCAGTCCATGCGCGACGATCTGTACGCGCACCTGCAGCGGCTCGAGCCCGGCTTCCACGATGCCTGGCAGTCGGGTCAGCTGCTGTCCCGCGCCACGACCGACCTGTCGGCGATCCGCCGCTTCGCCGGCTTCGGCGTGGTGTTCTTCATCACCAACATCTGGACCTTCCTGCTCGTGGTCGCCCTGCTCATCCGGCTGAACTGGTGGCTCGGGCTGCTCACCGGCTGCGTATTCCTCCCGGTGGCCGTGCTCTGCACGCGGTTCGAGAAGAAATACCGGGTGCTCTCCCGCCGGGCCCAGGACCAGCAGGGCGACCTCGCCACCTATGTCGAGGAAGCGACGACCGGCATCCGGGTGCTCAAGGCGCTCGGCCGCCGGGATGAGGCGGCGGCCCAGCATTCGGAGCAGGCCGAGCTGGTCTACCGGACCCAGGTGGCCAAGGCCAGCCTGCGCGGGACCTTCTGGGCCGCCCTGGATCTCGTGCCCAACGTCGCCATCGGCGTGCTGCTGCTGCTGGGCACGCTGGCCGTGACGCAGCACGAGCTGAGCCTGGGCGGCCTCGTCGCCTTCATCACCCTGACGCTCCTGCTGGTCTGGCCGATCGAGGCGATGGGCTACATACTCGCGTCCGGACAGGAGGCCGCGACCGCCGCCCAGCGCATCTACGAGATCTTCGATACGCCGCCGGCCATCACGGACCGGCCCGGCGCCCCGGCGGAGGCAGCCCCGTCAGCGTCGAAGACGGCGGCCCGCCCGGCCGCGCCCCGGCGTCAGGCGGCGGCCGGCCACCTGGTCTTCGATCAGGTGGAGTTCAGCTACTCCGCCGCCTCCGGGCCGGTGCTGCGCGGCGTGAACCTGGAACTGCGGCCGGGCGAGACGGTTGCCCTGGTGGGCGCGACCGGATCGGGCAAGAGCACGCTGCTGCAGCTGGTCCCGCGGCTCGCGGACGTGACCGGCGGTGCCATCCGGATCGGCGGCGTCGACGTGCGTGACCTGCCGCTGCCGCAGCTGCGCACGATGGTCGGCTGTGCCTTCGAGGATCCCACCCTGTTCTCGGCCAGCGTGCGCGAGAACGTCAGCTACGGCGTCGCCGACGCTGATGAGGAGTCCATCCTGGCCGCACTGGCAGCGGCCCAGGCGGACTTCGTGGCCGACCTGCCCTGGGGACTGGACACCAGGATCGGCGAGCAGGGCATGGCACTGTCCGGCGGGCAGCGCCAGCGGGTGGCGCTCGCCCGCGCGATCCTGGCCCGGCCGCAGGTGCTGCTGCTCGACGACCCGCTGTCGGCGCTCGACGTGCACACGGAGGCGAAGGTGACCGAGGCTCTCGGCCAGGTGCTCGCCGAGACCACCGGGCTGGTCGTCGCCCACCGCCCGTCGACCGTGCAGCTGGCTGACCGGGTGGCCCTGCTGAGCGACGGCGTGATCACCGCACTCGGCACGCACCACGAGCTGCTCAGCACTGATTCCCGGTACCGGGAGCTGATGAGCGCCGAGCCGCTCGAGGACGGCAGCAGCGCGGGCCTGGCAGGCGGCAGCATGACGAGCGGGGCGCGCCGATGAGCCAGGACAC
>Ga0187869_10001123_pt1 | contig 25095 bp, 18 predicted proteins | sample June2016WEW_13_1_2_FD_132972 | JGI IMG/M metagenome (GOLD analysis project Ga0187869, IMG submission 132972) | Peatland microbial communities from SPRUCE experiment site at the Marcell Experimental Forest, Minnesota, USA - June2016WEW_13_100 | ecosystem: Environmental > Terrestrial > Soil >...
CAACTGCTACCTCGTGCGGCCGAAAAACGTGCCGAAGGCCCGCGCGCTGCTCATCTCGGGCGACCTCGTCTTCGCCGGCTCGCTCGGCGGCGGCTATTTTTCCTGCGAGCAGCTCCTGCGGCACGCGCGCCGCATCCTCGAGGCCCTGCCGGGCAACACCGTCATCGCCCCCGGCCACGGCCCCCTGACCACGGTGGAGAACGAACGGAAGTACAATCCGTTCCTCTACGAGTGAGGATTTTTTCTTCACTCTAGGAGAAGTGCACAGCGTTGCTTACGGATGCAGTTTGATGGTCTCTTTCGGGCACCTATCTGGCACCGCCACCGCAGGCATCACTTCCCTAGCAGCGAATCCCCTGGGCATCTAGCGGCACGATTTCTGGCAGAAATTGGACAGGAATTTCGCTGCTTGGCTGCTGCGGTGCGCGCACAGCCAGCCGCCGCCGGGATTCGTCCCTCAATGCGGGCCGGCCGCGGCGGCTGCGGGCGCCGCCGGAGCCAGGTGTGTGGCGAGGAATGCTTCGATGCGGGTGTAGAGTTCAACCTCGTTTTTCAGATGCTTCATGCCGTGGCCTTCTTCGCCCACCAGGAAGGACTCATACGGCACATGATTTTTCTCCAACTCGGAGATCAGACGTTTCGATTGGCCGATGTCGACGTTGGGATCATCTTTGCCATGGGAGACGAAGACCGGGACGCGAATCTGGTCCACATGCCGCCCGGGAGAGATGGCGTCGAATTTCTCGCGCTGCTGGTCCGGATCACCGAGTTCTCGCATGAAACGCCCGTAAACGGGGGAATCGTATTGGTAGTATTTCTTGTCCTTGATGTGCTCCGCCCAATCGAACACCCCGGCAATGGTGACCGCGCATCGATACAATTGCGGTTCGTTTACCACCCCGGCGAGGGCGAGGTACCCGCCAAACGATGCGCCCATGATCGCCACGCGATTGCCATCGATCAATCCCGATTCGATCATCGCCTTGGTGGCGTCCGTCACATCGTCGTGCATCTTGCGGAAATCCCATCTGTCCTCCTCCGGAAACATCCAGGCGTAGCCGTTTGAGCCACGATAGTTGGGCTTGAGCACGGCATACCCGCGGCTCGCCAGGAACTGCGCCTCGCCATCAAAACCCCAGCTGTCCCGCGCCCACGGGCCGCCATGTGGCAACACGACCAAGGGAGGAGGATTTTGCTTCGAGGCGCCCGACGGAAGGGTCAGGTAGGCGTCAAGCTGACGCCCATCGCGAGTCTTGAATCTGATGAGGTTCAGCGGCTGCATGCGCTTCGGATCGATCCACGGTGCCGACTTGTTGATCAGTCCGGCGGTGCGCTTTCCCGGATCGACCCAGCTGTAGATGACCGGCTGTCGGTCGGAAAACGTGGCGACGAGAAAGATCTTTTTCGCTTCGTCGCTCCCCAATATCCGGACGACCACGCCCGGGAAGAATCTATCCAGGATTCTCTGCAGGTGGCGATACTCCTCGTTGAACCATACCACGTTGGGATCATCGCGCTCGTACACCGCTCCAATGATCAGGTGGCTGACGGGATCGCGATACAGCGTGCCCCCCGAGAGACCATTGCCAAAGAAGTCATAAGCCTCGTCCTGCAGCAACACCTCGCCCAGCTTGCCGGTCGCACCGTCCATAAACTGCAGCGCGCGCGGCTTCCCGTCCTGGCGCGGCCCCCGCACCACCAGTTGTCCGGGCTCGTCGCCACAGCCGATGATGTCGATGTCATCCAGATTTACCGGGCATTTTTCCCAATGCCGGTCGACCAACCGGTGCATCGTCGCCACACCGCCCTGCATGGTGAAGGCAAATTCGAGCCTCCCCTCTTTGTCCGCCAGATACCGATATCCGATCCCTGATTCCGGCACGGGATAGTGGTCGACGATGTGTTTCAGGTTGTTATCGCGGGCATTCACGACGTCGGAGTGATTGAAGCCGGCCGCGAGCGCGTTGAAATACTTGCCACCGCGAATGTCCGTATTGATTAAAGCCACCCCGAGATCCTTCTGGGTTTCAAGACTGTCATGGCTGTTCCAGACCAGCGGCTGGAGACGATTCTGTGTCGGTACAGCGATCAGGCGCGAACCATAATATTGCAGCAACGGATAGGCATCACCGATCATGCCGACATCCGCGGCAAACAAACCAAGGCCATAAAGCTTCAGTGCGCTAAGCTCGAACACCAACCGGCGATCGTTGAGCCAGTAGAATTGATAGATATCCTTGTCCCCGATACCGCCAACCCGCTCGGTCTTCTGTGTCTTCCGCTCATACACCAAAAGCTCATGCTTGTCCTCGCCGGCGGTGACGATCGCCGCGATGTGCGTGCCCGAGAGGTTCAATTTCGGTTCCTGCAGCGTCCGCGGACGAAAAAAATCCACGACCGGAACCGGCTCGTTGGCTGGCACGGGATCGATTCGATTCAGGTCGTAACTGTCACGGCCCGAAAGACAGTTCGTCGCGGCCAGGGGAATTGAAATGATCAGGGCCAGATTGATCTTGGAGGCGGACATGGCGATCGGGGGGTTGAATCGAGGCTGAAGACCTTTACGGTCGAGGCAACCGGAATGATGTTCCTCGTCTGGTCGAACGAAACAAGAAGACCGGCAAATGGGAAGTGCCATCCGTTCCTGGTCTGAAGGAGCGAAGGAGCGAGGAGTGAGGAGCAAGGACGGAGAGGGGTGGGAACGGGAGACGGCGGAACGGGGATTTGCAGTTTGCAGGTGGACGGGGGAGAACTAGCCTGAAATCCGGGAAGCAATGAAAACGGGTCGTTACCTGCTTGGCTTAAGCTTGGTACTTGCGCTGTGCAGCGGCTGCACGACCACGCGCACGCTGTCGGTCTCCCCCGCGAATCGAACGGCGGCGACTTCCGAGCAAGGGGTGCCGTGCCTGCAGTCGGCAAAGAAGAACGTGGTGACCGTCTGGCTGCTCACCCCCCAATACCAAACCGACCTGCGCCAGTTCGATCTGCCGGCCTTCCGGGTGCTCGTCAGGAACGGCGGGGACCAAGCCTTTGATTTCTCGCCCGCCAACGTCACCGCTTCATCCGGGGGAAACTCCGTTCACGTCTTCACCAGCGGGGAATACTGCGAGGCCATCGATCGCCGGGCGGAGGTTTTGTTGCAGTACGTCGATCGACAAACGGCGCAGCAAAAGGCACAGGAGGAACAAACACGGGTGTTTTTGGCGACGGCTGAGCCGCCGGAGTATCGGGACTGGAACAAAACCTTGGGGCGTGACCTCGCCCTGCTGCAAAGCGGTTCCGCCATTGAAGGCCTGCCAGGAATCGAGGGAGCCGCAGCGGACCAGCGGAACGCGATCAATCTCAAGCGGAAAAACCTGCTGGATGAAGCCCAACTGATGCTGGTTCAGCAGACGGTGGAGCCCGGGTTGATGGCCGGCGGCATCATCAAGCTCGACCCGGCCCAAATCAGCCGCGGCCAGCCGCTGAAACTCGTGGTCACGGTCGGTGGCGAGGCGCACGAATTCGTCTTCGAGGTCGGGGGCTGAGTACCGGCGCGCGACCATGACGATCTCATCCCTCAACTGGTTCCAACTGGAGGAGTACCTGGGCCGGGATGACCGGTGCGTCCTCCCGATCGGCTGCACGGAGCAGCACGCCTACCTGAGTCTCGCGACCGACAGCATTCTCGCGGAGCGCGTCTCGATCGAGGCTGCCGCTCCCCTGGGGGTGCCGGTATTCCCGGTCCTGCCGTTCGGGCTGACCCCCCATTTCATGGCTTATCCGGGCACCGTGACCCTCCGGCTGGAAACACTGATCAGGGTGATGGACGACGTCCTCACGAGTCTCGCCCAGCACGGCTTCAGGCGGATCGTGATCGTGAACGGCCACGGCGGCAACGCGCCGGTCGCATCCTTCCTGCCCGAATGGACGGCGGCTCACCCGCCGGTGCGGGTGAAGTTCTGGAATTGGTGGAATGCGCCGAGGACTTGGGCGGCCGTTCAGGCCGTCGATCCGCTGGCGGGCCATGCGTCTTGGATGGAAAACTTCCAATGGACGCGGGTGGCCGGACCCTGCCCCGAGGCGCGGAAGCCGGGGATCGATGTCGGGCGCCTGCGGCTGCTCCGGCCCGCCGAGGCGAAGGAGCTGCTCGGCGACGGTAACTTCGGAGGAAGTTACCTGAAACCGGACGCGGACATGGCCCGCATCTGGCAAGTCGCGGTCGAGGAGACGAGGGAAGTCATCGCCGGCAACTGGGAGAAATGAGGCGGCGTGCCTTCAAGGGCGCCTGAGGCCATCCGAGTCGAAGGCGACATGGCAACGAACACGATCGAAGGCCCAGCGGTAACGACAACCAAGCCATGGTGGAAAAGCAGGCGACAAAACGCACGAATTCGCCTACGATGTCGGCACCTGAAGCGGAGGCACACGATGAAACCGACTATCGCGCTCCTGATCGTCCTTGGGGTAAGCGTCGCGGTCAGCGGCTGCGTCTCGACCAGGACAATCTCGGTCGCTGCCGCAGGGACCAGCCGGACTGCTGATGGACGCGGAAGTCCTGTCCCGCCGTCGCAGCAGAAGACCGACGTCAGGGTGCTCTTGGTCACCCCAAAGTTCTCAAACGACACGGACGCGTTGCCCACGTTCTATGTCGAAGTGAGGAACCGGGGAGAGATCGGCGTCGACTTCTCCACGGAGAACATCACGGCCTATAGCGGCGAGTCACGTGTCAGGGTTTATACGTACGATGAGCTCGCCAACCGGATCAAGAGCGAGGCCGAAGCGGAGGCGGCTGCGGTGGCGGCGAATGAGGCGTCACAGTTAAAAAACTCTGCCATGAGTCGAGCGCCGGCCGGTCGCAATATGAAAGACAATCCTGAGGGATGGGCCGTGACGAAGGCGCAGGTTGATGCCCAGAACGGGATGGACCGAACCGGGTGGATGGGGGTGCAACAGCAAAATGATCTTAGGAGAATGCTCCAAAGGAGTACGGTCCCTCCTGGGGGAACCGCTGGCGGGGCGGTCAAGCTCCATGCCGAGGATATCAGGAGCGGGCAGCCGCTGAAACTCGTGGTCACGGTCGGCGGCGAGGCGCACGAATTCGTCTTCGAGGTCGGGGGCAGACGGTTGCCCACGCGGAAAACACGTCAGGGATCCGTTTCACAGAAGATCGCAAAGGAAGCGGAGGCGAGTTTCCGTTGGGCTTGGAATGTCAACTATTAGTTGACATGTGGTTTGCGCAAACACCGGTCATGGCGCGGTAGACGTCGGGCCCGCCGCTGGTCTTGAGCGGGGCGCATCCACGGATCGCGCAGGAGCTCATGCGGCGCAGCGGCGCGCGGCTGATAATGATGATGCGTGATCTGTTTTACACAAAAGATCGCAAAGGAAGCAAAGGCGTCTCCCGTGTGCTCCACCGGACACTCCGATCCGGGACTTGTAACGTATTACGTTACAAACGAAAAAACCCGACACGGCTTTACTGCCCACCGTAGCTCGCAGAGCGAAGGTGGATGTCTCGAAGCTGCCGCTGGCGGAGGGGATTACAGCGCTACCGCATTTTGGAACGGGGAATGTGCCTTTAGGTGGCGGGGCGAAATGGATCTTGAAAGCCAGTATTTCCTGACATATGGATTGAAATTGGGTTACTCTTGAAGCGTTTGCCGGCGAAGCAAGGCTGGCGCTCGGAATAGATTACGCCATGAAAGTCAAAAATATTAATGGAACCAGCGACCATACGTGTAAGTGCGGGAGCTGGCTCGAACACTGGAAGAAGTTCGGCGGCGTGACCGCCCCGACATATTGTCCGGTTGTCGGCTGCCTGGAGAAGGTTGAGGTGGGGGCTCACGTTCAAAAAGACAGCTCGTCCGATTCTAGTTGGTATATTGTCCCTCTCTGCAAGACGCATAACGGGAAAACTGGAGAGAGCATAGAAATTGCCGATTGGGTTTCATTGGTCTCCGCAAACGTCAGTGAGACATGCGGAAAAAAGTAAAGAGGAGCGATGCGGCCATCAGGCGTAGCGGCTGCAGACACTGCGGAAAGCGTAACGGCAGGGTATTCCAAAAGTTGGAGAAATGAGAACTAAACCGGTGATCTCAATCTTGCTTGCGCTAGTGGCTGTAGCGAGCCTGTTGCGGGCAGAACCGACTCCGAAGGTCGACGAAAAGGTGCTTGCGAAAGTTACGTATAGCGACCTTACCGACGTTAAGAAGTTCTTCGCGGTGTATGTGCTTCTGGACGGGAGCGCAGAAAAGATTGGGCTAGACCGGAAAGAACTAAGCGATTTCGTCAAGCTAAGGTTCAAGAACCTCTTCACAGGGTTTCCGATTGAAGAATTGCCGAAGAATGAGCAGGGCTTGCCTGCCGATGGCATCAATGAGCGGGAATGGGCGAATCTGTCTGTCGTAGTGTGGACCGTCGGCGACGACTATCCGGTCGCTTATCACATCGAGCTTAAGATGGGTAAGTTTCGCGGGGGCGGCTGGGGCTATTCCGACGCGTCGCTTGGGTATGCCAGCGCAAAAACGCTGAAGGATGGCCGCGTTATTAAAGATACGATTTCGGATTTGATGGAGCGCGCGGCCGCGACGCTGTTTAGGATTCAGGACAAGTTGTGAAGAACCACACACAAATGGTGATCTTTTTCAGTCAGTGGCAGTCGCAAGCAGTCGCAGCGTGTGTTTAAGGCGCCTTTGGAAGGCCTTCGCCGGCCCTGGGACGTGTTTGAGGTGCCTTAGTTGTAAAATGCGCGGCCGTTGACACGTCTGGTGGTCGTTGAATCATCAATAACGACGCTTGGATGATCCCTAGCAGGGAATAAATGATCGCTGGCGGAGTACAGACCATCACGTGCGTGATTTGAACTATCGCAGGAGATGTCTGGATCGCGACAGACACGGCATTAACTGAGGCTGTCGCTCCATGAATCGCGACTGGCGATGCATGTAAGATCTATCGCTTAGCTTAAATCAAGACTCACGGCGTCTAAATCAAGGCTTGTGGTCGATAAATCGACGCGCACGGTGCAAACAAGGAGACTCGTGGCCGATAAATGAAGGTTGACAGCGATGGGATGGTGGTTTGAAGGCGTTAAGTGAGGACTGTGGAGGTCTTTTCTCCCTCCAACCACCCCCGCGCCCGGTACGCGGTGGCGTGCGGGATTTCAGATTACGACGGCCTGCGCCGATAGCTGGGGCTGCGGTGGACGTACCAGTTGCGCGGGGCCGTCACGATGTCCAGCTATGAGGAATTCGCGTTAATGATCGAGTCGTTGGCCATGATTGGGCGAAGAAGGTAGCATACTGCAAAACAAAAATCGCCCCGGCGTTTTCACAAGCCATTAATTGGTTGCTCCATGCGAATTGAGGGCGTACATCGATTTTGGCCTAATAACACTTCTCTGAAAGGCTAAACGATGAAGCCCTTTTACACGATCGACGCAGGTGAATTCCTTGTCGGTTCACAAATCGAGAAAGAACTCCCCAGCGTATCGCTCTGGTTCCCGGCGAAAGACGAGGGCGACGACCTACTCCTTCTGGATCGCAGTGCCGGTACGATCTGTACGGTGCAGATCAAGGTATCAAGGGATTACCTCGCCACTCACATGGATGCCTTTTTCCATCCACATCTCGAGTGTTGTGGGTGGTTCACTCCGAGGCGCAGTAAGATCCAAAACAGTATTGCTGATTTCTGGCTTATCGGGCTGCATTCATACGGCCACCATCGTTTGAGCATTTTGATCGTGACTCCCCGGGAGCTTCTTCGGCGTTATGATCTGATCCACGGACAAGTGGAGAGGCTCCAGAGTTACTTCTGGATCACGAAACGAGGCAGGGTGTTTGAGGCTCGCGGGTTGAGCAAAGACGACCAGAAAAAAGTGGTTGAGGATCGCTTCGCTGACGATGCGCGTGACTTCACACCTTTCTTAAGCAACTGGGCAGACATTCGACAGAAACTGAGAGCCGAACCAAACGGTCCAGCGAACGGGAGCCAGCCGATTCGCTCAGATTGAAATACGAACATCAGTGGTGGCTGGCTCCCGTCGCTGATCGTTGCGTTAGGCAAAAACATGAGTAACGAGAACGACGATTTGAAGCATATGCTTGGTGCATCTTCCAGCGCTTTTGAAGAGCACAGCAAGCGCGTTGGCGAAATCTTGGAGAAGGCTCAAACGAAGTTCGAGAAAGACTATACGAGCTTCACAGCGGTCGCTGCGGTTTGCATGATTGCAGCCGGAGCAGTTCTTGCTTGGTTCGATAAGTCCTCGGCCTTCGCAGTTACCGTCGCAGCACTCGGCGGGCTGTTTTTCGCACTAGCTTTAGTTCTTAGACATATGTCGGCGAATAGTCAGGTGGAGCACGCCAAATCTATTGTGGAACTTGAGAAAGAGAGATCGAAGATCGCACTAAAGTCTGGGCTTCTTCAGCATATGTGGCTGTATGGTCCGCCGAAGAATTTGCAGTTCGATCAGATTCGATTTTTGCTAGGAGATTCTGAGAGTCAGCGACGGCCTCCACCACGTGAGACGCCATTGTTGGAGGAAGACAAGAACGCCAAACCAGACGTCACAGTTTGAACGTTGACGAAGTAAGTGCACACGAATTTGCACACGTCCGGCGGTCATTCAGGGTCGAGGGACGTCGCAACCGGTCGCGGGTGTGCGGACAAACGAAATCTTGCATTCCCGCGACCCTGCCGTAGTTAGTCCACAAAAGACGCACCGTGTCGCGACGGTGCGTGGAGGTCGAAATGGTCGGGGTGGTCAGATTCGAACTGACGACCTCTACGTCCCGAACGTAGCGCTCTACCAGGCTAAGCTACACCCCGTTTTTGGAGCGTTGAGAGTTGCCGGTTTCGTCCGGTCTTAGCAAGGCCAAATCCCATGGACAGATATTCTTTTCCTCACGCCAAGGTCGCCATGGACGCCAAGTGTGGTTTTGGAAAATCCAATTGATCCTGACCGTGGCGCCCGTTGCGTCCGTGGCGTGTGGCAAAAGCAGACCGGCCGCTTACTCCAGTGCGTGCAGGTTGCCGTCCGCGCCACCGCCGCAAAACTCGCCAGCGAGCCTCCCGCTTTTCGGAAACGTCCCCCAACGCGGCAGCCGGTACTGAATCAGTTTGTCATTGCGAGGAGCCCACAAAACCGGGCGACGAAGCAATCCATCTGGCCCGTTCGACAAGCTCATCCATCGACAGGCTCAGGATGACCCTGAGCAAGGTCGAAGGGTCAGGGCCCCGAGCCCGGTCGAGGGGCTGGATCGCCACGCCCGGCTGTGCCGGGCTCCCAACTTCGCTCTGCGAGCTACGATGGGCAGGCGCGATGACAAGGCAAACTGGGTCACCACCGGGCTGCCGGATGGCTTGCCAGCGAATGGCGCACATCATATTTTCTCCGTGCTTGGCAAACGTAATTTCGCCCACCCGTTGGCTGCCTCAGTGGGGACACCCAGCTTGCTGACCCCGCCCCAATAACGACATGCCATTGCTCAAGAACAAACTTCCCCGGTGCGTTTCGCTGCTGCTGGCCGCCGCCGGCGGGCTGTCCGCCGGCGAAAGGATGGACTTGGACCGGGTCGTGCCGGTGCCGGCCACCGAGCCGATCCCCGTGGTGGACTTCTTTCGGCCGGCGTTGCTGCAGGAACCGAAATTGAACCTGTCCGGCACGCATATTGGCGCGATCATCACCGCCGGCGAGGACCGGCATGAGCTGTTGGTGTATGAGCTGAAAACGCAGAAGATCGAAAGGGTGGGCGGTATCGGCGACAAGGACATCTATCAATTCTCCTGGCTCAATGATCGCCGGCTGGTGTTCGAGCTCGCCGCGCGGAAGCTTTATGGCCTCGGTTTGTTTGCCGCGGACGTCGGCTCAATCGGCAACGCTTATCCGTTGCTGCAATATTACGGTTCACGTTTGGTTGCCGTCCCGACGCAGAATCGTCTCCAGCCGTTGGTCTGGAACAGCTCTGATTGGGAAACCCGCCGGGATCTCGGGGTGGCGGCAATCAATACGGACATTCGCGGCGGCAAGTTCGTAAACCTGCTCGCCGCCAGCGACAGCAACGCCCAGTGGTCCGCCGCAAAAGACGCCACCGACAACAACGAGAAGCACATCGTCGACCGCTATCCCGTGCCGGCCTCGGGGATCGGATACGGGTATCTGGCGGACAAAGAGGGGCGGCTCGAGTTTGCGTTTACCATGCAGGATGGTCTGCCAACGTTGCATCGGTTGGTCGACCGGCATTGGGAAAAATGCCCGGTGAACCTGGAGCGCATCGATATTATCAACTGTGGCGACCAGCCCGGACAATTGGTGGTGTTGGGGCCGCGCCAGGACGGAAAACCGCGCGCGTTGCAGTTCATGACGGGTGCGACCGGCCAGCTGGGCGACGTGGTGCTGCAGGACGAGGCCTATGACTTCTATGACAATGGCATCTCGAATGGCTGGCTGTATCGCGAGCCCGTTCACCATCTGATCATCGGCGCAGTGTACGAGCGCGATGGTCCCAACGTGGTGTGGTTCAGCGAGGGCTACCGCAACCTGCAGAAAATCCTGGATGGTTTCTTCCCGGGCCTGGTTGTCCGGATACTGGGGAGCGACGAAGCGCAGGAGCTCTTTCTCGTGGCCACGTTCTCCGACCGGCACCCGGTCGTCTACAGCTGGGTCGACCCGAAGAAGCGCACCGCCGGACTGATCAAGAATTCGGAACCGTGGATCGATCCGAAGCGCATGCAGCCGATGAACATCATCAAATTCAAGACCCGCGATGGCCGCCGGCTTGACGCCTACCTGACGCTGCCGGCGGGCGCCTCGAAGCAAAACCCTCCGCCATTGGTCGTATTGCCGCACGGCGGTCCGTGGGCGCGGGATAGCTGGGGTTTTGATCGCGAGGCGCAGTTTCTGGCGAGCCGCGGCTATGCCGTGCTCAAGCCCAACTATCGTGGCTCAAACGGCTACGCCTGGATGTTTCCGGAGGAGGACAGATGGGATTTCCGCAAGATGCACGACGATGTCACGGACGCCACCAAGGCGATGATCGCATCGGGATTGATCGATGGCAACCGCGTGGCGATCATGGGCGGATCGTTTGGCGGGTACCTCGCACTCGCCGGGGTGGTAAACGAACCGCAATTGTATCGATGCGCGGTCACCATTGCCGGGGTGTTCGATTGGGCACAGCAAATCAAAGACAAGAGATACAACCAATACGATTCCCCCGTTTTCGGGTGGCTGATGCGAAAATTGGGCGATCCCGAGCGGCAACGAGAAAAATTCGACGCCATCTCTCCGGTGCGGCATGTGGATCAGGTTCGCGTCCCGGTGTTCGTTGCCCATGGCAAGGATGATCCCATCGCCGACATCGGCCAATCGAGGAGCCTGATCTCCGAGTTGGAGAAGAATCATGTGCCGTACGAGGCGTTCCTGGTCAGCGAGGAGGGCCACGGCATGGGCCATCTCGACAACCAGGTCGAGCTTTACTCCCGCATCGAGGCCTTTCTCGCCAAATACCTGGGGACCGCGACGCCGGCCACGGCCGCGCCCTGAGACGACGCCGGGTCACCGCGGGCGAGGAGAGATACAGATCCCAGAAATCGGGAATCGTCTGCGTGCGCGGCTGGTAGCGGTGGAGGCCCCCGGCCGCGAATTTCTTTTCGACCGGCGGCGCCGGGTCCGTCAGCTTATTTTCATTGAAAAGCAAGAGGCGCCCGGGTGGGCGCCTCTGCGAAGGCCGTCAGCGAGGAGACCGCGCCTCACTGCTCGAACTGCTTCTCCATCTCCTGCAGTTCCTTTGACTCGCGCTTGCTCTGCCAGATCGACCAGCCGATGGCCACGGCGCAGAGGAGTGCGACCACGAGGCCGATGACGCGGGTGGCCGTGCCGGTGATGAGATTGTATTTGATGACGAGGCCGAGCGCGAGGAGGCTGACCATGTTCATCACCTTGATGAGCGGATTGATGGCCGGGCCGGCGGTGTCCTTGAGCGGATCGCCCACGGTGTCGCCGGTGACGGCGGCCTTGTGGGCTTCGGAACCCTTGCCGCCGTAGTGGCCGTCCTCGATGAGCTTCTTGGCGTTATCCCACGCGCCGCCGGCGTTGGCCATGAACACGGCGAGGAGCTGGCCGGTGAGAATCATGCCGGCGAGGAAGCCGCCGAGGGCCTGCGTGCCGAGGAGGAAGCCCACGGTAATGGGCGTGAGGATGGCGAGAAATCCGGGGCCGATGAGCTCCTTCTGCGCGGTGGAGGTGCAGATGTCGACGACGCGGCCGTAGTTGGGTTTCTTCTTGCCCGACCAGATGTCGGCGTCCCGGAACTGTTCGCGGCACTCCTTCACGATCAGGAAGGCGGCGCGGCCGACGGCGCGGATCAGCATCGAGCTGAAGAGGAACGGCACGGCGCCGCCGAGGAGGAAGCCGATGAACACCATCGGGTGGGCGACGGTGAGCTTGCCGGCCTCCGCAATGTACTGCCCGGTGGTCATGAGGTTGATCTTCTCCTCGCTGCCGACGGCGATGACGGCGATGAACGAGGCGAAGAGCGAGACGGCGGCGATGACGGCGGAGCCGATGGCGATGCCCTTGGTCTCGGCCTTGGTGGTGTTGCCGACCGCGTCGAGGTCCGCGAGAATCTGGCGGGCGCGGCGGTAGCTGCCTTTTTCCTGCCGGTCCATTTCCTGCGCGTCGTAGCCCATTTCGCCGATGCCGTTGGCGTTGTCGGCCACGGGGCCGAAGACGTCCATCGAGATGGTGTTGCCGGTGAGCGTGAGCATGCCGATGCCGGTCATGGCCACGCCGTAGGCGACAAACAGCGGCGGGGTGCCGAGGTAGCAGAGGTAGGAGAGGAGGATGGCGACCGCGATGACGACCACCATGGCGACCGTGCTCTCATAACCGACCGCGATGCCCTGGATGATGTTGGTGGCAGGACCGGTCTGGCAGGCCTTGGCGAGGCCCTTCACCGGCGCGTGCGAGGTGTGCGTGTAGTAGCTCGTCACCTTGTTGAGCGCGACCGCGAGGATGACGCCGATCAGGCAGGTGAGCACCGGCCGCATGTCGAGGCCCGTGATGCCGAAGTTCGCCCACGCCGGCAGATTGCCCGGGACGGTGTTGGGGAAGTTGGCCATGTCATCCGGGCTAACGTTGCGCAGCAGATTGATGGCCGGATCGAACCGGAGATAGGAGAAGCCCAGGACGAAGAAGCCGACAATGGAGATCATGGATCCGATCCAGAAGCCGTTGTGGACGCTCTTCAGGGCGGTGTCGGAGGTGTCGTTGGGGCCGGCCTTCACCGTGTAGGTCGAGATGATCGAGCCGAGCACGCCGATGCCGCGGACGAGGAGCGGGAAGATGACGCCCTTGTGGCCGAAGGTCGCGAGGCCGAGGATCATGGCGGCCACGATGGTGACCTCGTAGCTCTCGAAGATGTCGGCGGCCATGCCGGCGCAATCGCCCACGTTGTCGCCCACGTTGTCGGCGATGGTGGCGGCGTTGCGGGGGTCGTCCTCCGGGATGTTCTTCTCGATCTTGCCGACGAGGTCGGCGCCGACGTCGGCGGCCTTGGTGTAGATGCCGCCGCCCACGCGCATGAAGAGGGCGAGGAGGGTGCCGCCGAAGCCGAAGCCGAGCAGCGCCTCATAGGCCTGCTCGCCGTAGGCGATGAAGATGAGCGTGCCGCCGAGCAGGCCGAGGCCGTCCGTGAGCATGCCGGTGACCGTGCCGGTGCGGTAGCCGAGCTGCATGGCCTCGCCGTAGGAGTGGCGGGCGGCGGCGGCCACCCGCAGGTTGCCGGTGGTGGCGAGGCGCATGCCGACGAAGCCGACCAGCCAGCTGAAGAGCGCGCCGACCGCGAAGGCGCCGGCGCGGCCGAACTTGAAGGCCCCCAGGTCGCTCTGCGTGGTGAAGTAGAGCACGAACGTGATGATGATGATGAGCGGCCCGATCTTGCGGAACTGCGCGGCCAGGTAGGCGTCGGCGCCCTCGCGGACGGCGGCGGAGATGGCCTGCATGCGCGGCGTGCCCCGGTCCGCCGCCTTCACCTGCTTCGCGAGCAGCAGGGCGTAGAGCAGGCCGGCGATGGCGATGCCGAGCACCACCAGCAGCGCGACGAGCTCGAGCTGCGTGTACTTCGGATCGCTGAAGAGCGCGAAGAACTTGAAGGCGTGCTCCCCCGGGGGCGCGGCCGGCGCCGCCGGGCCGGGCGTCTGCCCGAACAGCGGCCGCGCGTAGAACGCGGCCACGAAGAAGACCGCCATCGCGGCCAGAAAGATCGTGTTGGCGCGACGATGGCGCGCCCATTTGACGAGTGTGTTGAACATAGTGGAATCTCCGGAAGGAAGGGGGAGGGGGAAACGCGGTTCAGCTGCCGAAGCAGGCCTGCGCGGAGTGCCACCAATCGTGGTGCTCAATGTCGAGCTCGGCCGGCGACGGCATCGGGTAGTATTTCATCTCGCGGCCCTGGCCGGCGTAAAAACCGCCCTGGATGGTGCGGTAGAGCACGTCGTCCCGGACGTTGCGCACGGTGACCTTGGTGGGTTTGCCGGGCTTGCGGTTGAGTTCGCGCAGACACTCGCGCAGGTGCTGCAGGCCGGTGTAGGGCAGGTTGCCGACATTCGTGGACTCGAGATCCGTGGCGAGTTTGCCGAGGGCGAGCTCGCCAAAGGCGATCTTGGGGACGTAGACCGGCACCGTCGGATCGGTGAGGCGCTGGCAGAATTCCGCGGGATCCAGGGTGCTGACGACGCGCGGCGTGACCGGGCAGAATTCCTGGTAGAGGTGGAAGCAGCGGTCCACGGGCGGCGTGTACGGCGCGGAGTTCAGGCTGAGCACGCGGCCGTCGTGCGTGGCGAGGTGGAGCCGGCCCAACGCGGCCACCGGCACATGCTCGAGCACCCGGTAGATCGCCAGGTAGGTGGAGCGGCGCGGCGAGCCGTCGAGATGCGGCACGCAGCGCTTCGCGATTTCCTGGAAGGGCGGGTAGTCGCTCTGCATGTCGGGGTCGACGTCGAAAAACATCGCCTGGCCGCGCGAATACTTTTGGGTGCCGACGGCGAGGTAGGCGCCGAATTCCTCCGGCGCCAGGTGGGAGGCGATGAGCGCCTCGGGATTGAGCGAGAGGTAGAGATGGATTTTCATGATGATTTCGGCTGGAGGGTTGAAAGGGTCCGATCAGGCGGTCCAGTCAACGCCCCGCATGTCGCCCTTCTTCAGGAACTGCTCGTGCATGCGGAAGGCGGTGGAGAGGGACTGCGGGGTGTGGCCGCCCTTGGCCATGTCGAAGTAGCGGCGCAAGGTGTCGCGGAAGTCAGGGTGGGCGCAGCGCTCGATGATGAGGCGGGCGCGTTCGTACGGGTCCTTGCCCCGCAGGTCGGCCACGCCGTGTTCGGTGACGATGACCTGCACGGAGTGCTCGCTGTGGTCGGCATGGCTGACCAGCGGCACGATGGTGCTGATCTTGCCGCTTTTCTGGGTCGAGGGGCAGGTGAAGATCGAGATGAAGGCGTTGCGCGTGAAGTCGCCCGAGCCGCCGATGCCGTTCATGATGTTGCGGCCCATGATGTGGGTGCTGTTCACGTTGCCGAAGAGGTCGGTCTCGATGGCGGTGTTGATCGAGATCAGCCCCATGCGGCGGATGACCTCGGGCTGGTTGGAGATTTCCTGCGGGCGCAGCAGGAGGCGATGGCGGTAGTCCGTCAGGTTCGCGTAGATCGAGGCGAGCACGGACTGGCTGACGGTGAGGGCCGTGCCGCTGGCGAACTTGATCTTGCCGTTGTTGATGAGGCTGATGACCGAGTCCTGGATGACCTCGGTGTACATCTCGAAGGGCGGGATGTCGGGGTGCTCGCCGAGCGCGCCGAGCACGGCGTTGGCGATGTCGCCCACGCCCGACTGCAAGGGCAGGAGGCCGTGGCACATGGTGCCGCGCTTGAGCTCCGCGGCGAGGAAGCCGGCGACGTTCTGGCCGATGCGACGCGTGACCGCGTTGGGCGGATCGAAGGGGCTCGTTTCGTCGGGAAGGTTGGTTTCGACGATGCCGGCGATTTTGGCGGGATCGACCTTGATGAAGGGCCGGCCGGCGCGGTCGGAGGGTTTGTAGATCGGAATCGCGCAGCGGAACGGGGGATCGTCCGGCTCATAGATGTCGTGCATGCCGAAGAGCGACGCGGGATGGTAGCGGTTGAGTTCGATGAGAATCCGGTCCGCGATGTGGCAGAACGTGGGCGTGGCGCCGACCGAGGAGGTGAGGACGATGGCCCCATCGTGGTTGACGTCGGCGGCCTCGAGGATGGCCCAGGAGAACTTGCCGAGGAAACCGTAGCGCGCGTTCTGCGGCAGCATGCTCAGATGCATGTCGAAGAAGCGGGTCTCGCCGGTGTTGATGCGCTTCCGCAGGTCCGGGTCGGACTGGTAGGGCGTGCGCCACGAAATGGCGTTGGCGCGCGCCAGCTCGCCGTCCAGCGACGGGCCGGTGGAGGCGCCGGTGACGACGCCGATCTGGAACGGCCGGCCGGCCTCGTGCTCCGCCTTTGCCCGGCGGGCAATGGCCGTGGGAATGACCTTGGTGGCGCCGGCGGGGGTGAAACCGCTGAAGCCGACCGTCTGGCCATGCTGGATGAGTGCCGCGGCTTCATCGGCCGTCAGAACGGCGAAGGGGGAGCGCGGTGGTTGGTGGTGAGCGGGAGCCGTCATGAGAGGTTCGGTTCAGAAAATTTCGCGGAGCAACTCGACCCGGTGCGGGGGCAGCACGCGCACTTCGCCGGCGGCGCCTTCCAGGAGGAGGCTGCCGTGGGCATCGATGCCCACGAGGTGGCCGTTGATGGCGCCCTGCCCGCCGGCGAAGGTCACGTGCACATGGCGGTGCAACCAGGCGCCGTTGAGGTCACGGCACAGGCCGGCGGTGTCGCCGACCTCGAGGCGGTGGTGTTCGCGCGTGAGCGCCGCGAGGAGGCGCACGAGCAGCGCGGCGGGCGGCGGCGCCTCCGGCAGCAGGTCGGCCAGACGCGTGACCTGGTCGGCCAGCGCCGCATCCGCCGCCTCGGGGTGGTTGACGACATTCAGCCCGATGCCGACCACGGCGGCGTCGGCGGAAAACCGGTCCACGAGGATGCCGGCCAGCTTTTGCCGGTCCGCGAGGATGTCATTGGGCCAGCGCAGGCGCACCGTGGGGAGGCCGAGCGCGCGCACAACGGTGAGCACCGCCCAGCTGGCGGCGAGCGGCAGCAGCGCCCAGCGGGCGGGGTCGCCCGGCGTGGGCACCACGGCCGAGAGCCATAATCCGCCCTGGTCGGACACCCAGCGGCGCCCGGCGTGGCCGCGCCCGGCGGTCTGCACGCCGGCGGTTACGGCCGACCACGGCGGCAGATGCGCGGCCAGTGCATTGGTCGAGGTAACCTCGGCAAACTCGTGCAGCGTCCAGCCGTCGATGGCGCGGACGTCGAGTTCTGGAATCAGGGCGAGGTCGTTCAGCATGGGGGCGGGCTTCTCAGCGGACCTTGTGGGACAGGGAGATTTCCCGGCGACCTTCGGCGGACCAGGCGTGCTGGGCTCCATAATCGGGGTGCACGGCGACAATGCGATGCGGAACCCTGATCACCAGGGCGACGGCGGCGGCAATGGCGGCGACGACGCCCTCATCGAAGGCATCCGCGGCGGACATCACGGGGGGCGTCGGTTTCGTGGGAGCGGGCGGGAGGGCGCGTTGCTCGAGGAGGCGCACCGTCCGGCTGAGACGGTTCACCATCAGCCCGAGGTAGACCAGCGCCCCCAGCAGAATGAGCATTCCCACGGTTTGATAGTTCATGGCAGGAAAGGGGCGGGCGGGGCGGCGTCAGGCGATGGCCATCAGCATCGCGCCTTCCTCGACGGCGTCGCCGGGTTTGACCTGCACGGTGGAGATCCGGCCTTTTTTCGGGGCATAGATGTAGGTGTTCATCTTCATGGCCTCAAGGGTCATGACCTGCTGGCCTTCGTTGACCTCCTGGCCTGGTTTCACGTCGACCGACACGACCTTGCCGGTGAGCGGGCTCTTGATGGCGCCGGCCGCAACGGCGGGCGCGGCGATGGGCGCCGCTACCGGGGCGGAGGCGAGGTGGAAGGCGACCGGAGCAACGGCGGGCAATCCACCGGGATCGATGCCTTCCTCGAACATTTCAACCGTCACTTCATACACCTTGCCATCAACCGTGACTCGCAATTTTTTCATGGTGACTGCGGAGGGAATAAAACGGCGCGCTTACAGGGGGATGTTGCCGTGTTTCTTCGGTGGCCGCGTTTCGCGTTTCGAGAGCGTGTTGCGCAGGGCCATCGCCAGCACGCCGCGCGTCTGCGCGGGCTCGATGATGTCGGTGATCATCGCCTTGCCCGCGGCCTCGTAGGGCGAGGCGAATTTCTCGCGATACTCGGCGGCGAGTTCCTGCTCCCTGGCCTGGGGGTCGCTGGCGGAGCTGATTTCGCGCTTGAAGAGAATCTTGACCGCCCCCTCGGCGCCCATGACGGCGATCTCGGCCGTGGGCCAGGCGTAAACGACGTCCGCGCCCATGTCGCGGCTGCACATGGCGAGGTAGGCGCCGCCGTAAGCCTTGCGCAGGATGACGGTCAGCTTCGGCACGGTGGTCGCGGCATAGGCAAAGAGCATTTTCGCGCCGTGGCGGATGATGCCGCCGCGCTCCTGCGCGACGCCCGGCAGGAAGCCGGGGACGTCCACCAGCGTGACGATGGGAATGTTGAAGACATTGCAGAAGCGGATGAAGCGGGCGCCCTTGTCAGACGCGTCGATGTCGAGCGCGCCGGCCTTATGGGCGGGATTGTTGGCCACAAAGCCGGCCACGACGCCCTGCACGCGGCCGAAGCCCACCACCAGGTTCTTCGCAAAGTCGCGATGCACCTCGAGGAAATCGCCCTCATCGACCAGCCGGGCGATGACGTCGTGCACGGCGAAGGGCGCCTTGGCATCCTCGGGCACGAGCTGGTTCAGCACCGGGTCGGGCGACATGTCCACCTCCGGGGTGGGACAATGCGGCGGATCCACCACGTTGTTGGAGGGCAGGAAGGAAAGCAGCTTGCGGGCGATCTGCAGGGCGTGGGTGTCGTCCTCGGCGAGGAAATGCACGTTGCCGCTCACCGTGGCGTGGGCCGCCGCGCCCCCCACCTCGTCCATCGTGGTGCTCTGGCCGGTGGCCGCCTTGATGACTTCCGGGCCGCAGATGAACATGCTGGAGTTCTTCTGCGTCATGATGATGAAGTCGGACAGGGCCGGCGAATAGGCCGCGCCACCCGCGCACGGCCCGGCAATGATGGAAATCTGCGGCACCAGGCCGGAGAGCTCGACGTTGCGGAAGAACACCTCGCCGTAGCCGGAGAGCGATTCATCGCCCTCCTGGATGCGCGCTCCGCCCGAGTCGTTGATGCCGATCAGCGGAATGCCCGCCTTCTGCGCATAATCCATGAGGTCGCAGATCTTCTTGGCGTGGATGCGGCCGAGCGCGCCTCCGCCGACGGTGAAGTCTTGGCTGAAGGCCGCGACCGGCCGGCCGTCGACATAACCGACGCCGGTGATGACGCCGTCGCCCGGCATGGATTTGCCCTCCATGCCGAAGTGATGGCAATCATGCTGGGCATGCAGGCCCCATTCCATGAACGTGTTTTCCTGGAAGAGGACGGCGAGACGTTCGCGGGCGGTCAGGAGGCCCTTCTTGCGGCGCTCGGCGAGCTTGTCCTCGCCGCCCGCGGCGTAGGCGGCGCGGCGTTTTTGCTCGAGGTCGTTGAGCAATGCGGAGGAAATGGGCATGGCGAAGTTACCGGAGATCGAGGCGGGTGGGTGCGGCGAGAAAGGGATCGGTGAGGGAACCGGCCTAGGTCGGCTTCGACGCGCAAAGTTCAGTCAACACCCCATGCGTCGATTTGGGATGCAAGAAGGCGACGAGCTTGCCCGCCGCACCTTCCAAGGGCTTTTCATTGATCAGGCGCACGCCGGCGCCGGCAGCCTGCGCCAGCTGGCCCGTGATGTTGTCCGTGCGGAACGCGATGTGATGGATGCCCTCCCCGCGGTCGGCCAGGAATTTGGCAATCGGGCTTTGGGGCGAGGTCGGTTCCAGCAATTCCAAATGGACGCCACCGACATCGAAGAACGCCGTGCGCACTTTCTGCGAGGCGATCTCCTCGCGATGCTCGCACCGCAACCCAAGCGCTTTTTCATAAACGGGTACGGTCTCGTCAAGCGATCGAACCGCGATGCCAAGATGATCGATTTGCTTAATCATTTCTTATGGGTATGGCTCGGGGGCACGCAGTATGACGCAGCGCGAAGATTAGCTCTGCGCATATTTTGGCAAAGTGCCCTCATTGCTTGGTCTTTCGGCGGTTCAGCGTTGCCAAGATAAGATGGCAGCCTGATGCACAGCGCCGAAAAAGCGGACAACCGCGATTTGCGCTTTTATCACCTCGATGACAGCCCCGGTTAAACACGAAAAATCCGCTCCTTCTTTCTCACCAGCGACTTATGCGGATTGGCGGGCAACCGTCGAGCGGGAATTCAAAGGCGCACCGCTCGAGAAAAGATTCGTGACGCGCACGCCGGAGGACATCGACGTGCTGCCACTCTACCGCCGGGAGGACGCGGCGGCATGGAAGCTCATGACCCCGCCAGGCGAACCACCCTACCTGCGCGGCACCCGGCCGCCCGGTGAAGGGGCGGGGCGCTGGGTGGCGTGCACCGAGCCTTCGGAATATGACTTTTCACCGCTGCCGGCGCTGGCCCTGGCCTTGGCGCGCCCCGGGAAAGATGCGCCGGTGCGGGCCGATCCGCTGGGCTGGCTGTTGCGCCACGGATCGCTCCCCATGCCGCTGGCACGCTGCTTCGACGATGTGGCGGAGGGTATGCGGGAGACCGAAAAGGCCGGCCGGCCCGCCCGCCTCGTGGGCATCGGCGCGCACCTCTGGCATGAAGGCGGCGCCACGGCCGTGCAGGAGCTGGCGTTTGCCCTCGCCACCGGCGCCGAATACTGGCGCCGGCTGCTGGACCGTGGACTGGCACCTGCGCAGATCGCCGCGCACACGCACCTGGGTTTTGCGATCGGCGTGGATTTATTCATGGAAATCGCCAAGCTGCGCGCGGCCCGCGTGCTCTGGGCGAAGATGACCGGGGTCTTCGGCGCCGACGCCGGCGCGCAGAAGGTGTTCATGGTCGCGCGTACGGCCACTTGGGATAAAACGATCCATGATACCCACGTAAATCTGCTTCGCGTCACCACGCAGGCGCTTTCCGCCGTCGTCGGCGGGGCCGAGGCGATCGACATTCGTCCCTTTGATGAGGTAAGCGGCGGACCGACCAAGCTGGCGGCGCGCCTGTCGCGCAATCTCCACGCCATCCTCGCCGAGGAGTTTTCGTTCGAGCACCAGATCGATCCCGCCGGCGGCGCCTGGTACGTGGAAGCGCTCACCGAGCTGCTGGCCCGCAAGGCGTGGACACTCTTCCAAGAGGTGGAAAAGCGCGGCGGCATGGCCGAAGCGGTGCTCGCCGGCTACCCGCAGTCGCTCGTGGCCAAGGCAGCCGGGGACAAGCAGGCGCTGGTCGACACGCGCCGCCGTCCGATTCTCGGCACGACGGTCCAGCCCAACCTGCGGGAAGAGCCAAGGCACGCGCCCCAGGCGGTGGCGTCCGGCATCGCGAGGCGCAAGTCCGTGCCGAAATCCATCAAGAGTTTCCCCGCCCTGCAGGCGGCGGCTGCGAAGCGCACCACGCTGCCCACGCTGCGCATCGCCTGGACGCAGAAGCGCGAGGCCGGCCCGACCGCAACCGCCCTCAAGCCGTTCCGCGCCGCCGAGGGCTTCGAGGCCGTGCGCCGCGCCGGGGACGATTTTCTCACCCGCACCGGCCGCCGGGCGAAGGCGTTCCTCGCCAAGATGGGCCCGCCGAAACAGCACCGGGCGCGTGCCAGCTTCTCCTCGGCCTTTCTCGCCATCGCTGGCTTCGAGACCGACGACCGGCAGAGCTTCACCACCGCCGAGGAGGCGGCCGCGGCGGCGGCGGCCTCCGACGCGGTCATCGCCGTGCTCTGCTCGACTGACGACACCCACCCGCAGCTGGCGCCGGTTTTCGCCCGGCGCATCAAGGCCGCCCGGCCTGCGCTCGTTGTGGTCCTTGCCGGCCATCCAGGCGATCGGGAGCAGGAGTTCCGCGCCGCCGGTTTTGATGGATTCATTCACCCAGGCTCCAATGTCCGGACGACTCTCGCCCAACTGCAGCGTCTCGCCGGTGTCCTCTCATGAAAGTCCACCCGGATTTCACCCGGATTCCCTTCGACGATCCCGCGGCGCCCGCCGCGCCGGTCCGCCCCGCGGTGGAAGCAGCCCCATGGCTGACCCATGAGCAGATTGCCGTGAAGCCCGTCCACACCGCGGCTGACATTGCGACGGTCGGGCAGCCGCTCGATTCGATGCCGGGTTTCCCGCCGTTCCTGCGCGGACCATACCCGACAATGTACGTCGCGCGGCCGTGGACGGTGCGGCAGTATGCCGGCTTCTCGACCGCCGCCGAGAGCAACGCCTTTTATCGCCGCAATCTCGCCGCGGGCCAGATGGGCCTGTCGGTCGCCTTCGACCTCCCGACGCACCGCGGTTACGACTCCGACCACCCGCGGGTCGTGGGCGACGTCGGCAACGCCGGTGTGGCGATCGATTCGATCCTGGACATGAAGCAGCTCTTCGACGGGATCCCGCTGCGCGATGTCTCGGTGTCGATGACGATGAACGGCGCGGTCATCCCCATCATGGCGTTCTACATCGCCGCCGCCCTGGAGCAGGGGGCGAAGCTCCCGGAGCTGGCGGGCACGATCCAGAACGACATCCTCAAGGAGTTCATGGTGCGCAACACCTACATCTACCCGCCCGGGCCCTCGATGCGCATCATCGCCGATATCTTCGCCTACTGCGCGCAGCGCATGCCCAAGTTCAACTGCATCTCGATCTCGGGCTACCACATGCAGGAAGCGGGCGCCACGGCCGACCTCGAGCTGGCCTACACGCTGGCCGACGGCCTCGAGTATCTGCGCACGGGCGTGCAGGCCGGCATCGACATCGATGCGTTCGCCCCGCGCCTGAGCTTCTTCTGGGGCATCGGCAAAAACTTCTTCATGGAGATCGCCAAGCTGCGCGCCGCCCGCGTGCTCTGGGCGGAAATGGTGGCTCGGTTCCATCCCAAGAACCCCGGGTCGCTCGCGCTCCGCACGCACGCGCAGACCTCGGGCTGGAGCCTCACCGCGCAGGATCCCTTCAACAACGTCGCCCGCACCTGCCTCGAGGCGCTGGCCGCCGCCGGCGGCCAGACGCAGTCGCTCCACACCAACTCGCTCGACGAGGCGATGGCGCTGCCCACCGATTTCTCGGCCCGCATCGCGCGCAACACCCAGCTTTACCTCCAGCAGGAGACCGGCATCTGCCGGACGATCGATCCGTGGGCCGGTTCGTACTACGTCGAGCATCTCACCGACGCGCTCATCCAAAAGGCGCGCCAGCATCTGGAGGAAGTCGAATCCCTCGGCGGCATGGCCCGGGCCATCGAGACCGGCCTGCCCAAGATGCGCATCGAGGAGGCGGCCGCCCGGCGCCAGGCCGCCATTGATTCGGGCAAGGAAACCATCATCGGCGTCAACCAGGCCGTGCTCGAGAGCGAGCCGCCCATCGACATCCTCGAGGTGGACAACACCGCCGTGCGCGAAGCGCAGATCAAGCGTCTCCACGAACTCAAGGCCTCCCGCGATCCCGCCGCCGTGCAGGAGGCGCTCGACGCCCTCACCGCGGCCGCCCGCGACCGCTCGGGCAACCTGCTGGCGCTGGCCGTCGTCGCCGCGCAGGCCCGCGCCACGCTCGGCGAGATCTCCGACGCGATGGAAAAAGTGTTTGGACGTCACCAGGCGGTTGTCCGTACCATCGCCGGCGTGTATCGTTCAGAGTGGGGAGCCAGCCCGGAGCTCGAGGAAGTCCGCGCGTTGACCGACGCCTTTGCCGCGCGCGAAGGCCGCCGCCCCCGCATCTACATCGCCAAGCTCGGGCAGGACGGCCATGACCGCGGCGCGAGGGTCGTGGCCACGGCGTATGCCGACTTTGGCTTCGACGTGGACATCGGCCCGCTCTTCCAGACACCCGAGGAAGCGGCCCGCCAGGCCGTCGAAAACGACGTGCACGCCGTGGGCATGAGCTCGCTCGCCGCCGGACACAAGACGCTGCTGCCCCAGCTCGTCGCGGAGCTGAAGCGGCTCGGCCGGCCTGACATCATGGTCGTCTGCGGCGGGGTCATTCCACCGCAGGACTACGAGGCGCTCCGCGCCGCGGGCGTCGCGGCCATTTTCGGCCCCGGCACCAGGCTGCCCGCCACCGGCCGCGAAATCATGCGCCTGCTCAACGAGCGCCTCGGCCACGCCTGAGCGCCGGGCGGTCAGCGCTTCGGCTCGGGCGGTTTGATGAGGATGGAAACGACCTCCGTCGATTCCACCAGGCGGCGGTCCTTGACTGCGGGATCGAATTTCCACTGGCGTACCGCGGCCAGCGCCGGTTCGGAGAATGCCGGATGGTTGCATTCGACGACCTCCGCCGACTCCACCTCGCCCCGGGTGTTGATCCGGCAGCTCACCTTGACCCGGCCCTCCAGCACGTTTGCCATGAGTTCGATGGGATAGACGGCCCTGACGGGACGGGTGGGTACGGCGTGGAATTCTTTCTTCCGTCCGCTCCAAAAATCGTCTGTTTTTTGCTTTTGCGCGGCGAGGTAAGCCGCCGGCATCCTAGAGTGCAGCAGCTCAACGCCGTCGGAGAAGATATGCACTATGTAGTTCCCCTCTTCGAGGGGTATCTCCAGCTGGAAATTCAGATCAAAGTCTTCCTCCTTGCCGGCCTCCAGGTCCGGCATGCGCGAGAAAACGACGCTCGTGTCCTTCCAGGTCGTGAGTTCCAGCACGAAAAAACAGTTCTTGAGCGTGACGTCCGATTTCGCAATGCCCTGGATTTCCATTTCATAGTTCATGCGCGCCGCGCCGCCGATTATCTCCAGATGACGGGTTGTAACGTTAAACTTCGGGAGGGCGACGAAGCCCGGCAAATAAGCCGGCGCCTTGACGAGGCCGAACCGC
>Ga0187869_10001143_pt1 | contig 24860 bp, 21 predicted proteins | sample June2016WEW_13_1_2_FD_132972 | JGI IMG/M metagenome (GOLD analysis project Ga0187869, IMG submission 132972) | Peatland microbial communities from SPRUCE experiment site at the Marcell Experimental Forest, Minnesota, USA - June2016WEW_13_100 | ecosystem: Environmental > Terrestrial > Soil >...
CCCGGCGTCCCGCCCTCCCCCGGCGTCCCGCCCTCCCCCGGCGTCCCGCCCTCCCCCGGCGTCCCGCCGGGCCCTGGTCCAGGCGCCATCTGCCCGGGCGTGCAGCCATGCTGGCCGCCGCGCGCGGCGTCCGCGGAATCGCGCGGCCGGCTAACCCGGCGCCTCACCTGCGGTCATGCCTGCTGCCCAGGCATGAAATATCGCCTTCTGCCGGACGCCTGACGCAAGGCGGTACCACGACGGACATAGGGTCAATACGGGAGGCATGTCCAGCTGCGCTCCGCCAGGCAGGCGGCGCAGTGCGATACCGCGGTGGAGGCGCTGTGAGCATCGGCGAAGCCCTGGCGGGATCGCGACGTGAGGCCGGTCTGACCGTCACCGACGTCAGCCGGCGAACCCGCATCAGGGAAACGATCATCACAGGCATTGAGGAAGATGACTACTCAGGGTGCGGGGGGGATTTCTACGCGCGCGGGCACATCCGCAGCATCGCCCGGGTGGTCGGCGTCGACCCGGAGCCGCTGATCCGGGAGTACGACACGGCCCTGCTGGGACCGGAGTCGCTCGAGGAGGACGATGACATAACGGAGCCGGTGCCGGTCGTCAGGACGCGCGAGCTGCGGCGGCCGAACTGGTCGGCGGCACTCGGGGTGGCGCTGGTCGTGGTGCTCGGCTTCGTCGCCTATTACTTCCTCGCGGGCTCGCGTCACGCCGCCGGCGGCACTGCCCCGCCCCGCAGCCACCCGGCGCGGCACCACCACCCAGGGCCAGCGTCATCCAGGCCCCCGCAGTCGCGGTCGCCGTCGCCCTCGCCGTCTGGCCAGACGACAGCTCCCGCGGTCGCCGCGCAGGCCCTCACCCCGGCCAGCGCGACGGCCTTCGAGCCCTTCGGCGGCGGCCAGGGCGACGACCCGGGCGGGGCGGCCCTCGCGATCGACGGCAAGCCGTCCACCGCCTGGCATACCGACTGGTACACCAGCGCCCATATGGGAAACCTGTACCCGGGCACCGGCCTGCTGGTGAACATGGGCCGGCCAGTGACGATCACGGCTGCCCAGGTCACGCTCGGCAGCGCGCCGGGCGCCGACTTCCAGCTGCGCGTCGGCAACACGCCTTCCATGGCGGGCCTGCCGGCGGTCGCCGGCGCGACCAACGCCAGCGGCGTCGTGAGCCTGCGGCTCACCGCCCCGGCGCACGGTCGTTACGTGCTCATCTGGTTCACCAGCCTGCCCCCGGATACCTCGGGCTCGTTCGAGGCCAGCGTGTATGAGGTCCGCCTCGAGGGCCAGAGCTAGGTGGTCCGGTCAGTCCGGGTCATGCCGCAGGAACCTGATGCACGGCCCGCCGTCCGGCACGGCGCCATCCCTGGCCACCCGGAATCCCGGAGACCGGCAGGCGCGCAGGCCCCGCGCCGGCATCGGATCCGCAGCCTCGCGGCGACACGCCGCCCGCCGGGAGCCGACGCCGCGGGTGGCGGCCGGGAGCCGTAAGGTCGGGAGGACGTGTGCCGAACGGGGAGGGCATGAAGCAGATCTCGTGGGTGGCCGCGGGGGCGGCAGCCGGGTGGGCGGCGGCGCGGCTGGCGGGCGCTGATCGGCTCAGGGTCCTGGAGGCGCCCGCTGCCCCGCTGCTGTCGTTCACTCCGCAGGCTGCCGCGGCCGCGGTGGCGGGCTCGCTGCTGCTGCGGCCCGCGGGCGCGGCGGCCACGGCCGCGCTCTCCGGGTCGGCGCTGGCCGCGGCGGTGCTGGCGCGCGCGATCAGGAGCCCTCAGCCGCAGGCGGCCGGCCCGGTGCTGCGGGTGGTGACCGCGAACCTGCTGGCCGGGCGGGCCTGCGCCGAAGCCGTCGTGAGCCTGGTCCGGCACACGGACGCCGACGTCCTGAACGTGCAGGAACTCACCGCAGCGGCGGCGGCCGGGCTCCGGCGGGCCGGGCTGAGCGACCTGCTCCCGCACGAGGCCATCGGCGGCCCGCACTTCGGCCGGGCTGGCTCGGCCATCTTCGCCCGCTACCGGCTGAGCGACGGGCTGCCGTTCACGCGGGCCGCTGTGGCTCAGCTGTCGGCCCGGCTGGAGCTGCCGGACGGGCACCGCGCCGACCTGGTCTGCGTCCACCTGCACGCGCCGGACAAGCTGCTGGCCCGGTGGAAGGTCGCGCGCTGGCGGGAGGAACTGGCCGCCCTCCCCCCGCCCGCCGATCCGCCGCGCGTGCTCGCCGGGGACTTCAATGCCACCGCCGATCACGCCCAGTTCCGGCGGCTGCTGCGGCTGGGCCACGTCGACGCCGCCAGCCAGATGGGGCGCGGGCTGATCCCCACCTGGGGACCGCAGGGCCGGCCGTCGCTGCTCACCCTCGACCATGTCCTGGTCGACCCGCGGTGCGCGGTGCTGGCCGCCGCCGTGTGCCCGCTGGCGGGCACTGACCATCGCGCGGTCTACACCGAATTTCAGCTCCCCGGCTGACCGGTGCGGCGTGCCGCGATCCAGCGGGACCGGCGCGCGACGCCGACTTCGTCGCCGGGCTGGGCGCCGGCGAGGTCATTGACTACACCGAGTTCCCGTACCGCCGGCTGCCGCGCGACGTCGATACCGTCGCGGACACGGCAGGCGGCCCGGCACTGTCGCAGTCCTCGCGGGTGCTGCGCCCTGGCGGAGTCATGATCGGCATCGCGTCCCCTCCGCAGGCCGCGGAGGCGCAGCACCACCGCGCCAGAGCCTCAGCGGGCGGAGATCGAGATCAGCGGGCGGCTGCCGGGGCTTAGCCACCTGAGCACGTCCAGCAGCTGCCAGGCGGGCAGCGACACGCAGCCGGCCGTGGCGGTGCCCGTTCCGACGTGCAGGAAGATGGCGCTGCCCAGGCCCGGCGTGCGGGCGGTGTTGTAGGCAATCACCGCCGCGTAGTCGTAAGCAGGCTGATTGTGCATCGGCTCGGGATCGACTCCCGCGGCCTTCCGGCCGGCCGTCTGCTCGTCGACCCACTCGTTGTACCGCGGGCTGGCGGGATCATCATCCCAGACGTCGTAGCGGTAGGCGTGCCGCCAGCGGAACGCCACGCCCGGGTTGGGCAGCACGCCGAAGAAGAAGCTGAAGCCGTAGGTGCCCGACGGCGTGCGGCCATCGCCCTCGCGCTTGCGGCCGGCCGGGGCGATGCCGTTGTAGCCGACCCGGGCCGTCCACGGGCCGAGCACCCGCACCCAGCGGTGACCGGACCTGCGGTAGGCGCGCAGGGTGGCGTACGTGCTGGAGTAGGAAGGGGCCGTGACCGTGATCAGCTGCCGGGCTGCGGTCGCTCCCGCTGCTGACAGCCGGCCGGCCGCGGCCCCGGCCGGCCGGGCAGGCAGCATCCCGGCCAGCACGGCCAGCGTGGCCAGCACGGCCAGCGTGAGAGCCGGGATGGGTCGCGGCGCACTGCGTCGTCTCTGCACGGGATACATCGTGCCGTAGCGGCCCTGACCGCGTGAAGGCGGTCATGCCGGCGGCTGCCCGGGGGCATCGGCCGGCATCCGCGCCGCTGGCGCGGCGGCGTCAGCGCGCGTCGCGGATCTGCGCGAGCGCCGCGGTCACCCGCGGCGCTGCCATCTCCGCGGTGACCGCGCGCCCGGTCGCCCGCATCAGCTCGGCCAGTGCGGGGTCCCACGGGCTGGGCTCCGGCCTGCCCTTCAGCGGCTCGCTCGGGCCCGAGGTCAGCGCGGCGCGGTAGTCGCCCGCGCTCATCAGCCAGGGCGTCGCCCCGAGCCGCCGTATCGCTGCGGCCGTGGCCCGCAGCCCGGGCCAGCTGAAGTCGCTGTTCCAGTGCAGCTGGGCGCCGCTGGCCACGGCCGAGTGCAGCAGCCGCAGGCAGGCGACCGATGGCTCCCCCTCGGTGCAGACCAGCCCAGGCCCGGCCGGGCCCAGCTGATCGGCGGCGGCGCGGAGCACGGCGGCGCTGGCGCATACGTAGAGACTGACGGCCCACGGCACCACCGGCATGGCAACGAGCTGGCGCAGGGTCACCCGGAACGGCTGGCCGACCGCTGCCGCCTCGGTCAGCCAGCGGCCGAGCGGCTCGCCGCCAGCCCGCACGTTCAGTACCAGGACCTGGCTCGCCAGGTCATCGGTGACGACGCCAGCCGTGGTCCACAGCGCCTGCTCGGCCTCGGGGCTGGCCGGCGGCGGCACCCCCTCGCGCCGGGCCAGGGCGCGCAGCACCAGGGTGGCCAGCGGGCCTGACGCCAGCGCGGCGGGATCGCCGGTCGCGTCCTGCGCCAGCCGGGCCGCCGCCAGCCCGGCCGGCTCCGCTCCGCCGGGCAGCCGCTCGAGCACCGCGGGCGCCTGCCGGAGCACGACGGCGTGGCCCTGCCGGATCAGCCGGGTGACAGTGCCGTCCCGGCCGATCTCATCCAGCCAGGCGCGGTACCACGGCAGGGCGGCGAGCGGGCTCGCGGTCGCGGCGGACAGCGCGTCCTCCCAGTGCTGCACCTCGGCCGCCCGCTCGGCGGCGAGATTCCGGACCGGCCCGGCCACCGCCTCCACGGCCGCCTGCAGGCTGGGCGCCGCGCCCGATGACCTCAGTACCGCGGCCAGCTCGGGCAGCGGCACGCTCAGCGAGGTGCCCCGGCCGAGGCCATGACCGAGCAGCCGGGCCGCCGCCTTGCGCTGCGCGGGCGACGCGCCGACCAGCGTGACCGTTCCGTCGACCGGCTCCCCGCGCTCCAGCCGGTCCCGGATCCGCTGCACGAGCCAGCTGAGCTCCGGCGCCCCGAGCTGCTGGAGCCGCGCGTGACCGGCCGCGTGGCTCCCGGCCACAGACGTGCTCACTTTGCGCATAGTAGCCATTGCCGGGCGGGCCGGCAGCACGAACCCGCTCGCCCGGTGGTCAGCGGGGGCGTGCGGGCAGCGCGCGGTTACCTGATCACCCGCAGCCTTGCCGCCCGGGGCCGCTCGGCGGCGAGGCGCTGTCAGGTCACGCAGAACTCGTTGCCCTCGGGGTCGGCCAGGGTGATCCAGCCGTGCGGGCCCTGCTCACCGCGGTGCAGGAAGGTCGCGCCCAAATCGGTGAGCCGGGCCGCCTCCGCCTCGACCTGCCCGGGCCCGACCTGGATATCGAGGTGGATCCGGTTCTTTACAGTCTTCGACTCGGGCACCTGCTGGAAGAAGATCCGGCTGCGCTGCTCGCCGCCAGGCCCGGCCGGGTGGCGGATGGCAGCACCGTCCTTCCACGCCAGCGCGCCGTTGTGGGTCGTGGTGTCAGCCTCGGTGGCGTACCCCTCGGCGATCATCCGGCGGATGAACTCCGCATCCTGGACTTCCACGGTCCAGCCCAGGGCCGCGGCCCACCAGCCAGCGAGGACATGCGGCCGCGTCGCGTCCACGGCGATCTGGAAGTCGTAGGCCATCTCGTCACCGCCTCGCCCGGTAGAGGTCGCGGAGCAGGGCAATCTCCGCCCCGTGATGGATGGCCTCGCGGTTAATGTGCAGCACCAGCGCGGCCATCGGCTCGTCTTCGAACGGGCCCTCGGCCGGGCCGCACAGCCGGGCCAGGCCGTCGGCGCCGAGATCGCGCACGCCCTTGATCCAGGTTGCGTGCGCCTCGTCGAGCTGGCTGAGCGCCTCCGCCGCGGTGCCCGCGTAGCCGAAGCTGCGGTAATCCGCGGGCGGGCCGCCGAAGTGGGCGGCGTTGCGAACGGAGAAGACCCCCACGATCATGTGGCCGAGCCGCCAGGCAATCGTCGTCACCGGCGGCGGATCCGGCTGCGGGAAGGCGAACTCGATGATGAAGTCGCCGGATCCGGCCTCGATCTGCGCGGTGCCCTGGCCGCGCGGACGGATGCTCCAGCAGCCCGGGGCGGGCTCCCAGAAGTACTCGTCGTCGCTGAGCCCGTCCAGCCGCGGCCGCAGCTGATGCTGCCAGTGCCATTCGAGCTGATCGGCCAGCTCAGCATTCCAGTCCATGTCCATGCTCATGCCAGAACGCTAGACCGTGATGCGGACAGCTAGCGTCCTCGATGGCCGGAACATTGCCGGCTCGGTCGCATGCGCCGCAGGCCCGCGGGCCGATGAGTCTGGCCGGCCCGGAGGGTCAGAGCAAGCGGAGACCCGAGTTCCCGGAGACCCGAGTTCCCGGAGACCGAGATCCCGGAGACCGAGATCCCGGAGACTGGCATCCTGCTGACGGAGGAGTCCATGACCGAGCCGAAGACGCACACCCTGGATGTGCCGGGCGCCGTGCTGTCCTACGACGTCCGGAGCAATGACGCGAGTACCCTGCCGGTCCTGCTGATCATCGGGGCGCCGATGGGCGCCGACGGATTCCGCAACCTGGCCGGGCATTTCGCAGACCGCACGATAGTGACCTATGACCCGCGCGGGACGGGGCGCAGCCAGCGTGCCGACGGCGTCGCCGGAGCCACGCCCGACGAGCACGCGGACGACCTGCACCGGCTGATCGGCGGGCTGGACGCGGGGCCGGCGGATATCTTCGCCAGCAGCGGGGGCGCGGTCAACGCGCTGGCCCTGGTGGCCCGGCACCCGGAGCAGGTCCGGACACTCGTGGCGCACGAGCCGCCAGCGGCACGGGAGCTGCCGGACCGTGAGCTGGTCCTGGCCGCCATGGTGGACATCCATGAGACCTACCAGCGCAGCGGCTTCGGCCCGGCCATGGCGAAGTTCATCGCGCTGGTCAGCCACGAGGGCCCGCTGCCGGCGGACTTCGCCGGCCGGCCCGCGCCGGATCCCGCTGCGTTCGGGCTGCCCGCGCAGGACGATGGCAGCCGGAACGACCCGCTGCTCGGGCCGCACATGATCTGGTGCGGCCATTACCAGCACGACTTCGGCGCGCTCCGCGCCGCGACGGCCCGCGTCGTCATGGGCGCCGGCGCCCAGTCCGGCCGGATGCTCGCCGGCCGGGCGGCCGTGGCCGTGGCCGGGCGCCTCGGCGAGGCGCCAGTCACCTTCCCCGGCGGGCACGACGGATTCGCCGGCGGCGAAAATGGCCGGACGGGCGATCCGGACGCCTTCGCCGCCACCCTGCGCCAGGTTCTCAGCGGCTGACCGCCTTGACCTGCGCCATTTTCACGAGCCCGGGCCGTAAGCGCGGTGCAAGTGCTCGCGGCTGGGCAGCTTGACCCGGGCACCGCGGCCGAGGGAGACCGCGAGCTCCTCCTCGGCGGCCTCGATCCGCAGCCAGTCCGCGTAGCTGACCGGCCGGATACCGCGCGCCTCCAGCAGCTGCTCGAAGCGGGACAGCACGGCCAGGTCGGTGGCCTCCGCGGCGCCGGCCTCCGCCGCCTCCATGGCGGCGACCTCGGCGGCCTCCGCGGCGACCTCCTCGGCGGTCAGGCCGGCTTCCGCGGCCGCGCTGGCCTGCCCGGCTCCCCCCGCGGCGGACTGCCCGCCCGCTGCGCCCGGCTCGATCACGACGGCAGGCTTATCGGTCGCGGCCGCGGTCGCGGCCGGGGCCGGCGCCGGGGCCGGCGCCGGCATCCGCAGCAGCCCGGCCCGCGGCAGCGGCACGTCGCCGGGACCGGGACCGCCGGCCAGGTCGGCCAGCAGCGCCCGCACGGTCTGCGCGGCATCGGACTTGTTGGTCCCGATCACGCCGGTCGGGCCGCGCTTGAGCCAGCCCGCGACGTACTCCCCCGGCAGCGGCTGGCCGTCGGGCCCGAGCACGCGGCCCTCCTCGTTCGGCACGGTGTAGGAGCCCTGATCGAACGGGAGCCCGAGCAGCGGGACGCTCTGATAGCCCACCGAGCGGAGCACCATCTGGACGTCCAGGGTCTCCTGCTGGCCGGTTCCGGCAAATACCCCGCTGTCGTCCAGCCTGGTGCGCTCCAGGATGAGGCCGGAGACCCGTTCTGCGCCCTGGATTTCCGTCGGCCTCAGCCAGAAGCGGACCGTCAGCCGCCGCGGATGGCCGGCCGGGGCACGCGAGGCCCAGCCGGAGATCACCGCGTAGTTGCCGCGCACGTGCCGGTCGGTCTGGGCCAGCCGGGCGCTCTCCCCGGTGGGGTCGAACGCGTCCAGGTCATGCTCGCCCGCGCCGACGACCACGTCCACGCCCTCAAGCTCGCCGAGCTCGCGCAGCTCCTTGGTGGTGAACTTGGCCTGGGCCGGCCCGCGGCGGCCGATCACGTGCACCTCGCGGACCTTGCTGGCCTCCAGCGCCTCCAGCACCGGCTGGGAGATGTCGGTCTCGCGCAGCTCGGCCGGGTCCCTGATCAGGATGCGGGCCACGTCGACGGCGACATTGCCCACCCCGATGACCGCGACGGACTCGGCGTCCAGGCTGAACGCGGCCGGGTCCACGTCGGGATGCCCGCAGTACCAGTTCACGAAGTCGGTCGCCGCGTAGCTGCCGGGCAGGTCCTCGCCGGGGATGCCGAGCCGGCGGTCCCGCATCGCCCCGGTCGCGTACACGACGGCGTCGTAGCTGGCCAGCAGGTCGTCGCGGGTCACGTCCTCGCCCAGGTGCACGCCGCCGAGGAACCGTACGCCCTCGTGCTCCAGCACCCTCCGCAGGTAGTCGGCGATCGACTTGATCGACTTGTGGTCGGGCGCGACGCCATACCTGACCAGCCCGTACGGAGTCGGCAGCCGGTCCAGGACGTCCACCCTGATCGGCTGCGGCGGCTCCAGCACCGCGGCCTGCTTGATCAGCGCCTCCGCCGCGTACAGGCCAGCCGGACCCGAACCGACGATCGCGACCTCGAGAGTCCTCATACCTGCGATTCTGCCGTGTCAGGGCCGCTGCCGTGACCGGGGCGGCACGTTCGCCGCCGGCCGGGCGGCCCCGTCCTTCCGCTCACGTCCGCTGCCCCGCCTGCTGCTCATGCCTGCCGCTCAGGCCTGCTGTTCCTGGGCCAGCTCAGGCGTCCGGCTGGCCACGGCCTCGGTAATCACCCGGGCCAGCTGCTGCGGCGTCAGGCCCTGATCCTCCAGCAGCTCGCCGCGCTCGCCGTGCTCCAGGAACTGCTGGGCGATCCCGAACGTCTTCACCGGCGTCTCCACGTCGCGGTCACGCAGCAGCCTGGCCACCGCGTCCCCGAACCCGCCGGCCCGGCCGCTGTCCTCGACGGTGACCACCAGCCGGTAGCCGGCAGCCGCGTCCGCCAGCGCCGGATCAACCGGCAGCACCCAGCGCGGGTCGACGACGGTGACCCCGATGCCCTGATCGGCCAGCCGGTCAGCCGCCTCGACGCAGACGCCGGCCATCGGGCCCGCGCCGACCAGCAGGACGTCCCTGGCCGCGCCGGCCTCGGGTGCGCGCAGCACGTCCATCGAGCCGAGCGTGCCGACCGCGGGAATGTCCTGCGGCGCCTTGCCGCGCGGGAACCGGATCGCGGTCGGGCCGTCGCTGATCGCGATCGCCTCGCGCAGCAGCTCGGCCAGCCGGGCACCGTCCCGCGGCGCCGCCACCCGCATGCCCGGCACGAGCTGCAGCAGCGAGCCATCCCACATGCCGTGGTGGCTGGCGCCGTCCGGGCCGGTGATCCCGGCCCGGTCGAGCACGAAGGTGACCGGCAGCCGGTGCATCGCCACGTCCATGACCATCTGGTCGAATGCACGGTTGAGGAATGTCGAGTAAATCGCCACCACCGGGTGCATGCCGCCCATGGCCAGCCCCGCGGCGCTGGTCACCGCGTGCTGCTCGGCGATCCCGACGTCGAACACCCGGTCCGGGCAGTCAGCCGCGAAGAAGTTGAGCCCGGTGGGATGCAGCATCGCCGCCGTGATCGCCACCACGTCCGGGCGGCTGGCGCCGATCGCGGCCAGCTCCTCGCCGAAGATGTGCGTCCAGGGCCGCGGCAGCGGCGGCGGCGGATCAGCCAGCCCGGCCTTGGCCGCCGGGGTGGCCGTGGCCGCCAGCGGCGCGGGCTGCACCTGGTGCAGGCAGTCCTCGTCGTTCTCCTCGGCCAGCGGGTAGCCGAAGCCCTTGCGGGTGATCACGTGCACCAGCACCGGGCCGCCGAACTCGCGCGCCCGCCGCAGCGCATGCTCGACCGCCTGCTCGTCGTGACCGTCCACCGGGCCGAGGTACTTCAGGCCGAGATCCTCGAACAGCACCTGCGGCTGCAGGACATCCTTGATGCCCTTCTTGATGCCGTGCAGCGTCTCGTAGATCGGCGGGCCGACCAGCGGCGCACGGGAGACCGTGGTCTTGATGTAGTCGAGCACGTGCTCGTACCGCTGCGACACTCGCACCACGGCGAGGTGGTCGGCCAGGCCGCCGATCGTGGGCTGGTAGGAGCGGCCGTTGTCGTTGACGACGATCACGACCCGCCGGCTCTTCGCCGTGGCGATGTTGTTCAGCGCCTCCCACGCCATCCCGCCGGTCAGCGCGCCGTCGCCGATCACGGCCACGACGCTGCGATTCGGCTCGCCGCGGAGCTGGTAGGCCTTGGCCAGGCCATCGGCGTAGGACAGGCTGGTGGAGGCGTGCGAGTTCTCGATGACGTCATGCTCAGACTCGGCCCGATTGGGGTACCCGGAGACGCCGCCGCGCTGGCGGAGCGTCTCGAACTCCGCCGCCCGGCCGGTGAGCAGCTTGTGCACGTACGACTGGTGGCCGGTGTCGAAGATGATCCGGTCCACCGGCGAGTCGAACACGCGGTGCAGCGCGATGGTGAGTTCCACCACGCCCAGGTTCGGCCCGAGATGACCGCCGTTGCGCGATACCACCCGGATGAGCAGGTCCCGGATCTCCGCGGCTAGCTGGGGCAGTTCCTCGGCCCGGAGATTCTTGAGATCCTGCGGACCCGAGACACTCTCCAGCAGCGTCATTGACTCAGCTCCCTAAGCTCGGCGGCCGCGGCGGTTGTCGCCCGCTCGCGTGCCTGGCACCACTGCCCGCACCTGAACTTGTGTCCTCGCACCGCACCCGGCGGTGAGCCGCTGCGCGCACCGGCGCAGGAGCATGAACTTGAGTGTATTTCGGCCGGTGCGCCCGCCTGACGCCGCACCGCCGTCAGGCACTCCCCGGGCCGCCTGCCGGGCTCGCGGGAATGACCCTAGCAGGGCCGGCCCGCGGCCGCCCTGAGCCGCTATGACCTGGCTCAGCCGGTCCGCCAGCGGCGGCCTGGCCGGGCGGCAGCGACCCCGCGGCGGCGCAAGCAGGCGTGCCGGAAATACGTGCCGGAAATACCGGAGGAGTCTTCCATGCGAGCACGCAGGCCAGTCCGCCCGGTTATCCCGGTCATGCTCATGTGCCCTCCGTCTGGCTGCCGGCGGCTGCCCGGCCAGGCCGCGGCGCGCCGCCGGAATGATCACGTTGGCTGGCTGAAACTGCCGCGACGGGGGCGGCGAACAGGCGGGCCAGCAGCCTGTCCCGCAGCGGGTCGGGCAGGGCGGCCGGGCTGGCGGCCTGCTCCAGCTGCACTCCGGAGCTGAGGGCCAGGATGATGTCGGGCCAGCTCGCGGCGTTCTGCTCGGCCCGTTCGTCGATCCGCTGCTCCAGCAGGGCCAGGAACAGGTCAGCCTTGTTCCCGAACCGGGAGTACACGACTCCCTTGGAGAACCCGGCCTGCTCGGCGATCTCATCCACCGATGCGCCGTGGTAGCCACGGGCCAGGAAGATGCTCCGCGCGGCTTCCAGCACGAGCCTGCGGTTGCGCTCGTTCTGCTCAGCCCGGCTCAGACGTTCCATACCTTCAGTGTCTAAATACCATCAGTATTGAATTGTCAGGGACGCCGGCCCCCCGCGCCTTCCGGGGCCGCCAGCGGGACCGGGCCCGGCACCGGCACCGTCCTGGCGCGGCCTGCCAGCCAGCCGGTGATCAGCTGGAGCACGACCACGCCGAGCAGGGCGCCGACCGGGACGGCCCACCCGCCGGTGACGGAATGCAGCAGGCCGATCAGCAGCGGGCCGGTGCTCGCGAGCAGGTAGCCGCCGCTCTGGGCGAAGGCCGACAGCGCCGCGGCCGCGACCGGGTCGGGAGCGCGTGCCATCGTGTAGAAGATGCCCAGGCCGAGGCTCGCGCCCTGGCCCAGGCCGAGCAGGAACACCAGCGGCGCTGCCGCGCCGAGCGGCCCGAACGCTGCTCCGGCCAGCCCGGCCCCGGTCATCATCATCGAGATGACGGCGAGCAGCCGCTGGTCTCGCGCTCGCTGCGCCAGCACCGGGATCAGCAGGGCCGTCACCGCATTGCCCAGGTTCATCAGCGCGAGCAGGCCGCCGGCCGCCGCGGCCGACATGCCCCGATCGCGGAACAGCGTCGGGAACCACGACAGCGTGGCGTAGTAGCTGAGGCTCTGCAGTCCCATGAAGGCGAGCACCTGCCAGGCCAGCGCGTGCCGGCCCATCGCGAGCACGCCGCGGCGCCGCTGGCCGCCGGCCGCGGGCGCCGGCGGCAGCGTCCGGTAGCGCAGCTGCGGCAGCCACATGGCGGCGGCCAGCAGGGCGGGAAGCGCCCACATGCCCAGCGACAGGCGGGCCGCGGCGGTGCCAGCGCCGGCCGCGGTGAAGACCGGTACGGCGATCAGCGCGCCGACCACCGCGCCGCCCGACAGGGACAGCAGGTACAGGCCGATGAGCAGGCCGGCCCGCTCCGGCCGGCGGCGCTTGATCAGGCTCGGCAGCAGGACGTTCATCAGCGCGATCGCGGCGCTGGCCACGATCGTGCCGGGAAACAGCAGCACCGGCGGGTCGGCGCTGCGCAGCAGCAGGCCGCCGGCCAGCAGCGCGAGCGCGGCGCCGAGCACCCGCTCCTCCCCCAGCATCCGGCTCAGCGGCGCGGCGGCCCCGGAGAACAGGCCGAAGCAGAGCACCGGGACAGAGGCCAGCGTTGCCTCTTCGGCAGTCGAAATGTGCAGGACGTCGCGCAGCTCGGGGAAGATCGGCGGCAGGCTGGTGATGGCGGCGCGCAGGTTGACCGCGAGCAGCAGGATCCCGGCCAGCAGCAGAGCGCCGCCGCCGAAGCGCCGCGCGACGCGGGCCCGGCGGCCGGGCGACTCCTGCACAGCCGAGTTACGCATTCCCGGCGATCTTACGGCCAGCCCGGCGCAGCTGACGAAGACGGCCAGCCCGGCAGACGGGCCAGCCCGGGCCAGCTGACGCAGGGCACGCGGTCCGCTACGCTGGCAGCATGGCCGTACCGCAGAGCCTGCTTCTCCTTGAGCCGCGCTGACGCATCACGTCAGCGCGGCCGCCCCTCTGTGCACGAGGGGCTTTTTCATTTCCGCCGCCATCCCCCACCGCCCCCGCCAGATCCCCCGGCCAGTGACCGGCGCCCCCGCCGGAGGCCCGGAACACGCACAGGAGCCGTTATGAGCGAGGTCAGGTCAGCGAGGATCGCGGCCGCCGCGGCCGCGCAGGAGATGCCGCCCTTCCGCTACGACGCCCGGCTCGCGGGCGAGATCGAGCTGCGCTGGCAGCAGCGCTGGGCGGCGGACGGGACGTTCAGCGCGGCCAATCCGGCCGGCCCGCTGGCCGCCGGCTTCGAGCGGATGGCCGGCCGCCGGAAGTTCTACCTGCTGGACATGTTCCCGTATGCCAGCGGATCGGGCCTGCATGTCGGCCATCCGCTCGGCTACATCAGCACCGACGTGTATGCCCGGTACCTGCGGATGACCGGCCATCATGTGCTGCACGCGCTCGGTTACGACGCGTTCGGCCTGCCGGCCGAGCAGTACGCGCTGGACACCGGCCAGCACCCGCGGGTGACGACCGACCGCAACGTCGCCATCATGCGCCGCCAGCTGCGCCGGCTGGGGCTCGGGCATGACACCCGCCGCGAGATCGTCACCGCTGATCCCGGCTATTACCGCTGGACGCAGTGGATCTTCCTGCGCATCTTCGGCAGCTGGGCGGACGAGCGGACCGGCCGGGCCCGGCCGATCGGGGACCTGATCGCCGAGTACGAGTCCGGCGGGCGGCCGGTGCCGGACGGCCGGGCGTGGGCCGAGCTGACCGGCGCGGAGCAGCGCCGCCTGATCGACAGCCGCCGGCTCGCCTACCTGTCCGAGGAGCTGGTGAACTGGTGCCCGGGCCTGGGCACGGTGCTGGCCAACGAGGAGGTCACCGCGGCCGGCCGCAGTGATATCGGCAATTACCCCGTCTACCGGCGGCCGCTGCGCCAGTGGATGCTGCGGATCACCGCCTTCGCCCAGCGGCTCATCGATGACCTGGACCTGGTCGACTGGCCCGAGCCGGTCCGGCAGATGCAGCGGAACTGGATCGGCGCCAGCGACGGCGCGATGATCTCGCTGCCGGCCGCGGACTCGCCGGACCGGCCCGGCCTGGCCATCGAGGTGTTCACCACGCGCCCGGACACCCTGGCCGGCGCCACCTATGTGGTGCTGGCACCCGAGCACCCGCTGCTGGACCAGCTGGTGCCGCGGGAGTGGCCGGAGGGAACCCCGGAGGCCTGGCAGTTCCCGCAGGCCAGCGGCGGCGCGGCGAGCTGGCAGCCGCGCGACGCGGTAGCCGCCTACCGGGCGATGGCGGCCCGGCTCAGCGATCGCGAGCGCACCGACGCGACCGCGGCGAAGACCGGGGTCTTCACCGGCGCCAGCGTGATCAACCCGGCCACCGGGGGGCCGGTGCCGGTGTTCGCCGCCGACTACGTGCTGACCGGCTACGGCACCGGCGCGATCATGGCCGTGCCCGCGCACGATCAGCGTGACCTGGACTTCGCCCGCGCGTTCGGGCTGCCGGCCCGGGCGGTGCTGGAGCCTCCGGCAGCGTGGCTGGCCGAGCAGGGCATCCCGCCCGGCACGCCGGCCGGGCAGTGGCCGTCCGCCTTCACCGGCGACGGCAGCTATGCCGCGGCACCGGGACCGCAGCTGGCCGGCCGCAGCGTCATCGACGGGATCACCGCTGCCATCAGCTGGCTCGAGCAGCGGGGCGCCGGCCGCGGCGCGCGCTCCTACCGGCTGCGCGACTGGCTGTTCTCCCGCCAGCGCTACTGGGGCGAGCCGTTCCCCATCGTCTACGACGCCGGCGGGATGCCGGTGGCGCTGCCCGACGAGATGCTGCCCGTCCGGCTGCCGGAGATCACTGACTTCCGGCCCGAGCCGCAGGATGGCGGGTCGGCCGAGCCGGTGCCCCCGCTGGCCAGGGCCGCGGACTGGGCCACCGTGCGGCTGGACCTGGGCGACGGGCAGCGGGCCTACCAGCGCGAGCTGAACACGATGCCGCAGTGGGCCGGGTCCTGCTGGTACTACCTGCGCTACCTGGATCCGTCCAACGACCAGGCGCTCGCCGACCCCGGCGCGGAGCGCTACTGGATGGCTGGCCCGGATGCGGGCAGCGCCGGCAGCGGCGGGGTGGACCTGTACGTGGGCGGCGCCGAGCATGCCGTGCTGCACCTGCTGTACGCGCGGTTCTGGCACAAGGTGCTGTACGACCTCGGTCACGCCTCCACGCCCGAGCCGTTCCGGCGGCTGGTGAACCAGGGCCACATCCTGGCCGACGCGTTCACCGACGAGCGGGGCATGTACGTGCCGGCCGCGGAGGTCCGGGAGTCCGGCGGCTCCTTCAGCTATCAGGGCAGGCCGGTGACCCGCCGGGCCGGCAAGATGGGCAAGAGCCTGAAGAACGGGATCAGCCCGGACGACATCTACCAGCGCTACGGCGCGGACACGCTGCGGCTGTACGAGATGGTCACCGGCCCGCTGCAGGCCGACCGGCCGTGGCGGACCAGCGACATCGCCGGCGCCTTCCGGTTCCTGCAGCGGCTGTGGCGCGCCATGACCGACGAGCAGACCGGGCAGCTGACGGTCAGCGATCAGCTGCCGGACGAGGACACGCTGCGGCGCCTGCACCAGACGATCGCCATCGTCCGCCGCGATTTCGAGCGGCTCCAGTTCAACACCGCGATCGCCCGGCTGATGGAACTGACCTCGCACGCGGCCGCGATCACCGCACGCGATGGCGCGCTGCCGCGGGCACTGGCCGAGCCGCTGGTCCTGATGGTGGCACCGCTGGCACCGCACATTGCCGAGGAACTGTGGGCCCGGCTCGGCCATGACGGCTCACTGGCCTACGCCCCGTTCCCCGAACCGGACGAGGCTTACGCCGCGGAGCCGATGGCGATGATCCCGGTCCAGGTCAACGGCCGGACGCGGTTCACGATCAGCGCGCCGGCCGGGGCGGCCCGCGAGGACATCGAGCGGATCCTCACCGCGCACCCGGACTATGCCCGCCACGCCGGCCGGTCCGAGGTCACGCGGCTCGTCATCGTGCCCGGCCGGATCGTGAACATCGTGACCCGGTAGGGCGCCAGCCGCCGTCAGGCAGCTCCCCGGCGGACTGGCTCGCCAGGCCAGCGCGACGGCCCGTGGCCCGCGTCACTCATCGCCGGCGGCGCCGCCCCTCAGGCGCGCCCCGATGATCTGCAGCCCCTGGGCGACCTCGGCCGCGGACAGGGCCTGGCCGGGATCCATGAACCACTTCACCATGATGCCGATGAACAGGGCGTGCAGGACCGAGCCGGCCATCCGCGCGGTCTCCGGGTCGGCTTCCGGATCGATCCCGAGGAAAAGCTCCGCCAGCCCGGCGCCCGCTTCGCGCTGCACGCCGGCCAGGAACTTCCGCAGCTCCTCATGACGGTCCAGGAGGGTCATGAGCTCCAGCTGCGCGGCCCACAGGCCGCGGCCCACGCAGTATCTCCAGTCGGTGCTCGGGTTCAGCCCGCTGCGTGCCGCGCTGTGGTCACTAGTGCCCATGGCCGGGACGATGCTGGCCGCGCCGCTCACCAAGGTGCTGGTCGCGCGCCTGGACCGTGCGTACGTCGCCTCGGGCGGGTTCGTCATCGCGGCGGCCGGGTTCGCCAGCCTCAGCCGCGTGCACGCGCATTCGCCGATCTGGTTCATCCTGATCGCGGCCACCGTCTACGCCGGCGGCATCGTCGGGGTCATGTCCGTCGGCAACGAGCTGATCATGGGCGCGGTCCCGCCCGCCCGCGCGGGCGCCGCGGCCGCGGTGGTCGAGACCGCGTCGGAACTCGGCGGCGCGCTCGGCATGGCCGTGCTCGGCAGCATCGGCATCGCGGCCTACCAAGCCAGCCTCACCGCATCCGCGCCCGGCGGCACGCCGCCGGCGGCGCTGGCCGCTGCCCGCGACACCCTGGGGGGCGCGGTCACCGTGCCGGGCGGCTGCCCGGGCCGCTCGGGAACGGCTTGCTCGAGGCCGCCCGCACCGCGTTCACCCTCGGGCTGAACCAAGCGGCGCTGGGAGCCGCGATCGTCATGGCGCTGGCCGCGGTCCTCAGCGCCGTGTACTTCCGGGGCGTGCAGGTGGACTCGTCCTCCTCCGCCGTCGCCGGGAAGGCCCGCGCCGAGGAGGGTGCCGGGCTGGCCGCCTGACGCAGGCAGCCGATGGCCGCGGGCGCACGCCCGCGGCCATCGGCGGAGGCGGGCAGCATCAGCCGCCCGGGATCGGCAGCCATCGCCGCTGCCCGCCGGGACCGGCGATGCCCAGGCCGCGCAGATCGCGGGCGTCCGTGGTCCACGAGTCGTAGCTGCGGACGTAGTAGATGAGATTGTCGTGATCGCGAGCGACGTGCTCCGTCCGGCTCTGGGCCCGGCCGGGTCCAGAGCCGGACCTGCCGTCGCGCGGCAGCCGGGCCCGGGACAGCCGGCTGCGCCGGCTGCGCTCGGCGCCAGCAGCGTGGAAGCGCAGCTCCCGTCGCTGTATCAGCAGCACCTGCGCATTCACGTTGCTCGTCCATGGGAGCCGCGAGCCCGCTCTCACTCACTTGCCTGCTGATGGCGGGCAACGAGTCTGACGGCGCCCTGCGGGGCACAGAAAGCGCGCCGAAACTAGCCGGCGGTTGCCTGGCCGGGCCCGAGGGTCAGCGTGACCGGATCCGATCCCAGCCCCGTGCGGCTTTTGCCGTCCACGGTCAGCGTGATCGCGCCGGGGTTCCCGAGCCGCAGGGTGACTGCCGCACGCTCAGACCAGGTTTCCGAGCTGCCGGGCTGCACTACGCCCTGGTAGATCGTCGCGCCGCTGGAGGTGGTCAGGTTGACCCAGCACGGCTCGGTCACCGCGGTGAGCGAGATGACCACATTGGCCGGGGCCGGGCTCGAGGCGGGAGCCAGCGTCTTGCTGGCTGCCGGGTGCCCGCGGGCGGTCTTGTGCGCGGTGACGGACTTCCCGGCCGTCGCCGTGCCGCCTCCCGGATGTGCTGTCACGACGTGATAGATGATCAGGCCGGCCACAATCGCGAGCAGGACCAGCAGGGCAGCGCTCCAGTTCGGCCGCCGCGGCTCCCGGTACCGGAACGGGCCGGACGGCGCGCCAGCACCGGAGCGGCCCGGCGGAGGCGGGAAAACGGGCATGTCGGGAGTCCCGATCGTGCGAGGCCCCCGGGAGGCTGCCGGTCCGGCCGATTCGGCTGGCGCGCCTGGCCCGCCGGGCTCGGCGCCCGGCCGGGGGCGCTCCGCCGCGGGCTCACGGATACCCGGGCCGGCGGCATCCGGCACGCCCTGGCCGGAAGGCGGCTCGCGCCGGGCGGCATCCGGCACGCGCTGGTCGGAAAGCGGCTCGCGCTGGGCGGAAGGCGGCACGCGCTGGGCGGAAGGCTCGCGCCGGGCGGAAGGCGGCATCGCCCGGCCGGAACGCGGGGTGTGCGGGCCGGACGTGTCCTGGCCCGAAGGCGGCATCGATGGGCCGGGCGGCGGTGCCATCCGGCTGAAGTCATAGTCGCGAACCAGCGGCTCCGGATCCACGCCCAGGACATGAGCGATGGCACGAACATGCCCCCGGGCATAGAAGTCCCCGCCGCAGCTGGAGAAGTCGTCGCGCTCGATCTCCCGGACGATGGTCTCCCTGATGCGCGTTCGCCGGCTGACGTCTGCGGCGGTCAGCCCAGCCTTGCCCTGTGCCGCTGTCAGGACTTCGCCGATGCTCACACGGCGCCTCCACTGCCCGCCCGCACTGCGGGCCCCCGCAGCATGATGGCAGGTTCTGCTTCTATTCTCCTCCGCCAGGGCCCGGTAAGCGCGCACCGATGCCGCAGTTCCGGGGCCCCGGCGACTCCCGCTGACCCTTTTGGGCCACTAGATTCGGCACCAGGCAGAATCGGCGCCTGAGCCCTGGAGGTCGCACGTGACCAGCTCGCATCTCACGGTCGGCTCAGGGACGCCGGCCGCGCTCGCAGCCTCCATCGAGGAGTCCCCGTGGCGCCGGTGACGACGGCAGCGCGGCCTGATACCGAGATCATCTCCGCCCCACGGCCTTCCTTCCGGGCCTCCTTCAGTCAGCGGCTGAGTTGGGGCAAGCTTGGTAGCAGCGGCAGCCGCCCGGGAGGCCCGGCGCGGGCCCGGAACCGACGGCCGCGGAAGGCACGGGCATGACATCTCCGGCCGTAACGATGCAGCGCCGATGAAGCCGTACGTCGAGACCCATGCCATCGGGGTGGCGTGGCTCCTCGTCGGGGTCACCACCGGCGTCATCGAGATCACCGGCTACCTCCGGCAGCGAGCAGAAGCGACCAGGAGGGACCGGGGCAGCCTGATCATGCTCCGTATCCGCCTGATTCCCGGCGTCATCCTGCTCGGGCTCTCAACGAAGTTCGCGCCGGCTGCCGAGATCTCACAAGCGCCTGATCCCGTTCCTCTGGTAGCGGCCCTTAGCTCGCCGGGCCGGCGTGCTCACGGACGGCCGCGGCGGAGGAGAAGATCGGCCTGGCGGGCGGCGTGATCACGGTCAGGATGCCGGTGATGATCAGCACCACGGCCAGCGCCACGACCTCCAGCCTGGTCGCGAGCGCGGGCCCGGCGCCGGGCCGGGGATGGCGGCGCAGCCACACCCGGCCGGCGATCGCCAGCCCGGCGACGACCGCCACGACGGCCGCCTTGGCCACCAGGAACAGGCCGTAGGCGGTGGTCAGCACCGATCCGAGCGGCACCAGCAGCAGCGCCTGCACGATGCCGGTCACCATCACCACGGAGAACAGCCACGCCGCCGCGTTCCCGTACAGCCGGATCAGTCCCGTTACGGCCGCGGGCTCCGAGCGCCAGGCCACGGCCGCGCGCAGCACGTAAGCCAGCATGCCGGCCCACAGCAGCGCCGGCAGCAGGTGGCAGTAGGTCAGCAGGGCACCAGCCACCGGGATGATGCCGTCCGGATGCGAGCGGATCCCCTCGGCCACCACGACGCCGGCCAGCGGCAGCATGCTCCAGCCTGTCTGGCGCAGCCGGAGCAGGATGGCAGCGAGCGCGAAGCAGGCCAGCTCGGCGGCCGCGATCACGCCGGTGGCTGACGACCGCAGCCCGGTCACCGGCGGCTGGGCCAGGCGGGCGGCGATGCCTGGCCCGAGGACCGCCGTCACCAGCAGCGCCGCGCTGGCCGCCAGCCCGAGCACACAGCCGCGTAGCGCCCACGGCTCCGGCAGCGGGCCCGGCCGCTCCTGCGGATGGCGGGTCAGGTACTGCCGGGCCAGTCCCCGGCCGGCCAGCCCGCCGAGCGCGACGGCGAGCCCGATCAGCATCAGCCCGCGTTCCAGGCCGGTCAGCCACAGGGCGGGCGCGGAGAACGGGGCCGACGCGGCGCCGCTCAGCATCCGCGCCCCTGGCGGAGCCGGCGCGGCCGGCCAGCCCGACCGGGCGCGGCGCGGTGCGTGCTATCGGGCAGCCAGAGCCTCACCGGCCTGACAGTAGCGCCCCGAGTCCCTCCGTAGCTGCGGCTACCGCGGATATGTCCGGATCTTTACCCTCAGCCGGAAGCCAGCAGCGACCGCAGCACGTACTGCATGATCCCGCCGTGCCGGTAGTACTCGGCCTCGCCCGGCGTGTCGATCCGCACCACGGCCCGGAACTCCCTGTCGTCCGCGCGCACGGTCACCTCGCGCGGCGTCTCGCCCTGGTTCATGGCCTCGATCCCCGCGATGTCGTAGACCTCGTGGCCGGTGAGTCCGAGGGACTCCGCGTTCTGCCCGGCGGGGAACTGCAGCGGGAGCACGCCCATGCCGATCAGGTTCGACCGGTGAATCCGCTCGAAGGACTCCACCAGCACCGCCCGCACGCCCAGCAGCAGGGTCCCCTTGGCCGCCCAGTCCCGTGACGAGCCCGAGCCGTACTCCTTGCCGCCCAGCACCACCAGCGGCGTGCCCTCCTCGATGTACTGGCGGGAGGCGTCGTAGATCGACTCCCGGGTGCCCTCGGGCAGCTTGAGCGTGACCCCGCCCTCGGTGCCGGGAGCGAGCTGGTTGCGCAGCCGGATGTTGGCGAAGGTGCCGCGGATCATCACCTCATGGTTGCCGCGCCGCGACCCGTAGCTGTTGAAGTCCTTCCGCTCGACGCCGCGGGAGGTCAGGTACTTCCCGGCCGGGCTGTCGGTCTTGATCGCGCCGGCCGGGGAGATGTGGTCGGTGGTCACCGAGTCGCCCAGCAGGGCGAGCACCCGGGCGCCGTGGATGTCGGTCACCGGCGCCGGCTCGGCCGGCATGTCGTCGAAGTACGGCGGCCGCCGCACGTAGGTCGAGTCGTCCACCCAGCCGAAGGTGTCGCCGGCCGGCACGTCCAGCTCCTGCCAGTGCTGGTCGCCCGAGAAGACGTCCGCGTAGTCGCGGGTGAACATCTCCGCCGCCACCGAGGTGCGCACCACGTTGTCGATCTCCGACGGCGATGGCCACAGGTCACTCAGGTACACCGGCCGGCCGTCCGGGCCGGTGCCGATCGGCTCGGTCGTCAGGTCGATGTTCATCGTCCCGGCCAGCGCGTAGGCGACCACCAGCGGCGGCGAGGCCAGGTAATTCATCTTCACGTCCGGGTTGATCCGGCCCTCGAAGTTCCGGTTGCCGGACAGCACCGAGACCACCGCCAGGTCGTTCTCGGCGACCGCGGCGCTGACCGCCTCGGGCAGCGGGCCGGAGTTGCCGATGCACGTCGTGCAGCCGTAGCCGACCAGGTTGAAGCCGAGCTTGTCCAGGTACGGGGTCAGCCCGGCCCGCTCGTAGTAGTCCATGACCACCTTGGAGCCGGGCGCCAGCGTGGTCTTCACCCAGGGCTTGCGCTCCAGCCCGGCCTCGACGGCCTTCTTGGCCAGCAGCGCCGCCGCGACCATGACCGACGGGTTGGAGGTGTTGGTGCAGGAGGTGATGGCCGCGATAACGACTGAGCCGTGGTCGATGGAGGTCTGGGTGCCGTCATCGAGCGTCACCGGGGTCGGCGCGGAGGGCAGCCGGCCGCCCGCGGCCGCCGCGGTGGCCGCGGCGGGGGCGGGCCCGGCCGGGGCGGTCTCGGGCCGCTCGTCGGCCACCGGGTCGGAGGCCGGGAAGGTCTCGGAGATGTCCTCGTCCAGGCTGTCGAGCTCGACATAGGACCCGAGCGCGCTGCGGAACGCCGACTTGGCGTCGGTCAGCGCCACCCGGTCCTGCGGCCGCTTCGGGCCGGCCAGGGACGGCACCACGGTGGACAGGTCCAGCTCCAGCTCATCGGAGTACCGGGCGGAGTCGGCACTGCCCGGCTCATGCCACAGGCCCTGCTCCCTGGCATAGGCCTCGACCAGCGCGACCCGCTCCGGCTTGCGGCCGGTGAGCCGCAGGTAGGTGAGGGTCTCGGCGTCGATCGGGAAGATCGCGCAGGTGGAGCCGAACTCCGGGCTCATGTTGCCGATGGTGGCCCGGTTGGCGACCGGGACCGCGGCCACGCCCTCGCCGTGGAACTCGACGAACTTGCCGACCACGCCATGCTTGCGAAGCAGCTCGGTGATGGTCAGGACCAGGTCGGTCGCGGTCGCGCCGGCCGGCAGCTCGCCAGTCAGCCGGAACCCGACCACCTGAGGGATGAGCATGGACACCGGCTGGCCCAGCATGGCCGCCTCGGCCTCGATCCCGCCGACGCCCCAGCCGAGGATGCCGAGGCCGTTCTGCATGGTGGTGTGCGAGTCGGTGCCGACGCAGGTGTCCGGATAGGCCCAGGCCTCGTCGCCCACCTGCTGCGCCATCACCACCCGGGCCAGGTGCTCGATGTTGACCTGATGCACGATGCCGGTGCCCGGCGGCACGACCTTGAAGGTGCTGAACGCGTCCTGGCCCCAGCGCAGGAACGCGAACCGCTCCCGGTTGCGCTGGAACTCGAACTCCACGTTGCGGTCGAAGGCGTCCGGCCGGCCGAAGATGTCGGCGACAACCGAGTGGTCGATCACCAGCTCGGCCGGGACCAGCGGATTGATCTTGCCGGCGTCACCGCCCAGCGCCTGCAAGGCCTCGCGCATCGCGGCCAGGTCCACCACCGCGGGCACGCCGGTCAGGTCCTGCATGATCACCCGTGCCGGGCTGAACTGGATCTCCGTGGCCGGCTCGGCCTTCGGATCCCAGCCCGCGAGGGCCCGCACGTGCTCGGCCGTCACGCTGACCCCGTCCTCGTTGCGGAGCAGGTTTTCCAGCAGGATTTTCAGGCTGAACGGAAGATCCGTGGCACCTGACACCGCGTCCAGCCGGTGTATCTGGTAGCTGGTCCCGTCCACGTCGAGGGTGGAGCGACTGCCGAAGCTGTTCGCGGTCATGGTGTCGTGGCCTCCTCGTACATCGCGTGCTCTCCTGCATCCTGCCGCAGCCGGATGCGGTTGCCACCAGCGGTCTGCCCGGAAAAGTTTCTCGATGTCAAGCTATCTGTCCGGAGCGTAGCCCGCAACTATCTTGACGTCAAGCTAACCATGGTCGCCCGGTGTTATCGGCCATGGTCGCGGACTTGCAAAGTTCGGCTCAAGAAAAAGCCTTTGCTGATTGCGATAAAAGGCCACGGGAATACGTCGCTCGAGGATATGAAGATGACGACTCCAGAGACAGCACGGCGCGCGGAAGCCTACGACGACCCCGAGCTCAGCTACGCGGATTACTGGACCGGCCGCGGTTATGAGCACGCCGCCGAGGTCATGGCCATCCGCCGGCTGCTGCGCGGTCGCCAATTCGCCTCAGCGGTCGACATCGGCGGCGGCTACGGCCGGCTGAGCGTGGTGCTGGCCGAATACGCCGGAAAGGTCACCCTGGTCGAACCCAGCAGCCAGCAGCTCGATCTGGCCCGCGAGTTCCTGCGCGGCTATCCGGCGATCGATTGCCGCCGCATGCAGGCGGCCGAGCTGGACTTCCCGGACAGCAGCATGGACCTGGCCGCCATGGTCCGCGTGCTGCACCACCTGCCCGACCCGGCGCCGGAAATCGCCGAGATGGCGCGCATCCTGCGGCCGGGCGGATACGCGATCGTGGAGGTGGCCAATTCAGCGCACGCGGTCAACCGCGCCCGCTTCCTGGCGCGGCGCTCGAAACTCCCGCTGACCTCCATCGACCTGCGCTCGCGACACGGCATGACGGGCGGCACCATCCCGTTTGTTAACCATCATCCCGACAGCATCGCGCGGGAGCTCAGCGCGGCGGGGCTGCAAATCAGGCAGGTCCTGTCGGTCTCCAATCTGCGCAGCCCTCTGATCAAGAGGGCTGCACCCGGGCGGCTCATGCTCGCCGCCGAGCGCGCCATGCAGGCGCGCCTGGCCCGGATCTACTTCGGGCCGAGCATCTTCTTCTTTCTCCGGAAAGAACGTCAGCCTGCCGATGCGTCGGGGGGCCCGGCAGGCTGACCGGAGGCGGGCCCGCTGCTGAGGCAGCGGGCCCGCCCGCTCATCCGGGGGGCTGATAGCGTCGACGCTGGCCTGGCCGGACCGGCGAGACGGCCGGGCGGAGCGGCGCAAGCGCGACACTGAGCGGGAGACGAGATGGCACCGACCCACGCCGCTGACTGGCTGGGAATCCCAGATGATCATCCGTTCGGGCTGCAGACACTCCCGTACGGATCGTTCAGCGCGAGAGACCACGGTGCCCGGCACCGGGTGGGCGTCGCGATCGGTGACCGCGTGCTCGACCTGGGTGCCGCGGCCGACCGGCTGCTGCCCGGCCGCGCGGTGCTGTTCGAGGCCGGCCACCTGAACCCGTTCCTCGCCGCCGGC
>Ga0187869_10001157_pt1 | contig 24597 bp, 22 predicted proteins | sample June2016WEW_13_1_2_FD_132972 | JGI IMG/M metagenome (GOLD analysis project Ga0187869, IMG submission 132972) | Peatland microbial communities from SPRUCE experiment site at the Marcell Experimental Forest, Minnesota, USA - June2016WEW_13_100 | ecosystem: Environmental > Terrestrial > Soil >...
CCGATGCCTGGTCATCCATCAGCACGAACCGGCGCGGCAACGCGCACGGGAGTTAGCGAACACACCTGAGTTTGCCCAGGCGCAGCGGCAAAGGAAGAAAGTAGAAGCCCTGTTCGCGGAACTGAAGAATCAGATCGGGCTGCGCCGCTTGCGCCTGCGCAGGCTGAAGTTCGTGCGGGAGCAGTTCTTCCTAGCAGCGGTAGCCCAGAACATCAAGCGACTGGTGCGGTTCCTCAGCCAAGGCCCACGGTCAATCCTGCCCGCGACCACATAGTTGAATTGCTCGCCAGAAGAAGCTGCACAACAGGAGCACTCGAAAGGACGAAAAGAATACTTTCCAGACGCACTTTTTCAACACCCACGCCTGGTTTCGCCAACTACTCACACCTTCGAGTGACAAAGCGCACCGACAGAATTCCCCAAAGGGTATCTATTTAACCTGCAGGCAAATCCCCAAAAATCGAAAAGGAGACGCCATTAAAGAGGGGTAGGGCTGAACCAGAAGCTGACAACCATCCTACGGCGTCACTTCGAACACAATACCGGATCCTCGCCATCCTCCGTCGGCAGTCCCATAAAGGTTGCCTGCGCTGTCCAGAGTCGGGCTGCCACGTGGCAGGTATCCATCCTTTAGCTTGCCGAATGTCCAGATAACTTTCTCGTTATAGCGACCGTTGCCAACCGGCACTAACTCGAAAATAGTTCCCGCTTTGTACTTGCCACCGAAGCCCGTGTTGCCGTAAATGTTACCTGCGGCATCAAAAACAATCCCCCAAGGAGCCCTGCCATCTTCCGGGGGACCCTTAAATGAGTAGAGAATCTTCTCGGTCCATCCCTTCTTCTTCGAATAGCTCAGCTTGTAAACCGTTCCACAGTTACTGTCCCGCGTTGTTCTGGCGTGATCCACTTGGTTGCCTTTTCTCTGAAGCTGCTCGGTATATAGAACCGACCATCACGTACTCCGTCGGCTGGCCATCCTAACGTCGAAGGGCAACGCTAGGATGGTTCCTCCGGAAAAAAGCTAGTTCAGAATCTGGTGGACGTCGAGCGAGGTCGACACGTAGGTCACGTGCTGTCCGTCGGAAATGCTGAAAGCGCTGACCGCGCTCCCCTCCGCGGACGTCCCGCTATTCGACAACGAAGTCAGGTTAAAGTCTTCCCACTGCCCCGCGGTGTTATACAAATACTCACGAAGATTTTTCTTGCCATCCACGAAGTAGGTGTGTTGACCATCCCCCAGAGCGAAGCTCCTGATCGCCCCTGGCGAAGCTGTTTCATGGTCGCCGTTGTAGCCCGTCAGGTCCTGGTCGGACCAGGTCGAATTATTGAAGTAAAGCTGATGGACGTGACCGTTGCTGGCTACGAAGTAGACATGACGCCCGTCGGAAATCGCATAGCTGCTTAACCCACTTCCAACGGCTGCCTGCGTTGTGCTGCCGGCGAGCGTCATCAAGTTCGAGTCAGACCATTGCCCGGCGCTGTATAGATATTCGTGGACGTGTCGCTTGCTGTCGGCAAAGTAGGTGTGCTGTCCGTTGGCGTCGGCGAAGCTGCTGAGGGCGCTGGGCGACGCGGCCAGTTCTTTGTCTCCGTTGTAGGAAGTGAGATCCTGGTTGGACCACGTCCCCTTCGCCGCGCTGTAATAGAGTTGGAAGACGTGCTTATCGCTGCCAATGTAGAAGACGTGAATTCCGTCGGCAATGGCGTAACTCGCCAATCCAGTGCCCGATTGGGCCACCACGCCCGTTCCAGCGCTGAGGTCGGTATCGTGCCAGACGCCGTTGCTATCGTACAGGTACTCGCGAATATTTTGATTGGTGTCGACGAAGTAAGTGTATTGTCCGTTGGCATCGGCGAAGGCGCTCACCGCGCTATTTGTGGCAGCCAGTTCCTGGTCGCCGTTGTAGCTGGTAATATCCTGATCCGTCCACCACGAGTTGTTGAAGTAAAGCTGGTGAACATGTTGATTGCTGGCTACGAAGAAAATGTGTTGGCCGTCTTGAATCGCGTAACTGCTCACACCAGCTTTGGCCTCGGCCAGCGTCCCGCTGCCGGCAAGGCTGATCAAGTTCTGGTCGCTCCAATTTCCGGCCACAGGGGTCATCAGGAAAGCGTGGAGTTCTCCCTGTGAGTTCGTGCCGGTGCCAACAATTTGCCCGGAGTCATTGATTCCGGAGGCTGCGGTTAGAGTCCAGCCGGAGCCTGGCGGAAGCAACGAATTCAGGTCGGTAAGATTGCCTCCGCTGTACAAGGAAGCATCGCAGGGCCCATCGACATCGCAAGACCGGCCGACGATCTGGCCCTGGCTATTGATCGCGGTGGCAGCGCTCTCTACGAAACCCGGCAGGATGCCAATACTTTGCATGCTGCCGCCACTGTATACGAAGCCCACCGGGTTGTTAGAGATGTACGCCGCGCCGACGATCTGTCCGGTGGCGTTGATGGCATAGGCCTCGCTACCAGACCCTCCCGCAATGGTGCCGAGGTTTTGCATGACTCCGTTGTTGTAAAGGAAGGCATAGGGCAATGTGCCGCTGCCGGTTGAAGAAGTGCCGACGACTTCGCCGGTGCCGTTGATGCCGAAGGCTATGCTAGAGGTGCCTCCCGGCAGTGTGCCTAGATCGTTCATAGTGCCGTTGTACAAGAATGCGTGTTCGGCTCCCGCGGCCGTATAGGATGTCCCGACAACCTCGTCGGTATCGTTGATGGCGGAGCCATTGCTATAGTTGCCTCCGAGGGTTCCGAGGGAAACCAGAGCGCCAGCACTGTACAGAAAAGCGTCGAACGGGCTGGACGCGCTGTAGGCATAGCCGGTCGCTTCTCCGCCGTCATTCACACCAACCGCTACGCTCTCGTTATCGTTTGGGAGCGCGCCCAAATCCAACATATTGCCTTTGTTGTAGAGGAAGGCATTCACATTGTCTCCGCTTGACGACGCTCCGATGACCAGCCCGTTGTTGTTGATGCCGTTGGCCCCACTGCTTTGATTGTACGGGGCGGGAAGAGTGCCGAGATCCGTTATGGTGTAGGTTTGAGCCGAGGTGAGCATCGACGCCAGGCAAATGCCAACAGAAAGTAACGCTGCTTTGAATTTCATTGTAGTTCTCCTTTTTTCGCCAGTAATAGTGCTGATGGTTAGATTTTTTGAATGTCCTCAACTGCTGGGGAAGTTCGCCGTACAAGCAGTTAAGGCCTCGTCATTAGCTAAAGCGGAATTTTCCGGAGAAATGGTCGCGAGCGGACGAAGTTTTTCTGATGTCCTGTGCCGAGTCCTGAAGAGGCCTGGATTTACCCGGCTGATTTATCCGGCTGGTTTACCCGGCTAAGCACATGCTTTTTCAATGGGTTGAATTTGGAACTGGGTGACGCGCCCGCGCGATCGCGAGTCAGCGCTTTGAAGACTGGGCTATTGGCTCCGAAGTGCCGCGCGGCCTTCGCAGTTCGGCGACAATTTGCTCGAACCTTGGATCGAGACGCAGCTGCTTCAGATCATCGTCCGTTGCCATGCCATCGGCATCTGTATATCCATTATTAACGGCATTGTGCAGATACTGAATTGCGTCGTCGGGACGGCCGGCAGCTTCCGCCACGCAGGCGAAGGCGTACCACACCGACCAACGGTTTCCTTTCCCCGGGGAATCGCCCTCTTTTTCGATCACGTCGCGAAACAGCTTGCCGGCTTCCTGGTAGCGCCGAGTGTGGGCCAGGGCTTCCCCAAGTTGCCGCAGACTAAACAAGGTGTCCGTGTGTTGCGGCCCGAGGATGCGAAGCTGCACGTCGAAGCTCTCGCGAGCCATCTTCTCGGCCTCAATGTAGTTGCCCTCGCTGATCAGTATTTCAGCGAGACTGGCTTGGGAAAACAAGGTTTGGGTGTTCTCCGGCCCCAGGACGCGAATCTTTGCCGCCAATGTTTCCCGCTGTAATTTCTCCGCTTCATGGAGGTGGCCTTTTCTATGCAGCAGTTCAGCCAGGTTGGATTTTGCGTTTAATGTATTGGGATGTTCCGGTCCAACAGCTCGCAAATAAATTTCCAGCGCCTGCCTTTGCAGCTTTTCGCAGTCCGCCAGTTTGCCCTCGGCACAGACGACTGTCGCGAGGTTGTTCATACTTAGGGCTGTATCGGGATGCTCGGGGCCGACTACGCGTAGATAGGCGGCCAACGCTTCGCGATCCAGTTGCTCCGCTTCCGGCAAGCGATCCTGGTATTGCAGAGTCATGCCCAGATTGTGCATCGCCGACAGAGTCTTCGGATTATCCGGGCCCCAAACGCGGCGGCCGATGTCGATCAGTTCGCGATATTCATGTTCGGCCTCGGCATAACGGGCTTGGTACAAAAGCGCAATCGCGAGAACGTTCATCGATCTCAGCGTCGGCTCACTCTCTGCACCCAGGGTCCGAGTTCCCAGGTCAATTGCCTTGCGTTCCAATTTCTCCGTCTCATCGTAATGACCCTGGTATAGCAACGCGCTCGCCAGGTAATCCATGGTTAGGAGCGTAGCCCGATCCTCGGGGCCGAGAATACGCATCTCGCCTTCCAGCGCCTGGCGTTCCAGTTTTTCTGCCTCGGCATATTGTCCCTCGCGCAGCACAATCAAACCGACTTGGGTCATCGACTCCAACGTCTTTGGGTCCTCTCGTCCGTGAAGGCTCATTCGGGCGTCCAAGGCTCGCTTGGCCAATTCATGAGCGCGGGCGTAGAGCCCCAGGTTCATGTAGCTGTTGGCCATGGTTTGCATCATTTGAGATTGAACCTCGGGATCCTTCGCCAGTCCCTTCTCCATATCGGTCGAAGCCTTGTCCAGGATCTCCCGGGCCGTAACGCTGTTGCCGCGAGCCTGGCTGGGGTCGGCCACGTTGAACATGTTGGTCATGAAGTCGGTGATGCGGGTGGCACGATCGCGTTCGAGGTTCGCGCGGTCGCGTTCGCGAGTAATCCGGCGCAACTCCATGCCTTGTAAGACGGAAAAGGCGCCTAGCAGCAGCACTACCCCCGCAGCCATACCTACCGCTACACGATGCCGCCTGACATATTTTTGCAGACGGTAGGCAGCGCTTGCCGGGCGTGCTACGACGGGCTCATGATTCAAATACCGTCGAATGTCGGCGGCCAGTTCGGAAGGCGCTCCATATCTTCGAGCGCGATCCTTTTCCATGGCCTTCATGGTGATGCAGTCGAGATCGCCGCGCAGCATGCTCACTAACTGCTTCGGTTCGGTGCCGCGCGCTTCGGCGGTTGCGGTTGAGGTCTCCCGATCTGTACTGACCTTGGTGCTCGGGCGCGGCGGTTCTTCCTCGCGCAATCTCCGTAATAACTCGTCGAGCGGTTGCCTCTGCCGTTGCCGGGTTTCAAACGGCTGCAACCCAGCCAGCAGCACATAAAGCACGACCCCGAGCGAATAGACGTCGGTGCGCGTGTCGATGTCCTGCGCGTTGGCGTCAGCCTGCTCTGGGCTCATGTACCCGGGGGTCCCGACGAAATGTCCGAGTTCGGTGAACAGGCTCTCCCCTTCGCGCGGAGGCGTCGTCGCCTTGGCCAACCCGAAGTCAATGATCCGCGGCACCGGCTTGCCGTCCACTTCCACCACCAGAATGTTCGCCGGCTTCAGGTCGCGATGGATGATGGCTTTCTGGTGCGCATGCTGCACCCCTTCCGAGACCTGGATGAAGAGTTCGAGCCGATCCCTGATTTTGAGTTTCTTCTGATCGCAATACTCGGTGATGGGGAGCCCGGGCACGTACTCCATCACAAAATACGGTTGCCCCTGCGGCGTCGCCCCGGCGTCAAACACCTTGGCAATTCCTGGATGATCCATGATCGCCAGCGATTGCCGCTCCGATTGAAAACGCCGTACCACCGCCTCGTCGTACATCCCGGCCCGGATCAGCTTGAGCGCGACTTGCCGTCGCACTGGAGAAGTCTGTTCGGCCAGCCAGACCTGGCCCATGCCGCCTTCGCCAAGCTCGCGGATGAGTTGAAAATGCTGCGCGAAGATTTGCCCCGCTCGCAAGCCGCCAGCCAACGCCATGCCACTTGCGTCCGCACCAAGTCCGTCGGTTAGCGGCTCCGATTGCAGAAAGCTGGAGCGCACGCCATCACTCGAAGCGAGTAGGGTTTCGATTTCCTGCCGCAGGGATGGATCCGGCAAACAAGCCCGATCCAGATAAGCGGAGCGTTCGTCTGGCGCCAGCTCCAGCGCTTTTTCCAGCACGTCCTGAATTTGCTGCCAGCGTTCCGGCGTCATGCGTCCGCTGCCTTGGACATCTGGTGATGCAGCCATAGCCGGGCTGTTGCCCAATATTTTTTCACTGTGGTTGGCGACAGATTCAGCGCCCGCGAAGTTTCCTCGATGGAAAGGCCGCCGAAGAACCTCAACTCGACAACGCGGCTCTGCTGCTGATTGAGCTTGGCCAATTCGTTCAGAGCGTCGTCCAGAGCGACCATGTTCACGCTCCGGGTCTTGAATTCAAGCACGTCATCCAGTTCCAGGCGGAATCCGCCATCTCGCCTGGCGGCATTGCGGCCGCGCGCGTAATCGACGAGAATCTGCCTCATCAGCTGGGCGCAGATGGCCAGGAAATGATCACGATTCTGGAACCGAGCCGCGCCTTGCTTCTCCAGTCGCAGATAAGCCTCGTGCACGAGCGCGGTGCTCTGCAGGGTGTGACCAGGCCGTTCCTTCTGCAGGTAACGATGCGCGATGCGGCGAAGCTCGTCATAAACGAGCGGAAGCGCCGCGCGCAAGGCCTCGTCGTCGCCGGCGTGCCAGTTCGCTAGTAATTGAGTTACGGTTTCGGGCGCAATTTGCGACAAACCACACCCCCAAGACCGAGCTTCGGAATCTTGGCTAACCAAGGTAGCCGCAGGGGTAACCAATGTCAACCGATTGAAAATGCGTGCCTCGTTTCGGTTGAGCTGAGCTTCTCACCTGGGATAGTGCAGAAACGGCGAGGATCGTTTCAAACAACTCGCGGCGATTGATAGATCCCGGCGATGTTTGCGCGCAGGACTGCAAGAAATTTTCGTTTTCTCGCGACCAGTTCGCCGAAAAATTCCGCTTCAACAAATGACGAGGCCTTAACTGCTTTTGCATGGCGACTTCCCCAAGGGGTTGAGGACTCGGGTCTGAACCGGCTCCCGAAGCAGAACGCCTAAGATGGCGGTTCAGACCGGGCCGAAGACTAATAAAGAAAAACACTTACTTAAGGAGAGCGTTATGAAAAGCACAGTCGTATGGCGTCATAGGGGTTTAGTGGCTGCTTTATCCGCCGGGTTGTTTGCCGTTACCCAGGAAACGGCTCCGAACATTATCACTCACTTACTTGCGGGAATTCTGCCGCGCGCAAGGCGAGCGATAGCGCTGGCCCTCGCAGCGTTGTTTCTTACTGCGGCAATGGGATCTGCCGCCGCTCAGGTGTCAAGCGGCAACAATTATTGGCTCTCTGCACCCAAGTGCAGCAACATTGAAAACCTCACCGTTTCCCTGTACGTGACCCAATCGATGATAGCCGAGTGGACTGGCGGCGGGGACTCCGGTACTGGCTTTGGCATTCAGCTCAATGCTAACCCGTTTCCGGGGCAGATAGCTCCAAACGGGCAGGAATACAACTGGCTGCAGTATGTCATGATGATCCACGCTGACCAGGCGCAGGCCATGGTAGAGTACTGGTACCCGAATAACCAATATGTAACCTATCCCACAATTGAATACTTGTCCTCAGATACGATCCAGGCGGGGTCAATCCTGTCGATCCAGCTCACGAGTAACAGCAACGGGTACGTAAGTGAGATTACGTATAGCGTAACGAACCCAAATGGGGTCACTACTCCCCTCCAAATGCAACCGATCTTCATCGGCGAAAGCACGCCTTTGCTGGTTCAATTTGAATCTTTTCAGGTTGATATTGTGGGTCCGTGGGATAGTCAAGACTCGACATTCTCGTCCGGACAAGGGTATATCACTTACACAGCGTCGGACGGCCCGCTGAGCGTGGGGAACTGCCCGACTGGCTATGAACCGGCGGAACGCTCGAATGTTTACTATGGTCCGATGGTCCCGGGTGCGAATTCGACGGTCACACAAGGGTTCGCCTCAGACGCGGGAGCCTCGGGCACCGGTATTGTAGTTAGCCATTTGAACACAACCTCGCAAACCGAGAACGAGGTCTACTATCTCGGATTCGACTCCAACCTGTATAGACTCGGCTGGGATTGGAGCTGGGCATTGACACCGGCTACCGGCATTAACAGCCCAAGCAAGGATGCTCCCGCCGTCGCTCCTGGAACCGGAGCGGCACTGAACGTGAATACCGCATACGATGGCAACGAAGCATTTTACATAACCAATGTGGACGGCAACCTGCACATCGAGCAGCTTTGGGGCGTCGGCCTGGCGCCAAATGATTTAACCCACGACGCCTCGGGCACCCCTGTGAATGTGGCACAAGGAACCGGGCCTGTGTCTTACTTCGATTCCACCGCTACTCTCAACGGTGTCCAGGGAACCGACAATGTTTTCTATCTGGGCACAGATCAGCAGGCGCACGCTCTCACCTGGTCCGCATCGGGTCTTTCCTGGGAGGAAGAGGCAAGCTTGGATTCAGCTCCTGGACCTGCCGCTGCTTCGGGAAGCTCCTTCTCGGGTCACGCTACGCTTAACTCCTCCTGCGCCGATCAAGCGGAAGAGGTGTTCTACATTGGAACCAACCAACATGTCTATGAACGCTGGCGCTGGTCGGCTTCGGCTAAGTTCGACGGCTGGCATCTCACCGACGTGACGGAAGCGAATAGCAGCAAGCCCGTCGCGGCCGTGGGTAGTCCGCTCGTTGGTTTCTACGATTGCTCAGGCCAGATCGACGCCATGTTCTACGTAGGGACGAATCAGCACCTCTATGAGCTGCTATACGGGTACGACTCCCAGTCGATATGGCAGTCCATCGACCTTACCCAGGTGACGGGAGCCCCAGCCGTCGCTTCCGGCAGTATGTTGGCGGCGCATGTCAACACGGAAAGCAACCCGTCGGTCGAGGAGGTGTTTTTCCTCGATTCCAATAACAATGTTTGGGAAGTCTCGACGTACTCGACCAGCGCTACCAGCTGGGGTCTCACGGCCGGCGGAAACCCAAATGGTAATCTCACCGCGAGCACCGGCGCCGGGAGCGCGTTTCCTGGAACCGCTATAAGCGGCAACGTCAGTACGATTGACAACACCGATCACGTCTTCTACGTCGGACTCGACATGGACATTCACGAGCTATGGTGGAACGGTTCGTGGCATGCCGCCGTCGATGACAATACATCAGGTACTCCGACGGCGCCAGGGGCCGTTCCGTAGGCGCGTGCTCGGAGAGTAACGGCTGCTAAGAAGCAAACTAGCCGCAGGATCGAGGCGTCAACCAGCGCCTCGGCCCTGCGGCATTTTTTCATCCAAGGTTGATCTGGCGCGGTCATTATCATGACAAAATCTGCCGCAGGTCTTTGGAGAAGCTGGTAGGCACGAGGAGACTCGAACTCCTGACCTCTACCGTGTCAAGGAGCGATGGAGTATCGGCCGCGATCCCTCTCCCGGGCCATTCGGCAATTTTGCCTGGGGAAACTACCAGGGTCATGGCGCGTTCCAAGGCGTATTGGATGGCGCCAACTGGCCAGCCAGCGGTAATCTTTTTCCATCTTTCGGCATCCCAGCTTTGCTGATGATAGAAAACACGGCACCGTTGCCTCAAGCAATCGTGGGAGATCCCTACAGCGCCACATTGATCGCGACCGGCGGCAAGCCTCCCTACAGTTTTTCCATCATTAGCGGCTCGGTGCCCGGGTTGACGATGAATTCCGGCGGGGTTGTCTCTGGAACGCCTATCGGGGCCGCCGGCACCGTGAGCTTTACTGTGGAGGTGACGGATTCCAACGCTCCGGCGCAGTCGGCTACCGCAACTCTATCCATCACGATCGGCCCTGCTCTCTCAATTACGACGGCTTCTCTTCCTCCGGCAACGAAAGGAAGCTCATACAACAACTCCGTTGTCGCAAACGGTGGCAAGGCGCCTTATGCATTCTCTGTCAGCAGTGGTTCCCTGCCCAAAGGCCTCAGCATAAACGCCACGAGCGGAGCCATTTCCGGAACGCCCGACGGTACTCGCGGCACCGCGAACTTCACTGTGCAGGTAACGGATTCAAGCAGTCCGTCTCAAACCGCGACTGCAAATCTATCTATCAAAGTACATTGATGGGCTGAAGACTGGCGGGCGTTTTCGATTCAATAAGGTAACCCGGGTCGTCCTTCGTCAGGCCTTGTTTGCAGAGATTACACCGTTGGCCTCCCGCATCCAGGTGAGTAGGGAGACGGACGTTCCTAACCGCGGCCCCGAATTAGAGTTCTAAGACTGCGCCAGCGTCCTTTCTGGAGGGGGTTGTAGCCTACGCGTACTATCCACAAACGGGCTTCGAGCAGATCTCGGTTGGGTCGCTTCCGCCAAGCCGACTTGCCATTACCTATCGGACTCTCGACGCGATTAAGGAGCAGGTACTTCGTCTGGATGGCATAGTGGGCAAGAAGACGGCCGAACGACCGGGGGCTTGACGGAGGCTTTAGTCACTTGTTGCTAGAGGTGGTTGCCACCCCAAGACGGGGCCGACGTGCACAGCAATGCCATAGGCGAACGATTCCTGCATATACGGTGCACCTCGATAAAGAATAGCGGTGCATTTTTCCGCAAGCATCCGATAGAGCTCGTTAGCAGTTCCACAACTGTACAACAGCGCCACGCCGAAGCGCTTCTCTCCGCAAGACGCCACAACCGTCATATAAAGACCTTCCTCATCGGGTTCGTTTACTTCGACGCTCCAACCCGCGCCGCGCAGCGGTCGGACAAGGTCACGCATACAATCCTCTGACAAAAGGGCTTTGCGAAGCGTCACCCCACTGTCGGTCGGCATCTCCGGAACAAGTCGACCTTGTTTTTGGTAGCGATCCTGCTCGATCATCTTGAGCGTCATCTGTGCTCCGGCCTGGAATTGGGCTTGCTGCCACAGAAGCGTGCTGTCGTCGTTCATCTCTGGCAGCATGAATGACACATGATGACTCTCGTCGTACCAGGACTCGATGGCGGCTAGTGTAGTGAGTGCAACTATCAACCGGGTGAAGTTGGTTGCCTGTTGCCAAGAGGATGCTGTCCCGTGCGCAAACATATGCCTATTGAGCCAGGTGAGGCCTCTGTAATTCTCGGTGTTGCAGAAGAAATAATCTCTCAGCCACCGGCGAAATGTTTCAAAGGCAAAAACACGTTCATCTTGCCCAAAAAGATAGTCCACCGTGCTGTATTCCGCAGGAACCCACATTCCCTCAAAATGAAGTTGCGCGGCAGTTTGAATCGCGCGGTTGATGGCGTGATCGATCTTCTCCGGAGCCGTTGCCTGAGGACCCAGATCTGAAACAATTCGGGTCAGTCCCCCTTCAATAGCCGGAATAAGCGCAGCGATGCTTGATGCTCTGTAGCCGCTGTAGAAGCCTAGATACGCCTCTCGGGCTAAAGGGACAATTTCACTTAGGCTTCTAGCATTAGGCATCAGTTGCGCGATGCATACGGCTTGGAAGGCAAGCGTATAGAGCGTCAGCTTAACCTTCCCACCGCAACGAAAGCAATAATCATGGCCAGCACTGTGAAAAAGCACAGTTTGCCTAGAGACATGGCTGCTCTCCTCAACTGGGAATCACGTCCTTTGTTCCGAACGCCCTCGCACGCCAGTGGAATTATAGTCACTAGCCTGCGGGGAGGCGTGGTTTCGTGACTACCAAACCCAGCGTTGCTGAGCCGAGAGCAGCGTTACCATTGTTTTTTCAACCAAGGAAGTGAAACCAATCGCACGATCCTGCGGATGGAATGACTGCACGATACTGCAGCCCACTGAAGTAGTCTGCAATCGGTCCCGAGACCGTCAGATCGCTTTGCGGATAAGTCCTCTGGACCCCGGCGTGTTGACCGAATTGCGAATAGGGGTGATGTAAACCCCCAGAGGGAGATAGAAAACCCTATCGCTGTGACGAGCCGGAGCCTGACTCAATTGTAAGCGTCAGAGGAAGTACACGATTGACAAAACGTCTTGGATTCGAGTTGCCTGACAGCTTCAATTTCGCCCACAGTCAAAAGATCGGCTTCATTCGTTCTCAGGTGTCTAGGCTGTTCGACTTTGCATCTGCGTAGGCTTCCAACAATTTGTGGGAACGGGCACTTGAGGCATGACAAGCACAGGAGAATTTTGCCCCGATGATGGACCGAAGCTATTCAGAAACGTTGCCTGGCAGTTGATGTACAGGCACAAAGAGTTAAAAGCATTTCCAGGAGAGCGGGGAAAGTTCCTGCTCTCATTTTTCTTGACTGTCTCTTCGTCCGCCAGCTTCCCTAGTCAGCCTTGGTATTCGGAGTGAGCCCCATACGCCGAACCAGATCGCCGAATCGCTGGTCTGAACGCAGCGAGTCAAAGGCCGGATCGACATTCAAAAGCGTCCCGAGAGCTCTTCGTTCTTCATAGTTACGGGCCAGCGATTCCAGAGCCTTCTGCTTGTCTCCCAGCCGTGCATAAATTTGCGGAACGTCGAACTCGCCGATATTGCCCACGAGTTTTTCGTTCGACCGCAGAAGTTGCTGCCAGAATCCCCTGGCTCCCAGTGCTGCCCATGCTTTTCTGAGAGCTACTTCGTCCGGTGCGGCGGCTTTGACTGTACGATCGTCGCCTGAGAGCAGCCGTCCTTTCGTCAGTTCGCTGATGGCATTTTCATACTGCCCGGACTGGGAGTACAGCCACGCCAAGTGGTAGTGGGTTACAAAGAAATTAGCATTTAAGTCGATCGCCTTCTTGAATTGTTCTTGCGCCTGGTCATATCTGCGAGCATAGAAATAGGTCAGTCCAAAGACGGTATTGTAGATTGGCGAAAATGGATCCAGCTGTAAGGCTTTCTTCATTTCGGCGATGGCATTCTCTGACTGCCCCTGCGGCATTAAATAAGACAAAGCATACCGAAAATGCGCCTCGGCATAGTTCGGGTTGAGTTCAATCGCTCGCTTGAACTCCCGCTCCGCGCCCGGCCAGTCATATTCAAAGTCAGCTTTTTCTGCTCCCAGCGCGGCGTGGGCTTCGGCAAGGTCGCCGTCCAACTCTAGCGCTCTGGCAGCCGCTGCCTTTGCCTTTGGATCGAAGTCCTGTGGGGACCGAATCGTGTTTGCGAGGTAGGAATCGGCAAGCCCGGCATAGCCCAGTGCGAAGCCGGGATCTTTCTCGATGCACCGTTGAAAATACTCTGTGCTCTTATCGATCTCCGCATAGGTGCGTTGGTTCAGGTAAAAGCGGCCTTTGAGGTAAAGCTCGTAAGCTTCCGGATTGGGGGCGTACTTGTTGGTCGATCCGCCTCCCGAAGGCGGGGCGAGTTTCACTTGAACCTGCTGTGCGATGGCTCTGCCTAACTCGTTTTGTAGTGCGAGAAGACCGCCGGTTTCGCGGTCATAATTGTGCGCCCACAAATGGACTTGATCCTTGACCCGAATCAGTTGCGCGCTGATGCGAGCGACACCGCCCTCTCGCCGGACGCTGCCCTCCAGGATGTAGTCGACTCCCAGTTCGCGCCCGATTTGCGCGATCGTCTTATTGGTGTGTTTATAAGCGGCGGCTGACGTTCGCGCGATCACGCCGAGCCGTTCTGGGTTGAGTTCGCCCAAATCTGTAATGGTCTCTTCCGTCAGACCATCGCTGAAGTACTCCTGCTCCGGGTCATTGCTCAGGTTGGCGAAGGGTAGGACTGCCATCATGACCCGGTGTTCGGAGGCAGTCTGCGATCGAGCGCGTAAGCGGAGCCCAAAGATGGCGGCGGCTAGAACCACGACCAGCAGGACTGCCAGCGACGCGACCCATGGCCAAGACGTCAACGCGACTCGTCGTTCTTGGCCGGCTGCAAGAAGGGTAGACGGCTCTTGAGTGATCGTGTTCGAGAATTCAAGGTTCTTGCCGCCGCTTTTATGGGCCGGAAACTCGGCCTCTGTCACCGCTGCAATAAATCGATACCCTTTTCCCGTGACAGTTTGTACGAAGACTGGATTCTCAGGATCATCCTTTAGAACCTGCCGAATCTTCCGGATGGCACCGTTGATGCTGCTATCGGTATCGACGAAAACATCCTTACCCCAGATCTTTCCGATGATGTCGTCCCGGGTGACGAGCTGCCCTCTGCGCTCAACCAGCAGGAACAAGATGTCCAGCGGGATTCGCTCCAGCTTCAGAGCACGGCCAGCGCGGCGTAGTTCATAGGAGTTGCGGTCGAGTTCAAGGCCGTCTCCGAATTTCACCACGTCCGCAGGCATATCTCCACCACAAACTGAAGAGAGCCATATTCTACAGGGACTCGATCCGGCAGCGACAACGGCCACCTTTTCATTAGCTTACGAGGTCACGAAAAAAACAGCGAATCGTCAGGCGTGCTCCATTGCCAATCATGCCGAGTTACGTCAATCTGCCGCTCGAACGGGACGACTGAGGTCTTCGGGCCCAGACAATCAATCTTTGAGGAGACAAGAAAATGAAAACCTGGTTTTGCAATCGGGCGTTCGGCAAAGGAACATTGGCGGCAGCAGTAGCCTGCCTAACACTCGTGGCAGCATCCACGGCGCACGCCGCGGCGTGCTCGAACGCGTCGCTCAAAGGCCAATACGGCCAAAGTATCTCGGGCCAACTCCTGCCTGGGCCCGGCGTCGTGTTACCCCAAAATGGAGTCGCGATGACAACTTTCGACGGAAAAGGAAGCTTTACGCAACAGGATTTTGTTGTGATTAACGGCTCTCCCACTTCATCTGGTTTTGCTCCGGAAACCGGCACCTATGCAATCAACTCCGACTGCACCGGGACAGCCACCATTAACTATCCGGACGGCTCTTGGATCGATCTGGAACTCGTGGTCGTCAACCAAGGACGTGAGTTCCGCACCGTTGTCTCAGCTCTGACTATGGGCGGGAACACGGTGCCAGTGAATATCGGCAGCAGTGGTGTGCGCGTGGGCAACGCGGAAGGAGACCTCAAGAACCACAAATAACGGACACCTTTTGCCCGTGATCGCGCCTTTTCTTTCAACAGGCGAACATGGCCGTGCCAGCCCGTGTGGAGCAGTGGGGACCCCACACGGGATGCGGTAAGGGGGATCAGACTTCTTTTCCTTCGAGAAAAGTGACCCCGGCATGATAGTTCCGTGCCGTCGTTTTGCGCCTATCCGAATAAGACCGCAGAAGCCCCAGTTAACGAGATTCAGTAGCAGCTTTCCCCAAAGAACAACTAAGGAGAATCGAAATGAAAAATGTTCATGTGGTGATGTGTTCGGCGCTGCTGTTGCTGTTCTGCAGTGCACTCAGTCAAGCGCAGCAAAGCTTGGCGTCAAGCAGAAATAATGATTCGAACGCCGATGGCCAAGTCGTCAAGAATGCGACCGGCAAGGGCACCACGGATTACGTTCCGTTGTGGTTGAGCGCAACCAAGCTCGGTAACTCAAACATTTTTCAGAGTTCGGCGGGAATCGGCATCGGCACAACGTCGCCAGCTGCCACGCTTGACGTGAATGGCGCGGTCAACGCCGCCGCCGGTTACAACGTGGGAGGCCTCCGCTTTGTCCAGGGCGGCGTCGCGCTGGGCGACGCTTTCATCGGCGCTAACGTGGGTAACTCCACCATGACGGGCCAAATCAATGTCGCCGTCGGTTACTACACCTTCCTAAACAACACCACGGGTGCCTACGACTCCGCCTTCGGCGCGGGCGCGCTTTACTACAACACCACGGGTGCCCAAAACACCGCCAGTGGAACCTATGCCCTGAACGCCAACACCACGGGCGGCGGCAACACCGCCTCCGGCTTCAATGCGCTCGTCGCCAACACCACGGGCACCAACAACACCGCCAATGGAAGCTATGCCATGAACGCCAACACCACGGGCAACTTCAACTCCGCGCTCGGCAACGTGGCGCTTTATTCCAACACCACGGGCATCTACAACTCCGCTTTCGGCAACAATGCGCTGACCTACAGCACCACGGGCAACTTCAACTCCGCTTTCGGCAGCCATACCCTGCTTAACGACACGACTGGCAGCTACAACACGGCCGTGGGCCCTTACGCGGGATACACAATGGATAGTTCCAACATAACCGGATCCAATAACAGCGTTTTCGGATACGGCGCGGCTTTCGGCACCGGATCACTCAGCAATGCCACCGCTATCGGCACCTATGCCGTCGTCAGCTCGAACAACGCGCTGGTGCTGGGCTGCGTCGCGGGTGTGAATATCTGCACCACGACCACCTCCGTCGGCATCGGAACGTCCACTCCAACCAACCTGCTGACCCTTGGCCAGGGCAAAGGTCCGGCCATCTCCGACGGTTGGACCACCTACAGCTCGCGCCGCTGGAAGACCAACATTCAGACCCTGCATGGGGCGCTGGCAAAGGTCGAGCAGTTGCGCGGCGTCTCGTACGATTTGCAGGCGAACGGCAAACACGAAGTCGGAGTCATCGCCGAAGAAGTCGGGGCCGTCGTCCCCGAGGTTGTCACCTGGGACCAGAACGGCAAGGACGCCCAGAGCGTCGATTACAGCCGCCTGACCGCGCTGCTCATCGAGGCGACCAAAGAACAGCAGGCGCTCATCGAGCAACAGCAAGAGCAGATCGCCCAGCTAATTTCGCAGGTGAAAACCATCCAGGCCTCGCTCAGAACGAGTGGTCGCAGCGACTCGGAGTTTCGCAGCGTGAAGGCCGATCCGACGACGGTTCTGCAATAGCGCAAGACGGGATCTCGGCCCGCCGGCTGAACTTTAAGCACAACGGCGAAGCCGCGAAGGAAGAAAACGAAAACACACTTGGAGAAAATTATGAAAAACCTAGCCACTCAGCTAAGAGAGAAAACCATGAAGAAAATCGCAGTGTATCTAGTGTTGTCTGCCTGTCTGCTAATGGCCCCCGCGGCGTGGGCTTCGTGGGGAAGCTTCATCTCCACCGGCACCGCCACTGGCATCGGTAATCCATCTTGCGCCCCTGTCTCGACCGGACAGGTTGCGTGTGCGGTGCGGAGCAGTAAGTCCGCCATCATGGTCAATGAGTTCAACGGCACTTCGTGGGGAACGTGGAAGAGCCTGGCCGGGACCGTCAATTCCGATCCAAGCTGTACCAGCGATGGAAACGGCAATGTGTTCTGCGCCGCAACCGCAACTAACGACGATCTGCAGGTGACAATTCTAAAGGGTGGCGTATGGAGCACTCCCACGAAAATCAGTGCGGCGCTTTATTCCGCCCCCAGTTGTGCGGAGTACACCACGGGGCAAGTGCTATGCGCCGCCCGAAACGCCTCCGGCGGCCTCGCATGGTCTCTCTACAACGGTACGAGCTGGAGCGCATTCGCCAACCTTGCGACTTCGACTGTGTCCGCGCCGAGTTGTACTACCGACAACAACAATGGCGTGATTTGCGCCGTGTTCACCACCGGCTCCACCACGCTGGTAAATCGCTTCACTGCCGGTGCGTGGGAGGGATTCCTCAACATCGGTGGAATCGCTGGCGGCGAGCCGGATTGCTCATTCTGGAAAGCTACTGGGGAAGTGGTGTGCTTCGCAAAGGGATCCAACGGGGGAATCTATGTGAACACTTTCGACGGAGTATCGTGGACCGGCTTCGACTGGAACGGCTACGGTTACCTCGGCATCAGCGCAAATGACAATGCCAGTTGCACAACCCAGGCTACTGGTCAGCTCGTCTGCGGAGTAATCGGGATCGGCACCGACGGCAACGTATTTTACGCTGACGTTTACAACGGAACGGACTGGTTGGGCTTTACCGAGATCGGCGGCCTCGGCGTTGGCTCGCCTGCCTGCACAGCATTGGGCACAGGGCAGGTGGTATGCACGGTTATGGGCGTGGACAACAAGTTGACCAGCGTGGTCGGTCCCTGAGAGGCGGGATCCGGAACCAAAGATTCGAAATCGGAGGACACCATGAGGAACGCTGCTCTCACTTGGAAGCTTCTGCTGACCGGTCTGACAATTACCCTCGCTGGATTGCCTTTGAGGGTGCGGGGCCAGACGATAGGCGGAACAGACCAACAGGCAATCGCGGCGGTGATAGACCGGTTCGTGGATGCGTGGAACCGGCATGACGCCAAGGCGTTCGCAGCAGTATTCGCCGAGGACGCCGACTTTACGAATTGGCGGGGCGAAGGCGCGAGCGGACGATCAAAAATTGAAGCGTTCCACGCGCCGATGTTCGCGACCATTTTCAAAAACAGTCACCAGAGCTATACAGCCATCAACACGCGGTTCATCCGCTCGGATGTTGCGACTGTGGATGTGCATTGGGAAATGACGGGTGCGATGGACGCTCAAGGAGATCCACGGCCCGACCGTCGAGGTTTGTTGAGTTTCACAATGGAGAAGAACGCCGGCCAGTGGCAGATCGTGGTGATGCACAACCTGGACTCGACGGCACTCCTGCCCTTAAGCAATTCAGCAACTAAGAACCCATGAGCACAAACACCCTCCATCACTAGCGAGACGGAGCAACGTCTGCGTTTCCGGACTGCGCGGATTGTCAGCAGCCGAAAACCATGGGGGTTGGTAGTCGCCAAATCACTTCACGCTAATATCCAGGTCTCTTGAGTCTATGAATGCCGCGCAACCCACGCGGCGGGAGTAAGGTCTGATAGCCGCTGGATCAGGCGATCAGCGAGTCCGGGAAGTACCGCCGCCAGGTAGTCGCGAACGGAGATTCTCAGCCGTCGGCAGCTTTCCACGACCGAGAGAATCGAAGCAACCTTTGGCCCAGCTTGTGGGCTGCCGAGATGTAACCAATTCTTTCGACCAAGAGCCACGGGACGCATGGAATTCTCCGCGAGGTTAGTACTTAGCTCCAGTTCAGGATATTCTAGGAAGCGCGTAAGTTTCTTCCAAAGCCCGAGGGCGTAGTGGCAAGCCTTACTGAGTGCGCTTGAAGGCAATGCCATAGACTGCGCTGCTTCGATCCTCCCACGAATCCCGTCCAACAGCGGTTTGGCTCTTTCCTGACGCCGAACATGGCGCTCCGCAATACCGAGAGCCTTGCGGCGAGCTTCTGCATCGACGGCAAACAGTTCGTCCATCTGAGCCACAATCTGGGTTGCAACCGGATCTCGAGTCCGCCTCCATCGGCCCCTGTTCATCGGTTCGCCAGATGCTGATGATATCAATCTGACGCACGGAGAGATTAACGATATTGATCGTAAGATGGCGGAAATGCCAAGGTTCACATAGGTCTCTGTATAACGCAGTTTTATATAATCCTCCATTCGGAAGAAGTTCCTCATCGGTAAACACTCCAGTCTGGTTGCGCCGGAAGATAGGCAATCGAAATGGGTCGCTCTGGCTGTGTTTGCGGTTGTACTCGACGAGGACAGGAACATATTCCTTACTGACACTCTCGACCGCGGCACCCAATCCGCTTCGCACATCGGCGAACAAATAGATACCCACGAGCGATTGTGTTTGCCTGCACAACAGGGTGAGAAACCGCTGCCATTGCTCCTGCTGGAGCGGGGCGGAGTAGAGGACTGACAACAACTCCGAAAATGGTTCGAGTGCGATCATGGAGAGTAAATTCGCCACGAACTAAGCGTCGATCGAGTTCTGGCAAGTTGTGCTGCTCTTGCTGTAAAGCGAAACGCCGGTACTGCTACGTCAGGGGAGGGGACGACGAAGCAGCGGCTGCGCGGCTCAGAGACGAGCCGGCCGAGCAACCAAAAATTGCGTAATCTTACCACGAACCACGAACTACCGACAACGCCCCGACCATCGAAATCGCAGTCAGCCCTTGAGCTATCCCTCACGCCTTGCGATTGCATGCCAAAGCCGCGACAACAAATTGGCGAAACAGCGCTCACAATCCCATCGGCGGCACCGAGCGGGTGGCGCGGTCTCGGTCGAACGCTTACCAAAATAGCCTTCCAGTTGGCACACCTCTAGCATACCGGTGCATTCCCCAAAACCCCCTGTTTCACACCTCGGACATACCGAAAACACGGCGGCACAATCTGGACCATGGACACCGTGAACATGACGAAGTTGCTTAACTGGAAACTACGCCGAGTTGCAGCAGGAATTCGCCAGCAGGATATAGCCCTTCGCGCGGGTATGAGTACAACCAGATACTCCGCGATTGAACGAGGGGAGCATCTTCCATCAGAGCTGGAAGCCCGACTGATCGATCAAGGTCTACCTTCACTGCCGGAGTCCGAACCTCGGAACGATGCCGGCGGTCCTCGATGATAGAGCTTGGGTCCCAAACTGCACGTGATGAGCTGAGATCAAGGGGCAGCACGCGGGGGCAGCGAGCCCGTGTGAGAAGACGTCACCCCAACCACAGCCTTGTCAAAATCCATCGTAGCTACACGGTGAAGGAAGTGGCCCGATTGCTCGGTGTTCACACAAATACCGTGCACCAATGGATCAAGGTCGGACTTCAAATTATTGAAAACACATACCCGAAACTGATTCAAGGGCAGGATCTCAGAAGGTTCTTGCAAGTGCGTCGGGATCGCAAGAAATGCCCGTGCAAAGCAGGACAGATGTACTGCTTCCGCTGCCGCGCCTCCAAAGCACTCGCGGGCGGCATGCTGGACTATCGATTCCGTACTGACAGCGTAGTTAATGCAATCGGGATTTGCCGAGACTGCGATTGCATGATGTACCGCTGTGTAAAAGTCACTGAACTGGATCAGTTCCGCGAAAAATCGGACACAACGTTTCCGCAGGCACCGCGACGTTTAAGTGAGATCGATCAGCCAAGCGTAAACAGTGACTTGGGAGGAGACGTTTAAGATGGCAAAACACAATGCGAGTAACGAGCGAATAAAGCGCCGATATTTGGAATATCTGAAGGAGGCTAAGCAGTTGAGTGAGCATACACTCGACGGAGTCTCGAAAGCGTTGAATCGTTTTGAGACCTTCACAGATTTTCGGGACTTTAGGCTTTTTCACTTGAACGACGCCATAACCTTCAAAAGGCACCTCGGCCAACAGAAGGGACAACGTTCTGGCAACGAATTGAGCATTGCCACGTTACATTCGACTCTCATACAACTGAAGCAATTCTTCGTATGGCTTGCAGGGCAACCCGGCTACAAGTCGCGAATCGAGTATTCCGATGCGGATTACTTCAATCTGTCGAGCAATGACACTCGCATCGCTCAAGCACGCCGAGAACCGAAATTCCCGACTGTCGAGCAGGTAAGGCATGTCATAGATTCCATGCCGGCGGAGACAGAGATACAGCGCCGTAACCGTGCTCTCATCGCATTTGCGCTACTCACAGGAGCTCGGGACAGCGCCATAGCGTCGGCGAAGCTTAAGCATGTTGATCTAATCACCGGTAGCTTTTTCCAAGATGCCCGAGAAGTAAAAACGAAATTCCGAAAGACGTTTATGACCGTGTTTTTCCCGGTTGGCAGTGAAGTTCGGGAAATCGTAGCGGAATGGGTCTTATACCTTCGCCAAGTCAAGTTGTGGGGCAATGACGGCCCGCTTTTCCCCGCAACGGAAGTGGCCATTGGTACCAGTCGCCAGTTTGAGGCGTCAGGATTGAAACAAGATCACTGGAGCAACGCTTCGCCTATTCGGCAGATATTCCGGGAAGCTTTCACCAGCGCTGGCCTTGAGTATTTCAACCCACACACTTTTCGAAACACGTTGGTTCAACTCGGTGAGGTTCTCTGCAAAACACCCGAAGAGTTTAAGGCGTGGAGCCAGAATCTCGGTCATGAAAACGTATTGACGACCTTTTCGAGCTATGGCGAAGTTGCAAGCCATCGCCAACGAGAGATCATCCGAAGCCTCGCGACACCAAAACCGGCTGGACGATCGGATGTGGAAGAAATTGCCGAGGCGATCGCGAAGAGGCTCCGTGAAGCTAGGACGGAACATGAATGACTTGAGCACCTCCAGAATGGATCCACTCCCCCAAGGCGATTGGTTTACGGCTTCGGAGGCTGCCGCATACCTCAAGGTGAAGCCGCGCTCCCTTCTCTTGTGGGTCCGCCAAGGGAAACTGCAGGCCTACGCTCTCTCCGGCACAAAGCGACGGGTCTGGCGATTCCGCCGTGAGGATCTCGACAGCGCCCTTTTCGCGCATCCCGTGTTACCCTCGAAACCGCCAACTGTGCTCTCCGAGAGGAGGACAAATTGAGAGCACGGAAACCAAAAGGCAGTATCGTGTACAACAAGACCCGCGGAACCTGGAATTTTCTGTGGGTGGAAGACGGGAAGCGTAAATCTCGCAAGTTGGGAACCTTGGCAGAACTTCCGACCAGAGCCGATGCCGTTCAGAAAGCTGAGACGGTCAGAAGGAATCTGAGACTCACAGCGGAGAGATCTATACTTACGGTCAGGCAACTGGTTGAGCGGTTTCGAGCAGAACGGATGCCCGAGCGATTTAGCACGCGCTACGGATATGAAGCATGGATCAAGAATCACATTCTTCCGCGCTGGGGAGACCGGCCGTTAATAGAGCTACAGCCCCGAGCGGTTGAACTTTGGTTGAAGTCTTTGCGATTGTCTCCGAAGAGCAGGGTACATATTCGAGGCGTGCTTTACCAATTGTGGGATTTCGCGATGTGGGCCGAAATTGTGCCCCCACAACGAAATCCAATGGAACTCGTCAACATTAAGGGCGCAACAAAGAGAGGCAAGAAACCACACAGCCTGACAGTCGAGGAGTTCCGGCGGTTCTTGGAACAACTCGATGAACCGATTCACACAATTGCTCTTGTGTGCGTTTCATTCGGGCTTCGGATGAGTGAAGCTCTTGCACTCAAGTGGTCTGATGTGGATTGGCTGAATGGCACACTTCTGATCGAGCGAGGAATCGTTCGTCAGAGGGTCGGGAACGTGAAAACGGCTGAATCCGAACAGAAGGTATCCGTGGACCCTGAGATGCTGGGTGTCATGAACTCCTGGAGGCAGATCACGCAGTTTGCCTCTGAGAGCGATTGGACTTTGCCAGTCCAGCACAGATCGGTCGCTTGCCGGTCTCCTATCCTTGGGTGTGGAGAAGTTTCCAGCAGGCAGCTCTGAAGGCCGGGATCCCGAGGTTCGGGACGCATTCTCTCCGTCACAGCTATCGTTCATGGCTGGACGCAGCGGGAACTCCGATTGCCGTGCAACAGAAGCTCATGCGGCATTCGGATATTCGCACGACGCTCAACGTGTATGGCGACGTGGTCACCGACGAGATGGCTCAGGCAAACTCGAAAGTCGCTAGGATGGCACTTTCGCGGCCCAACTGATTTCGGAGTGATTTCGTGGTCTGTAACTGATTGAAAATCTGGCGGAGAGAGTGGGATTCTATCTATCTACAACGGCTATCCTTCTGCGCTTTAAGCACATGCCAACTAACTTAAGCTATTACAATGTCTTACGACATGTTTCACGTGATAGCCGCCGTTGCATGCGTTGCTGCTGGAAGCCTATTCGTCACTGTTTTCGGTATCACTGGTATCACTGCCTGACAGGAATAACTTCCTTGCCTGGCATCGCGGCATCGTCCTGGTATCAGGGAAGCGAATATATTCAAAAAAACCAAGAAACCCGGCAGGTCATCTTTTGCGTGCTACTCTCCAGGTACGGCCCTCAACCGAAAGAACGGATCGTCCGACTGTTGAGCCAAGCAGCAATGGTCGATACGGCGGCAGCCGCGCCAAGTGCGTTGAGGCCAAATGCAATGGGCACTGCTTTCTTGATCTCTTGAACTATCGAAGGACCTCCCAAGCGGTTACCGAGTTTGTCCATGAGTGCTAGCGTAATCGCTCGCCTTCGTTCGTCCAAGATGCTTTCCCGATACACTCTTTCCAAGAACGAAACGATCAATGAAGCTGCATCCCGAAGTTGGATTGATTCGGTTCCCAGTTGATCGAGGGCCTGAGACAACGGCCAACGGCATTGGTCCCAATCAGCAATTTCGGCAGCCGCGATGAGAACGGGAACGCTTGGACTAGTAAATGAATACCCGAATCCGATCAGCCGCGCAGAACTCTTGAAGAACTTTTGTTCAGAGATGTAGCCATGCTGCGCGGCCCACTGAAGCACGACTTGAGTCCAGGCTGACTTGACGCCATGCTCGGTTCTTGCAAATCCTCCGAGACGACAATCATCTGTCCAGAGCAAATGACCAGGCTTTGCCGCCAAAACGATACTCTCAGCTCCGCCTTCTCCGAGTGCTTTGATCGTAAGTTCTCGCCGCTCCTTATCGAGCTTTGCTAATTCAACGCATCCGACGATGGTACTGGCTGACTTCACCTTGTTGATACGAGCAGTAAACGACTGTGCGCGCTCCGCTCGTTCGGATTCCGTTTGAGGGATGAAGGCCACACCAGCACCATGCTTGACTAAAACGCCGCCATCACCGTGGAACTGCATGTCCTCCTGCACCATATCATCGAAGTCAGCTACTGTTCCTTGTGAGAGCACTAGGTTCACAGGGAAGCTTGAGAGATCATCTTCTAAATCTAAAAGAAAGATTGTCGCCAATGCTGATGGCTCGATGATCCAGGTGCCCGATGTATCCA
>Ga0187869_10001202_pt1 | contig 24012 bp, 24 predicted proteins | sample June2016WEW_13_1_2_FD_132972 | JGI IMG/M metagenome (GOLD analysis project Ga0187869, IMG submission 132972) | Peatland microbial communities from SPRUCE experiment site at the Marcell Experimental Forest, Minnesota, USA - June2016WEW_13_100 | ecosystem: Environmental > Terrestrial > Soil >...
GCTGCCTCAATTTCTCCGTCATCCGCGTCCACATCTGCCATTGTGCAATCGATGATGGCGCTCAATGAGACATCGTCGGCCAGGCTGGCCGACTCGTGCGCGCGCTGTAAGATCTCGAGCGCCCGCTTGGAATCGCCGGCGAGCCCATAGGTATCGCCAATCATCAATTGCAACCCAGCGCGCGGCGCGGCATCGCTCGCAAACTGCTTGGTCACCAAGCGGTCGGCGCGCTCCAGCAGTTCCTGAGTGGTAAAAGGCTTTGCTGCGCCCTCACCCAGCAGAAAATTCACGAATTCATTGCCCGCCTCCGCATAGGTCAATTCGCGCAACGCGCGGTCACGTTCCTGCTGCGCCTTCATGGTCTGCTGTCTCGCAAGCTGCGCCTGCGCGGACGCTCGCTCAGCTTGCATCACGGTGCCTACCAATCCGGAGATGATGGCGATCGTGGTCACGATGGCTGCCGCGACACCGCCGCGATGACGCCTGACGAACTTACTCATACGGTAAGCGACGGAATCGGGCCGCGCCTGCACCGGCTGATGCGTCAGGAAACGCTGCAGATCGTCGCCGAAGGCGCCGACCGAGGCGTAACGCTCCGCAGGGTCTTTTTTGAGGGCCTTGCCGAGAATGGTGTCTAGGTCGCCTTCCAACGACGCCCGTCGAATGCTTGCCATTCTTGCAACCGACGACGCGCGGGGCGGAGAGTCTGTCATCACCGCGCGTAACAGCTCAGCAGTCGAACGCGAATCGGTCGAGAACGGATGCGTGCCGGTCAGCAGCATATACAACACCAGACCGAGCGAATAGACATCGGTTGCAGTGGAAACCGCCTGCCCGAGCAGCTGCTCCGGCGCCGCGTACTGTGGCGTCAAGGCGGTCGCGCTTGACTTGGTGAGTGCAGCCGATCCCGCCTCGTCGTCGAGGAGCTTCGCGATGCCGAAGTCGAGAAGCTTGACGACACCGTCGCGAGTGACATAGATGTTGGCGGGCTTTAGGTCCCGATGCACGATCAAATGACTGTGCGCGTGAGCCACCGCGGCGAGAACGCTGAGAAACAGCTTGATGCGATCCTCGACACCGAGCCTATGGCGGTCGCAATACGCATCGATCGGCTCCCCCTCCACGTACTCAATCACGAGGTACGGTTGCGTAGCATCTAAAACGCCGGCGTCAATGAGTCGCGCAATGTTCGGATGATTCAAATGCCCGAGAAGCTTGCCCTCGGTGAGAAATCGTTGCTCCCCGATGCGCCCGATCCATGCGGCATGGACGAACTTGATGGCGACCGTGCCTTCGAATCGGCCGTCCCCACGCCGCGCCCGCCACACGCTGCCCATGCCGCCTCGGCCGACCTCCGCTTCGATGACATAGGGTCCGACCTGTCGGCCGATCAGGGTTGCGTGTTTGATATCGTCGAGAGGGATCGGTGTGGGGCCTGCCAGGAACTGCGAGAACCCCTCTTGCTCGCGGTCGGCAAGCACTTTGGATAACAGCTCCGCCTTCGCCGGATCGTTCTGCGCCAATGCGGCAAGCCACTGTGCCCGTTCCGGCTCCTCCAGTTCAAGCGCTTGGTCAAGGTATGCGCTGATTGACTGCCACTGCTCAGGAGTAACGGGTTTCATCCGGTGGTTCTCCGCCAGCCTCTGATCGTTGTCGGAAGCCTATGGCCGTAGTGCGGATTATCTGGTCGCTCAAGCGCGTTATCAATGTCCGCTATGCGCGGAGTATTCCGCATTCTGCAAATCACGACCCGTTCTTGACACTGGCGGGCGGCAGCTACGGGAAAGTGAATTGATCGGTAGTCTATTGCGGCTCTTTGCAGACCCTCTCGAAGCCTCCGCGCTCGTAATGCGTGACGCCCAGCGAGTTCTGACTTGGCATCAATCCGGCTTCTTAAAGCGAAATAGAAACTGGTCGGTGTGACCGCGGATAGACGGATCGAACACATTCTTGGTGTGATCGTCGGCCTTGTTCGCCAGAATGGAACTCTCGCCATCCAGCTTGAAGCCGGCTGCAAGCACGTCCGACTTGACTCTTGCCGGATCGATACGGTGCAGCGTTTCGGTTGCCCCGACCCCTGATCCGGCTGCCGCTGCATGATCCAATACGACATAAACACCGCCTGGCTTCAGGGCGGCAAAGACCGCCTTATTGAATCCGGGTACGTCCGCCGGTCCCATAAACTTGTCGTAGAGATCGTGGTAATTCTGTCGAATCAATACGGCATCGAGGCCAGACGGCAATGGCGAGGCGACCGGATCCTCACTGACGATGACATTGGGCGACCGACTCGCCAGTGCCTTCATGTGCTCCAACGCGTCGGGGTGGGCCTTGACGACTTCGGCCGTTTCAACCGCGTATACTTTTCCGGAAGGTCCGACAGCCTGCGCGAGCGATGCGGTAAGGCGACCCGCCACGATATCAGCCACTTTGTCACCCTTTTTAAGGCCGATGAATTCGACGACTTCCGACGACTTCCGACGCCTTCCAAGCCGGATCGACCGTCGGTGCGGCGGATTGTGAAAATACGCTCGTAGCAGCGCCGATTGAGATAGCAAGCGTTACAGAAAATCCGAGCCTCCGCATGTGCCAATCCTCCTAGTTGGTTTCACAGTAAGCAGTACATTGCTCTGCAAGTCGTATCGGCATTCTATTACTCTTCCATCGCCGAGCGTACAAGATTGCTGCAAGCTTGATGAGGCAACCAGTTCAATTGAGTTCCGATACCGCGCATCGGATCTTTTTCAATTCTAAGAGGGTGGGGACGTAGATCGATGGTCTTCATCGAGCGGAACGCATGCGCCATTTCGGCGAGGGCGTTGCAGCTGGGCACCGCTTCGGCGGCGATCTGTTGCTCGAGCCGCTTGAACTGAAGGCCGCTTTCCTCGATGGTGATGCCATCGTTCTCGCCCGAAGACAACCATCAAATCATACTTGCATGGCCACATGATGTGCCGGCAGCAGGCGCAAGAATGACACAAAGCCCGGTAATTGCAGGTTCTGCGCAATCGTATCTCAGAAACTTTGGGGAAGAACTCCCGATTAATAATTCATATCCGGCATCGAGGCTTTGCGGGCGGCAATAAACACCTGCAGGGCTTCGTCGCGTGCCGCATCAACCGCCGGTGGCCGGTACGCGTCGAGCAGTCCCTTCCATTTGCGGTTAGCACGCCACACGATGTCGTGTGAGCCCTCTTGTGCCCACTGCTCGAAGGAATTGTTGTCGGACAGCTCAAAGTCGAAAAACGCAGTCTCGAAATTTCGCATGGTATGAGCCGAGCCGAGGAAATGGCTGCCGGGACCGACCTCGGCAAAGGCATCCATCGCAAATCCATTGTCATCGAGTGCCATGCCGCGGCCGACCACGTGGAACGCGCCACACTGCTCCGCATCAATGACGAATTTCTCATAACTCATGACCAGACCCGCCTCGAGCCAGCCGGCCGAGTGCAACACAAAATTCGCGCCGGCGAGAAAGGCGGGCCACAGGGAGCTCGCGCTCTCATAGGCAGCCTGCGCGTCCATCGTCTTGGAGGCACACAGGTTGCCGCCACAGCGCAGCGGCACACCGAGGCGGCGCGCGAGCTGTCCGATCGCGAAGTACGCCAGCGATGGCTCGGGAGTACCGAAAGTGGGAGCGCCGCTCTTCAGGGACATCGATGAGAGGAAATTCCCCAGGATGACCGGCGACCCCCGCCGCTCGAGCTGGCCTAAGGCTACGCAGAAGATTGCTTCGGCAAAACACTGCGCGAGACCGCCAGCAGTCGTGACGGGACCCATCGCGCCGCCCAGGATAAAGGGCACGCAGACCGGCGCCTGGTTGGCGGCAGCGTAGGTACGAATCACGCGGCTCGCTTCGCCATCGAGGACGAGCGGCGAGTTGACATTGACGTTACCCAGAATCACGCAATGGCGGTCAACGAATTCCGCGCCGAACAGGATCCGGCACATCTCGATCGAGTCGGCTGCCCGCGGTGCCGTCGTCACCGACCCCATGAACGGTTTGTCGGAGAGTGTCATGTGCGCATACAGCATATCGAGGTGTCGCTTGTTGACCGGAATGTCGGTCGGCTCGCAGACGGTGCCGCCCGAGTGATGCAGCCAGGGAATCATGTAGGCGAGCTTGACGAAATTATGGAAATCCACGAGCGTGCCGTAGCGCCTGCCGTGATCGGCGCAAGAGACGAACGGCGGGCCGTAGGCGGGCGCGAATACCGTCGAGCGGCCGCCGATCGTCACCGAGCGGGCGGGATTACGCGAGTATTGTGTGAATTCCTTCGGCGCGGAGCGCCTGACAATCTGGCGCGCGAGGCCCATCGGAACGCGCACCCGTGATTCGCCCTCGATATCCGCGCCGGCCTCCTTCCACAGCCGGATGGCGTCGGCATCGCCGCGTATTTCCATGCCGATTTCGTGCAAGATCCGGTCCGCGTGCGTTTCGATGTTGACGAGCTGCTCTTCGTCGAGCATCTCGTACGGCGGAATGACACGCGTGATGAAAGTCGCGGCCGCCGGATGGGCGGCGCGAATGCGCAGGCGATTGGAGCCTGGTCTGCGGTGCTCAGTGGACATGCTTGGCGACTCGTCCGTCCTTCATGACGAAACACATGCTGCGCAGGGCCTTTACGTCGTCGAGGGGATTGTCCCGGGTGGCGATGATATCGGCAAGCTTCCCTGACTCGAGCGTTCCCAGGTCCTTGTCGAGGCGCATCATCGCGGCAGCGCCGGTCGTCGCCGCCTGAATCGCCTGTGGTCCGCAAGAATTCAGTCATGCACAGGCAGGCGCGAACCGGCCTTTTTGGTAACATGGCGCGCAAACACGACGATAATGCCGATACGCAACCACAGCGTCCGCTGTATCAGTAATTCGTGCACGTCGACGTAAGCTGCTACCCAAACAAGGGGGGATCATGAAGGGACGCCTGGCCGTTGTCGTAACCGCGTTGTCGCTCGGCGCTACTTCGGTGGCCTTAGCTGCGGATCCTCGAGCGGACATGGTTCTGCTTCACGGCAAGATTCATACCGAGGATGCCAGCCATGATGTTGTACAGGCCATGGCGCTCCGCGGCAACACCATCGTGGCCATCGGCACGGATCAAGCGATGAGTGCGCTGGTGGGTCCGAGCACCCGCAAGATCGATCTTGGCGGCCGCGTCGTGTTGCCCGGCATTATCGATGCGCATACCCATCCCGCTGAAAGCTCGCAGGACCTCGGCAAATGCAGCCTCGATGACAGGGCGCTCACGCCATCGGACATCAAGAGCCGGGTCGCGGCGTGCCTCAAGCAGCAACCCGGAGAGCGCACCCAGTGGTTCGAAGTGGTCATGGTCAATCCGTCCGCACTGACGCTTACCTTGGCGGACCTCGACTCGATGCTGCCCGACCGGCCTATGCTGCTCAGCGGGTCGGACGGACATACCGTCTGGGCCAACTCGCGCGCATTGAGTCTCTCGCACATTACGGCCGCAACCAAGGATCCGGTCGGCGGGCATATCGAACGTGATGCCGCAGGCCGGCCGACAGGCACGCTGCGTGACAATGCCGCCGATCTTCCGCTTGCTGCCAAGCCGGCAGCCAGCCTGGAATATGAAGCCTCGCAGCTCAACAAGGCCTTGGACTCCATGCGTGCGATTGGCATTACGTCGGTACAGGACGCCGCCGTCGATGATCACACGATGCAGATTTACAAGCGTCTGTATGACCAGCACCGATTGAACATGCGGGTGCGCGGCTCGTTTCACCTAAAAAACCTTCACGAGCCCGCAACGGTATTGATCGACAAGGCGACCAAGTTTCGCGCGAAATGGGCGATCGATCCCGAGTTTCTGCGCGCCGATGCCGTGAAAATATTTGCCGACGGCGTCATCGAGTATCCGTCGCAAACGGCGTCCCTGCTGGAACCTTATCTCGACGCCAAGGGTCGCCCAACCAAAAATCGCGGGCCTTCTTATTATACGCAGGACAATCTGAATCAAATCGTGACCGCGGCGGATGCCGCCGGGTTGACGGTGCACATTCATGCAATCGGTGACCGAGCAGTCCGCTCGGCGCTGGACGCGATTGCGGATGCTCGACGGCAAAATGGTGATTTGGATAACCGCGATCAAATCGCGCATCTAGAGCTCGTCAACCCGGCGGACTTTCCGCGTTTCAAGGAATTGGGAGTAATCGCCAATTTTCAATTGCTGTGGGCGCAACATGACGATTATGTCGACAATGCAACGGTAAAATACCTCGGCCCAGAGCGTTCCCGGTACCTCTATCCAGCGCGTTCATTGCGCGATGCCGGCGCCAAGATCGCCGGCGGCAGCGATTGGGGTGTCAGCAGTTTCGATGCGTTCGCCGCGATGGAGCATGCTATCACCCGCTCCGAAGCTCGCGGCAAGCCACCGCTGCTGCCGGAACAGAGCCTAACTCTGCAGGATATGGTCGACGCCTACACGATCAACGCTGCCTTTGCGTTGAAGCAAGACCGCACCACGGGCAGTATCGAGGTCGGTAAGCGAGGCGATTTCATCGTGATCGATCGCGATATTTTCTCGATGGACCCGTTCGATTTGCACGATACCCAGGTGACGGCGACTTACCTCGACGGGCGGGAGGTATATGTGGCCCCGGCGCAGATTCGTTGACGGAACTTTGCGCTTCAACGGTTTCCAGCGGCGCACCGCAGGCCTTGGTCAATGGCGCTTGATGAGTCTGCAACCCGCATTGGCTTAGGCGCCGCGTTGCATTCCACCAGAGGTCAATTGTTACGGCATTTCGGGGGCGCTTTCACGCCGATCGTCTTTCGTTGCGACGCGAATATTCGTCACAGTTTTCTCCGTGATATTGCCGCCGGCCGGCGTCCAGTCGAGTCGCCGGTTTACAAACTTGATGCCGCGCATGGGCGGCGTGACGTTTCTGCGTAAGATCGTAGAGGAGAGGCAGACCCCGTCGTGATTTGTTCGACCTTGACCGAGAAGGGCGCGGCAACGGTCGCGCAAGGCGAGGCGAGTTGCGTCGTAAACGGTTTGCCCAAGGAGGCCGTGGCACTTGGCGGCGCCGGGCGCGGCAGCGGATGATCGCATGATCTGTGCCATTTTGAACACGATCTAGTGACATTCATACGCGTGCTCAATTTCAATCAACTCAGGTCGATGCTCGGAATTTGAACCGGTGTGCAAAGCGCGGAACGCTATCCGCAATAGACGGAAACGATTTGCCGAGTGTGGTCCGCAAGAAAATCAATCACGCGCACGACTCTGCGCGGCAATCGCGTGAACGGGTTTTCCGAATTCGAAATGATCAATTGGTGGATCTGGAACACGCGGACCGAAGCACCATGTGAGGACGCCCGATATTGTAATTGGACGTCGACATTCGCAGTTTCGGCCCCCAAGCGTAGTAAATTCGTGGCGGCTGAGTGCAATTTAAAATGTCATTGCTATTTGACCTCACGAGAACTTTGTGCCGGAAGTGCCTGAATTGGCAGCACATAGGCTCTCGGCAAGTCAACATCTGCATTGATAATCGACGTCCATGAGCAACGGAGGCGAGGACACCCCGGCGAAGCACTCGACGGTGAATGTCGCTTTTCGTCGGAATTTCTCGATATACCAATTAGCGACGCGGGAAAAGGGGAGAAAGGGTGCTGTAGAGGCGTCCCGACCGGCTTGCGCCGCAACTGTCACTAATCAGGAGTTAATGCCATGCGTATTCACTTGCAAACGCTGGTGACGTGCGCCGGTGTACTTGCCGCCGTTGCGCTGCTCTTCGTAGAAATCAAAGTGCCCGCAGTTGGGATCGATGATTACGCGTCTGCGGTGCGGGGGTCGCTCGGCGTTTCCCTCGAAGATCTCGGCGTCAATAATGAATTCGGGGAAATCTCGTTTTTGCTGAATGGCGGATTTGCACTGCTATCCGGCGTCTTCGCGTGTTTAGCAGTTGCCAAGCGTCCTCGCAAGCCAATGAGCGGTCGTGACCAAAAGGACCATTGGCAGTCTGGAGATTCTGTGGCTTCGAACTGATCGCGCACGAGCGCGACGGACTTGCGTTTTTCCGGGCACCAGCCATCGGATACGGGATACCAGCGACATCATCGGGAGGCTATCGGGCGAGCATCCCGGCCATTACCCTGCGCGCAGCGGTGTCGCCGCGTCTCGATAAAACCACGCAACGATCGTCCCAAGTATTACGGTCAGGACGCCGTCGTAGACGATCTGCTTAATAACCACGTCCCCCGGCATCGGCTGCACCACGAAGTAAATCATGTCGGTTGGCACGACGGTCAGCAGTGCGACAGCGACGCCAAAGCGCACGCCCTGTAGCAACCACGGCCTTGCCTCGGCGCCGCGCGCATAGATCCACACGAGCGCGCCTGCAAGGATCACATGCGCCACTATCATCAGAGGAAAATATTTCTGCTGGTCACCCTCTACTCGGAATAGGTTGGTCAGCTGCATATAGTCGGGACGCAGCAATACGCCGTGTACGACGAAGCTGCCCAGGAACCATGCGACGAAAAGCGCGATCCAAGCGATGATGAATTTCTTGTTCATGGTCTCTCCCTTCGCCTGTAGGCACGGCGCGAGGTTAAAACGTACCGGCCGAACGAAAGCATACGCCGGCATCGGTGCAAGGCAACCCCCGACCCCTTACGGACGTTTTTCCTAGCGCATCGACTGACACAAGCCCGACGGCGGGGAAGCTCACGGGCGTTGGTGGTGTTGGTGGCGCCACGCGCGGGTGCTGGGACAGCATGCTTACGAAGCCGACGACATCTGGTCGCAGCGGCTGACCCGCAAGATAATTATTAGTGCTACCTTCTCAATCTCGCAGCCCCGACCCATTCGGCGCGGCCCGTACGGCGCCGTTGGATCCACGGATCGGACGGTCGACAGCAACGCGAAATCGGCCTTAGAATTCCGGCAGCTTGAACGCAAGTATCTCGTTGTGCAGCGCAAAGAACAGTCTTCGCGACGAGGTGACCGAAAGGGTCAAGCGCCGGACGGATGAGATTTTTTGGTGGATTTGCGCCATCGCGGGAAGAAACTACCGGGCTGGTATCCATGGAAAAGCCAAAGCTAGGAACGCGCGAACCATCTATCGAGCGCGGCGAGTCAGCCAATGCAACGGCGAACGAGCGCCTTTTCGCGGCGCTGTACGTGGATCTTCACAACCTGGCGGAACGCCAACTGAGGCGCAACCCCGGTGGGTCGATCAGTCCAACGACGTTACTACATGAAGCCTATCTCGGGATGTCGGGAAAGGAAGCAGTGTTCCCGGATCGATCGCAATTCATTGGATATGCCGCCCGCGTCATGCGCGGTCTCATCATCGACATGGTGCGCGCGCGGCGTGCCCTGAAGCGCGGGTCCGAGTTCCACATCACGCAACTGCCGACGGAGATCGGAGAAACCTGCGGCGATGAGGGCGAATTATCGAGGCTGTCTGAGGCACTGGATGAATTGGCCGTGCATGACCCGCGGCTCGCCGAGGTTGTGGATCTGAGGTACTTCTGCGGATATACATTCGAGGAAATCGCGGCGCAGCGCGGGGATTCGGCGCGCACGGTTAAGCGCGACTGGGAGAAGGCTCGCCTTATCCTCTTCAGTGGATTGAACGAGGGTTAGCGCGGCCGCGTAGCCAGTGGCGCGTATTGAGCCGAGATTCCGATTCGAACCAAGCGATAACCTCGACCAGGCTCTTGAGTTGCCGGAGCCGGAGTCTGCGCCTCGGATGGTTGGGACGCTTGCGTGACTACGTCAGCGTTGGCGCGACCTGGCAATCAAAGACGCATATGGGTCGCTTCGAGAATTGCAACGGTCTATTCGCCGATGGAGGCTCCGCAACGACTGATAGCCGGGCGGTAAAGGCAAAATGCCAGTCGCGGCCGCCGGTGCGGACGGTGCGCCAACCGGCGCAGACGGTGTGCCTAGCGGCAGCGGCGCGGACGGTGCGCCTAGCGGCGCGCTCGCGGGGACAGCGGCAAACGGTTCGTTCGCCCAACGCGCCAGCGTCGCCGCATCCGGCAACGCCCGGACCGCCGGCTGCGTCAATGTCACGCCGGCCGGCACCTCACCGGTAGGTGTCGACGTTGTCATGGTACTTACCGACCTCGACCTCATCGAGCAGACCGACCGCATCGTCATAACCAGCGGTAATGCGTGGCTGGTTTGTCGAGACGCGCGCCAGTTGCGGAGTAGAGAGGATGGGATTCGCTCGAATCCCGTTCCTCACTTGAACCTTACGCGAGCCTCGACACCGGCTGTTAGTGGCTGATTGATGACGAAATGCGGCTGGCCGGGAATTTCTGCCCCGATCATGACGGCGTCTGCCAGGTTTGCGTGCTCGTTGGTGAGATTCTTGACGAACAGGGCGACCTCGTAGCGCTCGTTGCGCCCGCCGAGCCGGACATCCCCGATGTTGTAAGCCGGCCGATAAAGCGGGGTCACCTGGGTATTTACGGAATAGCTTCCGCCGACGTGGCTGTAGTCGAGGCGCGTAAATCCGGTCCAGCTCGCAGTCAGGTGCCGCTCGTACTCGACGTTGCTCGCGACGGTGATCTCCGGTACGTTGTAGACGGGGCTACCCACCGTTTGCGGACTGCCGGCTCCTTGCTGAGTAATACGGGCGTCTCGCGAGCGAGCCTGTTAGAAATCAATTAGATACAATCGCCTAAACCACTATTTTGACAATACGGCTTGCCAACAAAGCAGGTGCTTGCGGGGCGACCCGCTGGGCAAGGGGCCAACGGCCCGATAGTGATGTGTCCGGGCGCGCGTTACGAATTGCACTGGCGAAAGGCGTTCATGCGGCGTAGCGTACGGTCTGCCGAAAAATAAGAGGGGGAAGGCTATGACCAATTTGCTTGGTGTCACTCGCAATGCAATTATTTTATTCGCTGCAATCATGCTTGCTGGCTGTGCGAACGATCTGGAGCCGGCGCAGAAAATAATCGCTCAAGTGCAATCCGCCTTGAGCGCGGCACAACCGGATGCCCAGAAGTACGTGCCAGATAAGTTAAAGGATGTACAGGGCAAGGTCGCGCGTCTGCAATCCGCGTTTGACAACAAGGATTACTCGACGGTGGTCACGGCTGGCCCCGCCATGCTCGCGGACGTCAAGGATCTCTCGACCGCCGCCGCCGCAAAGAAATCCGACGTGACGCAAACGCTGAACGGCGAATGGGCGAGAATTACCGCCCCACTGGCGGGTCAAGTGACGGCAATTCAACAGCGCATCGACGAGTTGAGTAAGCGGGGCAACAAGCAAATGGCGCGAGGCATCGACGTGCCGGCGGCAAAGACGGCCTTTGGCGAGGCGACAACACTCTGGACGAATGCGCAGGCGGCCTTTGCGGCCGGCAACCTGGAGGATGCGGTAAGTGGTGCAAAGGACGTCAAAGCCAAGCTTGGCGCGGTAGCCGACACCATCAAGCTGCCACCGCCGGCAGCGGGGACGACGGCTGTAACGAAATAGCGGCGGGGGTAAGGCTGGCGCGCCGGCAGACCGGGCGCTGAGGCGGGTTCCATTGCCGGCCATCGGCAATGGAACGCCCCGCGCGGCGTCGCGCGCAGAACCGCGTTCACACTACCGGCAGCGTGCGCGCGTTCCTTGGCCGCGATTGCCGAGTATCCGCCGCCCGATAAGCCCACACCGATGCCGGCATTTCGCGGCTCGCACCAATCAGAGCACGGCAGGTCCGGTGGGATCGAGCGGTGAGCGAGCCCGCCCCTGCGCTAGGTACATTCACGGATCGCAATCCTGCGAGCATCTACTAGGCTTGTGGCTGTTCAGTCAATTCTTCGGAGTTCGCTCGATGGATACATCCGATGTTGCCATTGCGGATCGCGCAAATTCGCCGCTAACCGCCACCGACCTATTTGATCCGGTCCAATTAGGTGATTATCGCCTTGCGAATCGTATCGTGATGGCGCCGCTAACTCGTAGCCGCGCGAATGCGGACGGCGTGCCTACGCCGCTGATGGCGGAGTATTACCGTCAGCGCGCCTCGGCCGGCTTGATCATCGCCGAAGGGACCAATATATCCCCTCGAGGACGAGGCTATGCGTTCACGCCGGGGATCTATGATCCCTCGCAGGTCGAGGCATGGAAAAAGGTTACCGGGGGGATTCACGCCGAAGGAAGCCGTGTTTTCGTCCAACTGTGGCATGTTGGGCGCATCTCCCATCCCCTGTTGCAGCCGGCCGGTACACTGCCGGTTGCGCCGTCGCCAATCTGTCCGAATGCCACTGCGTTCACCGCGCGCGGATTCCAGCCATGCGTTACGCCACGCGCGCTCGAGACGCAAGAGATTCCCCAGATCGTCGCCGAGTATGAATCCGCCGCCCGCAACGCTCTTGCCGCCGGCTTCGACGGTGTCGAAATTCATGCAGCCAACGGATACTTGATCGAGCAATTTCTGCGCGATAGCACCAATCACCGAACCGACGCCTATGGCGGATCAAGGGAGAAGCGTGCGCGTTTTCTAATCGAGGTCGTGCAGGCAGTGGTAGGTGCGTGCGCTGCCCGACGCGTGGGTATCCGGCTCTCGCCCGTAAGTCCGGTCAACGACGCCGCTCTGGACAGCGATCCGATGGGCACCTATCGCTATGTTATCGAGCAACTCAATTCCTTCCGTTTGGCCTACCTGCATGTCATCGAAGGCGTCACTCAAGGTTCCCGCGATATACCCGCGGGGTTTGGCATGCAAGCATTGCGCCGCGCGTTCAAGGGCCTGTACATGGCCAACAACGGTTATGATTTGCCTCTCGCCCTCGACGCTCGGCGGCACCAGCGCGCGGACTTGATTGCATTCGGCAGGCTCTATATCGCGAATCCCGATTTAGTGGAACGATTTCGCGCGGGCGCGTCCTTGAGCGTACCGGATCGTGCGACGTTTTTCGGCGGTGGAGCACACGGATATACGGACTATCCGTTCATGGCCTAACAGACTTGAACGCAGGGACTGGGTCGATGACGATAGCGGCTGAAAATGATGACATCGCTACTCGATTGGAGGAGGCCGCGCAACTACTCCGGGATCAGGACGCGAATATTTACCGCGTGCGCGCCTATCAACACGCCGCGGCGACGGTGCGCGCGCTTGCAAAGCCGATATCAGAATTGATCGCCGCTGGAGGTGCCGCCGCGCTGGCGGAGTTGCCCGGTCTGGGGGAGCACCTGTCGCGGGCGCTGTATCAGCTGGCAACGACCGGGCGATTGCCGATCCTGGACCGGTTGCGCGGCGATATTGATCCCGTCGAGGTGATTGCATCCGTTCCCGGCATTGGCGAGGGCACGGCGAGGCGGATCCATGAAACTCTTGGCATCAATACGCTCGAGGAGCTGGAAATCGCCGCCCATGACGGACGGCTCGCTCACGCGGTGGGTTTCGGTGCCAAGCGCCTGGCCGGAATCCGGGATTCTTTGGCCGGTCGGCTCGGACGCGTTCGGCATACCGCGAACAATTCACGTCGGGAGCCGCCGAGCATTGCCGAGATACTCGATGTGGACGCGCAATACCGACGTGACGCAAAGCAGGGAAGGCTTACGCTCATTGCGCCGCGCCGCTTCAATCCCGAAGGTGAGGCGTGGCTGCCCGTGCTGCACACTCAGCGCGGCGACCGGCATTATACCGCGCTGTTTTCCAATACAGCGCGAGCGCATGAAGCGCATCGCACGGACGATTGGGTCGTGCTGTATTTGGATGGTTCCGACGGGGAACGCCAATGCACGGTAATTACGGCGATGTATGGGCCATTGGCCGGCGCGCGCATCGTTCGTGGGCGCGAAGAGGAATGCGTGGCGCATTATCAAGGCGTCAGAAGTGCGGGGCATGCCGAGGAGAGCCAGCGCGCAAGCGCAACCGCTAAAGATGCTTGAACAAACGGCGCAAGGCCAGACGTCGAACCGGATGCCCGCCTATGCGGGCGGAGGAGCGTTCACCCTGCGGTTCGCCACGATGGTCAAGCAGGTGCTACGCCTCTAGGATTATTTATGGAACTGGATCGCGTGATCGCTGGAGAGGTGGTGAGCATTCGCCCCATCCGAATTGCCGATGCGCAGATGGAGGCCGATTTCATTCGGCGTTTATCCGCGGAAACCAAACACTATCGTTTCTTGGGCGGCGTGAAGGAGTTGTCTCCCATCGAACTATCGCGGCTATGTCAGGTTGACGGCAGGCATTCGATGGCATTCGTTGCAACGGTCCGCCGCGATGGCGTGGAAACGGAGATCGGCGTCAGTCGTTATGCCCCGAATTCGCGGTCGGACGCAAGAGAGATTGCGGTCACGGTTGCCGATGAATGGCAGCACAAGGGGCTGGGTACGATGCTGATGAAGCAGTTAATACGGTCCGCTCAGTGCAACGGCGTCAAGCATCTGTACTCGATCAGCCTCTCGGATAACGAAGCGATGCGCGCGCTCGCCAAGGACTTGGGCATGAGTGCTAGCATTGACCCGAATGATACGCATCAGACGATCTACTCGCTGCGGTTGTAGTCACGCAGCAGCTCCGCGTGCGATGCAATATTTCGACGGCGACCGGCGCACCTCCAATAACGCCTTCTGCCGATGCGTTGTCGCAGTAGCGCTACGCACTTTTGCGTATTTCATCGCCCGGCAGCAGGGCGCACGCTTGTTTCTGGAGCTTCCGAAAAAAGGAGGGGAACATGAGCACTGTAGGACGCCCGCGGATCGATCAATGGTATCTGCGGCAGGACAAGGGCGAGGCGTTCCTTGTTACCGCATATGACGACAAGTCGCGGACGATCGAAATCCAGACGTTTGACGGTGACGTTGACGAGATCGACGCGGAAGCGTGGAGTAGCCTGCCGCTCGAGTTCGCGGAACCACCGGAAGACTGTACGGGTCCGATCGACGACGTGGAGGTCGATGATCTTGGTTATACGGACACCGAGATGACTGAGGCGGACTGGTCTGCGCCGTTGCAGCCGCTGGCGCCGGCGGCTGAAGCTTGGGAGGACACAACGGACGAGACGGAGCGCGACGCGGAAGGTGAGGGCGTGCCCGAGGAAGAGTATGCGCTCGATAATCCGAGTACCAGAGTTCATCTGCTCTGAGCGGCGGAGAGATTTTCCTAGCAAGGCACGATGCGTCTGCCAATTTCAGTTCGATTCCCAGAGGAGGTCGCGGCGTGGCGGATATTCGGGAAAGCGAACGGCTTGCCGCAGCGCTCGACTACCATCGCCGCGGGTGGTCCGTTCTGCCAATCGAGCCGCGCGGCAAGCGGCCATTGATCCCTTGGCGCCAATTTCAGACCCGCACCGCATCAATGGACGCCACCTTTATTTTCGACATCCGGATCGGCCAGTGATGAATCGAGTCGGCTTGCGGCCGGGACTCGACCTGCGCGGCGATGGTGGCTGCGTTGTTGCGCCGCCCTCAATGCATCCGACCGGTCGGTGTTACACGCGGGCCGCACACCGGTCGCCCGACGAGGTTTCTCCGGCGTCGCTGCCGCACTGGCTGCTGAGCGCTTTCGATGTCATGAGCAAGGGCCATCCGGTCGCCCATTGGCGCTCGCTGGTGCGCGCTGCCGACCGCCTCTTGACGACGTGGAAGTCGTCCGAGTCGTAAACAGCATCGCACGACTGCACCAACGAGACTATGAGACGGAGCAGGCAAGAAGACCGGGGGCACGGACGACTCGCGCCACGACGCATGGAACTCACGGAAAAAATAGGGGAATTCCATTGAAACACCTTGTTGTTGTCGCTCATCCCGCCGCTCATAGCTTTACACTGGCGCTGGCGCGCACCTACGCCGCCGAATTGGAACGGCTCGGGCACAGCCAACGGACCTACGATTTGTACCGCATGGAGTTCAATCCCGTGCTGACTGCGCAGGAACTATTGCCGGTCACCGTCGATCATTCCGCGAGCCCCGATGTGCTGATTGCACAGGACGATATCCGTGCTGCCGACGCTCTTAGCGTCATCTATCCGCTCTGGTGGATGTCGATGCCGGCGATGATGAAAGGATTTGTCGATCGAGTTTTCGCGCGAGGCTTTGCCTATGAAGCTCACGACGGCATCGTGCGCGGGCTGCTTTCAGGAAAGCAAGCGGTGCTAATCACGATCTCCGGAGCGCCGCTTCCACAGCTGGTAAAAAGCGGCGGCTGGAATGCCGTGCAAGTGCTGCAAGATACACACGTCCTGCGCTCGACCGGATTCGAGCTGCTCGAGCATCTGCATTTCGATGAGATCGTGCCGAATATTTCGAATGTTGTGGCCGAGCAGTGTATGGCGCGTGTTCGAGATTGCGCACGGAAGAATTTTTCCCTTGGCAGGGAAGTAGCAACGAAATGAAGACGCGAATCGCATTAAATAGTGCTGCCGATTTGTCGGCACACGAGTGCGATTTCATCGCGCAGACAATCCGCCGAACGTGAATTCCGAGACCTGCGATCGTGACAACTAGAGCAGGCAAGAGAATTCTCGCCCGGCGGCAGAGTCATTCTTGCGTTATTGAATTGTCAGTCTATTCTCGACATTCGCGACACCAGGGGCCGCCCATGCGGCTCGCGCGGCATCGTCACGTTCTCGCCATGTATGGACATGTCCGCTGAGCGTGATCGTCGAATCCTCCACTCCAACTTCTATGTCCTTTGCATCAAGGATCGCGTGGCGCTTGAATGCGTCCTCGATTTTTTGCTTCACATCGTTCGCCTTGATGGTTGAAGTCACCGTGATGGCATTGGTGACCCCCTTGACGCCTAGCAGGTGTCGCATGGCGTTTTCCGCGGCAGTTCTTTGAAACCCGAAGCTTACTTTGCCACTGAGCGTGATCCAACCATCCTTCACGACGGGCTTGATCTGAGTACCGCTCATTGTCACATTCCAAAGCATTGCATTTGCAGCTGCCTCCGCAATATCCGCATCCGTGCGGATCCCCGATATAGGCATCGACACCTTAAGGTCATTGGCGATCGCCCGCACGCCATGCACCCGCTTAGCGACGTCCTCGGCAGCCCAGCGAGCGGAGTAGTGGGGTACCTCACCCGTCAGGGTCGCGACTCCATTGTGGACGATAACACCGATCCTTTTGCTATCGACGCTGGGATCCCATTGCAACTCTAATTCCACATCACGCCGAATATCTGCATCAGTTTTCATATACATATCTCCTTATAAGGTCGTTCAGGCCCATTGCAATGCATCGGTCTCGCGCGATAGAGCGTTTGTCTCCATGGAAGCCGTTGCTCGGGGTGAAACGCCCGTCGGATTAAATGCTTTCCCGGTAACGAACTTAGTGCCTCCTGAATCCATATTTGCGCAGGGGTGACCGGCGCGCCAGTCGCGGTTGCCGCAGGCGATTACTTGGTTTACCTAGGGAGCCCTGGATGCGATCAAAGTGGCGCATCGCAAAGCGCGATCATGCCGGGCAAAGCTTGCGCCACTGATCGGCCGACGGCAGCGGTCGCATGCATCGGACCTTCGTGTAGAAGAGTCGCACAGAAACCACGGCTCGAAGCGCAACGGCCCGCATCGCAGAACTTGATTGCAGTGCATGCCCGCGGCAACCATAGCCCCGCCGGGCAGACATTGCCCTATTCGGCATCGATAATACAGGAATAGGTCAAGTCCTCGTAATGAGCGACGCATCCAAGATTCCCGTAAGCCACGCAGCCGCGTACGTATATGCCACTGATGTGTATTCGGCGTTTGCGCCACATGATCATGCACCTATACCGACGGAGCGGCGGACCCATGCGTACCGATGAGAATACCTGGGCGATTGTGCTGGCCGGAGGGGAGGGCACTCGTTTGCATAGCCTCACGACAACCGCCTTGGGCGTGGCGGTACCGAAACAGTTCTGTTCGTTACGGGGCGGGAACTGTTTGCTGCTCGATGCACTCAAGCGAGCAGAGTCGGTGGCATCCCCCGCGTATATTTGTACGGTCGTTTCGCAACAACACCGGCATTGGTGGGGCCCTCCATTATCGGCGCTGCCGACCGCCAACATCATTATTCAGCCGAGGAACTGCGACACGGCGAACGGGATCCTGCTGCCGCTGCTGCACATCGTGGCCCGCGATCCAGGCGCGCGCATCGTCGTGCTGCCGTCGGACCATCATGTTCGTGACGAGCAGGTACTTGCGGCCGCACTGCAAAGAGCCGTACGGGAGTTGTCTACGCGGTGCGAACAGATTCTACTCATGGGAATGATCCCCGATGCAGAGGATCCCGACCTCGGCTATATTGTGCCGGGCTCCTGCGACGGAGCTGTCTCGACGGTCGATCGATTTGTCGAGAAGCCGCCTGTAACGCTTGCGCGCGTTCTCGTCGACGCCGGTGCATTGTGGAATGCCTTCATTTTGGCTGCCAGAGCTCGAGCGCTCGTACAACTATTCATTCGGCGATTTCCACAACTCGTCATCGGCATGCAGGCCGCAGTCGCGCGCGGCCCATTCACCGCCCGCCTGACGGCAGCCGCGATGGATTTTTATCGTGATTTGCCCGAAGTGGATTTTTCCCGGAACATCTTGCAAGGCGCCGAGTCGGTGCTTCGGGTACTGCAGGTGCCACGATGCGGATGGAGCGACTTAGGGACGCCGAGGCGGCTCGCGGCAACGCTGCTGACTCTGCCGCAACCCGGCGATTCCCCGGATGACGCGCGTAATCCGATGGCAGGCGTACTGAACCTATCAGTGCAGCATGCTCGGTTGCAGGCGGCGGCCATCGGTCGTTAATCGAACGCAACCTGCCTCGTAAAGGACTAGATGATCGGCGATCCTACACCCCGGGCCGGAACATGGCGGGGTGATCGCCCCTTGGGCAATTGGGGTGCCGGCCGCCAAGCGAAGCCGCGCCGATCCGAAATCGGATGGGCAGCGCCGTGTCTGAAGGGACTTGGTAAGCTTCGATGATTTAAAATCGGGCATCAAACGCGGGCGTTGTCGCCTGCATTTCCTTGGAGCATCAAACATGAAATCGTTCGGCAAGAAACCGCAAGGCGCACGGCTCGAGCGGATCAAGGCTTCGCCGCTCTGGGCCGGCGACCGGTTCCGCAACCGGCATCCGATCATCGCGGGCCTGCGCGACGGGAACGTGCCGATGCCGACGCTCAGCGATTTCCTCTGTGGCGGCGAGCGGCGCGTGCCGCGGGGACCGCTGCCTTCGATTAACCCGCTTGAATCCTGGATCAAGCCGCCTGCCAGCGGGCTGCGTGTCACATGGCTCGGCCATTCGACGATGCTCATCGAGATCGACGGCCTTCGCGTGCTGACCGATCCGGTCTGGGGACCGCGCGCGTCGCCATCACGGCTCGCCGGCCCGAAGCGCTTTCAGCCCGTTCCCGTTGCGCTGCACGCGATGCCGCCGGTGGACCTCGTGCTCGTCTCGCACGATCACTACGACCATCTGGACTACTCAACGATCCGTGAACTTGCCAAGCGCGACGTGCCGTTCGTGACGTCGCTCGGTGTCGGCGCGCACTTGGAGGCGTGGGGCGTACGAGCCGAACGTATCATTGAACTCGACTGGTGGGAATCGCACCGGCTGCCGAATAGTGCACTCACCGTGACCGCCGCGCCTTCGCAGCACTTTTCCGGGCGCGGCTTGAAAGATCGTAATGCAACCTTGTGGTCCGCGCTCGTGATCCGTTCCCAACGGCACGGCATATTCTTCAGCGGCGACACGGGTCTGACGACGGAATATCAGACGATCGGTGAACGACTCGGGCCGTTCGACCTCGTCATGTTAGAGGTCGGCGCGTTCCATCCGGCATGGGGCGACATCCATCTCGGACCGGAGAACGCGCTAAAGGCGTTGGCCCTTTTGGGCGGCGGCCCCTTGTTGCCGGTGCACTGGGGCACATTCAGCCTTGCGATGCACGCCTGGGATCAGCCCGCGGAGACTTTGCTGGAATTAGCCCCAAAGGCGGGTGCGCAGCTCCTGATGCCGCGCCTCGGCGAGGCGGTCGAGCCGGCGCATGCTGACGACGTCGTGCCGTGGTGGCGCGCGGTCGATAAGACCCTGCGCGCGCCGGAGCCCGACACCGCGGCGCCGATCACCATACCCAAGGCAATGTCTTGGCCGATCGACTAGAGCAGAGTTTGACGATTGACCGGCCTCGCTTCGATATGCGCGCGAAGCCCCACGGCGCGCTTCGCAGCGATGCGGCGACGAGCCATGCCGACGCCGCCAATTAAAAAAGTCACGAAGCTCTCCAACCATTGATTTTGCGTTGGAGTCGCCCATTCAGGCGCGGAAAAATTCCACCGAGAAGACCTCACGATTAGGGCTAGTCAGCTTGAACATACCGGAACCGTCCGGTGTTTCGCGCGCCGGATCATGCAACGCCTGGAAAGGGGGCGTTCGACTTCCAATGCAAGCCGAGCGCTATTTCCGCAATACCGCCGTAAGCGAGATCTCGGGCACGCTCGCCAACGCCTTGGACAACGGACAATCCTGCTTCGCGGCCGCCGCAATCTTCTGGAACGTGCCTTCATCGATTTCGGCGACGTTGGCTTCCAGGCGCAAGGCGATGTGGTCGATCAAGAATCCGTTGCCCTTCATCACCAAACGCACGCTGGCCGTCGTGTCGATGGCGTTCGTCGTGTAACCAGCCGCATCGCATGCGAACGAAAATGCCATCGTGAAACACGCCGCGTGTGCCGCTGCCAGTAGTTCCTCGGGATTCGTCCCGCGACGATCGTCCTCGAAACGGCTACGGAATCCGTAGGGATAAGATTGCAATGCCGCGGTTTGAGTGCTGATCTTGCCCACCCCTGCTTTGCCTCGGCCTTCCCAATGTACGCTCGCTGTTTTATCGGCCATGGTGCCTCCTGATTTAGACGAAGTTCTCTCAGACGCTTGGCAATGGAATGAATTCCGTTTCGCCGGGCACCCGCGGAAATTCTTGAGCGGCCCAGCGCTGCTTGGCTCGCTCGATGCGCTCGCGCGTGGATGCGACGAAATTCCAATCAATATAACGCGGCGTTGGGAAGCGTTCACCACCCAACAACATGACACGCGCGTCGGCGGTCGCGCGCAAGGAGACCTTTGCGGAGGTCGTGAGAACCCCGAGTTGACCTTCGCTCAAGCTGGTCTCGCCAACGCTCAATCCGCCTTGCGCCACGTATACGGCCCGTTCGGTATGCTCGGCCGGCATGTCGAGCGTTGCCTCTCGCGGCATCTGGGCGTCCACATAGAACGTCGGCCATAGCGTGGGCACCGGAGATGTGAGTCCGAAGGCGCTCCCGGCGATCACCGCAAGATCGACCTCACCGGACTTCGCGCGCGGCAGCGCGGCGGCCGCAGTGTGGGCAAAGCTCGGATCGATGTCCTCATCGCCGTCCGGCAACGCGACCCAGCTTTGGATACCGTGGATCTTCGCACCCGTGGTGCGCGCTTCCGGCGGCGTCCTTTCCGAGTGCACGATACCGCGTCCGGCCGTCATCCAGTTGACGTCGCCCGGCCTGATCTCGCGCACGGAACCCAAGCTGTCGCGATGCACAAGCGAGCCGGAAAACAGGTAAGTAACGGTCGCTAGCGCTGTATGCGGATGCGGTCTGACGTCGATCCCCGTGCCCCGCGCGAATTGCGCCGGACCCAAGTGATCGAAAAATATGAACGGCCCGACCATTTGCAGGCCGCTCGATGGCAATACGCGGCGTACCACAAAGCCGCCGAGGTCACGTTCGCGTGAATGTATCACCTGCGTGGCTGACATCGATGCCTGCTGCAACGCTTTGGTGCGCGTCAGTATAAGTCACGAACGGCTTGCCGCCTACGGGCGCACGCAGCGCGGCCGACCGCGGAACATCCCTCACGGATATGAAGGAGTAGCCGACGCCAGTAAGGCGCCGGACGCAGAACCGTCGATCGGCTTGAGCAGCTTATCCTTGCAGACTCTCATCGCTTCATTGTACGAGATGGCTCTGTTGACGGACATTCGCCGCGTCATGCAACTGCTGACCCGTGCGATCAGCTGACGTTTGGCCGTCGCCGACTTATCGCCGGCATCGACGGCGAGCGCTTGCGCGGCCATGAATATCGCGGCGCTCATGGCAATCGAAGTCAACAGCCGAGTCATTGGACGCTTTGTTACACGCGGCGCACAAAATAGACGATCAGACAGATGACCAGAATCGTTCCGAGACCGATGTACATAAATTTCTCCGTTAGTGATGTCCACGCACTCATTGGAACATCACCCGAGGCGGCCGGTCGGGGCGTTACCGCACGTAACGCGGCGACCAGCGATGGAAATGTGCCGGCCGTCGCCTAGAACACGTTCGACAGATAGCGGTAGGCCGCGGTCGCGCGGCGATACAGGTAGATCGACACATCGGCGAGGATGGGTAGCCAGACGAAGTTCAATCGGAACAAGACGATGATCAGCAGATTCATCATGCAGCTGTACTTGAAGCCGACCCAGTCCTTGTAGGAGGCCTCGGAGGCCACCAACAGATTGACGCCGCCCATGACCGAGTAAACGGCGGCGAAGCCGCGGTTGATCCAGCGCCATTCCCGTGTCGATAGCGCGAAGTAAGTGCCGAGGATGATCTTTGCGGGGTAGCCCCAGCCGAGCAGCGGGGCGATGATCATGATTGCGGCAAGCGTCCAATAGAGAACCGTCGGTTTCCAGATCATGAAACTCGCAGGTTCGCCGGGATGGGCGTAGAGGCCGTACCAGATTGCCCAGGCGCCGAGTGCGGCGAAGGCGATCATCAAAATCCCGGCGCTGGGACTTGCCGCCTGACGCGGTCGCCAGAGCCAGGCAACCAACAGCGGCAGGAGCCACAGCGCAGTGGCGGTAATCGAGCTCAACTCGTCCACCAATAGGTGATCAGCAGGCCGCCGATCCAGAGGATTTCCAGTGCGATCCGGTTGCGCGTGGAGATTGGGGCGGCCGGCGCCAGTTGCACGAAGGTGTACTGCGCCTGCGCCAGCGCGGCCTGGAACGGCGAGCTGTGCGTTTGCCGCAGCGTCTTCTTCAAGTACTGCAGGGTTCTGCCGGGTGCGGTCTGCACGCGCGCGAGGAAACTGCGGCGGCGCACTTCGGCGCCTTGGATCAGCGCGTCGCGCATGCAGGTTGGGCAGGGCATGCCGGTGAATCGCAGATGCCCTTTGCTGCACGGTGAAATCTGTTCGCTGTCTTTGCTCGCGTAGATCGCCAGCGCGCTGACCCATTCGTGTGCACTCGGCCTGTTGTAACCGACGGATGCAAAGGCGCGATCGAATAGTTCGCGCAGGCTGTCCGGTAGGGTCTCGTGCACACTGGCCGGCACCTTGCGGACGCGCTTGTGCACGAGTTTGCCGTAGGGGTAGAGCCCCTGCTGAATGCGGCCCGCCAATTCGGGCGGATAATGCTTATGGTCGGAGGCCACGCCCGTGAACGGGTGGATGCCGTAGTTCAACAAGCGGAAGATGATCGTCGCGAGTGCGAAGCGGTCCTGCACCTCGGGGTGCGCAACGGCCTTGCCATGGAATTCCGGCGCCAAGTATTCGGGCGTGACCTGCGGGGCGTCGGAGCGGAACTCGTCGGCGGCGATGTGGAAACCGTCGCAGTCGAGGATCGATACGTAGAGCTCCGCCTTGAAGACCTTCACATTCACGGGTTTGAGGTCGACGATCGCGATGCGTTTTTCATGCAGACAATGGATGATCGAGGCGAGATTGAACGAGATCGTCAGCAGCTTGCCGTAGTCGGCCACGAATCCTTCCTCGGCGGCCTGGCGGCGGTTCAGCAGATAGTCGAGTTCGAGCGTGCGATCGAAGGCGATCTTCTGCATCGCGAATCCGGCGAAGCGCGACTCGCGCAATATCAACGCCACGGGCCACGCAAGTTGCACGATGTCTTGATACTCGGCCGGGACTTGCGGCAGCGCGGGCCTGTTGTCGACCATCCATTGGATCTTGCACCGGTAATGCGCCAGGTTGGCCTGCGAGGTCGTCGCGTGATAGATCTTGGCAACCAATCCCGGCTGGCTGTCGATCGAGAAGATTTCGCCGGCGCCGCCCGACTTGCCGGTGGCATTGAGCGTTACTCGCTCC
>Ga0187869_10001205_pt1 | contig 23954 bp, 28 predicted proteins | sample June2016WEW_13_1_2_FD_132972 | JGI IMG/M metagenome (GOLD analysis project Ga0187869, IMG submission 132972) | Peatland microbial communities from SPRUCE experiment site at the Marcell Experimental Forest, Minnesota, USA - June2016WEW_13_100 | ecosystem: Environmental > Terrestrial > Soil >...
CTACTTCACAAAAAAAGGAATCCCCGTCTGGTACTGCCTTTACTCGTATGACATTGCAGCGGAAGAGAAACAACTATTTAGGATTGGCAAAGAAAACAATGAGTTCGTTATAACAGATAAGCAAGCCATGGTTAAACTTTGCAATTCCCTAATTGAAATGAAAAAGAAAAATACGAAAATCCTAATGACAAACAAACTTCTAAAAGCTTTACGAAGCTTCTATGAGGAAGATAAGAGAACATGGAAATGCCAAGCACTACGTAACTTCCTAGTCGTTGACCATTTAGGCAGAATTGCTGGGTGCCACAGCCACAATTTTGCTGGTTCAATATTTGATTTGCCCAAGATGTGGAAAAGTCAAGAATTCAAGGAACTCCGCGAAGCTTACCATGAATGCACACAATGTAACTATCTATGTTATATTTTCTATTCTCTTCAGGGAAGCCCATCTGGCTATTTATCGTTGGCTATGGACCAGTGGAAAAACGCGGGGTTAATATTCAAAAAGAATGAAAACTAAACTTCCAAGTTCGGAATAGTATAAAGGAAATCTGCAGTTTTGGTTGTTGATTGATAAGTAAATTTCTGCTCTTCTTCAATGTCTGTTATGGGGACTTTTAGGGTGCCGATTCTTATTTTTGGGATGTTATCGTCTATTAGTCTTGGTCCTGCATCTTTTGGTTTTTTTAATTCTATTAGAGCGGGCAGAAAAAAGAGTACAATTATCATGGCGATTGTGGCTATCAGAGTAGCAATTAATGAATTCTGATCTTGAATCATTAATATCTACATTAATTATTAATTTGCAATATAACAGTTTCCACTACCCGAGTGTGATGTTTTAACCCACACATTCGCATCTCGCCTCATAATTTTTGAAGTCATCACATCGAGAAAAGCCTTCAAACAAATAGGTATATTGTAAAAGAAAGTAAATATCAAAAGAGGAATAAGCCACTGCGCTCTTTTTCGACCATCCAAGTATATCCCGATTCCAACCTCAAAAAAAGGAGCAAAGTTACCTACAGAACAGTACACAGATATTGGAATGAAAAACCATAAAGTGCTTATAAGCTGTAAACCCGAAAGAATCAGATATAAACCAATAAGCATCGAAAACAAAGCCAGAATAGGTATAAAATAAACATTTAGCAATAATAAACCATCGATTTTCTCTTTAACATTCAAGTTTTTACTTTTCAAAACGTTCCATGAGTGTTTAAAGAAGCATTGCATGTGCCCTTTTGCCCACCGGTACCTTTGTTGGCGATAAGCTTTCCAGTTATCAACTGCTTCCTCATAGCATTCTGCATCAATATTATAGGGGATTCTGTAGCCTGCGAGGTAAATGCGAAAAGTTAAATCGGTGTCTTCTGCCAATACGGTCTCATCCCAACCACGCAGGTTTTTTAGCAAACTGCTCCTAAATCCGCCGACGGTTCCTCCAAACTGCACGATTAAGCCTAAATTATCTCTTGCTTCTTGGTCAACGCGGTATCCGCCTATTCGCTCCAGCGCCACTAACCGCGTAACTATGTTTTCGGGTTCATTTAAGACAACGACTCTTCCCTGTACTGCACCAACTTTGGGGTCAATGAATTCTCTGGCAAGTTTCTCAACAATATCTTTCTGAGGGCAATAGTCAGCATCGAAACAAAGCACTATTTCGCCAGTTGATTTGCTAAAGCCATCGTTCATAGCTGATGCTTTTCCTTTGCCGCCGTTGCTTTTGTCTCGATTCAGCACTTCTATGAACGGGTACTTGTTTTTGTAATCGTCTGCTATTGCCCCAGTTTGGTCGGATGAAGCGTCATTGATGACTATTACTTGCAGTTTGTCTTTTGGATAGGTTAACTCACTGATTCGCTGAAGCAATCGTCCAATAACTTTCTCCTCGTTATGTGCTGGAATAAGGATGGTAACCGTAGGTTCAAACGTTGAAGCCTCAATGGCTGCGGGTTTTTTGTTTTTGTTGGCTCCCCTTAAAACGGTAATGGTAAAAATATAATGCCTAACAAGGTAAGCCACCATTACTGCAGTTAAAAGTAGGAAAAAGATTTCTAAAACTACAGAAATCAAAGCGAATCTCCTAGTTTGTGCTCTCACGATGGAGAACTGTTAAGCTTAGAGACCAAAACGCTACGATCCAAAGTGAACATAGAAAGGGAAAGAAAACTGTATAAAGGATATTGAAGATTTTACCGAAAAAAACGGTTCCTGTAATGGCGAAAGAGTAAAAGATAAAGTTCCAACAGAGACCTATTATGTTGCCTGATGCTAAAAGGCATAGTTTCACGTTAAACGCACCGTTCAACTGAAAGGCTAGGGAAATAAAAAGCGCATTGAAAATTAGTAACATGACTGTGGATTGGATGTTAATTAGGCGAAATGAGGCTATGAAGCAAAAGATTATTACTACTGCAAATAGAAACGCGAACAGACCATTTAATACTTTCACTTATTCCCTTCCCCTCTCTCAGACGGCGCTTTGTAAAGAGGGGTCTAATTTGTTATTGATGGCTTTAAGCAATCAGTAACTATGTTATAGAAGAAAGTTCTATTTACTCAGTTAGACTCAGGAACAGAAAGAACCACGTTGCCTATTACTCTGCAGAGAACTTCAAAAACCTCTTCGGCATTCAAATTATCGGTATCTAAAACCAAGTCAAACGGTGCAAAATCTTCGCCTAAAACGAAACCGTAAAGCTTCTTGTAAATTGCTTTTGTTCTAGCTTCTTTTTCTTCCAATACTTTGAATGCTTCATTAACGGTTATTTTATCGCGTTCGGCAACTCTTGCTGCTCTCTTCTCAATCGAAGCCATCAACCAGATCTTAAAACCCTCTTTAAGCAACCAGGGCATGGTCCAACTATCTAGGAGAACATTTCCTTGATGCGCATATTTAAGCAGCTTAGCATCTACTGCCTTGTCAAATTTAGGGTCATTTGCTCTTTCCTTAAGAAAATTTAAGCCTTCAGGGCTCTCCCACCAGCCTTGACGTGACACGTCATAGCCTTCTGCTTTTGCCAGTTCTTTAAGCGCGTCGCCACCTGAATAACATTTTAGATTGTATTTTTCCGCAAGCTTTTTTGATAGAGTGCTTTTTCCTGTTCCAGCCATTCCTGAGATGCAGATTACTGTTTTTTTGTCAGCAAAGCATAATTTTGCGTTTTTAGCCATTTAGCGCCACCATGTTTTCTGCGTCAAGTTTCAATCGGCATTATGCCTATTAATCGTGATGCAAGTAGACCTAAGAAGAATGAGCCGATGGGGTACCAGTAGAGGACTGGGATACCGCCGAAACCTGGCAAGTAAGCCATAGAGGTGCCTCCAAAGGTGGGTGTTAACACGAGAAACCAAATAATAATGTAAACAAAAGAGAATCCGAACTGGACCATCTGTGGCTTCATCATTTTTGCCTGCATGTTTTTTATTTGCGATTCTCTTTTTTTGAGTTTTTCAACTTGTTTTTTGTCGTTAGCTCGCATGGCAGCCATGGTTTCTGACCGGTATTCGTTCATTTCTTTCTGCATGACTCGGTATTGTTCCCACCCTATGAAATAGTTGATTAGAACCCTGTTTAATCCCGTGTTTATGAACGCAATAACAGTTGCGATGAAAAAGATTAAAGTTGCTGCAAAAATTGAATTGATTATAATCGGATTACTAATATCTAACGTAAATTCTGGAGCATTAAGGGCGTTTGCACTCGTGTTTTCATTAGCGCCGATTATCCATTTGTAATTTCCTGAGGGTTTAGGATTTGTTGCGTCAAAAGTGAATGTGATGCTCTGCCCCGAGCTTAGTCCTTCAGCAGAGCCATAGAGAAGAATATCACTATTTTCTTTGGTTATTGTCCAATTTTGTGAGGTTGGTTCTTGACTTATAACTATATTTCCAACATTACTGTATCCTGAAGGTATTGTAACGATTGCACCTCCAAGATTGGCTTCACCCACGTTATTTATAGTGAATGTATATGATGTAGCTTGTGCAACGCCAGAAGTCCTGCCTGAAATGGATGCCTGACAGCTAAGGTTTCCAGCAGCGTTTACTGATCCAGTAAATACGCTTAGAGCTGAAAATGTTACCAACGTAAACAGAAGGATAATAACTATTTTATTGAGTACTTTCATATGTCATTCTCCTTCTATTACTCTTAACAATCACCGCAGTTTCCTCTTGGAACTGTAATGCGTATCTTGTTTCCTTGTTAATAACCGTTTTTGCTTTTTAGCGCAAATTGTTTAAGAAAACAAACTTTTTTCCAATACCCTGCTTATTTACACTATACCATGCTAACTAAAATTGATTAGAAACAGGTTTTAATAACGACTTTTTTTCATATCTTGTTATTGTCCTTTCCAAAACAAGTAAACTTTCGTTTGCGAAAGTATCCCGACGAGCTTAATGAGTTTTGCAATTTTCGGCATTTCAGCGTTCTGAATGCTTTGAATATAGTCCGATGTTTTTCCATAAGGCTGATGCCGACTAACTGCAAACTCCTTTTTGAACCGCGGATGCTTATTCTTAATTAACGATTCTTTAAGCTTGTCCAATTGTGCAGGGCTTAGACTTTGGAGTTTTTCTTTGACATAACGTTCACTGCCTAAGAGTTGCAAGTCAAAACCCAACTCTGAGAGTGCCTTAGAAACCTCTGAAACGCTTTCTATTGATTTTTGTTCAGCTATTTTTTGCATACCTGCCTTTTCTGCAAACGGGTTATACTTCGCCATGACTGCAATCATCTCAACATAGGGCGTGCCTACTAGAGGAAGGGTTTCACGGATTAGTTTGGCGCCTAAGCCTATTGTTCGGTATTTTGGATGGATAACCACTCGGCTGATTATGCTTAGTTGTTTGTTCATTTCTTGGATTGTAATGCGTGGAAGCACAAGGCGTCTTCCGTAGCAGCTTGGCGGAGGATAACTATACACTATGACGGCAAGATCATCTTCCAACTGATCAAGCAACGCTTGGACCTTAAGCAGAGGCCTAAGCAAACTCGTGCCATAGCTACTCTCATACCACCAGCTTTTAGCGCCCCAACGGAAATGAACCATATCCTGAGCCTCAAAAACAACAGGCGGAAAAGTCAACAGTTGAATATACCCAAAAATGTCACCGTACTCATTACGGCGCACACGCATATGAACGGGGTCAAGAGGCTTAAGCCACGTAACCTTACCACTGGTTTCGTCCCGGCAAATTTCTATGAAAGCGTTCCCAAACACAAGCATATCCGATGCAACAATGCGCAACGTATGCAGAATGTTCTGTTCATCAAGCCAATCTGTTAGCCACTGGCGAACTCCGTCGTCTCCGCCGTTTAACTCAAAACCGTTGCTGATGGCGAGATTAACGGTGACATCGATTGCTGCCTTGATGTACGAAGTAAACGTGTATAGGTCCTTGTACTTTGGCAAGTCCTCTATTGGCGTTGCGCCCCAAATGCGGTCCCAGTAGGCAGTGTATGGCGGAGTAACGAAGCCTGCGCCTGAACCTTTGAGCATATAACGGGAAACGTAACCATAGAGCATCTCATCCTTCTTCCAGCTAAGAGGCACCTCCTCTTCAATCTGACGACGGCTAACGTCAGGCGGCACCTGCCGCTGAGCCTTAAAGCCTAATCTTGCCTGCAGTTTCTGGAAGCTTTCGCTGATTTTTTCGGCAACAAAACTCATGTTCGTTTACACCTTGTTACTATTATTAAGAGCAGTTCACACTCAACTATGTTTGAACATTTAGCCGCGTTTTCGTTTGTTTCAGACCCAGAAAAGCGTAAAATTTTCCAATCTAAAGTTTTAAGTAGCCATAGATTCTTGCTGTCGCGTTTAGTTTCTGATTTGTGTTCCATTAATTTTTCCATTAAGTTTTTGCGTGCTAATGCGTCAGGGTCAGCAAGCTAGTAATAATTCACGTTTGTTAGAAAAAAGCGATCATGATGTATAAAATACCTAAGTAACATAACCGCTATATTTTACTGCAATGACCCATTGGAAGTGATGATAAATAAGAAATGAAGCTAAGAACCTACAGTTGTCTCTGGGGCTGAGTAATTGCCCTCTAACTCAACCTCTACAACGCTTTGTTCAGTTGTTCGGGGCTCTGAATAGACTACGTTCTGGTCTCTTTTCCCGGCAACAATTTTGCTGCTTTTAATTGTAATCACCATTTGACCAAAGGGTAGAATATTTAGGTTGGTTTCCATTTTTATCCCCTTCTTATTCATGTTAAATCCTCATTATTATACTTTAACCATCGCGCTCCATAAGCTCTCGATTCGATGCCCGTTTCTGGAGATTGTCTTATAATTTCCCCTTGCACAAGAGGCGGTAGGCTTTGTGTAACTTGCTGTAACATTTGTTGAAGAATCTGTTGAGCTTGTTGGGGAATTTCTTCAGGTCTTATGCCTGGTGGCAGCGACAGATTAACGTTCAAGTTTATTTGAGGGCTTGGTGGTATCTGTCTTCTCTTCTTCATATCAATTTGTATCTTAATAGCATGTAGTAAGTTCTCGCTTTCGATAATACCGATAGGAACATCAGCATAGTGAACTTGCTCTTGTCCAAGTAATGAAAAGATTGGGTCGATGTGCTCATTGAGCTTAAGCAACTGTTCATATTCTAGGTAAAGCTGCCATATAACCGTTTCTAAGTTTTCTTCTGGCATCTTTATGGGCAGACCAATTTCTAAAGCTTCTTTTCGTCCAATGCCGTGACCGTGAGAATACATTTTTTCTGTTAATGTTTCGATTATTGAGTTTATTTTTGACTCTTCAAACTTTTCTTTCCTAGCCGTTAGCAACTTTCTTGCGACAAGGCGAATATGTGAATTTGTGCGGTTTACACTTCCCAACGTTAAAGGTGTTAACTGATTGGCTAATAAGCACATGACTTGTGCTAAAGCGGCTTGGTCAGTGATGTGACCTCTTTCTTTTACAAATGACAAGAAGGAGTTGACATCTTCTACACTGATTTGTTCCGGAGGACCTGCATTTTCAGCTGAGAAAGATTTCTCAAGCGTGGGGTCAATGGGACCCAATTCAGCCTTCTTGCCCATGATGATCGAATCAGCACCAAGGGAGATTAATGTCGTAGCACTGTAAGCCTTGTAGGGAACGATGACAGATAACTCATCACAGAATTCCCTGAACATGGTAACAATCCGCCAAGGAACACTTACGTTGCCCCCTCGACTGTAAAGATATAAATCAATTTTCGGTGTCTTCCCTATTGACAACAAATGGTCGTATAATGGTCTCACTGCGTCTTCCGCTATACGGGCATTAGCTAATTGCCTATCACCGGTAAAATACACAATAACCTTGGAACCTCGGAAGTCTTGAATTTGCTTAATTATATCTTTTCTCATCTTAGTCCCCGATTTGCCTTTATTGATTCTTCTTTTAACTATAAAATACTTGCTACTTTCGGGGGCAAAGGATTTAACGATTATTAATTCCAAATATGAATAGAGACAAGAGTTTGCCCAATGTTTGATTAATCAACCAATCCAACTCCTAGTGTGGTAGCATAACGGCGCCCTTACCAGGCAGTGGCGCTTGCAGAGCCGCATAACAAGCTAAAGCGCAGCTCCAGAAAACATCGTCGTGTCCGCCTTCTGGGTGACTAAAGCGTAAGTATCCGGTTTTCATAAGTTCATATTTTTCAATGTTCAATTCAGCCGTTAAATCGATATCTTCAAGCTTCCTAGCGGGAACGTAGGGAATTTTGATTTCAGTATTTCGCATTTTTTCGCGCAGAATTGTAGCCATTTCTTCTTTTGATTGAACTGTGAAGGCTACTCCAGTTACGCCTTGGATTCCGCTATGAACCATATCTTCAACAATATAGTTGCCAACTCCAGTAATGTCACCGTACACTGCTCTGATTGTTCTCCAACGGTCTTGCAGGCTTTTGATGTACCCGATAACGCTGGCGTACTCAGTATGCAATGGAAAACGGTGGACATGAACTACCCGCAACACGGAGCCTTGCTTCTCGACCAATAGGACAACGCTGAAGTCTTGTTCTTTTCCAAAGTCAACGCCCGCATAGAATTCGCCCTGAGGCTGAGCTTGAAAATCGTAAGGTGCCAGTTGGCTGTCGATGCAGCTGACGATGAGGCTCTGAGTTAACCAGGCGTCAACGTCTTCCACGAATTCAGCCATGAACTCCCGTTGAAAGCGCTCAAACGGAAGTTGACTCCGCATCTCGTCGATGAAGCTTTGTTTGGTGAGGCCGCTTTTTACGACGTCTTCGCAGGTTACGGTGTGTTTGCTGAATTCGGGCGCTTGGCACATTCGGTAGAAGACGCTGTCCTTGCTCCAGGGCGTGCTTGAAGCAATCAAGGCTCCGTCAGTGGTGCTAAGCATGGGATAGAGGACATTGTAGAAGACAAGCTTGTCATCCTTGAAGAATGCACTTTCATCGGTAATGACTTGGCTAGCTGCATACCCTCTTAGCAGTTGGGGGCTGTTGGGTAGGGCGATGATTCGGCTACCATTTTTGAAGCGGACGGTTGTGCGCTGCAACTTCTCAACAAGCGCCGATCTCTTCTCTTTGGGAAGCTCACCTAGAAAATCCCCAATACGGTCAGACATGATCATGCTTTGGCGAAGGGTAGGAGCCACAATCAAGGTCAACGTTTTCGGGTAGGCGCATGCGAACCAAATCGCCCGCAAAGCAATGCAGGTAGTTTTGCCCGCTTGCCTGCTCCACCGTACCACAACGCGTTTGCTCTTGTCCCGGAGAAGGCTAGCCTGGTACTCTTTGACCTGAAATCCAAAAAATTCTCGCGCGAAAACAACAGGATCCTCAGGCACAGTAATGCTCACGGGAGCTGTTTCAGGTGCCTTCTGACTTTCCTGGTGACCCTCTATCATCCGCCATAGCCGTGACCGCTGCCGCTGTTTTATTCAGCATCGCCTCCAGCTTGTCTAGGTCTCTGTCAATTTGGCGTTCGTCGATTCCTTTTGCGAGATTATTGATGATCTGGGCTATGTAGGCTGCGATTCGCGCGTAAAACTGGCGTTCGGCAATTGTTAGGGGGCGCTCTTTTCCTGCTTCGTCAACTACCCGCTGGACTTTTCCGCGTGCATAGTTGCTTGAGATTTCAAACAGGTCTTCTAACTGCAGCAGAAGCTTCTTGCGGGTGTGTTGAGTGTCAACATGTAGGATGCGGCGCATTTTGTTAAGCCGAGCGTTAACTCGTCTCTCAAGACTTAACCTACGAGGCAACTGTCTCACCTACAGGGATACCCTACTATTTGTGCAAAAAACCAACCACAAAAAGCTAACAAAATTCGCCACCCCGCTGCAAACTCCCTTGCCCACGCGAATCAATCAGGACTTCGCCTTTCTCAATGTCGGGGATAAGGTGAACTTCGACTGGCTCATTCAACTGCGCCATCACGTCCACACGCGTCATTTTGGAGACGGCTTCACCAACGTTTCTGTCGTTGAAGCTGCCGCACAGGATGATACCGCGGATTTTTCGTTCTTGCAATTTTTGAGAATTTCTTTTATGCATAATATCAGCTCAACGCCACTCTGAGGCGGCGAAAATGAACAAGCAACACATAGGATGTATGGGGCTTTATTGTGGGCTCTTAGGCTGTTTTAATGCTGCTAGGTAGGTTCTGACGGCGTCTTTGACAAGCTCTGCCCTTGATGAATACCCCAAGTCTTGATTCTTAACTACGTCATCAACCTGTTTTAGGAGGCCTTTAGGAAGCCTTATTGTGGTATATTCTGTCATTCTTGTATCACGCTTGATACATACAAGTTTAGCGAATATTTAGGCATTGTCGACACCAACCACTCAATCGCTCGACAATGACTTTGCACCGTTAAACAACAATACGCTTAAATTCACGTTGTCACCATTGAATCATGAATGTCACATGCCTCAAAACGAAGAAACCAACTCAGACGACTACACAACCGTACGACTGCCAAAAGAGTTAATGGACGAAATTGACTCAATCATAAAACGCGGCATAAGAGGATACAAAAGCCGAGCCGAATTCATAAAAGAAGCTATAAGAAAAAGGTTTGAAGAACTAAACACTGCACAGCCCATGCCAAAACTGCCATCCCTAGAGCACTTTAACGTAAATGAAGAAGGAGTCAGAATTCTAGACAGAACCCTCCACAGCAAAACATCAACAGGAAGAATAATAGACGTCTACTTCAAGCCAGACAACGTTTGGTGCGATTACTGCCAATCCAGCAACTGCCAACACACCAAATTCGCCCTCGATCTTCCAGCGGTACAGGAGATCTTGAACAAAAAAGGCTGGACCATAAAAGGATAAAATTAGGCAAAAATTAGAATAACTTGAATCTTCTTCTTGCTGTCCCTTAGCTTTAACGGTTTAACGTGTATTATCCATACCCCTCTTCAAGAAAGACATCATTTATTAATGAGGCATTATGCCGACGGCAACAAAAAATCAAAAAACCTCTTTTTAATAAAGCAAAATAAAGAAAAATTTGAATTTAGACTAAAATCAAATTAACTCAAAAAGAGGAGATTTTTAAAGCAAACCTGCTTTAGCCTACTCTCCAAGGATTCTCCTGAAAGCAGGATACATCTCGGCAGCTCTTTCTTGCATTAACAACTCATAATACTGGTAAATAATACCCACCGACAGCAATATGCCTACGCCCGTACCGAAAGTGCCAAAGAAATCTGCAACCGCAGCTACCAGCCCAACGATGATTCCGCCGAGAACCGTGACTACAGGTATATAACGTTTAAGGACAGTTTCTATGGGTCTTCCTGACCTGCGGTAACCAGGAATCTGCATGCCTGAATCCATTAGCTGCTTGGCAACTTTTGAGGGACCTAAACCACCAACCTCAAGCCAAATCAGCGAGAAAACAGCGCAGAAAGCCACAAGAATGCCCAAGTAAAAAGCAGCCCTTAACGGGTCAAGCGCAACTTGTTGAATATTAGCTGGCGCAGTCGTAAAGTAAGCAAGCCCGCCTACAGGTCGGATACTAGTAGTAGCACTAGTACCAGTACCTGAAGTTGTTACGTTAAAGTCACCTATTATCCGGAATAAAAGATTCGTTTCGGGACGAGGACGACCCTGTGAACTCCATAGCAATTCTGAGAAGAAGTAAACGTTTGCGAACAATGCTGACGCAAAAATGACTGGAAGGTTAGAAACGTACAGTAGTTTAATTGGATATTTGCTTCTGAAGCCTTTGTATCCTGCATAACTCATTGGAAGCTCAATTCTAATTCCATTCAAATAAATAACCACCAAGAAGACGCCAATAGTAGCAAAGAACCCGAGCAAAGATGGATAAACTCCAGAAGCAGTCCCAAATGCCCAAGCCAAAAACGTCTGCCCGTGGCTTAGCCAAGCTGAAAGAGAACCCACAAACAGACCAGTAGTAGGCGAAAATGTATCCCAGAGAACACTCTGAGCAACACCAGCCATGATAAACAAGCTAATTCCGCTGCCTAGTCCCCAGCCCTTCTGAACAAGCTCATCCATTAACATAACAATTACGCCAGCGCTAAGAAGCTCCAAGAAAATAACTAACGTTGCAGATCCAGAAATCACACCGAACATGCCGCTTATAAGGTACGCGGCAGCCTGAATACCAGTGAGAACGATAGTGAACACTTTACTTGCAGAAGTGAATAATCCTCTATCCTCAGCATTCGACATATCACACTCAATAATAGAGGAACCAGCAAGCAACTGCAAAATCAAACCAGCCGTAACAATAGGCCCAATACCCAACTGCATCAATGTTCCATTGTTCGAAGCAAAAATAACTCTCAATGAACTAAACGAGCTTTGGGCTGATGCTGAAACACCGTAAAGCGGGATTTGAGCCATAACAAGATAAATAATTAAGACAAGCCCAGTCCAGAAGATTTTCTCGTTAAAACTTACCTTTCGCTCAGGCTTTTTAATTTCGGGTAAAACTCTTCCTATTGGTTTGAAGAGACCAAGGAATCTTCCGGGCATTTAGTAGCTTTACTCTCCGTTGACTGGGGAACCTACGATTTCTCCGCCTGCTTTTTTGATTTTTTCAGCCGCCGATTTTGAGTATGATGACACTTGTACAGTTAGAGGTTTTGTGACTTTACCTGTGCCTAAAAGTTTTGTGTAGCCTAAGGCTGTCAGGTCGATTTGAGGATTTTCCTGCTGACTTGTTTGTGCTATTTCTTCTACCTTTTTGAGGTTAATCGTGTTTTCGTGGCGATGAAGACTTTGGGGTGAGGTGAAGCCATTTTTACCGAAATAATCAGGTTCATAGGTTGTAACATAGCTCCATAAGTGCTTGTGCCGTCCAACTTTCCTATGCCCCTTGGACCCTGAGTCTCGGTGTTGACCTACCCTTCCGTAGCCTACTGTCCTTGAACCTCTAAATTTCCGTATTTTTCTTAATTTATGCGGCATTTTGATCAGCTTCTTTATTTATTGCTGTTTCAGCTTTTTTTAACTTTATTTCTAGCACACCATTCTTGAATTTGGTGTACATAACGTCTGGAATCACTACCTTCGGCAGATTTAAACTTTTATAGTATCTGCGATCTTTCGACTTCGCCGAGAGGATAAGTTTTTGATTCTTTACATGAATTTTGAGGGTTTCCTTATTAAAGCCTGCGATTTCCGCTACAATCGTTATATAATTATTTTCTTGGAATATATCGATTAACGGTTTTTGCTCTTGGAAATTGCGTTCAGCAAAGCTTTTAGATGGCCGAAAGCTTGAGTGAACAGATATTGATTTTAGACGGTAAGCATGTTCAGGTTGAATTATTCGTTGTTTTTTGCTTTTTGCTGCTTGGTTGTTAAAATCTAGCCATTTACGGTTTTTTGTGCTTCTACGCCATTTTGCGCTCGTGTCTTTCCCCCTCCAATTAACTAACGAATTTCTTCACTCCCACTATAAAACGTATCGCACATAAACAGTGAGAAAACGCGCATTAGCCCTGAAGCAGTTTACTCATGAAAATGATGATTGCGTGGAAATTGACGGTTTCATTTATGGGTCAGTTTTCGTTTTTTTGAGGCTTCTGCGATGGATTTGAGGATTTTTGGAGGTTTTTTGATTTCCTTTTGCCAGATATTTTTAAGTTGCGACTTTTGGTTTGGTGAAAGTTGCGACTTTCAGGCTTGGCTTTTTGTGTTTTGGGTTGCTTTTTCGGTTTGGGGTTTGAATCTTTGCGGGTTGCGACTTTTTTGTGTGGCTGCCTGTTTTGAACGGGTGGGTTTTCTGGGTTGACGTTTTTATTTTGGCGTTTTAGGCTTTTTTCCGGATGATACGGCAGGGATCGGAGTAAAGCGAAGGGTGGTTTTGGCGGACGTTTCATCTGCAACTCACAGCTTACAGGAAGCAAAGGCTTTGGTTAAGCTAGGCCAGATGTATTTCAGCTATTCAGCACGAGGCTCCAAGCAAAACCCAAAGCTCCATAATCGTTGCATGAAACGGTGCGGACGCAGTAGGTACCCGAGCCAGGTCCAAATAGGCAGCCAGAAAAAATTGATTGCCTAAGATATGGAGGAGGACTTAAGATCCTCTGGCGCAGGCCTTCGTGGGTTCAAGTCCCACCCCCGGCACCACTATGGCAAAAATGGTTTTGGGTTTATCCCTTAGATTGAGATCTTTCTTCTGCCCAGTTCATGAATCATGTTGCAAAACAGCCCTTCCGATTCTTGCGTTAATGGGGAAAACTGAAAATAGCGTCGGAGATAGCGCTTCCCCTGAATATCAGCGTAGCAGATATACTTAAAAAGCCATAAATTTTAGAAAAGAATGAGTAAGCTCCTTTTTGACCATTTTATAAAACCTAATATGGATAAAGAACAATACATTTGAGAAGAAGGTCAGGTTGGCGTTTTGGATCGAAAGTATCTTGAAGAATATAAGCAGAAAGAGTTGGACATTTACAATAGATTGTTGGTAAAGCGAATAGAAAATGGTCAATTCGATGGCACAAAAGACAAGTACCCTCCAAGAGAACGCTTTTTTAATTTACAAAAACCTGTGGCAATGACTTCGCTAGAAAGTGCTCAAATCAACAATGTATGGGCTCAAATTCCTTTTTGTGGTTCCCTTATTCTGCCACTCGCACCTTGGCCATTAGAAGTTTATGAAAGTAGTTTTTTTAAGATAAAGGAAGCCCAGAAACTAATCGATTTTGTCAAGGAAACCGGCAAAATACAATTTGTACTAATTAACGATCCGCTTTTTTATGAGGGCAAGAGTCACTTGGATACTTTTTTTGAGCAGTTGAATCCTCCATGGTATGTGGTTGCGCCGCTTTCTTGCTGGGCCAATCGTGTAGAGGTTAAGAAAGCATATGAATCCTTTACTTCGATAGGTAAAATTAAGTACTTTGATTGGCTTAAGCGGCTAAACATCTATCAATCTCACTTATTTGAGGAAGTTTTAGTTGACGATTATCACACTTATGTAACCCTAAAAACTTGTCACTTTCCCATAGCCGAGGATATTGAGAACCTAATGATAGATAACCCTGAAGAGGCTGATTCTCTGCTTACCGAATGCCGAATGTTCATTACTAACCCAATTGGTGACTTTCTTTGCGACGTACAGAGCTTCACGCTCAGCGACATAATCGACGCTAAAATATTGCCAAAGCCCTATCAGCCTAAAATAGAGCTTCCGTGCGAGATAGGAAAATTTCTCCTAAACAAGTTAACGTATGCCCCCATGGGATTTGACGCCTGCAAGGATATCATGTATCATTATGATTCATATGACCTAAAAAAAGTACAAGAATCATTGAACGAGGCAATTGTGGTGGGGAAACCAGACTTGATAAATGAGAATGTTAGAGATTTTTCGGAAATACTGGACTCAATCTGGAACGATAAAACAATAGTTAACCGAATAAAAAATTTGCAGGTTGGAATTCCTCTTTCGATGGCCGCTATTGGTAGTGTAGCTGCCGGACCTATTGGCAAGTTGGGTTTACTAGCCGGATTAGGTTACGCTGTTGCAGATAAGTTCATGGATTTTGGAACCGAGAAGATATCTGAAAAAATAGCAAAATTCAAAACTAGGAATTACCAAGCGAATATTTATGATTTCAAAAAGATGCACAATCTGAAATAGTTAATTAAAATCAAATAGATAACACACGCTTAAAGAAGAAAAACGTCTCATTTAATCTTGTCTTTATTGCTTTCGTTGCATGAGTTAATAATAAAGCAAGTAAGAGTCCATGGCCAGCCTCGTTTTTCTGATAAATACTCACCAAGTTCTTTTTCTAAAGGCTTGTTCAGTCCTAGTCATTCCTCTGCTTAAAGTTTTTTTGAGAATACCTCTCTCATAATCGAGATGGAGGAGGACTTAAGATCCTCTGGCGCAGGCCTTCGTGGGTTCAAAAGTCCCACCCCCGGCACCGCCGTAATTTTGGAAGATAGAAAAATCAAAATAGTAAGAAAGTTATCTTGTACTCAGAGTCAAATGACAAAAAAAACTAGCACATTCTCTAATGAATACATTCAATTATGGCTTAAGGATTTGGATGATTCTTTAAGAATGCTGGAGAAAGTTATTAGCTGCGAGGCATATCCCGTCGTAGCTTTCTGGCTTCATTTGACTGTTGAAAAATCCTTGAAGGCAGCTATCGTTGTGTTGAAGAAAGCGGCTCCTCCTAAGGTGCATAATTTGGTTGAATTACATTCGAAAATAGCTGACAAGGTCGAACTAACCGAAGAGCAAATTCGTTTTCTCAGACAACTATCATTGGCCGTTCGAGAAACGAGATATTTTGATGCTACTCTTGAACTGCCCAGTGATATCTACACTAAAGCCGTCGTGGATGAATTCATGACAAAAGCTTTGCCCATCATCAAAGTTATTAAGGCAAGGATTGAGGAGGAAAGGACTTGACGAAGGCTTTAGTGCTTGACGACAACAGGCCCTTAATGGATAAACTGAAAGAATTTCTGAAAGTTGTTGATGCAAAAATAGGACTTGAAAAAGTCTTTCTTTTCGGCTCAACAGCCAAACAAAAAAGAAAAACAGATAGCGACATCGATTTGATAGTTGTTTCGAAAAGCTTCATGGGTCTAACCAGTCTTGAGCGGGGAAAGATACTTCTGGAATATTGGTCATTTGTTGAAGAGTTGGATCTGCTAATGTATACTCCTGAGGAGTTTCAAAAAGTTAGAAAAAGGCCGCTCGTTAAGGAAATGATCGCCGACGCGTTGGACTTAACACCTAAGGACGCAAGGTTTAGTTACCGTTAGCAGGTGTTTTGATATGGGAACGGCTTACAAAGCGGATGAAACACTATTGCTCAAATACTTGGGAGATAGCCCAACGTTAAGAATCATCGATTTCTTCTTAGATAACCCGCTTTCTGATTACTCAAAAAATGAGGCGGCAAAAAATCTCGCTATGAGCAGGGCAACGTTTTTCAAGTATTGGAAAGAACTTGAGCAGTCGGGATCTCTGATAGCAACCCGTAAAATCGGAAGAGCAACGCTGTACAAGCTTGACAGAGCTAACGACATTGTGAAACAATTGATTAGGCTTGATATGACTATTTCAAGAAAGGCAATGGAAAAACAGGTTGAAGAAAGCGAGAAGCCGATTGCTATTAAAACAGGCTAGACATTTGGCGTAGACCTTCGTGGGTTCAAGTCCCACCCTCGGCACCATCAACAAAAGAATCGGGCTCAGTTGCCCGCCCTTTAATTGTTTTCTCGGCTGCTTTTAAGGAGATGGGCTTATTAGCTGTGGATTAAGCGCGCGCGAATTCCGCGGTCAAAAAACTCAAGCACTCGGAGTCTATCACTATCAAAAAATCAAAAAAAAAATTAAGTTAGCTATCTCATGCATCAAAATTAGTCAGTTAGCGAACTAAAGCGATAGCGTTCAAACGCTAAATCAGCATGGTAATTCTGGCTTTTAGATTTGCAGTTTTAATTCAAGCCAAAGGCGCAGACAGTTTGTGATTGTCTTTTTACGTAGGCATCTGCAAGCTTTTCTAAAGTTATATTTATTTTCTTCATCTCTTCAGAAATTGAACTATATTTTGCTTCCATCGTTTCAAAGTTATCATTTGTTTCTTTTCTATACATTGCAAATTCGTCTTTTAAAGAAACAACATACAACGTTCCGCTTTCTAAGTACTCAATTAGTGCCCGATCTACAGGCGAAGCAACGTTAAAACCATAATCAATTTCAAATCCCTTGTATTCTTTCCAAGGACCAACGTATCCTTTCTCACCCTCTCTGTAAATGCTCAAGTTTTCAACATAAGCGCTCAAGGCATCGTCTTTTTTGCCCTTATAATCCATCTTTTTCAAAAGCAGGTCAATCTTGGGCAAATCGCCTTCACAAAAAATTTCAACCATTCCATCAGGCAAATTCCTCACAAGCCCCTTTAATCCAAGCTGACTAGCAACACGTTTAACGAAAGCACGGTACCCAACGCTTTGAATCCAACCTTCCGCAATAATTGTAGCTTTAGCCATTAAATGAAACCTCAACTAAATCCATTTTCTCACCGTGCTTAGTTATTCTCTCTAGTCGGCTCTTTGCATTTAAGATTTACCTAAAAAATTTAAGCTAAATAAAAAAAACTATGTTTAAACGGGAGATTAAATCATGCGTTTTACTAGTTCGTTTATTGCTTCTCCGCGGTAGCCTGCTTCGCCGCCTGCTTTGAAGCCTTTCTTGGTTTTGCCCTTGTAGCCTTTGCTTGGCGGATGCAACTTGAATAGTGGCTGCACATCTGGAAGTTTCTGGAATTGCACTTTGCAGTTTACTATGGCTTCTGCAAGGTCATCGATGGATTTGTATCCTGCTTTCTTGATGTATTCATCTGTTAGTTTTTTGTCGCCTGCTAACCTTGCGCGTTTCTGAAGCATCATGGCAACGGTTTCTTTTGAGGGTTCGCCATATGTGACGTAGCTGTTTACGCGTTGCAGCATTCCCTTGTATGATGGTCGGCTATCAATGAGTACTGCATGGTTGGTATGCAGTAAATGCAAGAATTCAAGGGTTTCTCGTGTTTCTCGCTGGGCACTAATTGTACCACGAACTTTAACGACGACAAGGCACTTGCACTCTTCAGTTTTCTGCGCCATCTTACTTCACCCAGTCCACTTGAGTAATCAAATTATAAGTCTTCCGTAAACCATCAAAGATCGCATACGCGTAAGACGGCACTGTCCGTGTTGAACCAAAACTTCTCATCCACAAGTCTTTCACGCCAGCTAAGCCAAAGATGACTTTGGCTACTTCACTTGAAACTAAGCCTAAGCCTCTGGGTCCCGGAACAATAACCACTCGTACGCCGCCGCATTTCCCTTCAACTTGGAACGGAACTGAATGAGGTTTACCGCAACCGCACTCCCAACTTCCGCATCCGCGTTTTACTGGAATAATGTTTAGGCGAGCATTCACAGCAGCTTTCTCAATGGCGTTTCGCACTTGACTGGCTTTTCCTGAGCCTAAGCCAATGTAGCCGTCTCTGTTTCCAACGGCAACTATGGCTTTGAAACGGGATTTTTCGCCAGCATCAGTTTGCTTCTGTACTAAGTTAACGTTTATGACTTCTTCTTGAAGATCAGGAATTAACGAGTCAACGATTTGGGGCTCAGAAATTTTTATGCCGCTAAGGAAGACATCTTCAATGGTTGTTATTTTGCCTTCCTGAATCATCTTGCCCAAACGGGTTTTTGGAACCCAAGTTTCTAAGTTAGTTTGTCTTTCTCTGTGCATTCGACTCATGCTTTCTTTCCACCTTTCTTACTTGCCTTTTCTTTTGGTGCAGCTTCAGTTGCTGGTTTGGCAGCCTTAAATGAGCCTGTGATTTCAGCCTTCACTTTATCGAAGTGCTCAGAGATTTTTTCAGGCGCAATACCCTGCGCTGTGTACTTTGAGAATTTGGCAGTATACTCTTCAGACCCAGAGCCTAAGCTTTTAGCGTACTTGACTATGTGTTCGCCTTTCATGCGTTCCTTAACAATCTTCTCTTCGCTGTGAGGAACATCTACACCAGCATCCAAAACCCCGCTCAGTATAGCGAAGATTTTTGAGCCTTTGGTGGGAGAAAACAAGCCAATATCCAAGATTGCTTGTTCAACGCCTTTAGCTTTCGCCTTTAAACCGCAAAGTAAACCTGTAAGATAGGCTGCGGGAATATTGCCTGTTGGAGCCTTCCAACCGTAATTTTTGACGAGTTCACGGCTGTTGGCTGAAGCTAAAATCTCATCACCATGCGGTTTAGCAATCGTTATTTGTACTGTAACATTCTTTAGTGATGCTCGAGTAACAAGCCGAGGCTTTCTAGAAATAACCAGAGCCTTCCGCGCTTGGTAATCAGTTTTTCCTTCCCGTCTGCGTCTTAATTTGACACGGTAATTGCCGCTTTTTGCCATCTTAACGTTTCCTCCATAAATCATTAGCTTTTAAATTGCGCTCCAGTTCAGCCATAGACTGGAACCTTCCGCTGCCAGCCATCCTGTAATACTGGCTGTATGTTTTTTCAGTTATGATTCTGCTTGCCTTCAACTCGCGAAGCTTGCGCCTCAGAGACCTGATCTTTTTCATCCATGCCTCTTTCTTAGTTACCTTAGCATGGCCAGCGCCAGTGATGCTGCCGGGACCGCTACGCCTGCCCTTACGCTTTTTCTCTCGGATAATCTTTGCTCTGGATCTGCTTACGCCTTTCTCAGGCAGAGAATCGATGATTTTCTCATGAATTAGCTTTCTTACTTCTTCACGTGTAATTGCGCCATCAACATCATCCATCCGTTCAGGATCAATCCACACGCGGTTTTGCCCAATCTTTAAGATTTGAGCCGCTAACCGTCTCTGACTGCTTAGGTCTGTCATTGTTCCTCTTCTTCCTCCTCAGGTTTAGGCTCGGTTTTCTTCGGCGTCTCCTCTTCTTCCTCGACCTTTTTATCTTCCGCTTCCACTGCCGTGTCGTTTTTGAAGACATCTTCTAATTCTTTCTCTTCTTTCTTGACCTTTTGCTCTTCCGTCTGCTCTTCGCCCTCGGTTGCTTGTTCTTCTTTCTTTTCAGTTTCTGGTGAAGCTTTGAAATTTAAGATTTTAATGTTAAGTTTTTTGGCTTCGGCAATAATTAGGGCGCGCTTTCTTTTGCCGACTGTGTGCGCTATGCGTGCGGCTTGAGTATTAGGGTCAACAGTGGATAGGTCTTTTACATTGTAAACTAAAACTTCCCTGTATCCTGATGGATGCAAGCCTCTGGCGATTTTTGGTCCCTTATAACCAACGCTTACGCCAGCTGGCCAACCCTTGATTTTTCGTCTAATCTTATTATCTAATCCTCTGGGTCTCCGCCAACTTAAGCTGAACCTATCATACTTCCAGCTTTCAGCTCTCACGAATGCTGGTTTCTTGTTTTTAGCGCGTGCTCTAACTTTAAGTGCTTTTTGTGATAATGATGGCTTCTTTTCGGTCCTTTCGGTCTTTTCGGTCATTAGGCAACTCCCTCATTTTTTTCATATACGTATATGCCGTCAAGGAAAACACGTGGGTCTTTGCGTCTTACTCTTGTAGCTTGTTCAATGTTAGCGGCGGTTTGGCTTACATCTTCCAAGTTTACGCCTTCAACAATGATGTCTTCAGGTTCAATTTTCACTTTGACATCGCCGATTATTTTTACTATGCGTGCCTTGCGTTCTCCAGTAAAGTTTTCAATCAAAACAGATTTGTCTTGAATCTTTACTGAAATTGGGAAATGCGAGAACACGATTTTTAGTTTATATGAGTAGCCTTTTGTTACTCCAGTAATCATGTTTTGAATGTGCGAGTATATTGTTCCTACAAGAGCGGCTTCCTTTTTGCGTGGCCACTTTGCCCAAACGCGAATATTTTTGCCCTCGCCTTCTATTGCGATTGGAACAAAGGAAAAGTCGCGTGTTAAGGACCCTTTTGCACCCTTAACGTTGACTTTTTTGCCTTCTAGGCTGACGTCCACGTTATCAGGAACCTAATAGTTTTAGATATTTCTGGAAGCCGCATAAATTACACCCCTAATACACGAAGGCTAACAGCCTTCCTCCAATGTTTTTTTCTTCAGCATCCTTGTGTGCTATTACGCCTTTTGAAGTGGAAACAACCATTATCCCTAAGTCTCTGGAGGGCAAGTACTTCTTTTCCCAATCTTCAAATTCACCCACTTTAGCTGGGTAGCGTGGTTTAATTGGTCCACACTTGTTTATTCTGCCTAATAATTGAACTTTGAATTTTCCAGAGCGTCCATCGTCGATAAACTCGAATTCGCCTATGTAACCGTTTAGTTGCATTATGCGTAGGACTCGCCCCAAAAGTTTAGAGGCAGGGCTAATTATGCATTCGCGCTTGTTTCGCATTTCATTGTTTACGATGGTGATCAATCCATTTGTTAAAGTGTCCATGTTTTTTTAGCTCCTACTCATATTTTTTGAACCCAAGTTTTGGGGCTGCTTCTCTGAAACAGTGCCTACATAAATATAAATTGTACCGTCGAATAACTGGCCCATAAGAGCCGCATCTGACGCATGGCCGTGAACCTTTGCCGTATTTTCGTGTTTTCTTCAATTGTTGTTTTCCCATACATTCAGCCTCTGTTTAAACGATTTCGACTCCTAACGTTTGTTTGACGAAGATAATTGATTCTTCAGGTGTTAACATGTGCTTACGACCAATGGCTTGCTTTTCTTTGCGTCGAATTTTCACTCGTTGCCCTGGACGATTAACAGAAACACAAATATCCATTCCAAAGATGCCTATGTCAGGGTCATATTTTACACCTGGAATTTCAATGTGCTCTTTAAGACCGAAAGCAAAGTTACCATGCACATCAAAAGAAGACTTTGAAATCTTGTTATCAACGACAGATAACACTTTCTTTAGGAAGTCAATTGCCTTTTGCTTTCGCAGTGTTACGACAACAGCGATTGATTCTCCTTCACGTATGCCAAAGTCACGGATAGTTTTTTTAGCTTTTTTCTTTATCGGCGTCTGACCCGTTATTTCTTTGAGCACTTTATTAGCTTTTTCAAGCGGCTCACCTGATTTTCCAACGTTAAGGTTCACCACAACTTTTTCAATTCGGGGCTTGAGCATTGGATGCTCTTCCCAGCTCTTAACTAAAGCAACTTCCTCAGACAACCGCAGATGCCTCCGGTACACCTATTAATGGTTCAGCTTCACCTATGGAAAAGATGAAGTCTAAGATTGTTTGATAACGAACACCGCTCGCGTCTTCTATAACTACTAGGGCTTGCCGTCGTTTTTTAGCCTCAGTCTTTTCTATTTCAACGATTTTGCCTTGTTTGCCGATGTTTTTTCCGCCAGTAATCACTGCTAAGTTTCCTTCCTTGGTTTTCAAGCTAAGAACTACTTGTTTTTCTGGATAAGCGATTTTTAGAATATCAAAAGTGTCGTAGGTGACTTCTGATGGTTTTTTCGGGTCTGCAACTTTTATGAGTATGTTTGAGCCGTCATGAAGTGCGATTTGCATGCCGTTTTTAACAGTGGTTTTATCTTCAACGCGAACTAGTTTGAAGTTTGCTTCTTCTTTGCTTATTGGATTTAAAACCAGCCCCTTATTGGACGGCATTACACGGTAATACTTGTTTGCATCAGGCATGGAGATAACATCCATCAAGCCGACTGGAAAATCATCTTTTTTCCTGACTTTCCCGTCAACCTGTACTTTGCCTTGAGCAAGTATCAATTTGCCTTCTTTCCTTGTTTGCGCAATGCCTAGAATGTCTCGAAGAACTAACGTTAATGGTAGACAACTCTGGAGCGAGTGAGAACCAGATGAGGGCTTCACTATCCATGGCAGATCTTTTCTGTGAATTGGCCAGAACCTTGGAGCTGGCTTACGTTTCAGCCTTGCTGTTTTTCCTTTTTTACCCAAAATTATTGTCCTCCCTCAGTTTCTTTAGAGGTTTTACGTTTAGCACGCGGCTTAGGCGCCGTTTTCTTGGCTACCGCCTCTTTTGCTGGTGCTTCTTTCGATGCAGCTGTTTTCTTTGCTGCTGTCCTTGGCCTTGCTGCCTTTTTAGCAGGCGCCTTTTCTTCTTCTACCGGAGCTTCTTCCTTGGCAGGTTTCTTTTTCGCTGCGGCTACTTTTTTAGCGGCAGGTTTCTTGGCTACAGGCTTCTTGGCTGCAGGCTTCTTGGCTGGCGCTTTCTTTGCTGCAGGCTTCTTGGCTGCTGGAGCTTTTTCCACTGCCTTCTCTGCTACTTTCTCAGGAACTTGTTCTGCTGGTGCTTCTTCTTTTGCAATTTCAGGCGCTGCTGCTTTTTCTTCAATTGATGGTGCTTCAACAGGTTTTTCTTCTTCTATCTCTTCAACCTTTGCTTGCGGCTGCTCTGGAGTCTTTTCAACTTTCTTTGATGGTTTTGCTTTTTCTTTTTCTTTTTTCTCAGGCTTTTCTATTTCCTTCTTTCTGCCAAGGATGATGTCTTTTCGCCATTTATCGTCAAGGTTGAGATTTCTTATTTCAACTTTGGACGGGTGAACTGGAAGGAAAATGTTTGTACCATCAACCTTTTCACGTGTAAACCCTTCAATGTAGATTCGGTATTCTTTCGTGTCAACGCGTGAAACTTTGCCTTCAAAGCCCTTGTTGTCTCCGCGTTGAATGCGAACTGTGTCGCCCTTTCTTACTGGAAGAGTTTTTGCGCCTCTTGAAGCAGCGAGCTCGTTTGATAGGGGAGCCGCCATACGCTTGTGGCGCAGGTGAGCAGGAGCGTTAAAAAGCTTTTTTCGTTGTTTATCAGGATTTTTTACTCGTTTAGTATCTTGCATCGTCTTTGCACCTACACTATTATGCTGGAGGCACTTGCAATTCTTGGCCATCTTTCGGCTGCCTCTCTAGCTACTGGACCTCTTATTTCTGAACCTTTCATTTCACCATCAGGAGTAATGATTACTGCCGCGTTATCTTCAAACTGAACC
>Ga0187869_10001242_pt1 | contig 23564 bp, 20 predicted proteins | sample June2016WEW_13_1_2_FD_132972 | JGI IMG/M metagenome (GOLD analysis project Ga0187869, IMG submission 132972) | Peatland microbial communities from SPRUCE experiment site at the Marcell Experimental Forest, Minnesota, USA - June2016WEW_13_100 | ecosystem: Environmental > Terrestrial > Soil >...
CCGGCACGAGCGGGGCAGACAGGACGGCGATGACGCTCGATTCAATCCCGGCGACCGCGCACGTCACCACTTCCGCCGGGCGAGTGATCGGGATACCCGAGGGGACCCAGCTGATTTTCGGTCGCGGGCCGGACGCCGACCTGGTGATCCCGGTCGGCCGGGGGCTGTCCCGGCGGGCCGGGCTCATCAGCGCGGTGCCCGGCGGCGCATGGGTGGCGAACATCAGCTACACGCATGCGCTGTACGCCGAGGGCGATGGCTACCGCATCCGGCTGCCGCGCATGGATGAGAAGGGCGAGCCGTCCGAAGGATGGTTCATCCGGCAGGGAACGGCGCTCATCGGCTCACGCGCCATGCTGGACGAGGGGCATCCGTTGCGCCTGGTCGTCGTGGCCAGTCCGGTGCAGCCCAGCGGGCGTGATGGCGACGCACCTCAGGGGGAGGGAGACGCGACCCTGCTCCCCCTTTACCTGGACCCGAATACCAAGCTGTTCCTGGTCGCTCTCATGTGGTGCCGGCCGTGGCTGATCGATGCGGGGCGCGGTTCGCCGCTGCCGCGGACTCCGGAGATCGCCAGGGCCGCGCTGGAAGTTACCGACGCGCACCATGAGCTTGACTGCTTCGACAACGATCCGGCTTTCCGTGACCGGCTGTCCGCGCGGGTCGGGGAGCACCTGAAGGTGCTGCGGCGCAAGATAACCGAGCGCGGCCTCGTCCGGCCGGGCGTGAGGCTTTCTGACGAGGTCGCGGTGGGGGCCCTGCTCGAGAACGGGATCATCACCGCGAGCGATCTCGCCCGTCTCTCCGACCCGGCCTGGTGCTCCCGGCAGGAGGACCTGTGGTGGACGCCGGTGATCTGAGCGCAGCGGGGATGCCAGGCGGTGCCCGGCGCGCGCTACTGGCGGTTAACGGCGAAGGCAGCCGTGACCCGGACGCCACCTGCCGCCGTGACCAGGATGTGGTAAACGCCGGGCGGCAGGCCACCGGAGAAGAACTCGTGGTCCTGGTTGATGGCGTAGTTGAAGGTGCCCTGGCCATCAGCAATGGGGTGCTCGGGTGACGCGCCCACGCCGACGATAGCGATCGTGACCGCCCGCCCCGGCACGAAACCCTGACCGTGCACGACGAACGCGGTGTGGCTGTCTCCGGTTGGCTGCGCGATGCCAATCTGGGCCTTCCCGCCCTGGCCAGGGGGACCCTGGCCGGGCGGGGGCGGCGGCAGGACAGGGCCCAGCACGATCGGGTGACGCACGATGGTCCGGCCGCCGTCGGCGGATGCTCCGATGCGGACGCCGGCCCCGAGAAGGCTGGCGGCGACGACGAGCGCGGCTATCGCCGTGCCAGCCCGGATCCGGCCCGGCAGGGCGGCCCACGAAGACCTCATGCGGGTTACGGCGCCCGGCCGGGCCGTCGCAGCTGGCCCGCGGCCGCCCGCGGTGCTGGCACGTGCCCTGCGGCTGCGCGCTGAGCCCCGCCGGTGCCGTCGCGGTGCTGGAGGCACCGTGCGGGGGGAGGATCCGCCGGACTCGCCGTAGCCTGGGTGGGAGCCGAACGTCGCGTCCTCGGCGACCTCCGCGCTGTCATCGCCAGCCGGCCTCGGGTCCTTGCGATACTCGGCGATCAGCGCGAGCGCCGGGCCGGGCAGCGACGACGGGCCGAGGTCGTGCCCGCCGTCCGGCGCGCCAATGAACGGCGCCAGCTCGGCGAGGACGGATGCCGAGCTGGGTCGCAGCCGCGGGTCACGCTGCATGCAGTCGTGCACGATGCCCGCCAGCTCCGGAGGCAGGCCACCAAGGTCAGGCGGCGACATCGCCAGCTGCACGAGCACGTCCATCACGGTGTCGCCGTGATACGGAGCATGGCCGGTCGCAGCGAACAGCATGGTCGCGCCCAGCGAGTAGACGTCGCTGGCCATCGTTGCCTGCCGGGTATCACGGGCCTGCTCAGGCGCCATGTAAGCCGGAGTGCCCACCGCCCCGCGCGTCACCGTGAGCTGGATCCGCTCGGCAGCGCGCGCTACCCCGAAGTCGATCACCCGCGGTCCGTCCGGCGAGACCAGGACGTTGGACGGCTTCAGGTCCCGGTGCACCAGGCCCGCTGCGTGAATCGACTCCAGCGCCTCAGCACAGCCTGCCGCCAGCCAGCGGACGGCGGCCACGGGCAGCGGGCCGCATGCTCGGACCAGATCGCTGAGTGCGGGCGCCGGCACGTAGGCGGTGGCCAGCCAGGGCACGTCGGCGTCAGGGTCGGCCGCCACGACAGCGGCCGTGAATGCTCCGCTGACCCGGCGGGCGGCGGCTACCTCCTGGGCGAAACGGGTGCGGAAATCCGGCTCGTCGGCGAGCTCGATCTTGATTGTCTTGACCGCGACCAGCCGCCCCGCGGCCGACCTGCCTAGGTAGACGCGCCCCATGGCTCCGGCGCCCAGCCTGCCCACCAGGACGTAACCGCCGATCTGCTCCGGATCCCACCGGCGCAGCGGTTCCACTAACGAGGCTTGCCGGAGCACAATCAAGTCTCCCCCCCGGAATGCGAAGATTAAGACCTATCATGCCCACTGGCGGTCCGGCCGTTACGAATTTGACGCACTAATCTGATGCCAAAGGCCGGGGGCTGGTTCATCCATCCTGCACCAGCTCGCCATGACCGGCCCGCGGGCGCGCGGCGCCCGCACTCACCAGGTTCCGCAAGCCAAGTCGCTGCCATCGCGACGGCAGGTCCTGAGTGCGCCGGCACGGCGGCTGCCAGCCAGGGATGGTAGCGACCGCGGCTGCTGGCGGCCAGGCTGTGATGGAGGCCATTCCGCCAGTCGCCCAGCTCGCCGCCGGACCGGGGCACGCGGCCGGCCGACGAGGAGGCGGCCGCAGGGCGAACACCTGTTCTAACCAATTGGCCTTCACAGCTGGCTCGTATGTATGTTCTAATTACAGGCATGCTTCAGGTCACCTGCATGACGAGATCATGGCCACACTGGCCCGCCCGCCGGGGAGAGCATGGCCTGGCCCAGCCGCGGGTTAGCCCGCCGCGAGACCGCGCCGCCCGCTGCACCGTGCCGGCGGGCCGGCATGCCCACGTCCGCACGGATCCTCCGGCAAGCCAGCCCCCGTCCGCGGCCCGCCAGGAAGCGCACGTCCGGCAGCGGCCGGGCGGACCCATCTCCTAACCATTCTGAAGAGCCGCGGCCGCCGGGAAACTGGCCGCACGCTAGAGGTGATAGCAAAGTGACGACTGATTTTCATGACGACATCAGGATCAAGGATCATCGACTCGCCCAGCTGAAGAGCAGGACGGCGGCGCTGGAGCGGGAACTCGCCGATGCCCGCGGATCACTGGAACGCGAGCTGGCGCATGCCGCCGCCTGCCTCCAGGACGCGGCGCCCGTCCGCGCCGCCGGAAGATGCGACTGCGCCCCCGGCAGCCTTGATCACCGCCGCGATGCGACGAGATCGCTGCGCTGGTACGGCGCGTCGGCCCATTCGGGCGATTGCCCGGGGGCCGATCCGGATCAGCGCGTCAGCTCGGCCGAGGCCCGCACCGAGATACTCGTTAATCGCGGCCGCCGCGGCGGCTATCATCAGGCCCTTCCCCGCGGGCGCAAGCTGGCCCTGGGGCTGGCAGTCGCCGCAGTGCTCACCACGATCCTGGTCATCAGGCTGTCCGGCGGAGGGGCTTCCTGGCCTCCCAGCGTCGCTACCGTGCAGCGTGAGGCCGCCAGGGCCTGCCAGAACCCTGACGTGAAGTCGGAGCCTGATCAGGTGAACTTTGCCTGCGCGAGCGCCACCCGGCAGGTCCTCTGGGTATTCGCCCTGATCACCAGCGATGACAACCCGGCCTTCGCCGACGTGAAGACCGGCCGGACTGGCCTCGAGCCGATTACGCCCGCGCAGGGCGGCGACGTGGCCTGGTCCCTCAACCTGCACCATCCGTACGATCCGGCCAATCCGATCGACAGCCTGGCAGTAGCGGCGCGAGCCATCAACAACATTGTCGGCGGCGCTACGCTCACCAGTGCCAATGGCAGCCCGCTTGTCCAGTCTGGGCTGGAAAGCGTCCCGGCGAATTGCCTCCAGTACACCGGATCGGCTGCGGTCGCCTCGCGCCGGGGGTTCCCGGCCGTCTGCGCGAAGCCCGTCACCAGCCCGGCGGGTCAGGCCGCCCTGGTGTCTGACATCTACCAGAGATGGGTCGTCGGTGCCGCGCCCAGCGCAGCGCAGGACGCCGCCGTGCTGTTCGAGAACGCTCAGGATCCAGGTGCCCCGCAAGTCCAGGCCATCCTGCGACGGCTGGCCGGCGCCCGGCCTTCCGCCTGACCCGGGCACCCAGCGAGACTCGCTCCGCCGCGGCGGCCGCCAGCACCAGGAAAAGGGGTGATCTCATGCATTCCGCCAGCAAGCCATGGTGGCACCAGGTGACTGCGCTCGTCAGCCTGAGCGCGAGCGGAGCGATAACAGGCTTTTCCTTTGTCCCGGGAGCGGCCGCCGACCTCAGCACTCCGGCTAACGTGCCCATTCGGCTGCTGGCCCTCGACCGGTCCGTCCGGTCGGCTCAGCCCGCGCCCGGCGACGATGCGATACTCCGGTCCGCGATCGTCAACGTTGCGCATTACTACCTCCGGATGGCGGCGGATAAGACGCCGGCCGAGATGGAGGCGATGATCTGGCAGCACGACAGCCGGGACGGCGCTGATCATGGCGAATCATGCGCAGCCTTTGCCAGCCTGACGCTGGAGCTGGGCGCCCAGGTCGCTGGCCAGCAGAGCTGGGTCACCGGGGGAACCTCTTATCCCTGGCCGGTGCACGCATGGGTCGACGCGCGCGTGGACCCCAATCCGGCATCGCCTGGCATCATCTCGGTGCTGCAAGACGCGGAGGCGCACGACCGCTGGCATCCGCTCGGCGACGGCTACCAGCCACTGCCAGGCGACTGGGTGCTGTTCAGCGGCCACGTGGAAGTCGTCACGAAAGACGCCGAGGGCGTCCTGTCCACGATCGGCGGCGACTCGCTGCCGAATTATTCCGTGAACGCGCACGAGTATCCCGGCCCGCTGAGCCAGCAGGGCGTGGTCGGATTCGTCAACAACGGCCCGCTGGCGGCCGCGACGAGCACGGGGCGGCAGGCCGGCGGCTCGCCAGTGCCCGGCGCCCGTGCGGCACAGGGCACGTCGGGCGAGGGGCAGACGTCGATCCCCGGCGCGAGCCCGGCCAGCGCGCCGCCGCAGGCAGCCTCGGCCGCATCCGAGGACAGCGAAGCGGCTATTCCCGGCACCCCGGTCGCTGCCGCCGGTCCCGCCGTGGCCGCGGCGCGGGCAGCCGGCCATGCGGGCGGACCGGCGCGGCGCCCGGCCCGGCCGCGGCCCGCCAGTACCCGGGCCAGCCGGGCCGGCCGCAGGCCCGGCGGTCAGGCCGTCAGCGGCGGCGCGGGCGCTGCTGATGTCCCGGGCCCCAGCCTGGCGGGCGCCGTCAGCACGCCCATCGCCGCACAGCAAGGCACGGCCGCGATACCGGGGCTGCCGCGTGTGGCGCACGCGACCACCACCAGGCCGGCCGGACGTGCGCCGGCCGCTCCCGGCGACAGTCCCCGGGCTGCGGTCCCGCCAGCCCCGGCCCAGGAGATGACCGCCCAGCAGGCCTTCATCAGCGAAGTCGCTCCCGGAGCGATGGCCGCGCAGCGCCGGTACGGCGTTCCCGCCCCCGTGACCATCGCCCAGGCCATCGATGAATCCGGCTGGGGCGAGAGCACCCTGGCCAGCCGGGATAACAACCTGTTCGGCATTAAGGGAACCGGACCCGCTGGCAGCGATGCGCAGCCGACGCAGGAGTACGAGAACTCCCAGTGGGTCACGCAGACGGCTCCGTTCCGCGTCTACCACAACGTCGCCGAGAGCATCGAAGATCACGGCCGTCTGCTCGCTACCAGCGGCTACTACACGCAGGCGATGACTGTCCGGCACGATCCGGACGCCTTCGCCAGCGCCCTGACGGGGGTGTACGCCACGGACCCTGATTACGGATCGACGCTGATCAGCCTCATGCGCCAGTATGACCTGTACCGCTACGACGTGACGCCGCGTCCCTCCCATGCCCGGCAGGCGGCGTCTGGCAAGGCCGCTATTCCGGGCCTGCAGCCTGCTCCGGTGGCCACGGCGATCAGCACGGCACCGCCCCCGCCCGCGGCCAGCCGCACGCCTGTGAGCGCCCCGGCGGCACCGCCCCCGTCGCCCGCAGCAAAGTCCCAGCCCGCGCAGAAGTCCCAGCCCGCGCAGAAGTCCCAGCCCGCGCAGCCAACGCAGCCCGCGCAAGCAGGTCAGCCCACGCCGACGCCACAGCCCACACCGACGCCACAATCCGCCCCGGCGTCATCGCCCGCCCCGGCGTCATCGCCCGCCCCGCCAGCGACATCCGCGCCTGTGACGTCATCTCCTGGCCCGATCGCGCCGTCAGCCGCCATTCCTGGCGTGCCCTCGCCCGTTGCCTCGGCTCCGGGCACGCCGGTGCCAGCACCCGCGCCGTCCGCGGCTGCCGGGGCCGGCCCGGCGCGCGCAGCCTCCGGCCGTGCAGTCGCCGGCGCCGCGCGGCGCACGCGGGTTCATGCCTACCGGCCCGCGACGCAGGCGACACCGTCGATCCCGACGGCATCGGCCGTGCAGGTGCCAGTCCCCGGCGCGGGTCCGCCGGGTCGGACCGCTGCGCGCCCGGCGCGGCCGGCGGCCAGCCGGTACCGGGAAAGCATTCCGCCGTCCGTCCGGAACGCCATCCTCACGTCGGCCATGGTGCCGCTCACTCGTGCGGAGCCGCTCTACCGCGATGTCGCCAGCCACGCCCCCATCCGCTGGGAATTCCTGGCCACCTGCGACTGGATGCAATGCGAGGCCCGGCCCCGGTATTCGCCTGTGCAGGGCGAGAAGCTCGGCACCCTGAATCCGGACGGGACAATCTACCGAACCAGGTCAGCAGCGCTGGAGCAGTGCGCTGATGACCTCGTGGAGCTCGCGTGGGCGGTCTACCAGATCGACCTGACTGCCCGGGCAGACCTATCCGTCTGCGACCTGGCCAACGTCTTCGCGGCATTCCGCTGGGGCGGGCTGCTCAAGCTGCACCGCACATCCGCGATGGAGTTCCCTTACTCGGTCGCTGGCCTGACCGCCCAGCACACCAGCATGCGGTGGCCCAGGATTGATGACCCTCATGCGCCAGATAAGCCGGGAGCGCGTTTCAGGCTGCCCTTCGGCGCAGTGCCCGTCATGCTGGGGCTGAACTACCCAGCCACCGTCTGATCGTCCGAGTAACCGCAAGAAGGTGGTGGACTGCGTGGTTCGTTTCCTGCTCTTCCTGCTCGGCACTATCTCCGCCGGCAGCTCACGGCGCCCGGCCACGGCGCCGTACGCGGCTGGTGACCCGCCCGGCTGGACAGACCCGGCCAGCTGGAGAGACCCGGCGGCACTGCCCGCCGTCCCCGGCGGGCTCCCTGGCGCTGAGGCGTGGCCCGGTCAGGCCGGCTGGCCAGGTCCGCGGGACTCGCGCGCGGCCGGGGGCCGGGCTACGGACCCTCCCCCCAGCACGGGTGATGGTCCAGGGCGCCGCCGCCGCCTCCGGCCCTGGGTCATGCGGACAGCCGTGGTGGTAGCCCTCGGCCTGATATTCCGCCGGGCTATCGCTTCCCTGGTGCTCGCCGCGCTATCCGCGGCCCTGCACGTCGTGGGCATCAACGTGCATCTGCCCTCAGTGAGGTTCGGCTGGCCATGGCAGGCGGCCAGCGCTGGCAGCAGCACCAGCACGGACCTGGGCCCGTGGGTGCTGCAGAAAATCGAGGGCATCTCCAGGCCAGCGCTCGGCGAGGCCAACTTCACCTTCACCTTCAGCCACAAGGTGTCGAAGAGCATCGGCCCATGGCCGTGCTGGTATGCCAGCACCTTCTACGCCGTGGCGCGCGCATCCGCGACGGTCGACCTCAATCCGGGCCCCTCCTGGTGGACGCCGGCTTCCGGGCACTACCGGCTGCAGGTCCTGAGCCGTCCGCGCGACGGCAAGCCGGGGCAGGTCAGCGTCACGATGATCCTGCCGCGGCCGCAGCTCCCGCAGACAGCTCACGACGTGACGATCGACAACATCCCATCGAGGCCCATCGACGTTCAGCACAGCTGGACCTACCCCGGATTCGGCTGCGGCCTGGTCCTCAGGCCGCAGTTCGCAGAGTCAGTGCTTTATGCCGAGGCCCAGCAGAAGGCTTTCCGTAACGCCACCCGCGACCCGAGCATTACTCGCCCGCTGGTGGCAAGCGCGGAAGCTGAGGCGGCACAGACCATCCGGGACAACTTCATCCAGCCGACGGTGAACGCCTTCGGATACACGCTCGATCAGCTAACCGTCCGCTGGGCCGGGGCATCGTGAAGCACGGCCGGCCGGGCCGGCCCAGTGGCGGCCGCGGCGCTGCGGCTCGCCCGCCGCACCCGTGCGGGCGCCGCGGTACGGCGCTCAGGCGGGCCGGGCGATGGTGATGATCTCCGGGCTGGCGGCGGTCAGCGGCTGGCGGTCCCAGTCCCCGAACTGCTCCTCGATGATCAGTCCGGCACGCGACAGGAACAGCGAAAGCGGTCCCGCGTCCAGGAATCGCAGGGTGCTCTGGCTGACTTCCGGACTATCCCATCCGGGACTGGTGAACGTGCTGGTAAAGGTCACGGTTCTGCCGTCGAACGGCGCCCGGACCTCGTGCGTCATCCGCACCAGGCTTCCGGCGGGACCGATGACCTGGACTGCGCTGGCCGGCGTCCAGTTCTCCCAGGCCCGTGCCAGCGGATGGCGGGTCTCGAAGGCGAAGCGCCCGACTGGTGTGAGCGCCGCCCGGATGGCCGCGAGCGCGTTCGCGATGTCGTCATCCTCGACAAGCGCCTGGAAGGCATGGCCGGTCATGATGGCCAGGTCGAACTCACGATCCCAGCTGGCGGACGCTGCATCACCGGCCACCCACTCGATGTCGGGCCGCTGACGCGCCTGCTGCAGCATCCCCGGGGCCGGGTCGAGCCCGCACAGCCGCCCGGTATGCCCGGCCTGCCGGGCGAGGCCCAGCAGCTCGCCGGTCCCGCAGCCCACATCCAGCACAGCCCGGGCAGACATCACCAGGGGCAGGTAGAAGCGGAAGTCAGCTCTCTGCTGCCAGGGATCCCACCGGTCATACAGCTCGGCGAGGACGGGGTCGGCGAACAGGCGATCAGCCACCGGGCCAGCCTGCCGCCGGACCGCCGGTCGCCACAACCGGTTAACCGCGTAACGGGGACCGGCCCTTGCCCTTCGCCCGGGGCCGCCTCGTTACGGCCTGTGCCTGGTGTGGCGGCGGTCGCGCCCAGCCGGGCGCTGGCCCTCAGCAAGGTGAGCCGCCGGCGTCTTCCCGGCGGCGGCCGGCCGTGACGCGTCGCAGCGTCAGTACCCGTTCGGCGTGACGTTCCTCGGTCAGCAGCTTGTGCCGGGCCGCAAGAAGATCAAACTGGCTGATCAGGAGCTGCGCTGCGAACTGAGGGTGCAGGGCGTCATGGCTGCCTCCGCGCCCGGCGCAGGAGTTCGGAAGGCCGGCTGCGCGCCGCGGGTCACCTCTTGTGCGGGACGATCACGACCGGGCATGCCGAGTGCTGGACGACCTCGCTACTCACCGAGCCCATCAGCAGCCGGGCAAAGCCGCTGCCGCCGCGTGCGCCGACGACTACCATGTCGGCGTCTTGCGAGGCATCGACCAGTTCCTTGACCACGAAGCCGTCCACAGCGCGAATGCTGACCGATGCTGGCTGCGCGTTGCCCATCCGGCTCGCTACCTTCTGGGTCATCTCCTCGGCGGCCTGGTGCAGATTGTCGAGCAGGGGCCGGTCAGCCGGACCGATCACCGGGATGTGACCCCAGTAGCTCTTCGCGACCTCATGCACCGTTATGACGGTAACCGGGACATGCAGGGCCGCACCCTGCCTCATCGCCCAGTCCAGTGCGCGTTCTGAGTTAGGTGAGCCATCGATGCCCACGACGATTCCCGGCATTGCCTGCTCCTTCTCTCCCGGGCCACCGCCCCGGCGGCGGCCGTGAGTTTCCTGTGCTCATGATCGGGGCAGCATGGCTGGTCACAATAGGCCGTTATCCATCGTGCTCATCGGATACCTCACGATCTGGCTAGCACGGATCCGAGTGACCCAGCCGCGCAGGCATCACGCAGGCACGCCTCTTAACGGCGTGATGGCCGCGATTCTCGCTGCCTTCGGACCTGCCTGTCGACAAACACGCCGAGCGTACATGATCCGCGAGCCGTAGGCAGGAGTCATGACTGCGTGTCGATCGCGGTGGACGGCACGGCCATGATCGCGGGCCTGCGCGGCACGATGCGGAAGGCTAGTGCCGCTGCACCGAGCGTAACGAGGCTAGCGACTGCGGCTATGCCGGAAAGATGCACGGCCTGGGCCAGAAAGGGACCGACGACGGCGCCGGTCAGGGCAGCCGCTGCCTCCCCGGTTACGAATACGGCGCTGACCCGGCCGAGTACTCCATTAGGGATGACCCGCTGGATGGCGGTCTGCGGGGCCACCTCGGACACCGTGCCGAACATCCCGACCGCTACCGCTGCGGGCAGCGCGGTGGCGAGCGACGACGAGGTAAAGAGCAGGAAGTACGCGGCGGCGGTGACCGTCAGGCTCGCGGCCAGCAGGTTCCGGATCCGGGCCCGGTCCAGGAGCACGCGCAGGACCGGGGCGCTGAGCAGCACGCCCGCGCCCAGGCAGGACAGCAGGAATCCGGTGTGCCCGGTGCCGCCCAGCCGCTGGACGCCGAAGGGAATGAGCACGGCGCTGAGCGATGCGTTAGCCGCCAGGAAGATGACCGTGACGGGGAGCAGTGCGCGGGCGACGGGCTGGCCGCGCAGGATGCGCGTCCCCTCGACGAGGTCGCTAGCCACGCCGCTGATCGAGGCCGCGCGGCCGACGTGCGGACCGCCAGTCCGGGATGTCAGGACATTGGCGGCGGCCGAGATCAGGTAGCTGAGGGCGTCAGCGCAGATCAGCCATCTGACGCCGTAGAGGGTCAGGAGGATCCCGCCGACCGGGCCGCCGATGAGCTGCATGATGCCGCCGGCGAAGGCGTTAAGTGAACTGGCGCTGCTCAGCAGGCTCCCGGTGCCCACGATGGCCGGAGTGCGGGCCCGCGCGGCCGGGACGTACAGCACGCCGCCGGCGTTTTCCGCGATCAGGGCGGCATCAAGGACCCAGTAGCGGCCGGGAGAGGTGCCGAGCAGCATCGCTGTCACCGCGGCCGCGCGGAACAAGCTGGTTGCGATCATCAGCATGCGCCTGTCCCAGCGATCGGTGAACACGCCAGCGACCGGGCCGAGTACCAGGAGCGGCAGGTACTGCGCGGCGAGCGTGAGCCCGGTGTCGCGCAGCGAGCCAGTGACCTGGAAGACGTGGGCCGGGACGGCGAGGATCAGCAGCCACGAGCCAAGGGAACTGATGAGGCTGCCGCCCCACATCAGCCGGAAGTCCCGTATCCGCAAGGCCTGAAGCACGCCTGCCACCCGTCCTTGACTATTCTGTCAGAATAGTTTCAAGCATTAGTGCTCTGTCAAGACTGGAGAAGACGTGGAGCAGCCAGCGATCGGCCGCCAGCTGCGGGCACGGCGGACCGCGGCGGGCCGGACTGTCGCGTCGGTCGCGGCGGACGCGGGGCTGTCGGTGCCCTACATCGCCAACCTGGAGAACGGCAGGGGTAACCCCACGACCGCGGCGCTGACGCGGCTCGCCGAAGCCCTGGGCATGCACCTGGTCGTCACGCTGGCCGTCGGCGAGGAGGCTCAGCAGCCGCAAGCGTCCGCGTCACCTGAGGTGCCGGCCTCACTGGTCCGGCTCGGGCGCACGGCCAGATTCCGGCAGGCCGTCGGGGTCATGGCCACGACGCTCGACCTGGATGCCGATGAGTTCACGCTCCAGCTCGTGGCCGCGCTGGCGACGCTCGCGCACACGATGGGCAGGGATCTCGCCGAGGCGGACTGGGGACGCCTGCTCGACGCGCTCATGCTCATCGCCGCCCACCCGGCCGGAACAGAGCCGGCAGCTCGGTGAGGGAATCGACGCGCCAGTCGGCAAGCTCGCGCACCTCTGGATCGTCAGCCCGCAGATAGCACCGTCGGCCCTCCTTCGCTGTCGCCACTCCGACGATAACGGTCGTACTGTGGGCGTGGTGGAGGTGAACGTCTTCGGCGAGCTCGAGATAGCGGCCGCGGGCGTGCCGGTGCCCGTGAGCGAATGTGGGAGCTGCTCATGCTCGCCCTCTCCGGGCCGGGCGCCAGGCCGAAGCGCTTCGGGCCTACGGTGAAGTCCGTGATCGCTTGGTCGAAGAGCTCGGAATCGATCCCGGCTCTTTCCTGCGAGAGCTCGAGGGACGCATCCTGGTCCAGGACGCGTCGCTCATCCCTGCGCAGGTAAGGACGCAGACAGTGGACACGCAGACGGCTCGAGGCAACCTGAGGGAGCAAGGTCGCGATCGCGATCCCCTGCTCGAGACGAAGCTGCACGTCCCAAGGGGGGCACGCGGATTGGTGCCGCGTCAAAGACTGCGTGCGCGCCTGAGCGCGGGGGCTGGGTCGGCCCTGACGCTCATCTCGGCTCCGGCCGGCTTCGGGAAGACAACGCTGCTCACTGAATGGCTGGCCGCCGTTCCTCACGATGGACCCTCCGCGGGGTGGCTCTCGCTCGACAAGGCCGACAACGACCCATCGCTGTTCTGGAAATACGTCGTGGCAGCGCTGAGGTCGGTCGCGGGCAGGGAGGTTGGCGCCAGCGCCCTCTCGCTCCTGGAGTCGTCACAGGCTCCGACCGACGCGGTGCTCACCACGCTGATCAACGACCTGTTCACTGTTTCGGGCGACGTGATCCTGGTGCTCGACGACTATCACGTCATCGAGGCGCGCGACGTGCATGACGGGGTGGTCTTCCTGCTGGAGCATCTACCCCCGCAGATGCACCTGATCATCGCCAGCCGTGCCGACCCGCCATTTTCCCTGGCGCGGTGGCGGGGAGACGGTCGACTCACCGAGATCCGGGCGGCCGACCTCCGCTTCACGCCCGAGGAGTCGGCGACGTACCTCGACGGCACCATCGGAGGTGTTCTGACGACGCAGGATGTCGCGACGCTGAATCAGCGCACGGAGGGATGGATCGCTGCGCTCCAGCTGGCAGCGCTGTCGATGCAGGGACGCGACGACCTGGCCTCGTTCATTGCCGGTTTCGCCGGAGACGACCGGTACATCGTGGACTACCTCGCTGAGGAGGTCCTGCAGCGCCAGTCCGAGGATGTCCGGCAGTTTCTCCTGCAGAGCTCCATTCTCGACCGCCTGAGCGGGCCGTTGTGCGATGCGGTCACCGGTCAAGGGAACGGCAGGGCCACTCTCGGGACGCTGGAGCGAGCGAATCTGTTCCTGGTCCCGCTTGATGACCGCCGTCGGTGGTATCGCTACCACCATCTCTTCGCCGATGTGCTGCGGGCGCACCTGCTGGGCGAACAGCCCGACAATGTCCCCGCCTTGCACAGCCGGGCGAGCGGCTGGTTCGAGCGGAACGGTGAACCGACTGAAGCGATCCGCCATGCGCTCGCCGCTGGCGATTTCGACAGGGCGGCCAACTTGGCCGAGTTGGCGATTCCAGCGATGCGTCAGGACCGGCATGAGGCGACGATCCGTGGCTGGCTCAAGGTGCTTCCCGATGAGGTGGTTCGCGTTCGGCCCGTGCTGACCGTCGGCCTTGCCGGCGCGCTAGTGGTAGCCGGCGAATTCGAGGGCGTTGAGGGCCGACTGCGAGACGCCGAGCGGTGGTTGGACGTGACCGGAAGCGGTGCACCATCGGCGGAGATGATCGTCGCCGACGAGGCGGGGTTTCGCAGCCTGCCCGGCGCGACCGAGGCGTACCGGGCGGCGCTGGCTCTGGCTCACGGCGACGTGCCCGGCACCGTGACGCACGCCCGCCGGGCGCTCGAAGTTTCGCCCGGGGAGGATCACCTCGTCCGCGCCGCCGCGGCGGGAATGCTGGGCCTCGCGTCCTGGACGAGCGGCGACCTCGAGGCGGGGTACCAGGGGTATGCCGAATGCGTGGATGGGCTGCGGCGGGTCGGGCACATCGCCGACATCTTCGGTTGCTCGATCGCTTTGGCCGACATCCGGCGTACCCAAGGTCGTCTCCGCGACGCGATGCGCACCTATGAGCACGCATTGCAGCTCGCTGACGACCAGGGTGGTCCCGTTGTCCGGGGCACTTCGGACATGTATGTCGGGATGAGCGAGGTCTACCGCGAGCGCGACGACCTGCAGACTGCGACTGAGCTGCTAGTGCGGAGCCAGGAGCTCGGCGAGCACATCGGCATGCCACAGAACCGCTATCGCTGGCTGGTCGCGATGGCCCGAATACGAGAGGCCGGAGGCGACGTGGGTGCCGCAGTGGATCTTCTCGACGAAGCCGAACGCCTCTACGTCGGTGACTTCTTTCCGAATGTCCGGCCGGTCGCCGCAGTGAGGGCGCGCTCACACGTCCTGCGGGGCGAGGTGGGCGAAGCACTCGCCTGGGTACGGGAGCGAGGTCTCTCTGTGCAAGACGACCTCAGTTACTTGCGCGAGTTCGAGCACGTGACTCTGGCGAGGGTCCTCTTGGCGCTTCACCGGACCGAGCGCTCCGAGCCGTCGTTGCAGGAGGCGGTCCGACTCTTGGACCGGCTCCTGGCGGAGGCGGAGACCGGGGAGCGGACCGGAACGGTCATCGAGATCTTGGTCCTGCAGGCGCTCGCGCACCAGGCACTCGGAGACATGCCGGCAGCGCTTGCGTCCCTGCAGCGTGCGCTCAGCCTTGCCGAGCCAGAAGGCTACGTCCGGATCTTCGTTGATGAGGGCGCCCCGATGGGTTCGCTGCTGCGAGCGCTCGCAAGTCAAGGATCCGCAGGCAGATATGCCCGCCGAATTCTGGCGATCTCGAGCACGACCGACCACGACCGCCCCGTTAAGCAGTCCTTGGTCGAACCACTGAGCGAGCGTGAGTTGGACGTGCTCCGCCTTCTTGGCACTGACCTGAACGGCCCCGAGATCGCCCGTGAGCTCATGGTGTCCCTGAACACCATGCGCACCCACCAGAAGAACATCTACGCCAAGCTCGGCGTGAACAACCGTCGGGCCGCCGTCCGCCAGGGCGATGAGCTGAAGCTGCTCTCGCGGCGCCCCTGACGCTGCCGGGTCTAGCGGCCCGCCGGTTCCTGGCGAACAGGATGGTGTCAGCTGCATCCGCGCGTTTCCGGCTGCGGCGGCCGTCAGGTCAGCCGTTCAGGATGCGGGTTTTCTGCTGCTCGAACTCGGCCTGGGTGAGCACGCCAGCCTGAAGCAGCTCGCCGAGCTGCTTGAGCTGGGCGAGCCGGTCGCTCATGCCGGCTGGCTGCGCCGGGGCGGCTGGTGCCTGCGGCGGCGGGGGGGCTCGGCATGGGCCTGCTGCGGCTGCGCCGGGGCGGTGTACTGCGCTGGCGGTGCCGGGGCGGGCGCGCCCGCCGGGGCCTGGTCCTGCGCAGTCCACCGGTTCTGCTGCCTGCGCTGCACCCGGCCGTGCACCGAGCTGGCCACCGCGACCGTGGCGGCGGTCTTCAATATGCCCACCGTGATCTCCTCGTCTGTCAGGAAGGCTCGGTCGCATCCAGGGCAGCGACAATGTCGCTGGCTGATATCCCGCCATCGGCGATCAGCCGCGCGCCGTCGCGCCGCCAGGCGTCCACCAGGCCGAGAACCCACCGGTTCTCGTAGATCACGACGACGGCGACACTGCCCGGCTGCATCGCCGCGGAGATCTCGCCGACGTCTGAGTCATCGAGCAAGCCCGACGACGCCCCGGCCCAGGCAGCCAGGTCGACACCGTCGGGAACGGCGAACTCCCAGACGTCAACCTTCCTGGTCTTGCCGCCGGCGTCCCTGGCGATGAACTCCATGTCCAGGATTTCGACGACGCCCCGGTCGGCCAGGGAGAGCAGGTCCTCAAAGCCCGCAGCGGTGAGCCGCCCGCCCGGAAACTCGATCGCGAGGAAAGCGACCGGCCCCAGCTCGTCGTCTGACCCAGGCTGGTCCGCCGCCATCCCCGACTCCCTTCCGGAAATCTCAGCACGGCCCGCCGGCCGCTGCGGGACAAATCAAACAGCCCGGCCAGTGACCAGGAACCCGTGCCCGGGCCGGTTTCAGCCGCATCCGCGGATCAGGCGCCGGCGCTGCCCGGTCCTGAATCAGCAGCCGCCGACCGGCGCTCAGGGAACCGCAGCCCGCGGCGCCGCCGGCTCACTCGCCTGGCAGCGGTCCTGCCGGGGAAGGGGGCTCCGAACCGGGCGCAGGGCGCGCCCGGTCAGCGACTGGCGGATGACGACCTGCCGCGTGTTCGGCACCGGCCAGCTCGCGGACGCGCCGGCCCACCCTGTGCGCCACGTAAAGGGAGAACGCCGCGGCCGGCAGCTCGACAACCAGCGCCAGGATCAGCGCCTCGGCGGCCGCCCTCGCGCTCGCCGAGGTGGTGACGTCGAACCACGCATCGACAACCAGCAAGGTGGCCACCACCGTTGCCGGGGCCTGCACCCTGGCATCCAGCCGAAACGCCATATGGGCGGTCAGGTAAACGGCCAGCACCAGGATCAGGTCAAAACCGACCCAGGTGAGACGGAAATGATGCTCAAGATTTTCCCCGGGAAGGCTCAGCGCCAGAAACAGGGTCCACACAGCAAGCCACACGGCAACAAGCAGGCAGGCCCACGCCAGACGCCGGGCCCGCCGCCGCACCCCCGGCGCAAGGCCCGGGACCCGGGAAGAAGCCGGCTGCCCGATAGGCCCCTCCCCGCTCATCCCCCCAGCCTAGCCCCGAGCCTCATCGCGGCTCGATCACCGGTCAGAGCTAGCCGACCCCGATGAGGAGCAGACAGACACCGACCACGTCGGGCCGGCAGTTGCGGTGTCTGCCTCCTGCCGGGGTGAAGGCCGCAGATGGCACTGGCACGTTCAGCGGGCTTCTGCTGCAGGTGATCAGTCAATGCCCCGGCCTCATCCGCGGCCGTCGGCGATCGCCCGGCCTTGCGGCGCTGGGATTGTGGCTCGATCATGGGATCATGTCAGGGCTGTCTGGAGTGGCCGGATGTGAGCCGCAGTGCCGGGCCGTCCCGCCAGGACCACGGGTTCAGGTCAAGGCTGTGCGAGAAAGAGTTCGGTGTGGATAGGCACATGCTGCTAGGAGTGGCATTACTCCTGGCAGCGGTGCTGGGCGCCCTGCTGGTACTGATACCTGCCGCCGCCCGGATCATGCAGCAGCGGATGACGGCGCGCCGCCAATCGCGGGCCGCTGCCAAGAACCCGGCCAGGACGTAAGCAGCAACAGCCCACCAGCCGTCCCAGGACTGGGCGGGACAGCCCTGAGGGGCATCCGTGACATCTGGAGAGGACGTAGGTGCATGAGCTCATCGACGCGAATCATCCGGGCGGCTCTGCTGACGGCGGCAGCCGCGGTCTTGGCTGTCGCGGCCGCCCAGCTGCGCGGCAAGCACCAGACGGCCGAGCTTGCCGTGCAGAACATCCAGGACCAGCTTGACGCCCTGGACCCTGTCACCCGGGCCGCGGTCGTTGCCCGGCTGAGTTCGGATGAGGTCAAAAAAGTCCGCAGCCACCACCAATGACCGCGGAGCGCAGCCGCTCGGCCGCCTTGGCCGCCTTCGTCCGCACCGCCGCCGAGGTGGCCGCCCGCAACAGCACCTCGCCGCCGGCACCGTTACGGCGATAAGCCGTTACTGGTCTTCTGTGTCGCCGACGGTCCCGCACGGCCGTAGCTGCCTCGCCAGAGCGCAGGCATGTCTGCTCTGGAGCCAGTCGGCAAGCGGAGGGAGCATGGCCGGTGGCAGCGATGACAAGGGCGGAAGCAGGTCAGTCACCCGTGGTGCAGGTCGCGCCGCCCAACCTCACGGTGATCTCCGCGCCGGGCGGGGGACTGTTCAGGTAGATCTCGGCATAGCCCGAGCTGTTCGTTTCGTACCTCCATGAGTCACCGAGTGTCGGTCACCCGCGCGCCGGTCACTGTCCGAACCAGCCATCAGGCTTCTTGACCGTCAAGCGGTACGGCCCGGCGGGACGGCGAAACCGCCGACCCCGGAACGTCGGAACGGATCACGCCCAGGGACGGATCAGCGCATCCATAACGACCGCAGCTGTTCCAGGCTCACGCCCATGCTGCGCGGCCCGGCACCGGGCCGCGCAGGTGCCTGCCCGCATAACTCACCGTTCGAACACGTAGGTACCGGGAGCGGCATCCAGCGGCGGGAATTCTCCGCTGCCCAGCACCTTCGGGCGCTGCTTTAGCCCGCCGCTCCGGTCCGCCAGCCAGGACGTGTAGTCAGTCCACCAGCTGCCCTGCACGGTCTCGGCTTCCGCCAGCCACTCGGGTGGATCCGGCGGATTGTGCGGCGCGAGCCGGTAGGTCGCCTTCGGGTTCGACGGCGGGTTGACCATGGCAGCGACGTGCCCGCTGGTGGACAGCACGAACCGGACGGCGCCGCCGAGCAGCTGGGTGGCGCTGTAGGCGTTGGGCCAGGGGACTATATGGTCGTCGATGCCTCCCACGACGTAGCTGTCGACGTCGATCTTGGAGAGATCGACGGGAGAGCCGAGCATGGTGGCCGCGCCCGGCCTGGTCAGCGCGTTGGCCAGGGCAATTTCGATGAAGTTGCGGTGCAGCCCGGCGGGCATCCTGGTGGTGTCGGCGTTCCAGTACAAGATGTCGAATGGCGGGGGCTTCTTGCCCTGCAGGTAGTTGTTGACCCAGTAATTCCAGACCAGGTCATCGGGCCTGAGCCAGGCGAACACCTCGGCGAGCGATTTCCCATCCATGTAGCCGCGGGTGCGGGAGGCCAGGATCGAGGCCTTGGCAGTGGCCGGGTCCATCAGCGCGACTGCCGTGCCCGCCTGTGACTGGTCCAGGGCCGTCACGCCCAGGCACAGGGTGGCGATCTGGTCGAGCTGCCCCGTCGCGCTCAGATGGGCGCAGACCATCGATGAGGTGATGCCGCCGGCGCAGAGCCCGCAGATGCTGGCCTTCGGCGCCCTGGTGATGGTGCGTATCGCCGCCAGCGCGTCCACGACGGCACCGCCGTAGGTGTCCAGATCCCAGTGACGGGCCCGTCTGCCGGGATTGCGCCAGGACAGCGCGAACACCTGGTAGCCCTGCGCGGCAAAGAACTCGATCATGCTGCGGCCGGGCGTGAGGTCCGTGATGTAGTACTTGTTGATCATCGGCGGGACCATGAGCAGCGGGAAGCGGTGCACCTCGGGCGTGGCCGACTCGTACTGGATGAGCTCGTACACCTCGGTGCGGGCCACCACGGCTCCCGGCGTCACCGCCAGATCCTTGCCGATCGTGAACGCGTCGGGCTCGACCATCGTCGGGATGTGCGGGGCAGAAGACATATCGGAGACCAGGGCACGGACACCCCGGACTGCGCTCAGGCCGCCGGTGTCGATGAGCGCCTTCCAGGCGACCGGGCTGATCAGCGGGTAGTTGCTCGGCGCGGCCGCGGCGATGAGATTGGTCAGCAGGAACTTCACCCGCTCGTTGTCCCGCCAGTCCAGCCCGGCGTCAGCGAGCAGTTCCCCGGCGGTCTGCCCGGTGGTCAGGTAAGCCTGAACGACGCGCTTGAGCAGCGGGTTCCCGGTCCACGCGGGATCTGAGAACCGGCGGTCGCGGCGCGCCGGAGCGATCGTCGAAGTGCCGGCCGCGACCTTCCCGAGTTCTGCGGCCAGCACCCCGGCCCGCCGGGTCACGGCCCCGGGACGGCGGGCCAGCCGGACCGCGTAGCGCACGGAGCTGGAATCCGGCCGGAACCCGTGCAGCGTGCCTACGGCCGCCTCGGGGAACAGATCCAGGGCGCCGGCTGCATCCAGCTCGCCGGCTGCGTCGATGGCATTGGCAGTGTCGATAGCGTCGGTGGTGTCCATCTCAGGTCATCTCTTCTCATAAGCACTTCCCAGCAGACACCCGCGCTGTAGCTGGCGGTAAGGGACCGAAGACAGGTAAAGACAGGGACCTTTAGCTTGCCGTTTCACCTCCGGCTGTCCGGCCTGACCGGGATTACCCATCTTGTCCGGCATGTCGTCGTGACATGAAGACGGCCACCGCGTGATCATCTTCGGGTTCCTCTCACAGAGCCCGGATGAATGCCGACATGGTCCGCGGCGCGGGGCGTCCGAACGCAGGCGCGTGACGAAGGGCGGCCAGCTCGCCGGCCGCAAGTCGGCAGCGGCGGAAAGAGAGCGGTCGTGACGCCAGGCTTGACGGGCCTGGACATGGCCGCCAGGCTGTGACTCTTGCTGAAAGGGCGCTGGGTGAGCCGCCCTGCCCGCGCCGAGGGCCGTCGCGCTGTGCTCAGGTGAGCGGGTGGCCACCTGCGTTTGTCAGTCGCGTGTGGTGCAGGTCGCGCCGTCTACGGTGACGGTGATGTGCGCGCCGGGCGCGGGTCCGTTGAGATAGATCAGCGCGTACCCGGAGCTGTTGGTCTCATAGCTGTGCGAGTAGCCATCGGCGCTGGCGGTGGCGTTCTGGTTCGGCTGGTTGGAGTGGACGTAGACGTTGTTCTCGTCATAGGCGGCGTTGTAGACGCTGGCGGTGGCGGTGCACCATGCGCCTGAGCCCGTGGACGGCGGGGAGTAGGGCGCGCCGCCGGCGTAGTCGCCGGCCAGGGTCCTGCTGAGGGCTGCGATGATGGCGGGGCTGCGGGTGATGAGGCCGAGTTCCCGGTTGTAGTCGAGGCTGGCGACGGAGAAGTTCTGCGAGCCGACGAGGGCCCGCTGGCCGCTCAGGCCGGCGTCGGCGACGATTGCCTTGGCGTGAATGTACGGGGCGCTGGGCTCGTCGGGGTAGAGCCGGATATGCACGCCGGCGCGGGCCAGTTCCGCGAACGCCGGGTCCCATTCACTGTCGGCGGTCATGGTGACGGTGACATGCGCGCCGCGGCGCGCGGCGGCGGCCAGGGCGGCGGTGACGGCGGGGTCGTCCATCTCCTCGTTCTCCACCGCGAGGCTGCGGGTGGCCCCGTTGATGACCGACAGGACCGATGCCCGGGCATTGGCCGGTGACCACACCAGGCCGGCGCCGTCCGGCGGGGTGACGGCGCGGCCGGCGAAGTCGGCGCTGAAGGTGGCGACGATGGCGGCCACGTCGGCGCGGCTGGTGTCGATCACGGCGAAGTCGCGGGTGCCGGGGTAGTCCTCAGCCACCAGGTTGAGGGTCATGATGACCGAGGTGACGTCGTCGACGGTGAGGGTCTTCTGGTGGTAGATCGTGCCGGCCGGCCCCCACCGCACATGCACGCCGCGGGCGGCCAGGTAGTCATAGGCGGCCGCGTTGCGGGACTTCTCCAGGTCCTGGTCGAGGATCACCCGCACATCGACCCCGCGGGCGGCGTCGCCGGCCAGGTCCGCCTCCGCGGCTGGGTCGGCCAGTTCGTACATGCTCAGCTCGACCGAGGAACGCGCTCCGGTGATGAGCCGGTAGACCGGCCCGATCCCGGACCCGGGCTCGGTCAGCACCCGGAAGGACCCGGCAGGGCGCGCCGGGTGATGCAAGGTGCCAGGCGCGGCCGCCGGAGCGGACGACGCCGATGATGGTGACGGGCTCGACGACGCAGCCCGTGCGGTCTGCTGCGACACCGCGCCGCAGGCAGTAGCGCCGGCAGTTAGCGCGGCAGCGGTGAGCATGATCAGGATCTTGCGGCACAAGTTCAATGCGCTCCGCCCCTGGCTGGGACTCTCCCAGCGTCCGCCCTATCTAAGCCGATGTCAGGCGTCATGCGGGCGTTGGCGCAGCCAGCGCATTCTGTGGCCGGAAGTTGGCTGGATTTCCCGGACAAGGTCCTGGGTCATCGGCGACCTGCACGCTGATTGCATGGCTCAGTCCGCGGAGTGCACCGGGAATCAGATGTTGGTGACTGGGGGCGTCGCCCCTCGGTCCGCTGCATGAGGCGCCGTGGACCAGTTTCAGCGCACAGAAGGCCCAGATATGTGGCATCGCCAACAGCGTGGTTACGTTTTGGCTGACCACGCCGATCGGCGGCTCTTCGCGCTTCGCGACTGAAGTGCCGACCACGCTCGGCAACCATCGTCAGGCCTGGAGACGGGGACGCATCAAACCGCAGCGAGTGCCCGCACTACCGGACATGATCGCGAACTGAGCTGCGGGACCGCGCCGATGCCCACATGTCCGCGCAGCGCAAGTGCCTCTGGCCGATCTGGCGTACCGCAACGCGGTGTGAGCGGATGCCACCAACGAGTCTGGACGGCGCGTGTTGGTCGTGAAATGACCCACCAGTGAAGAAGTGAAATGGCCGCTCAACGCCGCTTTGTGAGCCAAAGTCAATGATGTCGTAAGGAGCTGACCTCATGGAAGGCCCAAGCGAACGTTTACGGGAATATGTCGAGGAACAAACCACTGAGGTGGAAACCGAGGAACAGCTCGAAGAGCTTCTGGGAGTGCTTGAAAACGAGCTTACCGATGATCAACGAACAGGCATCGAGGATGCCGATGACAGCGATGACCTGCTAGCGAGCGTCCATGCGTGGGCCGGCCTCGCGTCCTACGCCGTGTCGCGGTTTTACGCGCCCGCGAGTCCTTGGCCACGTCGGGTCGGTGGGTGGGGGAAGCGAGCCGTTCTACGCCTTCAGCGCATCGCCAACCGGCTCCTGCCAGCTCTACGCGCTGCGGTAGGTGCGCTTGGCGCGGCGAGTTTCTCCATCAGTATCAGCTTCCCCTGGGGCATCGCCATTGGAATTGGCTGGTAGCGCTCCCCGGTGGTAGGTATCGCACCATCACCTGCCAACGTCGCGAACGACATGCCCTACCTGGCCGAATCACCGCACGCTAGCAGCGGCAGAAGCGTAAACTGTCGCCGCTCGGCCGTGGTGTATAACCCAGTCTGTCGCATAAACGGCGCGCGTCATCTGGCCGATGAGCGAGCATCTTCGCAGGCCGATGACGATGCAAGCTCGAGGACACCCCTCGAGAGAGGCTCGAGGCCGTCGTCATTGCCCTCGTGGGCACCGGTGGCCGGTATGGCTGATGTCGCGTGGCTGTCAGCGATGCGCTGCCCCTGGTTTCTGGCCGCCGCCGGTGCCTTGCGGGGATGGTCACCCCGAGCCGGCACTGTCAAGGCTCATGGGCGTCCCGTAGCGATGGCCGCGTAGGCCGCTGGCAGATATGCGATTGGATAATTGGACATGCCCAGGCAGTCAACCGTTCATGGTAGGTGGGCGTCTTAGGCGGGGGTTGATCCCACGGCTACCAGGAGGGCAGCACGATGACGGATACCAACAGCACCTGGAACACGTCGGGGCCAGGGGAGGCGGGAGGCGTCCCCGACCACGTCGAGCAGGCGCGGTTAGAGGGCAGGAACCTGCTTGGCGGCCCATCCGGCGGCATGGATTCTGGGGGCCCTGCGGCCTATTCACCGGGCACGACTTCCGAGCGCCTCGCTTACGAGCGCGGCCAGAAGGACGCCGTGCGCAGGCTCACCACGCCG